>Ga0183101_1000103_pt1 | contig 13281 bp, 18 predicted proteins | sample Biomet3_FD_127790 | JGI IMG/M metagenome (GOLD analysis project Ga0183101, IMG submission 127790) | Microbial communities from bioreactor (seeded with sewage sludge) at LBNL, California, USA - Biofuel metagenome 3 | ecosystem: Engineered > Bioreactor > Anaerobic > Unclassified ... | reverse complement strand
CCCGGCGCGGAAAGCCCGGTGGAAGCCTCGGGCAGGGAGGCCAGCTCCGCGTAGCCCTCGCTCCCCACAAGAATGCGGGGGCGGTAGTCCGCAGGCAGCAGTGTGCGCAGTTTGGCTGCGGACTCCTCGTCCAGCACCGCCAGATGCGGCGGCCGCCATGTGAGGGCCTGTTCCGCAAGGCGCTGCACATTGCGGGCGCAGGCAAAACCCACCATGCGGAAGGCCTGCGGATGCGCCGCGGCTACTTCCAGCGTACTGCGGCCTATGGAGCCTGTGGAACCCAGCAGCACCAGACTGCGCGGCCATGTTTGCTGCCAGCTTTCACCGGGGGCGTCAGAAATGTAATTGATGGAAGGGCCGCCCAGGCCGGGCCAGAGTTGCGCCATGGTGACGTTGTCCTTTAATGGGCGCGCGCAGGTGTTCGCGGCGCGTGTGCGCATAAGATTGGTACTGCGGCAAAAAATTCAAGCTCCCCGGTGGGGATAACCGAGGATTTCAAAATAAAGAGGCTCTAAGGGCCATTAACACTATGAGAAGCTTCGCCCCCCGCGCAAGCAGGGGGCAAAAGAGTCATAGTGCCAACAGGCCTTAAAAGAAGAAAAACCACTGGTCAACAACGGCCACCATGGGCATGGCAAACAGCAGGCTGTCGGCCCTGTCGAGGATGCCGCCGTGCCCTGGCAGCAGGTTGCCGGAATCCTTGATGTTCACCGAGCGTTTGAGGGCGGATTCAAAGAGGTCGCCCAACTGGGCGAAGGCATTGACCGCAATGCCCAGCAGAGCAAAGGAGAACCAGCCGGTCTTGCCGTAAATTTCGCCGTAAATGGCGCAAAAGATCACGCAACCAACAAGGCTGCCCACCGCGCCTTCCGAGCTTTTCTTGGGGCTGACGCGGGGCCACAGCTTGTGGTGCCCAAAGCGTGTGCCCACAAAGTAGGCGGTGGTGTCGGAAATAGCCACCGCTGCAATAACAAAGATGAGCTTGGTGGTGGAAAGATAGGTCGCCGGGAGCAGCAGCAGGGGCACATAGGCCAGCCCCGCCATAAAGATGCCGCTGGAGGCAAAGGCATTGTCGTCTTCAACAACATCCCACCGAAAAAGAAAACTCATGGAGGCCAGCACAAAGCCAGCGCCAAGGCAGACCAGAGCATCTTGCGGCCTGTGCAGCCACGTGAGGCAGATCATGCACCAGCCAAGCACGATGGCGCAAATGCGGCTGGGCACACGGCTGGAACCCCAGAACAGGGAGTAGAATTCCCACAGGCCGAGGGCGCATACCAGCAAAATAACGAACAGCAAGGGCAGGCCCCTGAACCAGAGTGCCAGCAGCAGGACCGCGGCAAGGGCAAGGCCTGTGAAAATACGGCGGATATCGATGGATTGCGTTGAAGGATCAATGGGCATCAATTTGCTCCTGTGTTTTGCCGAAGCGGCGCGAACGGGCGGCATAGGCGTCAAGTGCCATGCGGAGCTGCGCGGCGTCGAAGTCCGGCCATGGCACGGGCGTGAAATACAGCTCGCTGTAGGCGCATTGGTAGAGCAGATAATTGCTCAGTCTTTGCTCTCCGCTGGTGCGGATGAGCAGGTCAGGGTCCGGTTGCCCGACAGTGTAAAGATGATCGGCAACGGCCTGTTCGGTCACGTCTTCAGGGCGCAGACCTTCGCGCAGCATGGTTTGCACGGCGCGTACAATCTCGCCCCTGCCGCCGTAGTTGAGGGCGAGGTTCAGAACCATGTCCTTACCGCCCTCGGTGCGTTTTATTGCGTGGCGCAGGGCCGTGCGCTGGGCAAGGGGCATGGATTCAAGGTCGCCCAGAACGCGCATGGAAATACCCTGTTCGACCATGCGAGGCACCTCGCGGCTCAGAAATTCCATCAGCAGGCTGAAAAGAGCGCTGATTTCTGTCTTGGGGCGGTTCCAGTTTTCGCTGGAAAAGGTGTAGAGCGTGAGGTGGCGTATGCCCAGCGACCGGCATTCGGTCACTATGTTGCGCACGGTTTCCGCGCCAGCGCGGTGACCTGCTTCGCGGGGCAACCCGCGCGCCTGAGCCCAGCGGCCATTGCCGTCCATGATGATGGCGAGGTGTGTGGGCAGTTTGTCTGGATGGTCCGTCATGCAAAAGCCTGTGGTGAAAAGTCCTGCGGGTCTGCGGAATGGTCTGCGGCCTTGTCTGAGGCGGCAAAGCCGCGCCCCGCAAAGTGCTTGCGGGGCGCGCGCAACCCGGGCGAAAAATCCGCCACGGGCTAGATTTCCATGATTTCCTTTTCTTTGGCCGCGCACTTTTTGTCGGCATCAGCCACAAACTTGTCCGTCAGCTTTTGCACGTCTTCAGAAGCCTTCTTCTGTTCGTCTTCGCTGATGGCCTTGTCTTTTTCCAGCTTTTTCAGACTGTCGTTGGCGTCGCGGCGCACGTTGCGCACCGCCACCTTGGCGTCTTCAGTGTATTTGCGGGCCACCTTGACCAGTTCCTTGCGGCGGTCTTCGGTAAGCGGCGGCACGGAAATACGGATAACCTTGCCGTCGTTGATGGGGGTAAGGCCCAGATCAGACTTGAGGATGGCCTTTTCCACCGCCGCGATGCCGCCCTTGTCCCAGGGCTGGATGGTGACGGTGCGGCTATCGGGCACGGCCACGGAGGCCATCTGGCTGATGGCGGTGGGCGTTCCGTAATAATCGGCCTTGATGCCGTCCACCAATGCGGTGCTGGCGCGGCCCGTGCGCAGTTTTGAAAATTCGCGATCCTGCGAGGCAAGGGCCTTTTCCATACGGTCTTCGGCGTCCAGAAGGATGCTGTCGATGTCCATTCAGTATTCTCCTTGGGGGGCTGCTCAGCCGTGAACGATGGTGCCTATGGTCTCGCCGCTGACGGCGCGGCAGATATCGCCGCCGAACATGCGACAAACGATGATGGGCACGTTGTTGTCGCGCACAAGGGCAAAGGCGGTGGCGTCCATAACGCCCAGGTGGCGCGCCAGTGTTTCGTCATAGGTGATGCTGTCGTATTTTACGGCGTCGGGGTATTTGGCGGGGTCTTTGTCATAGATGCCGTCAACCTTGGTTGCCTTGATGATGGCGTCGCACTTCAGTTCCATGCCGCGCAAGGCCGCGGTGGTATCTGTGGTGAAATAGGGGTTGCCGGTGCCGGCCGCGCAAATGACCACCCGGCCTTTTTCCATGTGGCGCAGGGCGCGGCGGCGGATGAAGGGTTCGCAAACTTCCTGCATGGTGATGGCCGAAAGCACGCGCGTGGGATAGCCCTGCTTTTCAAGCATGTCCTGCACGGCCAGGGCGTTGAGCACCGTGGCGAGCATGCCCATGTAGTCCGCCGAGGAACGTTCCATTCCTTTGGCCGAGCCGGAAAGCCCGCGAAAAATATTGCCCCCGCCGATGACAAGGGCCATTTCCACGCCCATTTCAAGCACGGTGCCGATTTCACGGCCGATGGTGGCTACGGTTTCGGGGTCAATGCCGGTTTTGTTGGGTCCGGCCAGGGCCTCGCCGCTCAGTTTGAGCAGCACGCGCTTGTATTTCAATGTGGGCATGGAACCGCCTTGGTAAAGGCTGAGGTGTTGCGGGCTTGCGCCGGACGCAGGAAAAGGGCTGGGCTTGTGGCCCCGCCCCCAAACAGAAGAAACGTAACAGAAATCGTGCCCAGCTCAAAGCCTTTTTGCGGCTTGCGCCCCAGCAGGCGCAACGTTGGGCGCGGCCGGGCGTTGCTGGCGCGGGCGGGCGGGGGCCATGGGCCACTCCTCAATGGTGATGGGCAGGCTTTGGGCCATGCGGGCCAGAGCCTCGCGCGTTTCCCGCTCCAGATGGGGCGAAAAGATCACCCGCAGCAGCGCTGTTTTGTGCTCGAGCACGGTGAAATAGGCCAGGTGCTCGTGGGCTTCAAGCAAAAAGCGAAACAGGGCCGTGTGTTCCGGCGCAAGGCGCACCAGCAGGCTGGCGCTGTGCTGCGGCGCGGGCATGGCCGGGGCTGGCTTGCGGCGTGGGCGCAGTGCTGGCGGCAGCGAGGCCGCGTCGGCGCGGCGCTTGCCCGGCATCAGTACCAACCCGCCCAGCGGGCCAGAATGACCAGCCCGATGCCGAAAGCGATGGTGAGAAAATAGTTTTTGCTCCACCAGGCCACCAGCAGGGAGGGCAGGGCCACAACCAGAAAGAGGTTGGACGGTCCGGCATTGAAATGCCCCTCATAAAAAAAGACATCCGGTCCCACCAGCGCCGCCATGACCGCCACAGGCACAAAGGAGAGCCAGTGCCGCAACAGGGGCGGCAGGCTGTCGCCCTTCAGAAAAGTTACGGGCAAAAGTTTGGGCAGCAGGGTAACGACCACGCTGCCGAGAATGCAGAGCAGCAGAGCCGCGTTGGCGCTGAACCAGCCGGTTTCGTTCATGACTGCGTCTCCTCGGGCATGGCCTCGGTCATGCCCGCAACGGTGGCACGTTGGTCGGTGGGGCGCTCTTGTTCGCGGGGGGCGGCGCAGCCGCCGTCAAGGGGCGTGCCTTCCTGTCGCGCCTTGCGCAGCAGCAGCCATGTGCCCAGGCTTGCGCCCAGAACAGTGGCCACGGCGATGTTCCATTGGCTCATGCCCGCCGCCTTGAAAGCGATGGAAAGCGTGGCCGTGAACAGGGCCACCAGCACATGCAGGCGGCTGACGCACTGCGGCACCAGCAGGGCCAGAAACATGGCCGTGAGGGCATAGTCCAGGCCCAGGGGCTTTACGTCGCTGACCAGTTCGCCGCAAAATGCGCCGATGGCCGCGCCGCCAACCCAGGCCAGCTGGGTGGTCTGGTTGCAGACGAAAAGCGTGGTCAGGCTGCGTTGCCAACCGTTTTGAAATGCGGTGACATGCACGGCAAACGTTTCGTCCGTGAGGCCAAGGCCCAGCAAAAAGCGCACGCCGCGCGGCAGGCCAGCCAGCCAGGGGGATTCCGCAGCCGATTGCAGCAGGTAGCGCAGGTTCACAATGAACACGGCCGCCGTGATGGAAAGCGCGCTTGCGCCCGCTCCCCACATGCCTGCAAACACAAACTGCCCGGACCCGGAAAACATGAGCACGGACATGGCCACGGCCAGTGAAGGGGGAATGTTGTTCTTGACTGCAAGAACACCGAAGGCGAAGCCCACTGGCAGGTAGCCCAGCACAATGGGGAGGGCGCGCCGCAGGCCCTCCGCCAGGGGGGAAGCGGGGGAATTGCCGGACATGTCATAACCTCTGTAAATGTAAGGGAACGACGCTACTCCCTTTGCAACTGTCTGGCAAGACCGCGCGGGCGGGGCGGCCTGGTCACCACCAAAAGAGCGGATACCGCTTGCGGGCCCCCAGGTTGTTGGTGATCAGGGCCAGGGCCAACATGCAGCAGGCCCCGGCGGCGCAGGGCAGCAGCACATACCAATAGCCAAGGCTGTGGATGCCCGGCCCGCCGATAACGGCGATGAGCGCCGTTGCGCCGCCGGGCGGGTGCAGGGTTTGCGTGGCGTGCATGAGGGCAATGGCGGTGGAGACGGCCAGCCCGGCCGCCAGCACGGGGTCGTCGCTGAGCAGCAGCTGGCAAGTAACGCCCACCAGCGCGGAGAGAACATGCCCGCCCACCAGGTTGCGCGGCTGCGCCAGCGGGCTGTGGGGCGCGCCGAAAGCCAGCACGGCCGAAGCGCCAAACGAGCCGATGAGCAGGGGCAGGTTCCATTCCTGCGCGCAAAGCCGTTCAAGCAGCGCAAGGCAGATGATGCTGAGGCAGCTGCCTGTCCAGGCCCAGAAAATTTCGTTCCATGGGGCCCTGGGCGGGGCCATGGTTCCCGCCCGCAGGCGTTCGCGAATATGCATTGCCGTATCCTTTGGGTTGTGTGTTGCGGTTGGGCCGCTATATGCGCGCCATGGCCAGAAAGGCCGCGTGCAGGGCCGCCAGCAGCGCCGTGAGCGCCGGGCCCGCCCAGTCTTGCGAGCGCGCGGCTCCGCAAAAGGTGACGGCCAGCGCCTTTTGCTGGCAAACCGCCAGGCAGTCGCGGCACAGATTGCAATTGGCGTTAGGGCCGTTGGTTGTGGCGGGATCGTCCATGGCGTCCTGGCGGCAAACGCGCGCGCAGGCCATGCAGCGACGGCAGGGGCCGGTGCGCCGCACGCGCCAGGGCGACAGCCAGCCCAGCCATTTGGCGAGCAGGCCAAGAGGGCAGATGCCCCGACAATAGGCGGCATACCCGGCCCTGCGGCTGATCAAAAGGGCGCAGGGCACAAGCGCGAGGCCCAGCAAAAGGCCGCAGGCCATTGCCGTCGCCGTTGGCGCGCCGCAGAGCCGCAGCCCCAGCGCGGCAAGCAGCGTCAGCGCCAGCATGCCAAGGCGCAGATGGGGCAACCACCGGGGCGCGGGCCGCCGTGCTGTGGATTTTGCCGCCGTGGCGTCCCACACGCCGAAGTAGCACAAGTGGCTGCACCAAGCCGCGCCCACCAGCAACGTGGAAACGCTGAACAACCCCAGCATGAACCATCCCCCGCCCCGATAAACGGGCGCGGCGGCGATAAGGCCCGGCACGGGCAGGTGCAGATGGCCGCTGAGCAGAAAGCGGCTTTCCACCGCCAGACCAAGCGCCAGCTGCGCAAAAAAGACGAGCGAAAACAGCCGCCACAGCCGCATTCTGGCAATTGGCGCGGTTTTTCCGCTCAGCCAACCGGCAACAAGGGCGGCCCACAGGCTGGCCAGCGCCGGTTGCAGCAAACCCCATTGCGGAAAAAAACGCTCCAGAACAAAAAGTTGCGGGTGCATGCGCCACACGGGCAGCAGCAGGCCCAGGCAGAGCAGCAGCGCGCCCAGTTGGGGCAGGGCGTTTGGGGCATTTCGGCTGTACCGCCGCCGGGCGGATTCGCGCAGCAGCGGCAGCGTGGCCGCAACCGTGAGCAGAGCCACGCCCAGCAGAATGGCCGCCAGCCTATGCCAGGGCTCGCCCAACAGTTGCCGCGTCTGCACAAGCCGCCCGGTGTGCCATATCCAGAGGGCGGCCAGCGGGGGCAGCGCCAAAAGCAGCAACAGGCGCACCCAGGCCGCGCGCGTCCAGGCCAGCAAGGCCAGCAACGCGGTGGCCACGGCAAGGCCGGGCTGCCCGGCGCGCCAAAAGTGCGCTCCCGCTGGCAGCAGGGCGACGAACGAAGGCAAGGGGATAAGACCGGAAGCGCCGCGCATGTCAGACTTCCTTTAAAAACAGTATGTTGTGAAATTTAATTGGGCTGCTGGGCGCAGGGCCTATTGGGGCAGACTGCGTTTGCCCGTCAGCGTTGTAATATCAATGCGGACAATCCCCGTGCGCGCAACGGCGCTTTCTGGTGTGGGGCGCGGGCACAGGGCAGCATAGCGTTCCGCCAGGGCGTCGAGCGCGCGCCCCTTTTCCGCCGGGTCTTCCACAATAATTGCCGTGCCCTGGCCGCACAGGGATTTGTAGTAGGTGGTGGATTTTTCCCGATCAACGCGCACGTCGGCCGTCAGGCTGAAGGCCACGTTGGGGTTGGCGCGGATGCAGTCGAGCTTGTGCCCTTCGAGGGCGCAGTGGATATAGAGGCTTTGCCCCTGACGCACGAAATTGAGCGGCAATACGTAGGGGAAGGTTTCGTCATGCAAGGCCAGAAAAAGCTCATTGGCGGTGGAGAAAACCTCGTCAAAAAAAGCAGGTTCACAGCATTCGCGTTTCTGTTTGCGCATGGTTTGTTCCTTTATGCAATGGGGGGTAGTGGTTGCGGGAAACTGGCGGCGTGTTTCAGTTTTCCGGGCAGGGGCGGCCAAGGGGAGCGGCAACTGGCAAAAGGGGGGCCAGGCATGCCGGCGCCGTAGCGAACGCCTGCCGCAGGCAGTTTTGCCAGCGCCGCTGCGCGGCCAGCAAATCCTGGGCGTCGGGGTGCTGGGCGGCTTCCTGCAGCCGGTGCAGGCGTTCGGCGGTCATGGCATGGCTGCCCTTGCGTTGCGAGGCGGCCACCACCTGCGGGTTGACCCGCCCCTGGCACAGAAAACCGTCCAGCACGGTGTTGCCGCCCGTTTGCAAGAGCTGCCGCGCCGCGATCATGCAGCGCCGCGCGTGGTCCGAATGGGGCCAAGCCCCAAGCGTGCCGAAAAAAAATACCCGTTTGCCGCGCACGGTGGCCATGTAGCGTTGCGCGCGCGCGTCGGGCTGCCCCTTGCGCACCCAAAAGCCGAGAGCCAGCACGTCAAAATCATCGGGGCCGGGGGCGTGCCGCACCGGGTAGCAGGCCGCGCCGGATGTTTCGGCCAGGGCCTCGGCCACCTTGCGGGTGTTGCCCGTGCAGGAGGAATAGACGATGCAGATATTCATGCGGATCCTATGCGTCGGCCCTGGCGCGCAGGGCTTCGGCGTTCAGCAGGATGATGTGGCGGCGGTTGCGGTCGATCAGCCCCGAAGCGGCCAGGGCGCTGAGTTCGCGGCTCAGGCTTTCACGGCTGATGCCCATTTGGCGGGCCAGCGTTTCTTGGGTGACGCCCATGCTCAGCGAAGCGCTTTTTTCCATTTTGGCCCGATGCAGCAGCCAGGCGGCCACCCGGCCGGAAACGGAAATGCGCCCCTGCGACCCGGCGATCTTGTTGATGAACAGCCGCTGACGCAGGCTCATGGCCGCAAGCAGCTGCATGCAGAGGCCGGGTTCGCGGCTCAGTGTTTCCAGCAGCGCGCGGCGATCAAGGCGCAGCGCCGAACCGCTCTGCACGGCTATGGCCGTTATGGGCAGGGTTTCTTCATAAAACAGCACTCCCGCGTCCAGCAGCCTGCCGGGGCGCACGATGTGCAGCACGCATTCCTTGCCCTGCGAAGAGTGGCGGCACAGCTTGACCATGCCCGTGAGCAGCAACATGGGGTCGGTTGCTGCCTCGCCCTCGCGAAACAGGGTTGCGCCCTGGCCGAACGCCAGCACACGCGCATGCGCTGCAAGGCGGGTGCGCTCCTCGCCCGGCAGAGACCCGAAAATTCCGGTTTGCAAGGCCGCTTGAATATCGTTCTGTTCGCTGATGTCCATGGCGATTCCCCCGGTATGATCCTCCGCAGGCTGTGCGGATTTTGAAGGTCGGTCGCGCTTTGACCTGGCGCACATGCGGGCAGGCGCCGTTTTAGCTGCGGGCTTCGGGAGGCGATTCCTTTGGCGCAGTGGCTGTTTGTTGAACGCTAACGTCGTTCGCACACTGGTTACAACAGAAATAACCACGATCTTCTGTGACGACAGTCACAAAATGCGCCTGCGTTGAAAAAAGTGGTTAGCGGCTGCAACAGCCCCTGTTTGCGCCGTTTGATCCGCGTTATCCTGCCGCAGTAGGTTTTTCCATTCCTGACCGTTGGCCCCGGCGGAAACTTCACAGAGGGGCTGCCATGCGCCCTGTTGTTGGGAGCCAGCCGTGGGTTTTTGCCCGCAAGCGTAAAAAATGACGCGCCTGTGGCGTGATGGGGTTGGGCAAAGGCGAGGAAGATTGTGAGCGGACGCGGGGCAGTTGCCCCGGAATAGCGCAAGCGGACCACTGAAAAAAACAGCGCGGCTGCCGGAAAACCGGCAGCCGCGCTGCGGCATGATATTGTTGGGGGATGCCGAGCGACTACTTTTTGCCGCTCTTTTTGGAAGCCTTTTTGGTGCTCTTGGCCGGAGCCTTGGCCTTGGGGGCCGCCTTGGGCGCGGCCTGGGGCTTGGCAGCCGCTGCTGCCTGCGCAACGGGGGCCGTTTCGGCCTTGGGCGCTTCGGCAACGGGCGTTGCCGCAGGGGCTTCGGGCGTTTGCTCCGCCTTGGGGGCTGCGGCCACAGCGGGTTGTTCAGGCTCGGCGGCTTTTTCCTGCTTGGGGGCTTCCGCCACAGCTTCCACCGGTGCGGGTTCCGCAACCTGCTGGGGTTCCGCCACAGGGGCTTCCGTTGCTGGCACATCCTGCCGTGCCTCTTCCCACACGGGGGCCGCCTGCGGGGCGGCTTCCGCCTTGGCGGCGGGTTCGGCGGGTGTTGCCGCTTCCTGCGCGGGTGCTTCGGCCCGGCCAGCAGCGGTTACAGAGGCACGGGGGCCCGGCTCGGCGGGGGCTGCCGTTTTAGCGGCAGCGCCTTCAACCGCAGGCTTTTTTTCCGGCATGGGCGCTTCCAGCACGGAACCGTCGGCCAGCACCAGCGAAAGGGCGTGTGCCGGGCAGGCCTCCATGCAGGCGGTGATGCGCTTGCCGTTTTCCATGCGCCAGGCGCGGCACATGTCGCAACGCACGGCAACTTCACGCCGGGCGCGCTGTGCAAGGGTTTCCCCTTCATCGCCGTCCACCGAGGGCATGCCGATGGAGTCCAAGCTGATGGTGCCATAGGGGCAGGCGGCGATGCACATTTTACAGGCCACGCAGTACTGCACGCGCATGATGATGCGGCCCTCGTCGTCCTGCTGCAGGGCCCCGGTGGGGCACACATTCACGCAGGGGGCGTGGGCGCACTGGTGGCAGCGCACAGTTGTTTTGAAACCTTCGGCCTTGACGACCTGCACGCGCGAAACCAGTTCGTCGCGGTGTTTCATGGCTTCTTTGAAGCTCATGCCATGATGGGCGGCGATGCAGGCCACTTCGCAGCGGCGGCAGGCGCGGCATTTATCGGGTACGACCTGGATATGTTCAGTCATGGTCCGGTTCCTCGGATGCAACGTGCAGGGCCATCAGCGTCATGCCATGGCCCCCGTTGAAGTGGATGTTCTCGCCCCCGCAACTGGGGCAGACGAAATGCCGTTGCGTCAGGCTGAATTCATGCCCGCACTGTGTACAGCGACAGGCCAGGGGCGCAGTGGCAAGCGTAAGCTTGGCGCCCTCCGCCAGGGTTCCTTCCGCCAGCAGTTCAAAGCAGGCGGTGAGTGTTTGCGCTTCCACGCAGGCAAGCAGGCCCAGTTCGCACTGGATTTCCACAATATGGCTCACCCGTGATTCGGGGTGGGCCACATTGTGATCGTTCACAGCCTTGATGGTCATGTCCAACAGGCCCTGAACCAGCGATGCCTCATGCATGAATCACTCCCCGGAGCCTCCGTTATGCAACGACGCGGCGCGCTACCGCTCCGTGCAGGAGACGCAGGGGTCGATGCTGTTGGTGATCAACGCCACATCGGCAATCTTGCAGTCCTGCATCATAACGCCCAGGGCCTTCCAGTTCATATAGGAGGGCACGCGCCATTTGAGGCGCGAGGGCATGTCCGTGCCGTTGGTGCGGATGTAATAGAACACCTCGCCGCGCGGCGCTTCGGTGCGGGCGCAGGCCTCGGCGGTGCGGATCTGGCGCATGGGGGCCGTCACTTCGCCTTCGGGCATGCGTTCGATGGCCTGGCGGATGAGGCCGAACGATTCAAATATTTCGTTCAGCCGCACCATGGTGCGGGCATGAGCGCAACAGCCGGTTTCCACAATGCTCTTGAAATCAAGCTTGCCATAGGCGGCGTAGGGCGAATCCTTGCGCACATCAATGGCCACGCCAGAGCCGCGCGCCACCGGGCCAACAACGCCAAGCCGCACGGCGTCTTCCTTGGGCAGCAGGCCAAGGCCCTTGGTGCGGCCCAGAACCATGCCGTTGGTGGCGTAAATATCGCGAATTTCTTCCACCTGCGGTTCGACCTTGGCGATGGTTTTGCGCATGTAGTCCAAAAGATCGGGGGTGACGTTGTATTTGACGCCGCCAATGCAGTTGGCCGCCAGGTTCATGCGGTTGCCGTAAACGGTTTCCTTGAGGTCCTGCATCATTTCGCGCACTTCCATGACATGCATGAAGAGCGACTTGAAGCCGATGATGTGGGCCTGAATGGCCGTGTTGAACATGTGCGAGGCAATGCGCTTGATTTCTTCGGCCACAACACGCAGGTAGCAGGCGCGGTCGGGAATGGTGATGCCCAAAACGTTTTCCACGGCCATGCTGTAGGTGAAGGAGTGGCTATTGGAGCACAGCGAACACACGCGCTCGGTCAGGGTGACGTTTTTGATCAGGTTGCGCTGGGTGGCCAGGGCTTCCATGCCGCGGTGAACATGGCCCGAGGTGAGCTCCACGTGGCGAACGGTTTCACCCTCCACCGTGAGGTGAAAATATACCGGTTCCTCAAGGGCCACATGAACCGGGCCCAGAGGCATGGCGAAGGTCGTGCTCATGAGTGGCGCTCCTTGTCTTTATCTTTGAGAATGCGTTCCCAGAGGTCGGTGGTGCAGGCCCCGTTCATCATGATGGACAGGGGCACGGCCTCGTTGAGAATGCCCGCGTCGAGCTCTTCGTCGAGGAACAGGCGTGTGGGGTTGGGGTGGCCGGTAACCTGAATGCCGTAAAGTTCCATCATTTCGCGTTCGTGCCAATCGGCATTGGCAAAAAGCGGCGTGATGGAAGGCACGGTGGGCCACTCGCCGTTCAGCGTCACCGTCATATTGTAAATGACGCCGTCAAGTTCAAAGTGGTAGCAGACTTCCTGCATGGGTTCGCTGAGCTGGCGGCGGTTATAGGCCGTGGTCATGCACAGGCGCGCGCCTGCGTTGTTCATGATGGCGGCGGCCTCCTGCAGCATGCGCGGCGTGCCCAGCCGGAACCAGTGAAAGGCGTTGCCGAAGCTGTCCGTGCTGTGTTGCACGGCGTCGTCTTCGGTGCAAAGGGCCTCAAGCCCCTCGATGACGCTGGCGTTGCCGTTAATGGTCTCTTGCATATGTTCTCCGCGGGTATGAGCCGCTAATCCTTGGTGGGAACGGCCGAAGTGACGGCTTTGCTCTCCGTTTCGCCGGAGGTCGTGGGCAGCAGGCAAGCGTTGCGCTTGGCGTCCTCGATCTGACGGCATTTGGGGCAAAGCTTGCGGGTCAGCTCCCGGTCAATTTCGTTGTTATAGGCATACAGCTTTTCCGCCAGTTTCTTCGGCAGGGGCCGCATCAGTTCGCCACAGTGGGCGCAGGGCACATAATGGATGGTCTGCTGTTCGATGCGGTTGAATTTTTCCGATTCCGGGTGGGCGGAATGCCAATCGTTGGTGATGCTCATGGCCCCTGTGGGGCAGTAGTGACGGCATGAGGCGCACAGGCAGCACGAATTCTGCCAGATGGTGATGGTAAAGCCCTTGCCGTCGGCCAAGGGCGAAATGTTGATGGCGCCCGCCGCGCACGAATGGCGGCAAATGCCGCAGCCCATGCACAGATCGGGGTCAACCCTGGCCCTGCCGCGCAGGCGGTCGGGCGTGAAGGTTTCGCCCAGGGGGAAGGGATCGGTGCTCGGACCTTCAAGCAGATTGCGGAACAGAACTTTCAGAAAGCCCGCCATATCACTCCCCCACGCCCAGTTTTTT
>Ga0183101_1000017_pt35 | contig 13302 bp, 13 predicted proteins | sample Biomet3_FD_127790 | JGI IMG/M metagenome (GOLD analysis project Ga0183101, IMG submission 127790) | Microbial communities from bioreactor (seeded with sewage sludge) at LBNL, California, USA - Biofuel metagenome 3 | ecosystem: Engineered > Bioreactor > Anaerobic > Unclassified ... | reverse complement strand
TGACGTATGGATATTCACCGCGATCAGATTTCTCCATGGGCTTGCTTTTGGCGTCTGTACCACATCGATCACAACGTTAGCAGCAAAAACAGTGCCGGAATCACGCAGGGGCGAGGGCATGGGATATTTTATGCTCAGTATTACCTTTGCTTCAGCAATAGGGCCATTTGCGGGACTTATGATATACAGGCACTTTGGATTTTCAATACTGACGACATTTTGTTCAGCAGCATTGGCCTGCGCCTTTGTGATCGCGATGACAATACATATTCCCTTTGAAATTGACAAAACTGCAGTGTCAGAACATGAAAGTCAAGGACTGAGAGAATATTTTGAAGCAAAAGCGCTTCCGATTGCCCTGATCAGTTTGATCATATATTTCTGCTATTCAGGGATCATAAGTTTTTTCTCAACATACATGAAAGATATTGATCTGATGAATGCTGGAAGTTATTATTTCATTGTTTATTCAGCGGCGATAATAATATCAAGGCCTGGATTGGGAAAACTTGCAGACAGAAAGGGATATAGCAGTGTAATGTATCCGTCGATGCTGATGTTTGCAGCAGGTTTGATATTGTTCAGCATGACTGCAGATGCCCTGACTTTATTCATATCGGCAACATTGCTGGGAGTAGGTTTTGGCACTTTTGCGGCCATGGCCCAGGTCATAGCTATAAAAAAAGCGACAAATGGACGAATGAGCGTGGCGATATCTACGGTGCTCGCCATATCAGAGCTTGGAACTGGCTTCGGTCCATATGTTATAGGAATAATGCTCCTGTTCGTCAGCTATCGTGCTATGTATATGATTCTTGCAACAGTTGCGGGTGCCTGCATAATAGCGTATTTGCTTTGCAGCAGGCGTGATTTAGTATAGATATTTGAATTTTAAGCAACCGTTTTCATGGGACGGTTACTTATTTTACTTTTTCAAAAAAAGTGACCATTGTTTTCATACGTGCAGGGGATATAATTCGGATATAAGAGATAAGTAATGCAAGTGAAAAAACAAGGAGGAAATATCATGCAGACATATATTACGTTAAATGATGGGAACACAATACCACAGTTTGGACTTGGGGTGTACATGGTGCCTGAAGGGCCAGCGACAAAGGAAGCCTGCCTCGACGCACTGAAGATGGGCATCCGCCATATAGATACTGCCCACGCATATCAAAACGAAAGAAGTGTTGGTCAGGCCGTTAAAGAGAGTGGGATACCGAGAGGAGAAATCTGGATCACCACCAAGCTCTGGCCAAGCGAATATGGCGAAGGGAAAACAGCTGAAGCCATCGACAAGATGCTGGGCAGACTCGACACGGAATATATCGATCTGCTGCTTCTTCATCAGCAGTTCGGAGATTATCTTGGAGCATGGAAGGACATGGAGAAGGCCGTTGCCGACGGCAAAGTCAAGTCTATAGGTATCAGCAACTTTGAATCAGAAAGACTTGAAGAGATCTGCGAAGCAGCGGTAATCAAACCTTCGGTCCTGCAGGTAGAATGTCATCCATATTATCAGCAGGAGGCACTGAAGGAAAGGCTTGAAAAAGACGGAACCAAAATCGAAGCCTGGTATCCGCTGGGTCATGGAGATGCGGCACTTATAGAAGAGTCGCTGTTCACCAGGCTGGCAAAGAAGTATGGCAAATCCAATGTACAGATAATATTGAGATGGCACATTCAGGAAGGCACGATAGTTTTCCCAAAGACGACCAATCCCGATCATATGAAAGCAAATTTTGACATTTTCGATTTTGAACTTTCGAGTGAGGAGATGGAAGAGATACGCGCAATGGACAAAAACGTCCGCTTTTTCAATATGACTTTGGAAGATCAGGAGAGGATGCTTGGCGGATTCAAGCCGGCAGATTAAGGAGAAGGCATGGATATATTTGAAAAGCTTAAAAGCGGCGTGCCGGTAGATATGTTTGCGGAAGAGTATCTCCCTGCGATAGAAGAGTTGCAGCGCGCGGACAAGGCTTTGTTTAGACTGAACCATGCCGAACCGCAGTCCGAGGAGCAAAAGCAGGCATTTGATGAGCTCTTTGATGGCAAATATCCAGATAAGGTGATGATTATGACACCTGCACAAATCGACTTCCCCAAGCAGATGACTTTTGAGGGAAACGCATTTTTTAATCACAGCTTCACAGCCATGGCTATCGGCGGAATTACCATAGGCGACGGTGCACAAATAGGTCCTCACGTTACTATCGTTACAGACAATCATGACTTTGCAAAACGTAACGTGCTCAGGTGCAAGGGGGTCAGGATCGGCAGTAATGCCTGGATAGGCGCAGGTGCGACGATCATGCCAGGCGTGACCATAGGCGAGAATGCTGTTGTTGCAGGCGGCGCCGTCGTAACAAAGGATGTAGAGGCGAATACCATTGCAGGCGGGAATCCCGCAAAATTAATAAAGAGAGTATAAAGCTCATGAAGTCAGGCAGGTTCCAGCTTGGACAGCAGAGTCTATTGCTTCAGTGATAACAAAATGATAAAATGTAACCATAGTTACATAAACCCGTATATGGAACGAAATGGAGGATGCCATGCTGCTGACAGGACATGAAGACCTGAGGGTAAAAAGGACCATAGAATCGATAAAGAAGTCATTTGAAGAGCTGATCTGCGAAAAGGATTATGAGAAAATAACGGTCAAAGAACTCTGCGACAGGGCCATGATAAATAAAAAGACTTTCTATAACTATTACCCTACCATGGATGATCTGCTGGTGGAAATGCAGTTGCAGATATCATCGGAATATATAAAAAGGGTGCAGTACTTTAAGTACCCTGAGGAGCTTGACAAGGTCAACAGAGAATTCTTTGTTTATTCGGAGGAGCAGGGACTGGCCTACGAAAAGATAACCTGCAGCGGCAGCTACAGTAACATAAGACAGAAAATGATAGATAATGTGGTAAATTCCACATGGGGAAAATCAAAGAAGTTTACAGACCTTGATAAATACACGCGGAACATTTTGCTAAGCTATATAAATACGGTCAGCGTGGGGATCTATAAGCAGTGGGTAGCTGACGGCAAAAAGATTCCCCTCGAGGAGATGATAGATATCTCGAACAAGTTGATCTGCAACGGTGTAAATGGATTTTTTGAATAAAAGGAGGATGGAAATGAAAACCGTAGTAATTTACTACTCGTTAAGAGGGAATACCAGAAAAATCGCAGAGTTGGCTGCTGCAGCATGTGATGCTGATATCGCAGAGATAGAGCCGATAGTACCGTATGTTGGTGAATATATGGAAATAGTAGATCAGGGGAAAATGGAAATCGATGAAGGGATCCACCCTAAAATAAAACCGGTTTCTATCAATTTAAGTGAGTATGATGGTATTATTATTGGTTCGCCTACATGGTGGTACACCATCGCTCCAGTGGTACAGACTTTTGTCAAATCGCAGGACTGGAATGGAAAAACCGTGATTCCTTTTACTACTAATGGTGGCTGGCCGGGAAGTGCGTTAAAAGATCTTGAAAAAGAATGCAGAGGGGCTGCGATAAAATCCGGACGTGAAATACAGTTTGACTCCACGGGAGGAAACGAGCTTGTGACTCCGCAAGCGGATATAGACCAATGGCTGGCGGAAATAAGTGAAATCCTTTAACAAATCAATAATAGGATTATTATTAGGATTAAGCGGTTCATATGCAGCATTCAGCACCGGACAGGACTATCTCATCTTTATGGGCTGGTTCTATTTCCTGATCGGATTTAAAATGTCAGTAGATGGGCTCTTGCGAGGAGCTGGTGATATGAGGATGTTTACGGTTGCAAATCTGGTCAACTTATTAATTAGAGTCTCGGTCTCAATAATCTTTGCTCCACATTATGGAATCATGATGGTTTGGATATCTGTACCGATCGGATGGTTTATGAACTGGCTTATTTCGTTTTGCCAGTATAGAACAGGTCATTGGAGAAAAATCAACGCTTCAATTAATTAATAATCCTTTGCCACGGCCTAGAGTCGGCAATTTTTATTGTATTTTGTTCATACGGCCGGCAAGCCGTCACTTTGATTGCGACGCCCTGATCTCGCATCGTAGAATTACGATTGGTGACCACTTTCGCATTTTTCGCCTCAAAAAACGCAGAAAAATATTATGTCCGCGCCGAAAGTTACCTGAAGCCGGGTGATCGCCTTCGTTTTGATGTGATTTTGATCCGTAAAAGTCGCCGATCAAAGCTGCGGCTCGCTGACGTTGGCGCCCCATACTCGGCAGCATGGTTGCCAGTACCATATATCGTCTTCGCATCATTGATGAAACGCCTTGCCGATCCATCATCGAGGCACCACGCCGACGTTCAAAGAGTAAAGTGCGTTTATTATCTTCTATTCTGCCAAAGTGCTCACAAAACCGGATCACACGCAAAAGCGGGAATTTCCATTTTTGCTGAAATCGCTAAATCATTACACGTCAGACCCTCAAAAAGTAACCGAAGCCACTATTTCCCGGATTTTAAGAGGTTCGCTGACTTACGTCATTAAATAGGAATTGATATATGCAGCAATAGGTGACATAATATGTTGTAACAGATGATGCAATGGAAAAAGTACACATATGGAACAACATGAAAGGATGGAACGTATGGATAATTCATATAAAATCACGGTCAGACCGGCAGTGCTTTCAGATTGCCAGCAGTATTATGAATGGGAGTCTGCAAAGGAGGTAACGGAGTTTTTCAGTATACATGATGGGCAGACTTATGACGAAGTGGTCACAGAATTTGTTCTGAACCAGGCTGATCCAGAGAAGGAACAGTATACGATCGTTAGAGAAGACGGAAAGCTGCTTGGCCGCATATACCTGGGCAGCATAAACAGAAATCTGGATTCACTGGAGATATTCCGAATTTATATAGGCGATACTGCGGAAAGAGGGAAAGGTTACGGAAGGCAGGCATTGGAGTGGTGCCTTGACAGAGCTTTCAGGCAAGACACTTTCCACCGTGTATATCTTGACTATTATACGGGAAATCCTGCACAGTATTTATATGAATCCATTGGATTTCAGCATGTGGGCCTTGCACGCGGTGCATGCAAAAAGATGGGGCAGTATCATGATGTAAATGTTATGGACATGATACGTGATGACTACGAAAATTTGCACATTCATCGCGAACTGTGGTAAGATAGTAAGCAAGATAGTAAGTAAGATGGGAGGGCGTAGAATGGAAAAGTATAAGCCACCATATTCATTAACAGAAGAAATGCTGATTTTATCAGGGTCTATTTCGGAAAAATTGGGCAAACTTGATGTGTATAAAAATTTGGATTCAAAGCCGCACTTAAGAAGGAACAACAGAATCGAATCCATTCATTCCTCCTTAAAAATAGAGGCAAACTCTCTTTCTATTGGGGAAGTAAGAGACGTGATCGACGGCAGACTTGTTTTGGGGCCAGAGCGAGAAATACAGGAAGTAAAAAATGCATATAAAGCCTATGAAATGATAAAAGAGATTGACCCATATAATTTGGATGATTTGAAGAAGGTTCATGGCGTAATGGAGCACATGCTCGAACCTGAAGCCGGAAGCTTCCGCAAGGGTGATGAAGGCGTTTTTGATGGTGAAAAGTGCATATTTATAGCACAGCCGGCAAAACTGGTGTCTGGCCTGATGGCAGATTTGTTTAATTGGATGAATGAAAATAAGTCTATAGTTCATCCGCTGATTTTGAGCGCAGTTTTTCATTATGAATTTGTGTTTATTCATCCGTTTTCAGATGGAAATGGACGAACCGCTCGCTTTTGGCATACAGCAATTCTAACAAAATGGAACCCTGTATTTGAATATATTCCAATTGAAAGCCAAATTGAGAAATTTCAAGATGACTATTATAGAGCAATTGCAGACTGTCATGTGAATGGAGAATCAAATGTATTTATAGTTTTTATGCTTGAACAGGTTGATATTGTTCTTGACGAAGTGATTAGTCAAATCAGAAAATCGGATGAAGGAGTATCGGATTATGTAAAGAGGCTGCTTGATGCTATGGCTTTTGAAGTCCCTTACAGTACCGTAGTACTTATGGAAATGCTTGGACTGAAATCTAGAGAAACATTCCGCAAGAATTACCTGGACCCGGCATTATCAGCAGGCTTAGTAGTGAGAACGATCCCTGACAAGCCTAACAGCAAGAATCAAAGATACATAAAAAAATAACATCATAGCCAGGAGGCGCGTTATGACTGAAAAATACTATGTGAGTCCAATACTTGAAAGCATCAGACAAGGATCCATTTCAGAAGATCTTGCAGCTGCGCATAAAATAGCGGAAAATTACTTAGATACGGTAAACGACAGACCGGTATATCCGGATGAAGAGGCGATAGCCGGGCTTGAGGTATTTGAGCAGGGTATGCCTAAGGGGCCGATCGAAACGGCGGCTATATTGAAGACCCTTGCAGACTATGGAGCGAAGGGAACCGTCGCCCAGGCTGGAGGCAGATATTTTGGTTTTGTTGTTGGCGGAACGATTCCGTCTGCGCTTTGTTCGAAGTGGATAGGTGATGCATGGGACCAGAACTCGGCATTGTACGTGATGTCGCCTTTGGCGTCTAAACTTGAAGACGTCTGCGAGAAATGGCTGGTCAGCTTGCTTGGACTGCCGGAGGGCACGGCTGCAGGTTTTGTCAGCGGAAGTTCGACGGCCATTATGTGCGGACTTCTGGCGGCACGCAATTATCTTCTGGAACGGCAGGGCTGCAATGCGGCAGCAAAGGGACTGTTCGGAATGCCGCCAATAAAGGTCGTTGTCGGCGAAGGCGCACACTCTACGGTATTTAAGGCGCTGTCTATTCTGGGGATCGGCTATGCGAACGTTACGAAGGTGCCGATGGACGAGCAGGGAAGGATCAAAGCCGACCTTGTGCCGGAGATGGATGACAACACTCTGCTGATACTGCAGGCAGGCAACGTGAATTCGGGGTCTTTTGACGATTTTCAATCACTTTGCACCAAAGCCAACAAAGCCGGCGCCTGGGTGCACATTGACGGAGCATTTGGACTGTGGGCCGCCGCCGACCCGAAAATGTCAGCTCTCACAAAAGGCATTGAACTGGCGGATTCCTGGTCGCTTGACGCGCATAAGACACTTAATGCGCCGTATGATTGCGGCATAGTGCTTTGCAGGAGGCGTGAGGCCATCGTTAACGCGCTTCATATGACTGGAGACTATATAGTTTTAAGCGAAAACCGCGACAACATGCTCTATACGCCTGAAATGTCAAGGCGAGCCCATGCGATAGATCTGTGGGCAACATTCATGGGACTTGGCACCCAGGGAGTAGCAGAACTTGTTGAGGAACTGCACGCAAAGGCGCAGTATTTTGCTGACCGTCTTGCCGAGAACGGATTCGAGATACTTAATGATGTCGTCTACAATCAGGTGTTAGTATATTACAAAAGCGATGAACTGACAGAGAGCATCATCAAAAAAGTCCAAGCTTCCGGAGTTTGCTGGTTTGGCGGTTCACAATGGGATGGCAAATCGGTAATTCGCATCAGCGTCTGCTCATACAAAACCACTTATGAAGATATCGATATGTGCGTAGAGGAAATGGTGAGCTGCAGATGAAATTCAAGATGCCGGTCAATATCGTATTCTACGTCAATATCCGAATTTTCCTTTCCGGCATTGCGCTATTGAAAACGATCTTCAGCATCAGCATGTATCTGTTTGCGGCCCTGATTTTTGCCGTCGTTCTGCTGCTGGCGCTACTATTCTATAAAACAAAAAAATTCAATACGATCGCGGTCCTTGCGGGCGCGGCAGGGTATCTGCTGATATATTTTTCGTTGATAAATTTGTCATTAGCAACTGGCCTGACGGCGCCGGTCGTTCTATATGCTTCAGCGATATTGCTGTTTGTTTTCCTATGCTGTATCGGCATCAAAGCCAACCTGAAAGACGCAAGGGTCCACTGGGTGATTGAGATCTCCAACGTCCTCTGCCAGCTGTCCGTGGCAATAGGAACGATAATTCTTTTCGGTACGGTAACGAATTAATTCCCCCTATCAAAACATCAAAACACACGCCCTGCTTTCAGGAGAACCTGACGGCAGGGCTTTTTGCATTGCATCTTAGGAACTGCACATTCGTCACTGCCGCCGCTACTGTTCGCGGCGCCTCGCAATGTATTTTAGGAACTGAGCATTCGTCACTGCCGCCGCTTCTGCCCACGGCGCCCTGATCATGCATCGTAGATTTACGATTGGTGACCACTTTCGCATTTTCAGCCTCAAAAAACGCACAAAAAATTTTCCTCCGAGCAAAAGGTTACCTGAAGCCTTAGATTTCTCTCTCTTTTAATGAGATTTTGTTCCATCAAAGCCAACGATCAAAGCTTCTGCTCGCTGACCATAGTGATCAATGCCCGGCAGCATGGTTGCCAGTCCATTAAATAGTTTTCGCATCCATGGTCTGCAGCCTTGCCGACGCGCCAGACGAGCTTGCCAGACGCTTTGCCAGGGCCGGCCATCGACACATCAAGAAAGGAGTGCGTTTTTAAAGACCAATATAGCAAAAGTGCTCACAAAACCTGTTCACACGTAAAAATGAAAATTTCCATTTTTGCTGAAATAGCGAAATCATGCCACGTAACCCCCTCAAAAAATAACCGGAGCAGCATTGATCAATGAATCCTAAGGTAAATTGACTTTGGAATCTTCAGTTGCTGAAAATTGATATGCAGTGAAACACGTGATAGGATATTGACAAAAAGCAATCATAAGAGTAAAATATTGATATGGTTTTGATAAAAAGCAATCATAAAAGGAGGCACTCTTATTGAATCAAATAACTATCAAAGAAATAGAAAATTATTTAGATGAAGTACTTGAGTTAATTAGGAAAGATAAATATCGAATTGATACTAATAATAGAAGACAGCATAATATAGATTTATATACGAATTATGTAATTGACGAAAGATTAAGCAAAGAAATATTATTAAGTTTGCAACCTGATGATTTCTCTGGAATTGTAAGTAATGAGCATAGCGGATATGAATATGAAAAATTATATATTTTTGGTAAAACCGTGTCATTAATTGAGCGATTTGGTGATAACGAGAAACAAGTATCGTTATATATAAAATTTAATAAGCTAGACAATGGGTTCGTGATAGTAATATCATTCCACGAGGAAGATTATCCGCTATATTTCCCGTTTAGAAAATAAGAAGCGATTGTTTGAAGGAGGAAAAAAATGATGGGTGAAAGTAGAAAGGACTTTTGCATTAATTGCAGAAAAGAAACAGAATATAAATTTGCATTTGCTTTACGAAAAAGGACCGTCAAAGGTAAGGAATATGAATATAAGACATTGATAGCGCTTTGTTCGGAATGTGGTGAAGAAATGAGCATACCTGGATTGATGGATTATGATAATGAAAAGTTTGATGAAGCATATAGAGAAGCTGAAGGACTTGTTTCAATCAGGAACATTGAAAACCTTATGAAACTATATAATTTGGGGAAAGCTCCAATTTCTATTGCACTAGGATTTGGAGAAATAACAATTACGAGGTATTTAGCCGGGCAAATGCCTTCGAAAGAATATTCCGATATTATAAAACATGCATTAGCGGATCCAAAGTTTATGTCAAAACTGATTGAACAAAATAAAGAAAAACTTGGTTCTGCTGCATATAAAAAAGCAAAAGCTGCAACAGCAGTAATCAGCAATGATATCAATGGCATTTCAAAAAAAATGATAAGTACAATTGCATATATTTTTTCAAAGATAGAAGAAGTAACTCCGTTAGCCATGCAAAAGCTCTTGTATTTTTCTCAAGGTATAAATATGGGAGTGAATAAAGTCCCATTGTTTAGCGACAATTGTGAAGCTTGGGCACATGGGCCAGTATATCCTAGGGTCTATCAGTTGTTTAAAGAATTTAAATATAACCCTATTGATGATAGCAGGTTTGAAATATTTTATTTGGCAGATGATATATTATATACAAATGAAAAAGCAGTATTAGAATCTGTGATAGAATCATTCGGTATGTATAGCGGAAAAATGCTTGAGCAGATAACCCATGACGAAGATCCGTGGAAAGATGCGAGGAATGGGCTTGATCCAACTGAATCTTCCAATAGGATTATTTCTCAAGATGCTTTGTACGAATTTTTTTCTACTTTAAATGATAAATACGATTTTAGCTCCGCAAGTGGAATCAATAAATACATTAATAGCAGCATTGGTAAAAACGTATGTAATTGCAATTGAGATAGAACATTACAATTTAAATTGACAGTAACAAAATGTGCATTGGGCGGATATGTATCTCTCAATGCACATTTGGTTGCGTAGCAGCCAATCATTCTCGGCAGCCAACGTTTCTTCACAAGCTCATCACTCCCAGAAAGCTACGGCTCTGATCGGCGCGCCGTCTCCGTCTGCCTGATTAAGCGGCAGGGCGAAGAACCAGAAGAGATCGCTGCCGCACTCGTCGAGATGGGCAAGGTTCTCTATGTTGATGATTTCATGGTCGCGGAAAAGCTTCTTATGTCTTGGCAGGTCAGTATCGCTGATCGGGTCGATGCCTATGACATCAAAACCAACGCCTTTTTTGCCGGTTTTGATCACGTAATCGACGACGTCATCGTCGATGCATGGGTAGTCGCCGAAGTATGCTTCAGTGCCCCAGCGTTTGTCCCAACCAAGACAGAAGAGCAGAAAGTCAGCCTTCTCGGCCTTTTCACCGTATTTTGCGACATCCTTCATCGTGATGCTGCCGCCTTCTTTGATATGTCTGCAGTCGATGACGAGGGCTTTGCCCACGAACTGACTGATTGGAAAGCTGTCCAGCGTCGTGCGCCCGGCAAACAGGTGGGCAGGCGGGTCAACGTGGGTGCCTGTGTGGGAGAACATTGTGATAAGTGTCTCCTTGAAGCCATCTTTTTCGTAGGTGTTGGCAGGCATGAGCTTTGGCGGCTGGGTGCCGGGATAAACGGGCATGTCTTCTGAAATAACGTGTGTAAGGTCGATAACTTTCATAGCTGCTCCTTTCGCTGCTTCATGATTTTCAGTTCTCTAAATTGCTTAATGATTTCTTTAATTATATCACGAAAAGGCAACATAAAAAATGGCCGGAGACGAATTACTCGTCTCCGGTTTTTTCGATGGAATAAATTACAGTTTCTCAAGTTTCTCGTTGTATTTCCCGCGAGGCACATATGTTGTGTGAAGCAGCTTGTGACTCTTATGTCCCAGCGGCGCTCCAAGGTATTCCTTGTAAAGCTGCTGGATATAAGGATTGTCCAGGCTCTTTCTAAGTACTTTCCGGTCGTCTTCATGGTACAGGCCTTTAGCGCGTTTCTCCCAGGAATTCTGGACCATCGTACGCGGCTGGCCGCCTCCCTTGACGCATCCGCCCGGGCAGCCCATGACTTCTATGAAATGATAGTCGGCTTTTCCGGAGGCTACTTTTTCCATGATGATTTCAGCTCCGGCAAAACCGCTGGTCACGGCGACCTTTGCAGTGAATCCCTCCAGAAATTCAAATCCAGGGAGGACGTTTTCAAAGGTCAGCTCAGCTTCTTTTACCTGCTGCTGGCCTTCAATAGGGACGATATGCATCTTGTCAAAGGGGAGATCCCTGCCGGTAGTCAGCTCGTAGACCGTACGCAGAGCGGCTTCCATAACGCCGCCCGTCGTTCCGAAGATATCGGCAGCTCCGGTGCTCAGACCCATTGGAGCGTCGAATTCAGCATCCTCCAGATTGGCAAAATCTATGCCGCTTTCTCTTATCATGCGCGCCAGTTCTCTCACCGTTAGAACTGCGTCAACGTTTCTCATGCCGTCGTTCATCAGCTCAGGACGTGTGATCTCGAACTTTTTCGCCGTGCAAGGCATTACGGATACAACATAAATGGTGCTGGGATCAACGCCGATTTTTTTCGCATAATAGCTTTTGATCAAAGCGCCTAGCATCATATGCGGAGACTTGCAGGTGGAAAGATTGGCGGTATAGTCTGGGAATCTGTGTTCCAGGAATTTCACCCATCCAGGGCTGCAGCTGGTGATCATCGGCAGTACGGCTTCACCGCCTGTCAGCGCAGTTTTGGCTCTTTCCAGGAATTCGCTGCCTTCTTCCATAATGGTCACGTCTGCCGCAAAGTTAGTATCAAAGACATCGTCAAAATTCATAGCTTTCAGGGCTGCTGCCAGTTTGCCTGTCACCGGCGTCCCTGCAGGTATGCCAAATTCGTCACCAATACCGACTCTGACAGCCGGAGCCGCCTGAACGACGACTCTCTTCCCGGGATCTGCGATCGCATCCCAAACATCGCGTATGCTTGATGTTTCTCTTAGCGCATTAACCGGGCAGGCAACGATGCACTGACCGCAGTTCATGCAGTCTACCTCGCTGATCGACATCCCCATAGCAGGCGCAATGACGGTTTTGAAGCCGCGGTTCTGCGCGTTTATTGCGCCGATCTTCTGCACCTCATTGCAGACGCTTACGCAGCGTCGGCAAAGTATGCACTTGGACGTGTCGCGGGTGATCGACGGACTCATGTCGATTATTTTTTCGGACATCTCGCCTTTGAAGCGGGCTTCAGTAACGCCCAGGTCTCTGGCCAATGCCTGCAGTTCGCAGGATTCTGAACGTTCACATGACAGACAGTCCTGCGGGTGGTTGCTGAGCAAAAGTTCCAGATTGACCTTCCTTGCGTGGCGGACCCTCTCAGTGTTGGTCCTGATCACCATGCCGTCCTTAGCCTGAACCATGCAGGCTGCAATCAGCGTCTTGAAGCCATCGGCCTCTACCATGCACATGCGGCAGCCGCCGTATTTATGCACGCCTTCAAGGTAACAAAGGCTTGGAATATGAATATTGCTTCCGTTAACTGCCTGAAGTATGGTTTGACCTTCTGTGGCAGTAATGGTTTTCCCATTAACGTTAAGGGTTATTTTCTTAGTCATTTCAATCACTCCTTACCTTCTGTCACAGCGCAGACAACGGTTTGCTTCAGCCATTGCATTCAGCTTGCGGTATCCTTTGCTGACCTCGGCGAAACTGGTCTTGCGTATGTCAGGCGGCAGGATCTCGATTGGAAAACGGCTGTAGAAAGCCATATCCTCGTCGTCAAGCGCAGGCGGTATCTCAATAGGTTTTCCTAAATTGAGTTCGCCCTTTCCGCCAAGGTATATGTCTATGGATTTAGCGGCTTTCTTGCCGTCTGCAATTGCAGAGATTGCGGAATCCGGTCCGTGACCAAAATCACCGCCAGCAAAAACGCCGTCTATGGATGT
>Ga0183101_1000043_pt6 | contig 13315 bp, 11 predicted proteins | sample Biomet3_FD_127790 | JGI IMG/M metagenome (GOLD analysis project Ga0183101, IMG submission 127790) | Microbial communities from bioreactor (seeded with sewage sludge) at LBNL, California, USA - Biofuel metagenome 3 | ecosystem: Engineered > Bioreactor > Anaerobic > Unclassified ... | reverse complement strand
CGTGCCCGTCGTCGGTACCCGTGGCGGGACGGGCTGCCCGCACGGCGGCGCGCCGCACCCGATAAGCTCTGCGGGAGGCTGCTTTGCGGGAAAATCAGAACGCCTTGCGCTTGCCGCCGTTGCGGTCCAGCGTGGTCAGCGCGTTCACGGGGTCCTTCACCTTGCTCATGAGGATCATGGCGGCGATGATATAGGGCTTGAAAGAGGCCTGCTTGTAAAGAGGCACCAGATAGCGGTCGAAGACGGAGTTGTCCACCTCGCCCTCCGGGCAGGAAAGGCCGGAGATGTCGGCGGGCAGGCAGTGCAGATACAGGGCCTTGCCGTCGTGAGTGCGCTTCATCATATCCTCGGAGCAGGTCCAGTTCTTGAACTGGGCGTTCTGGGCCAGAAGCTGCTTTTCAAGCTGGTCGATGCCGGCCTGATCGCCCGCCTGATAGAGCTTCGTGCGGCTCTCCATGGCGGCGAAGGGGGCCCAGGACTTGGGATACACGATGTCGGCGTCCTGGAAAGCCTCCTCCATGGTGGCGACCTTCTTGAAAGAGCCGCCGGTGGCAGAGGCGTTCTTGCGGGCGATCTCCTCGACCTCGGGCATCACGTCATAGCCCTCGGGATGGGCCAGGGTCACGTCCATGCCGAAGCGGGTGAACAGGCCGATGACGCCCTGGGGGACGGAGAGCGGTTTGCCGTAGGAGGGAGAATAGGCCCAGGTCATGGCGACTTTCTTGCCCTTGAGATTCTCCACGCCGCCGAACTGATGGATGACGTGCAGCATATCGGCCATGCACTGAGTGGGATGGTCAACGTCGCACTGGAGGTTTACCAGCGTGGGCTTCTGCTCCAGAATGCCGTCGCGATAGCCCTCGGACACGGCGTCCATGAATGTCTTTTGATACTTGTGGCCCTCGCCGATGAACATATCGTCCCGGATGCCGATGACGTCGGCCATGAAGGACACCATGTTGGCCGTCTCGCGCACGGTCTCGCCGTGGGCGATCTGGGACTTCTTCTCGTCCAGATCCTGCACTTCCAGGCCCAGCAGGTTGCAGGCGGAGGCGAAGGAGAAGCGGGTGCGGGTGGAGTTGTCCCGGAAGATGGAGATGCCGAGACCGGAGTCGAAGATCTTCGTGGAGACGTTGCGCTCCCGCAGGTCGCGCAGGGCGTCGGCCACGGTGAAGATGGCGTCCAGCTCCTCGTCGGTCTTGTCCCAGGTCCAGTAGAAATCGTTCTTATACATATTATTGATGTGCAGGGTTTCGAGATGCTTGGCAAGTTCGGTCGTCTTAGACATATCCGTTCTCCTTTCGGCCTGTGGCCGGAATTATTTCATGCTCGGTATAGCGCGGATTCCTGAATTTTTACTTAATGTTGTTGTTGGTCTTGCCGCCGCGGTACTCGCACACGTCCTCGCCGCTCTTGCCCTTGTACAGGCCGGGAACGGCGGCGTAAATGGCGGCGCACTCCACCAGATCCTCTTTCCAGGTGATCTCGTTGGGGGCGTGGGCCTGAGACTCGGCGCCGGGGCCGAAGCCCACGCAGGGGATGCCGTAGCGGCCCTGGATGGAAACGCCGTTGGTGGAGAAGGTCCACTTGTCGATCAGGGGAGCCTTGCGCTTTGCGATGGCCTCGGGAGAGGAGGGATGGCCCACGCGCTCCGTGCCGTACATGGCCTTGTGGGCGTCCACCAGCGCCTGGACGTGGGGAGCGGTCTCCTTGTTGATCCAGGTGGGGAAGTAGCACTCGGTCTCATACTTGAGACCGGTCCAGGCGGGACGGTCGTACATGTACATGGAGACCTTCACGTCCTTGGCGTACTTCTTGCAGGCAGGCAGGTTCTCAATCTCCTTGAGGCAGGAGTCCCAGGTCTCGCCGGCAGTCATGCGGCGGTCGATGGAGATGGCGCAGGAGTCCGCCACGGCACAGCGGGAGGGAGAGGTGTAGTAGATCTGGGAGACGGTGCAGGTGCCCCGGCCCAGGAAACGGGCGTCCTCGTAATGCTCGGGGTTGAACTTGGGATTGAGCATTTTCACAAGGCCCTTGATCTCGGCGGAGTCGGCGTCGTCGTTCTCGTTGAGGGAGCGGACGTCCTGAAGAATGTCGGCCATCTTGAAAATGGCGTTGTCGCCGCGCTCGGGGGCGGAGCCGTGGCAGGAGACGCCGTGGACGTCCACGCGGATCTCCATGCGGCCGCGGTGACCGCGGTAGATGCCGCCGTCGGTGGGCTCGGTGGAGATGACGAATTCCGGCGTCACCTTGTCCTCGTTGTGGATGTACTGCCAGCAAAGACCGTCGCAGTCCTCCTCCTGAACGGTGCCGGTGACCAGGATGGTCACGTCGTCGGGAATGAGGTTCAGATCCTTCATGATCTTGGCGCCGTAGACGGCGCTGACGATGCCGCCCTCCTGATCGGAGCCGCCGCGGCCGCCGATCTCGGTGTCGGTCTCGTAGCCCTTGTAGGGGTCGAACGTCCAGTTGTCCTTGTTGCCGATGCCGACGGTGTCGATATGGGCGTCGTAGGCATAGATCTTCTCGCCATGGCCCATCCAGCCCAAGACGTTGCCCTCGGGGTCGATCTCGGCCTTGTCGAAGCCGACCTTTTCCATCTCGGCCTTGATGCGCCGGATGACGCCCTCTTCCTCGCAGCTCTCGCTGGGAATGGCAATCAGGTCGCGCAGGAACTTGGTCATGTCGGACTCGTAGCCCTTTGCCGCAGATTTGATCGCATCAAAATTCATATCGCTACCTCCTGTATTTTTTTGAGATCGGGACCTTGCCCCTGTATTGTTTTTCCGTTTTATTCTGCCTCTATCATAGCATAAGTCTTGCAGATGTCAAACAAAAAATAAGAAAACCTAAAAGTTTTTTTGCGAAAGTCATTGATTTATCCAAAAAATATGGTATGATATATATAAATCATTGAGGAGTTTCCACGGAAAGTCTCCCCAGAGGAGGGATATTGCACGGAAACCGGAAAACTGGAACTGCTGAAGCAGGTCGCGGCGGGAATCGCCGCTCAGTTCGGCAGCAGCTGCGAGGTCGTGGTCCATGACCTGAGCCGTCATCCGGATCACTCCATCGTCGCCATCGAAAACGGACACGTCACCGGGCGCAAGGTCGGGGACGGAGCTTCCCATGTGGTGATCGAACAGCTGCAAAGCCAGGATGCGCATCCCAAAGACCACCTCTGCTACCTGACCCGGACGCCGGACGGAAAGATCCTGAAATCCTCCAGCATCTATATCCGCAATACCAAGGGAAAGGTTTCGGCCATTCTCTCCGTCAACTACGACATTTCCAAGCTGCTGATGGTGGAGAACGCGGTCAGCGAGCTGGTTTCCACCGGAGAGCCCCAGCAGAGCGAACCGGAGAAGATCGTCAACATCAACGACCTGCTGGACGACCTTATCGCCCAGTCCGTGACCCTTGTGGGAAAGCCTGTGGCGCTGATGAACAAGGACGACAAGGTGAAGGCAATCCGGTTCCTGAACCAAAACGGCGCGTTTCTGGTGACCAAGTCCGGCGACAAGGTCGCCCGCTATTTCGGAATCTCCAAGTACACTCTGTATTCTTACATTGATTCCAAGCAGGACAACAAACAACAGGAGGGTAAACAGGCATGATCGATCTTACCATCAACAAAAAGGGCCTGGAGCACAACGTCAAAAAGGCCAAGGAAAACAACATCATCATCCCCACCATCGCCCAGATGCAGCACCCGGAGACGATCCCCGGCAAGATCCAGGATCAGCTCAAGAGCGTGGGCCTGTGGGATGTCAACCCGCTGAACCTGTTCCGCATCACCTGGAAGAACGAGCCCAAGGAGAAGGGCGGCCTTTATCAGGCGGTCCCCAACTACATCGAGTTCCCCTCCGAGCTCACGGGCGTGCCCTGCCGCATCATCGCCATGGTGGGCAAGTGGTTCCCCACCGGCTGCCACAAGGTGGGCGCCTCCTTCGGCTGCCTTGCTCCCCGTCTGGTGACCGGCCAGTTCGACGTGAATGTGCATAAGGCCGTGTGGCCCTCCACCGGCAACTACTGCCGCGGCGGCGCGTTCAACTCCCGCCTGCTGGGCGCTCAGGGCGTGGCCATCCTGCCCGCTGAGATGAGCCAGGAGCGGTTTGACTGGCTGCACGAGATCGGCGCGGAAGTGATCGCCACTCCGGGCTGCGAGTCCAACGTCAAGGAAATCTTCGACAAGACCAACGAGCTCAAGCGCGACCCCCAGTACATGATCTTCAACCAGTTTGAGGAAATGGGCAACCCCCTGTGGCACTACAATGTCACCGGCAATGCCCTGGCCGACGTGTACGAGGCCGTCAAGCGCCCCGGCGATCATTTCGCCGGCGCCTGCTTCACCTCCGGCTCCGCCGGAACCATGTCCACCGGCGACCGCCTCAAGGAGCTCTATCCCCGCCTGAAGCTGGGCGTGGGCGAGGCGCTGCAGTGCCCCACCATCCTGGAGAATGGCTTCGGCGGCCACCGCATCGAGGGTATCGGCGACAAGCACATTCCCTGGATTCACAATGTGAAGAACACCGATATGGCGATCGACATCGACGATGAGGACTCTCAGCGCCTGCTGCGTCTGTTCAACACCGAGGCCGGTCAGAAGTACCTCAAAAAGACCCTGAAGCTGGACAACGCCACCATCGAGAAGCTGACCTGGCTGGGTATCTCCGGCATCGCCAACCTCCTGTGCTGCATCAAGATGGCCAAGTATTACGAGTTCAATTCCCACGACGTGGTGGGCACCGTCCTGACCGACTCCGCCGTTATGTACGGCAGCCGGATCGAGGAGCTGAACAACCAGTACGGCGCCTATGATTCCGCCGCCGCGGCCATGGACCACAGCGTGCATATGCTCGGCCTCAAGACCGACAATATGGCGGAGCTGACCTATGTGGACCGCAAGCGCATCCACAATCTCAAGTATTACACCTGGGTCGAGCAGCAGGGCAAGAACATGAAGGACCTGAACGCCCTGTGGTATGACACCGAGGGAACCTGGGACGCCGTCCACGCGCAGGCGAAGGATCTGGATGAACTCATCAATGCCTTCAACGACGCCACCGGTCTTTTGAAGAAGCTGTAAAACTGAACCGACAACGCCTCAGGGCGGGGCTTGACTGCCCCGCCCTGATTTGGCAAACGGGAGAAATACGATGGAGTGCATCGAGGCAGGACCCGCCTATCTTTCGGACCTGATCGAGATCCGCATGGCTTTTCTGCGGGAAAATACCGGCGAAGCGGCGGATACGCAGCAGCTCCGAACGGAACTGGCGCAGTATCTGGAAATCCATCTGGGATACGACCTGCGGGCGTTCATCTGCCCGGAGGGGGAAAGTATTGCCGCGGCGGCTTTCCTTTTGATCGGGGAACGGCCGCCCACACCGAACGTTCCCAACGGCCGGCTGGGAACGGTTTTGAACGTCTATACCCGGCCGGAGCTGCGCCGGCAGGGCTATGCCGCCGAAGCGGTCGGGGCCGCGGAGGTCTGCGCCCGGCAGGAGGGGGTCTCCTGCCTCGTTTTGCAGGCCACGGCGCTGGGAGAGCCCCTTTACCGGACCCTCGGCTTTTCACCGGACCCGTCCGGGGACCTGCCCATGATAAAACGGCTGGAGTGACCGGCTCAAAAAAAATTCTGGAGGCGATTCCGTGAAAAACGTAAAATACGCAAAGTGCGTCAAATGCGGAAAAATCTACGAAGCCACGCCGAATCTGACCAACTGCGAGTGCGGCGGCATTCTGGATATCATCTACGACTACGACTGGATCAAGGCCAATCTGACGCGGGAGAAGCTGGCGGCCCGGCCCCACGATATGTGGCGCTACCGCGAGCTGCTGCCCATTGAGGAGACCACCGCCCCCACTCCCCTGCGGGTGGGCTGGAGTCCTTTGTATGAAGAGCCGCGGCTGGCGGAGATTCTGGGACTCAAACAGCTCTGGGTCAAGGACGACGGGCAGAACCCCACCGCCTCCCTGAAAGACCGCGCTTCCGCCATGGCCGTCGCCAAGGCGCGGGAGGCGGGCGCGCAGGTCATCGCCTGCTCCTCCACCGGCAACGCCGCGTCCTCGCTGGCCGGCAACGCCGCCGCCGCAGGCCTGCAAACGTACATCTTCGTGCCTTCCCGGGCGCCCAAGGGCAAGGTGGCTCAGCTCATGACCTTCGGCGCCACCGTGATCTCCGTGCAGGGCAGCTACGAGGACACCTTTGAACTCAGCCGCCAGGCGATCGACCGCTGGGGCTGGTACAACCGCAACGCGGCGATCAACCCCTATCTCTCCGAGGGCAAAAAGACCGTCTCGCTGGAGATCGCCGAGCAGCTGGAGTGGAAGATGCCGGATTACCTGGCAATCTCCGTGGGCGACGGGTGCACCATCGCCGGAACGTGGAAGGGCCTGAAGGACCTGTACGCCATCGGCATGATCGACCGCCTGCCCCGTCTGATCTCCGTGCAGGCGGAGGGATGCCATCCCATCAACCGCGCAGTGGCGGAGAATGAGCCCTGGTACCCCATGGAGGAGAACACGCTGGCGGATTCCATCGCCGTGGGCGTTCCCCGCAACGCCGACAAGGCGATCATGGCCATCAAGGAGTCCAACGGTCTGGTGGTGAACGTCAGCGATCAGGAGATCATGGCCGCGCAGAAGCTTCTGGGCAAGACCTGCGGCGTGTTCGGCGAGCCCGCGGGCGTCACCGGGACCGCCGGCGTGAAGAAGCTCTGCGAGCAGGGAATTCTGGGCGGAAACGATACCGTGGTATCCGTAGTCACCGGCAACGGCCTCAAGGACGTGGCCAACGCCATCAAGGCCTGCGGCGACCCAATCTCCATTCCCTCCAACATGGAGCTGCTGCTGCGGGCGTTCGACGAGCGCGGCATCAATCTGGAGTGAGCCTCGTTCCCCAAATCGGCTGCAAGGATCGGGAACCGGCTGTAAAACAGCGCAGAGAGCCGGGAGACGCAAGTCTCCCGGCTCTCAGTGTTTTTGTGCCGCGCTCTAAAAATACAGCCGGAGGGGAAGCGGAGAGCCCTGGGGCGGGAACCCCGCTCAGCGCGCCGCCATCTCCTCAATCACGGCGCGAAAGACGGGCAGACTGCGCTGGATCATCTCCGGGGAGACGCAGGTGCTGACGCGGAAGAAGTCCGGGCAGCCAAAGTCGCCGCCGGGAACCAGCAGCAGATTTTTCGCTTTCGCCCGGTCGGAAAACGCCTGCGCGTCTCCGCCGGGGGCTTTGACGAACATATAGAACGCTCCGTTGGGCTTGGCGCACTCATAGCCGTAAGAGGTCAGCGCGTCGTAGAGTACCGTGCGGTTGCGGTCGTACGCCTCCAGATCCGGGCGGACCGCGGCGCAGCGGGCCACGGTGAGCTGCTGGAGGGAGGGGGCGCAGACGTGGCCCAGGGTCCGGGCCGCGCCGGCCATGGCCGCATAGACCTCTGCGCTGTCCGCCGCACAGTCCGGAACGCAGACATAGCCGATGCGCTCGCCGGGCAGAGAGAGCGACTTGGAGTAGGAGTAGCATATCACGGTGTCGGGATAGATGGCGGGGAGGAACGGAACCTCCGTTTCGTCGTAGGCCAGTTCCCGATAAGGCTCGTCGGCAATGATGTAGATGGGGTGGCCGAACCGGACGGCGGCGGCCTTCAGCGCCGCCGCCAGCTTTTGCAGCGTCTCCCGGGTGTAGATCACGCCGGAGGGATTGTTGGGGGAGTTGACGATGACGGCCTGGGTGTGGGGCGTCAGGCAGCGCTCCAGCTCGGCGAGACGGATCTGGAAGCCTCCCTTCGTATCCGCGGGAACCACCACGAACTTGGCGCCGTTGGCCTCCACAAACGGGCGGTACTCAGGGAAGAAGGGGGCGATGGACACAACCTCCGCCCCCTCCACCGCCAGGGCGCGGACCACGGAGATCAGCGCGGGTGCTGCGCCGGCGGTGAAAAAGAGGTTTTCCGGACGGATGGTCATGCCGAAACGCTCCGTCAGGTCGGCCGCCACGGCTGCGCGGGCGTCGGCTGCGCCGGCGGCGGGCGTGTAGCCGTGAACGGACAGACTGTCCCGCTCACGGAGAATGGCGACGATGGATTCGTTGACGGCGGCGGGGGCGGGAATGGAGGGGTTGCCCAGAGAAAAATCGTAGACATTTTCCTTTCCCACGACAGCGGCCTGCCGAAGCCCGTATTCAAACAGCTCCCGGATACAGGAACGGGTGGTGCCCAGTGCCAGCATTTTTTGGTTTACCATAAACAAACCCCTTTTCAAATCCGCAGACGCCGCCCGTCCAGACGTTATCTCTGGTTGGAGCGTCTCCAGATTTTCTGCCGCTCAGCCGCGGCGATCAATTCCTCCCGGAAGTCCGGGTGGGCGATGGAGATGAGCATTTCGGCCCGCTCCCAGGTGCTGCGGCCGGCCAGATTCACCGCGCCGTATTCCGTCACGAGATAGTAGGCCTGACTGCGGGGATCGGTGACGATGTCCCCGTTGAAAGTGGGAAGAATGCGGGAGCGCAGCGCGCCGGACTTGTCCCGGAAAGCGGAGGTCATGCAGATGAACGCCTTTCCGCCGCGGGACATGGCTGCGCCGGTCAGATAGTCCAGCTGGCCGCCGGTGCCGCTGATGTGGCGGGTGCCGGAGCTCTCCGCACAGATCTGCCCGTAGAGATCCGCGCTGATGCAGCTGTTGATGGAGATCATGTTGTCCATCTGGGCGATGGTCTCCGGCGCGTTGACGTACTCCAGCGGACAGGCGGACACGCCGGGGTTGTTGTCCACCCAGTCGTAAAGACGCCGGGTGCCGAACACGATGCCGGTGATACCCTTGCCGGGCCAGAGCTTTTTGCGGGAGTTGGTCAGCTTGCCCGCCTCCCACAGGTCCAGATAGGCGTCGGAGCACAGCTCCGTGTGCATTCCCAAATCCTTCAGGTCGGAGGCCGCCAGCATTTTTCCGATCACGCCCGGCATTCCGCCGATGCCCAGCTGCAGCGTGGCGCCGGAGGGGATCAGCGGCAGAATGTGCTCCGCGATCTTCACGTCGTCGGGCGTGGGCGGGGCCACGGGGAATTCGGGCAGGGGAGCGTGCTCCCCCTCCACCACGAAGTCCACCTCGCTGAGGTGGATGCTCTCTCCGAAGCCGCCGGTCAGACGGGGCAGGTGCTCGTTGACCTCCACGATCACGCAGTCGGCCTGCTCCAGAATTCCCCGGGCCACGCCGGTGGCGCAGGAGAGGTTGAAGTAGCCGTGGGCATCCATGGGGGCGACGCAGATCATCGCCACGTTGACCGTCAGAAAGTTCCGGTAATAGGGAACCACGCTGCGGAAGATCATGGGGATATAGTTGCACAGTCCCCGGTCGGTCAGCTTCCGCTCGTAAGCGGAGCAGTGCCAGCTGTTATAGCAGAAATGCTCCCGCGAGGGGTCGCATTCCGCGGCCTGAATGGGTCCAAACAACAGATTACCGCGGATTTTCACATCTGTCAATTCATCTCTGCGTTTTGCGAGAGCCGCGTCCAGCAGAGTGGGGAAGCACAAAGAGGTGGCGTAGTCCACCCAGTCGCCGCTTTTGACGGCTTTCACGGCCTCCTCCGGGGTGCGCAGCTTTTGACGGTACTGATCCTGCAGCATGAAACGGTTCCTCCTTATTTTACGGCGTCCCGGCCGGCCCGGTAGGCGGCCAGGTTCAGCTCCAGAAATTTGGGCGGGACGGTGGCGCGGATGACGCTCTCCCAGTCCACGTCGTTCATCGACAGCGCGCGGGTCAAGGCGCCGAAGAGCACGATGTTCATGCACTTGGCGCTGCCGAGGCCGATGGCGATTTCCCCGGCGTTCAGGGTGAAGCAGCGGAAAGTGCGCTCCATGGCCTCCAGACAGCCGGCGGGGTATTCGCACAGTCCCGCCGCCACGGTGGAGGAGGGAATTTCGTAGTCGTTGATGACGGCGACGCCGTCGGGCTTGAGAAAATCAGCGTAGCGCACGGCCTCCATCTTTTCAAAGGCGACGATGATATCCGCCGCGCCGCGGCCGATCACGGGAGAGTAGACCTTCTTCCCCCAGTGGACCTGGGTGGAGACGCTGCCCCCGCGCTGGCTCATGCCGTGGACCTCGGACATCTTCACGTCGTAGCCGGCGCTCATCAGTCCGTTTACCAGAACCTTGGCCGTCAGGATGGCTCCCTGACCGCCGACGCCCACCAGAAGGGCACTTTTGTTCTCCATGGTCATCCGTTCTCCTTTCTCGAAATCGCGCCCACAGGGCACACCTGTGCGCAGACCGTGCAGCCCACGCACGCCGTCGGGTCGATGCGGGACTTGCCGTTCACCGTCATCACGGCGGGGCAGCCCACCTTCAGGCACTTCCGGCAGCCGATGCACTTGTCCGTGTCCACGGTGCAAAGGCCGATGTCGTGGTGCATCCGCTTGATGAGCAGGCACGGGCGGCGGCAGATGATCGCCGCGGGCACCGCGGAGGCCAGCGCGTCGTCCACGGCCTTCTGCATGGCGGTCAGATCCTGGGGGTCTACGATGATAACGGCTTCAAAGCCGTAGGATTTCAGCACGTCCTCGATGCGGATGGCCTCTGCCACGTCTCCCTGAAGGGTGTAGCCGCTGCCGGGGTTGTCCTGATGTCCGGTCATGCCGGTGATGGAGTTGTCCAGCACCACGGGGATCACGTGCGCTTTGTTGTAGATGATCTCCGCCGCGCCGGTCATGCCGCTGTGGAAGAACGTGGAGTCGCCCAGCACGCCGAAAACCTTTTTCTCCGTCTGGCCGGTGACTTCAAACGTCTTTGCAAGGCCCACGGCCACAGAGAAGCCGCCGCCCATGCACACGCAGGTGTCCATGGCGTTCAGGGGCGCGGCGCAGCCCAGCGTGTAGCAGCCGATGTCTCCCGCCACCACAAAATTCTTGTTCTTGGACATGGTGTAGAAGAAGCCGCGGTGCGGGCAGCCGGGGCACAGCGCAGGCGGCCGGGAGACGGCCTGAACGCCTGTGTCCCGGGTTTCCGGTTTCACGCCGAAGATCCGCTCCTTCAAAAGCTGGGGATTGAGCTCGTAGAGCCTGCCCGTCAGATTTTTGCCTTCGCAGGGGATGCCGGCGGCCCGGATCTGAGCCTCCATGAAGTCCTCCAGCTCCTCGATCACATAGAGCTTGTCCACCTTGGCGGCAAAGCTGCGGATCAGGTCCATGGGCAGGGGATTGGTGAGGCCCAGCTTCAAAAAGGAGGTGTCCGCCGGGAAGGCGTCCTTGGCGTACTCATAGGCGATGGAGGCGGTGACGACGCCGATTTTGGTGCCGTTCATCTCCACGCGGTTGAGAGGACAGACGTTGCTGTATTTCTCCAGCTCCGCCAGATTCTTTTCAACCTTGGCGTGGTTGCGGTAGGCGTGCGCGGGCACGGAGACGAATTTATCCGCGTTGCGCACATAGGGGGTGACGGCGGGCTCCTCCCGCTCTCCCGGCGTCACAAGGCTCTTGGAGTGGGAGACGCGGGTGGTGGTGCGGAACAGCACCGGCATATCGAATTTCTCCGAGATGCGGCAGGCCTCTTTCATGAAGTCCACGCACTCCTGGGAGTCGGACGGCTCGATCAGCGCGATTTTGGCGGAGCGGGCGTAATAGCGGTTATCCTGCTCGTTCTGGGAGGAGTGCATACTGGGGTCGTCGGCGGTGACGATCACGAAGGCGGCTCCCACGCCGTTGTACGCGGCGGTGAACATGGGGTCCGCCGCCACGTTCAGCCCTACGTGCTTCATGGCGCACAGACTGCGCACGCCGCCCATGCAGGCGCCGTATGCCATTTCGGTCGCCACTTTTTCGTTGGGAGCCCACTCGCAGTACAGCGAGTCGGCGTACTGGGGCAGGTTTTCAAAGATCTCTGTGCTGGGCGTGCCCGGATAGGCCGAGCAGACCCGGATTCCGGCCTCATACGCGCCGCGGGCGATGGCCTCGTTGCCGGAGAGTAACTGTCGTTCCAAAATGATAACCACCTTTCAAGTCCCGGAAGGATGATCGCGTCCGGCTGATCAAAAACAAACGGACGCCTTTACCTGACATACCTATTTTAAAAAATGACTTGCCAAGATGGAAATACATGTATACAATAGCGCTATAAGCAAACACAATAACGCTGCCGGAAAGGGGCGATCAGGCTTGAACATGACGCAGGTGCTGTACGTGCTGGCGGTGGCTGAGCACCGGAATTTTTCCCGGGCGGCGGAGAGCCTGTTCGTCTCGCAGCCGGCCCTGTCCCAGCAGGTGGCAAAGCTGGAAAAGGAACTGGGGTATCCGATCTTCCGCCGGACGCCCCAGGGAATTTTTCTGACGGAGCAGGGCGAGGCTTTCTGCAAGGATGCCCGGACGACGGCGGACGCGTGGCAGCGGCTTGCGCAGAACGCCAGCCGGCGGACCCGCCGGCTGCGGGTTGGCATGGGTTCCAGGGTCTATTCCAACGGCCTTTTTGAGGACATCGTCCGCTTTTTCGACGCCCATCCGGAGATCGAGGTGGCTTTCGTCACGGAGGCGGGGCAGGACTTTTTCTCGGGGCTGAAGTCCGGGGCGCTGGACCTGGCGCTGGACCGCCTGCCGCCCAAGCCCCTGCTCTCCGACTGGGAGGAGTTCTCCTCTTACAGCCTGATCCGGGAGCGCCAGTGCGTCCTGATGTCCGCCAAGGACCCCAGAAGCACGCTTCCCGGCATCTCGTTTTCGGATTTGCAGGGCTGCACGATGATTACCAGTCTGGAGGACACCATGGAGGACCGGACCATGAAGCAGGAGTGCGAGCGCTACGGCATCACCATCGACCGGCTCTACCGCTCCGACAGCATCGAGACGATCATGAACCTGGTGCGCGGCGGCAAGGGCGTGGTCCTGGGACCGGAGTCCTTTGCGCCCTATTTCGGCGTTCGGGCCGTGGCGCTGGTGCCGCCGGCGGAGGTCTCCCTGAAATTCATCTGCCTTGCCCGCGACGCCCGCCGTCCGGAGATCGTCCTTTTCCGCAACTATCTTATGAAACTCTGCCGCTCCCGCCGTTTTGACTGAGAGCGGGGACGCTTTCGGGGGCGGCGGCGTGCCGCTCGTCGCAAAGGCACCGGGCGTGGAAAAAGAGATACTGCTGAATGACGCCCGCAAATCCCTCGTAGCGTTCCAGCGGAAAACTGCCGCGGTACTGTTCCTCCACAACCCGGTTGATCCACACGTCCCGGGGAAATCCGGCCAGACGGTGAAAGCCGAACAGCAGCACGCAGTTGGCCACTTTCGGCCCCACGCCGGGCACCTGCAAAAGAGCGTCCCGCACCGCCCCGCCGCCCCCCGGCGCCAGGCCGC
>Ga0183101_1000668_pt1 | contig 13321 bp, 17 predicted proteins | sample Biomet3_FD_127790 | JGI IMG/M metagenome (GOLD analysis project Ga0183101, IMG submission 127790) | Microbial communities from bioreactor (seeded with sewage sludge) at LBNL, California, USA - Biofuel metagenome 3 | ecosystem: Engineered > Bioreactor > Anaerobic > Unclassified ... | reverse complement strand
ATAGATTATTTTCCATTATCTGTTGAGCCAACTTGATTGTTGCCTTTATCACGATTATTCTTGCCTTTCATCTTATCAACATTGCTCTTGTCATTCTTATTTCTGTTGTATTGAGAAGATCCCATTTATATCACCACCTTACTTTTTATTTATTATTCGCGGAAAGAGTTTGTGATATTCATATTGAGATTAGTTTTTGTAATTATATTCACTTCCTGAGCTAGTAAACTCAATAAAGTCATCTGATAGTATGTCGCTTATCAGCTATGTGCTCCCAAGAAATATTTTACTTGAAGATGATACTATTAAACTCACTTCTTTTGTAAATTGAGTTTGCAAAACAATTTGACACTAGAAATGGCGGCTTTTATTATTTCTAAAGTGCTTATAAATTTAAATTGATATTTAAGTGAATTGGATTTTTATTACAAGCTATATAGTGCCTAAATATTTTAGGATTGGGAGTTGAGTATATGGATTAAAAAGGTTTTACTATAAATTAAAATAAATAGCAGAATGAAAAGGACACAATAAAAATAGATGTGTGGGAAGTATTTGAAATCTAAGCAAGAATAAATTGGAAAGGGAAACATGATATGGCAGATTTTGTTCAAAAAAGTATAGAAAATTGGATATGATGAATAAAAGCATGCAATTAATGTTTGCAGTTCCATTATGTGGGGTGCTATAATTACTTAGTATCGATATTATAAATATAGTAAATGGCATAGTTTGTTTTTAGTGCATAACTAATTATGTATTAGCAGATATGCAAACGGAGGGGTAATAATGTTTTGTAAAAATTGTGGAAGTGAAATTTTAGATGGAGATAGGTTTTGTGGATCTTGTGGATGCCAACAATTTGAAAATGATATGCGAAAAGAAACATTCACAACAGTAAAACCAATTGATAGTGGAATAATAAAAGTATTTAAAAATTACTTTATTAAACCAGTATCTTTTTTTAGTGAGTTAAAAGATGAAGAGTTATTAAAATCATCAATTGCTTTACTTTTAGGACTACCTATTATTCAGGGATTATTAAATATTTTATATGTTTCAGCTATTATTAATTCAATATTCAGTATGGTAAAAAAGTTACCTACGATTTTAGCAAGTGCAAAAATAATATCAGAGCAAGAAGCTTTGAAAGCATCACAACAACTTATGATGTCTAATGAAATATTGGATGCCAAAAATAAAATTAATGCATTTATTGACAATAAGGATATATTTATAAATGGCTTTATTCAAGTATTTGTAATAATTATTTTGACAGCTATAATATTAGCAATATTAAATGCAATAGTATTGAAGAGTAAGATAAAACCAACAGATATACTATTTATATCAACTTCATCATATATACCATTAGTAATTTCAATGGCATTAGCAAGTATAGTTACGTTAGTTAGCATTATTTTTGGATTACTTATAATTGGATCAGGGTATATATTATCATTTATTACTTTGTATAGCGGAATAAAACAAATTAGCGAAGAAAAAAATGATAAGGTATTTATAATAATGATAATATTATTCATTTCATGTTCTGCTATATTAGCATTATTTATTACAAGTCAAATAGAATCATCGTTGATATCAACAATTAATATATTTAATTCTTTTAAAAATATCATTTAAGAATTAAGTATATAAATAATTCAAGGAGTTAGTTTATGAAATATTGTAAAAAATGTGGAAATGAAGTAAGCGATAATATAAAATTTTGTCCAAAGTGTGGAGAGCTCATTAATTCAAATAATACACCTAATAATATAGTCAATAAAAAAAGGAAGATTGGCTTAAAAATTACATTAATTAGCGTAATATTGATATTAATATTTTCAGTATCAGCAGGGGTAGCATATATTAAACAAAATGCATCTCATAAAGATGATGCAACTAAAAATATGGAAATATTAAACGTAGATATTGATAAGTACCCTGAAGTAACAGCTTCAATAAAAATTAATAATTATGCAAATAAGATTAATGTTAAAAATATTACAATAAAAGAAAATGATGCGTTTCAGAAAGATTTAAAATTATCTGATGGAGTAAATGATAATGAATATGCAATATCATACAAGACTTCAGACGAATCTACTAGCAGTGAAAAAAATATTAAAATAGCTTGTACATTAGATAATGATGAAGTTACAGCAGAGTATAGTTATACACCACCAGAAAAAAAGCAAACAGTGGATAAAAAATCTAACTCTTCTAATTCAGTTAACACATACGATAATAATGAGATAAAGGTCAAAAACTCAATAGAAGATTATGAAAGTGCATATATAAGAATGATTAACTCAAAGAATATTGACTATATTAAAGGATCAATAGATTTAAGTGGAGGTTTAATAAGTGAGTTTACTTCACTTATTAAAAATTATTCAGAACAGCAAATAGAAGAGGAACTAGTAAGTCATAAGATAGAAGATATAAAAAAAATAAGCAATTCTGAATATCAAGTAACTGTATATGAAAAATATTATATATCATATGGGAAAAATAAAACCTCATCATATACTGATTTTAGAGATACTTATGTGGTTAGATCAACTGCTTCAGATTTTAAAGTATATTCTATAAAAGATGTAGTGCAAATTAGTAGCAAAACAAATCCTTAATATACTTTAAACAATAATTAACACGTAACAATAGAGAGGTGAGAAAATGAAATTTTGTACTAAATGTGGAAATCCAATTGAACCAAACGTTAAGTTTTGCAAAAAATGTGGAAACCCAATTAAAAACTTAGATATAGATAATGAAGATATAAATAAAAGTAAAATTGATTTATCAAAAAAAATAAATAATAATGTAAATAATACTATAGATTTTTCTAAGGAAAATATAAATGAATCTATAACTGAACCTATTATTATACCTGCTAATGAATCATTGCAGAAAAATGAAAATGTTGAGAAAGAAAGAACTATGCATATTAATACTAGAGCAACTGAATACGAAAAATTTGAGCATAACAATGATACAGGTAACAATTCATCAAAAAATGGACATAAGAGAAGTAGAAAACCATTTTTTTCTGGAATGGCACCTAAAATCGCAGCAGCGGTTATATTAATAGTAGCAATTTGCATAGCTGTATTCTTCAATAGAATAGAAGGGGAATACTACATAATTAAAGCTAATGATACATCAATAAGTGCTAATGAAAAATTTCAATATGCTGTTAAGGCTGCAAAGGTATTAAAATCTAATACTACTAAAGACTTATTAAAAGCTAGTATTGTAGAAATTGCTAAGAATGATGTTGAATTAGCAGAAGAAGATTTAAATCAAGTATCAAGCATGATATCACAAGGAGACTATCAAAGTATTGCAATAGGTATAAAGGATAAAAAAATAGACAAGCTTTACAAAGATGGAAAATACCAAGATGCAGTAGCCGAGTTTAGTGAAATAGATAAACTTGGGGGAAACTTTAAAGATAATAAAAATTATGAAGATATTATGTTAAATGTAATTTCAAAAATAACTAATACTCCTCTTGCAAATACAAAAGCCTTACTTATGGAAGATAGGCAAATATGTTTTGATAACTTTGATGATGATCCTTTTGATGAAATAATAGAATTAAAAGGAAATGGAAAATACTCATATAATTCAGGATATAAATTAAATTTATATAAAATAAAAAATGGGCAATATAAATTAGTTGACAGCTTTACAATGGATCATGCATGGAATCAAACAATGCAGGGAGCATATAATTATGCTGATAATAAAAAAGGAGTATTTATCGGCTATTCAAATAATTCAAGCAATTCAGGTACAAGTGTTTTTGGAGTTGATAATGAAAAACTGCAATTAAAGGGAACTGTATTGGGGAACAAAGATACAAAGCCTGATGATGTAGATAATGACGGAATATATGAAATTGTATCAAATAGTACAAGCTTGGTGACATCAAATAACAAGGATAATACGAAATGGTACAAAGTATATGAAGATGGAAGAACTCCGACAGAAGTAAATGCAGGTGGGGGAGAAAAAGCTACCCAGAGTACAAAATCTTCAAATGACTATATTTTAAAAGATAGCGATAAGACATATTTAATGGAAGATGATCTGAAGAATTTAACGAAGGATCAGCTTGGGCTTGCAAGAAATGAAATATTTGCACGTCATGGATATGTATTTACTAATGATGAATATAAAAAATATTTTTCATCAAAAAGCTGGTATGTTCCAAATCCCAATTACGATGGAAGTGATTCTACTTTAAATGAATATGAAATAGCTAATTATAAAGTATTACAAGCATGGGAGCAAAAGAAATAGATGAATAAAATTTTATCAGGAGTTTTATCAATTTTAATATTTATAACTTTGTCTGGATGTAATTCAAGTATAGAGAAAAAAGAAGTTAATAATACCCAAGAAGTTGAAAAAAGTGATACTATAGAAACTGAAAATAAAACAGTGGATAATAGTGAGGCACCAAAAGAAGATAATGATTCCTCAAATAATGTGGAAGATCAAACAGTTGTAAATAAAAAAATAGTAGTCATTGATCCAGGACATTCTTCTAATGGAAATAAGGGAATGGAGAAACAGTCTCCAGATTCTGATGTAATGAAAATAAAAGATCCAGGTGGAGCGGAAGGAATTTCTACAAAAACGCCGGAATATGTTGTTGCTATGAGTGTATCTAAAAAATTAAAAACTTTGTTAGAACAACACAATGTAACAGTTATAATGACAAAAACACAAGATTCTGAAAGTCCAGGTAATATTGAAAGGGCAGAGGTTGGAAATGATAACAATGCTGATTTAGCTATAAGAATACACTGTGATTCTGCGGATTCTCAAAGTGCTAGAGGAACATCTATGTTAATTCCAGCTCCAATAGGATATGCAAAAGATATTAGTGCAATAAGTAAAGTATATGGTAAAACAATACTGCAAGATTTAGTTTCTACCGTAGGAATGCCTGATAGAGGTGTAGTTGAGAGATCAGATTTAACTGGATTTAATTGGTCAAAAGTTCCTGTGGTACTAGTTGAAATGGGATTTATGTCTAATGAAAAAGAGGATCAGCTTTTGAATGAAGACAGTTACCAAGAAAAACTGGCAGAAGGACTTAGCAAGGGTATATTAGAATCATTGCATTCAAATTAAATTTAGAAACTTAATTGAAAATATATAAATGTTTTTGAGGATTAAGAAAATTCCACGAAACATTTATATATTTTCTTTTTATATAAAATAAATTTATGCATGCAATATGCTGAGAAGTTAATTGTAACTATATTAAATATTTGATCTACCTTTCCATTTGGATTTTCACATCTGCTTCCCGTGGAATGCTTAAATAGCTACTTTTATTTTGTCACCTCATTTTTATCGTAGATGTCTTGAAGTTATTCTGGTTAGGGAAAAGCTTAAATTATTATTTATAGTGACCTATTTCCATGGCTGTATAATATATTTTGCCATAATATTCACTAGGCAATTCATTATTTCTGTATAAAGAATATGCTTCCCTACACAGTTTACTAACGCCATCTTTGTTTCCAGTATCTTCATAGGATTTAATCATTTCTTGAATAATTCGATTGCAATATTCTTCTGTATTTTCCATGTTAATCTCCTTGCAAATAATATTATTAATAATGAGTATTTAAATAATCTGCTATTTCTTCAATAAGTTTATTTCCACCTAGATCTAAAGCCATGATTGAGCAGCCAGCCATGTGATCCCAAGAGATATTAATTTTTATATTGTTTATAATAATATCTTGAGATTCTTCAAAGATAGGATTTCCACAGAAATCTGATAATTTAATTTCATACTTTCCCTTAAGAAGTTGTATGATTTTATTTATCTGATGTCTAGCCACTGTAACACTCTCATCTACTTTTAGGTGAGCGATAACAGTGGCACGACCCTAGATAAGTTCAACTAAGATTCAAGATGGAGGTAGAACTCCATCTGAATCAAGTTTCACTTTATATATAACTCATCATCAAATAAATCAAAAATACTGAGTCCAGAAGAAGATTCACGAATTTTTCCTATCATGAAATAAACACCTACCTTAATATAATATGAGCATAATAAAGGAAATTATATGCATTTAAATTACTAATCAAAATTACAGATGCCTATTCTAAGATCTAATAAATATCTTGAAACGTTTAATTCACAAGCAACTTCATCTAATGTTTTTCCTATTAATATATCTTTAGATATAAATGGGATTTCAAATAAAGATGAAAATATATCAGCTTCTTTTTCAAATTTATTAACATTGAAGAAGGTCTTTGTTTTTAGATAAGTGCAGTTATATTTTTTATGAAGGATAGCATGTCCTAACTCGTGCTCACATGTTATTCTCTTACACTCAGGACTAAGATTTTGGTTTATTGTTATAATTCTATTTCTCATTACATATTGATAAATCCCGTTTATTTCAGGATGAAGATCTAGTTCTCTATATGTTATTTTTTCTAATTTACATAATTCATAAACATCTGTAGTGTTATATTTTTTAACTAATTTTGAAAATAATCCCTCGATAAAATGCAAAAAAGCCACCCCCGTAATAGTTACCATAGTAAAGTAGTACAAATACAGAAGGCTTAAAACGCATTCTGTACCTGCTTTGTAATAATTCTAAAGTTATATATGCATAAGAATATCTATAATTTAGCCAATATCTTAGATGAAAAGTTCTCATTCTTATCTATTTTTTATATTTATTAGGTGAAATGAATTTATTTGCAGCATAGCTGCGTTTTTTTAAAGGTGTATATTTTTTATTTGCAATCTTTGCTTGACGTATTCCAGAAGATAAGGCTTCTATTAAACTTTCAATAGCTTCAGGTGACATAGGATTTCCTGAAAGCATGAGCCCTTCACCATTTAGTAAATCTTCTTTTAATGCTTCAATTCTTTTTGCAATGTCTCTTTCATCTTTTTTAGATAAAACAGTATTAGTTGCATCTGGAATTTCTACAGGTGTTTCGCCATCATTTATATAACCAGCAGCGGCCATAAGGTCAGCATAAGTGACACCATTGTGTGCAACAGAAGCAATTTTTTGTAATGTGCTAGGCGCTGGTGGACAAGAATTTTTATTGTTTATAATTCTTGACAATGTGCTAGAGCTTATTTTACATTGACTAGCAAAGTTGTTTAAAGAAATATCACCTTGTGCTTCTTTTATTAAACTACTAAGTAATTCGGCATTAAACATATAATCAACTCCTTTAAGTGATAAGTGAGAGTCCAAATTTATTATTAACATCTAACGAACGGATGTGCGTACATATATTATATTAATTTTAAATAATTTATTGCGTAAATGCAATGATAAGTAAAAAAATAGTAAAAAAAGTGTTGCGTTTAAGAAACGGTAGGAATATAATATTGCGTGTAAGGAATATTGCATAAGGAGAATGGGAGGGGAATATATGAATACAACAAAAGAATCAGTTAAAAAATTTGTTGATGAGCAGTTTGATGGTAACTTCAATAAATGTGCTCGGAATCTTGATTTAGCACCAAGTACCATATGGCGAATAGCAAATGGAAATGGTAAAGCAGGAATAAAGGTTATTACAAATATAATTAAGTATTGCGATGATAAAAAAATTAATTACAGGAAGTATATATTTTTAAGTTAACAGCTTATAACTATTAATTATTAAAGATAAAATGACATTAATTTTGATTAAAAGTTTATAATTGTGGTTCATGCTAGTTTTATATAGGAGTACCTTTTGTAAGATGAAAAGTTGTTATTGTGCTATGCACCTTTTCATAGGTAAATTGATCTTAGTTACAGTATAGCTGCTTTTTTTACAAGGTGAAAAGTTTCTGATTGTACTTTGCACTTTTTCAAAAGGTGAATTGCCCTTGGTTGTGCTACGCACTTTTTTAAAGGTGAATTGTTCTTAATTGCGCGACGCGCTTTTTAAAAGGTGTTTAATTTTTTAAGCTAAGTGTTGCGTGGAACGAACGGTTAACTGATTATAGTTATGTACAGTTTTCGAATTTTTAAACATGTAGATAAAAATAAAGTAATTAGACTTGATGATTTTAGTGGAAATTAATTCTAACTTAGAATGTTTCATTGAGAGGTGAAGGGAATGGATAAATTACAATGGCTTAAGGAAAGGCAAAAGGGAATTGGAGGGTCTGATGTTGGAGCTATTATGGGAGTTAACAAATGGAAAAGTCCTTTTGAAGTTTATGTGGACAAGACAGAAGAAATTAGAGAAGTGAAGGAGTCTGGTGAATCATCTTACTTTGGGAATACCTTAGAGGACGTTGTGGCAAGAGAATTTTCAATAAGGAGTGGAAAGAAGGTAAGGAAGGATAAAAGGCAGTTAGTTCATAAGACTCATGAATTCATGATGGGTAATATTGATAGAAGAATTGTTGGCGAAAACTCACTGCTGGAATGCACAACGGTGAATGCCTTTAGAGCAAAGGAATGGGATGGTGAAGAAATTCCACCTAGCCACATACTTCAATGTCAGCATTATATGGAGGTTTTGGGTGCTGATACTTGTTATATAGCAGCATTAATTGGTGGACAAAGGTTTGTATATAAAGAGATTAAACGTGATGAAGAATTAATTTCTATGATAGTTGAAGCTGAAAAAGATTTTTGGATTAATCATGTTCAAAAAAGAATTCCACCAAAGCTTGATGGAAGTGAAGCTGCTAGTAAATATTTAAGCAAGACTTTTAAGAGTATAGATAAAACTTTAGAAGTTAGCTTGAAGGCAGAATATAAGGACAAGATAAATGAATATTTAAACATAAAAAATCAAATGAAGGTTCTAGATGAATCTCTTAAAGTTATAGAAAACAATCTAAAAAATCAGCTTGGAAATGCTGAAAAAGGAATTGTGGAAAAGTTCCAAGTAATTTGGAAGGGAGTAACTTCAAACAGGATAGATAGTAAGGTTTTAAAAGAAAAATATCCTGAGATTTATAAAGAAGTTTGCAAACAGTCTATGAGCAGAAGATTTGAAATTAAGGAGATTTCTAGTTAGTTAATGATAAAACATATTAAACTAATTATTTATCTAAATAAAGAGAGGGTGTTGTGTTTATGGCAACTAATAGCAGTTTAAAAAATCAATTGATTGAAAAAGAACAAAGCACAGTAAATGTTCAAGAAACTATATTCAAAAATTTAATAAATAGTGATGAGATAAAGTCAAAGTTTACAGAAGTTTTAAAAGATAAAGCTTTTGAGTATATAAATTCAATAATAAATTTAGTTAAGGAAACTCCTACACCTAACGCCTTAGGAGCAAGCGATTCACACAAAAGCGCAGACTTGGGTTCTCTGTTTATTGAATGTGAACCTAGATCAATAATTGATGCATGTATGATTGCAGCTTCCTTAGATTTATCTATCGATAAAAATTTGGAGTATGTCTGGATTATTCCTTATAAGAAGAAAGCAAATTTTCAGCTTGGATATAAGGGATATATTCAATTATTACTTAGAACAGGGGAGTATAAAGCTATAAATGTAATTGAAGTTTACGAAGGGCAGCTAAAATCATGGAATCCATTAACTGAAGAATTTAGTATAGATGTTTCAGCTAAAAAGTCAGATGCAGTTATAGGGTATGCAGGATATTTTGAGATGGTAAATGGCTTTAGAAAATATGTTTATTGGAGCAAAGAGAATATGGATTCGTTTAGGAATAATTCCTTTAATGGAGATCCAAGATGGAATAATGATTATAAGGCTATGGCTAAAAGAACAGTAATGAGAAATATGCTTTCAAAATGGGGAAGGTTAAGTGCTGAAATGCAAAGGGCTTATTTAGAAGATATTAATACAGATAAATTTATTCAGGGAAATTAAATTATTGAGAGGTTTACAGTTTGGACTTAAAAATACTTAGAGTATATAAAGTAAAAATTTTCATGTTAATTTTTGCATTTAAGATGAATTTAGTTGAACTTATACCCACAAGGGGCACAATGTAACCACAAGGTAAAAATGTCTAAAAATGTACGTTTTTAACTGCTATCAGAAGTGATTGGAGTATTAGAATGTCTAGACATTAGACGGATGTATGTACTTCCGTGAGATTAATGCTCTCATGGAAAAATTGGGAAGAGTTAAAGTATTTATTTTAAAGGAGAGTGAGAAACATGTCAGATATTAAATGGATTAAATTATCTACTAACATGCATGATGATGAAAAGATGAAATTAGTGGATGCAATGCCAGAGAGAGATACTATTCATTATTTATGGATAAGATTACTTATACAAGCTGGCAAAACTAATGCTAATGGACTTATATATCTAAATGAGAATATCCCATATACTGATGAAATGTTATCTACAATATTCTCAAGGCCTCTAGCTTCTATAAGACTTGCACTTAAAGTATTATCAGATTTTCAAATGATTGAGATAGCTGAAAATAACGTAATCAGAATAGTGAATTGGGAAAGACACCAAAATGTTGAGGGAATGGACAGAGTTAGAGATCAAAATAGAAAAAGAGTTCAAAACCACAGAGAAAAGAAAAAACAACTTGAAGCTGTAGTTAATGAAAGTGAAGAAACTAGTGTTGAAATTGAAGAACATAGCTGTGCTGAAAGTAAAGAATATAGCATTGAAGTTACAAATGATAGCTGTGATAGTGCAAAAAAATTTTGTAACGTTACAGATGATAAAAGTAACGTTACTGTAACGGTGCAGAATAAGAGAGAGAATAAGAACAAGATTAAGAATGAGAATAATAAAGATAGAGAGATAAAGAAAGAAGATGATATAAATTCTAAATCTATTGAACTTGCTAAGTATTGTGACCTAATAGCTGGAATACCTAATGTACTTAATTTAGGTGCACTTAAGTTAGCTATAGGGATGCATGGTCAAGAATATGTAAAGATGGCTATAGATATAGCATTAAAAGCTAATAAATCTAATATGACCTACATTGATGGCATACTAAAAAATTGGAGAAGAGAAGGATATCCAGATGACAAGGAGGTAAAGAAAAATGTCAATAGAAGCTATGGAAAGAATAGTAACCCAGATAAAAACAAATTTGCAGGATTCAAACCAAAGGAACCACGAAGCCTTACAGATGAGCAGCGAAAAAAAGCTGAAAAAAGCCTCATATAAGTGTGATAAATGCTGTGATACTGGGTGGGTACTTATTCCACAAGAAAATAGGCAGCCCCTTGCAGTTAGCTGTGAGTGTAGAGAAATTGAGAAGGTGAAAAATGAATGGAAGCATTCAGGAATTAATGTTGAAATGACAAAGCATACTTTTGCTAATTTTAAGGTGTGGAATAGAGTTTCTCAAAGAGCAAAGGATACATCAGCAGCTTATTGCACTAATTTTGATGAAATTAGAAATAGCAGAAGAAATAGCATTCTACTTTGTGGTCAGGTAGGCAGTGGCAAAACTCATCTCAGTGTTGCCATTGGATTAAATTTGTTAAAGCAGAAGATTAAAGTTGTGTACATGCCTTATAGAGATGTAATTACTAAGATTAAACAAAACATCCTTGACCAAGAATATTATGTTAATACTATCTCAAAGTATAAGCTATGTGAAGTTTTACTTATTGATGATCTCTTTAAGGGTAAAATCAATGAAAGTGATATAAACATAGTCTTTGAAATTATTAATTATAGATATTTAAACTTTCTGCCAATCATAGTTAGCAGTGAATTTAGCATTGAAAGATTACTAAATTTTGATGAAGCTGTTGGCTCAAGAATTTATGAGATGAGTAAGGACTATGTGGTGGAAATTGAGAAAGACATACACAATAACTATAGATTAAAATAAGTTCAGCACAAAATATAGATATCTCACTTTAAAACTAAATTTAAGTGAAACTTACCGAAATCATAAATATTTTGACTCCGAAAAGCTATGAAAATTTAATCATATAAAAGAAAATAATTTTGTAGAGGAGAATGAAAGAATGAAAGCATCAGGAATAGTAAGGAAGCTTGATCCACTTGGAAGGATTGTAATACCAAAAGAAATAAGAAAGGTACTTGGAATTAATGATGGAGATTCTATGGAAATAATTAAGGTTGATAATGAGGTAGTTGTTAGGAAATATATTAAAGGCTGTATCTTTTGTGGAAGTGATAAAGGTATTTCAAAATTTAGAGATGCACTTGTCTGTGATGAGTGCAAAAAGGCGTTAGGTCAAGAGTAAATCTATAAAAAGGGGATAAACAAAAATGGAGAGTTTACGAATTTTTAAAGATAAAAGATTTGGAGAAATAAGATGGTTAAAAATTAATAATAAAGATTATGCTGTTGGGATTGATATAGCAAAAGCTTTGGGATATAAAAAGCCTAATGATGCAATTTCAAGGCATTGCAGGGGGTCCGTGAAACACGGAGTAGGGGTAGTTACTGGAAAGAGGAGAGATGGAACAGATGTTATTCAAAATATAGAAATGAGTGTCATTCCTGAAGGGGATATTTACAGGCTAGCAGCCAAATCAGAATTACCTGGAGCAGAGAATTTTGAAGCATGGATTTTTGATGAGGTATTGCCTAGCATACGAAAAACAGGGATGTATGCTACAGATGAATTATTAGATAATCCTGATTTACTTATTGCTGCAGCTACTAAGTTAAAAGAAGAGAGAAAAGCAAGGCTGGAAGCTGAAAATAAGGTAAAGCTATTAGAGCCTAAAGGACAATTTTATGACGATGTTGCAGGATCTAAAGATAGCATTGAAGTGGGACATGTTGCAAAGGTCCTTGCTATAAGAGGAATGGGCAGAAATAATTTATTCTCACTCTTAAGAGAAAAGAAAGTTTTAGATAAAAACAATATTCCTTATCAACAGTTTGTAGACTTAGGCTATTTTAGAGTATTGGAGCAGAAATACACAGTACCTAGTGGTGAAACAAAAATAAACATTAAGACAATGGTATTTCAAAAGGGGATAGAGTTTATAAGAAGAAAAATTGGGGAGTAATAAATTAAATATATTTATTTGCTAAAACAAAAGTTTAAATATAGATACCATTAGATTATAATAAAAACATAGACAATATAGTAAGGAGCGTGAATATGAAAGGCATAAATTATGAAGATATGATAATGAAACGAGCTATGGATGTTTTTGCAGAAGAAGGTTTAAAGTTTTTTGGAATAGAAAAGAAAGTAAAAGAAGTAAGCCCTACTGAAATAGTAGTGTTGGAAGCAAAAAATATGTTTATGGATTATACTTTCTTAATGGAGGATGATACCTATGTACATCTAGAGTTTCAAACTACAGATAAGGGAATATCAGATTTAAGAAGAT
>Ga0183101_1000043_pt29 | contig 13332 bp, 9 predicted proteins | sample Biomet3_FD_127790 | JGI IMG/M metagenome (GOLD analysis project Ga0183101, IMG submission 127790) | Microbial communities from bioreactor (seeded with sewage sludge) at LBNL, California, USA - Biofuel metagenome 3 | ecosystem: Engineered > Bioreactor > Anaerobic > Unclassified ... | reverse complement strand
CCACGGGCAGACGCCTCTGCGGTTTTTTGGGCGGCCGCGTTTCAAACGAGAGAGCTGAAAGTCCTGCCAGCCCCAAAAAATTGCGCCGCGCCGTCCTGTCGGAGGCACGGCGCGGCGCAGACCGGAAAAGTTTTCCTCTGCGGTTGGCTTTTTCAAGAGGCGGAGGCGAGGCGCCTGAATTTTCCATGCCTCCGCCGGACCGCCGGTCATTCCTCCAGCAGAGGCTGGAGCTGGTTGTACCAGATCCACTGGGGACTGAACGCACGGCGGGTCAGGGTCTTGGCCCGCAGGACGGCGTCCTCCCGCATCCGGTCGGCGAGACGCAGGGCGTGTTCCTCCAGATAGGCCGTCTCCGACGGCCGGTACGTCTCGTGGGTGTCGAAGCCGAAGTTGCGGGCGTCCCAGCGCATAAAGTAGGCCCCCAGCTTTTTTCCCAGTTCCTCCAGCGCGGGAACAGCCTCGTTGAGCACCAGGAAATTCCCGCGGGAGGCGGCTTCCAGCACCGTCAGACCGAAGGATTCGGAGCAGGAGGGACACAGAAAGAGGTTGGACAGCCCGAACAGCTCCAAAACGCCGCTGCGGGGAAAACCGTTGGGATAGCCGCATTCGCTGGTGAAAAGCATGTCGCCGTCCTGCAGGCCGCACAAAAGACCGGAGGCCCGCACCGTCAGTTTATACCGCTCCGGGTCCGTGTCCATGCAGGGGAAGTCGCAGAAGATCACTTTGACGTCTTTCTCCGTTTTTTTGCGGATGCATCCCGCGAGAGCCGCCACTTTTTCAAACCGCTTTCCGGTGGTGAATCTGCCGGGATAGACGATCAGCACCTCAGGCGCGGTCAGGTCTGTCCGCGCCTGAAGCGCCTTTACCGCATCCCCGGCGTCGGCAAAGAGGTCCAGACTGTTGGCCACCACCCGGCACCGGCCCTCCGGCACCCCGTACTGCCGGGCCAGCGCCGGTATGCCGGAAGCGGTGGGGTAGATGTAGAGCGTGTTGGGCATGGGCGTATACCGGCAGGAGAAGGGATAGCCGGCCTCCGGCGGCCGCACGGCGGGAGCCGAGTGGGTGAAGGCCAGAAAGCGCACTCCCGGCAGCGCCTGCTGCGCCTTGCGCACTGCCACGTTGTGAACCAGGTGCCAGCCCTGATAGTGAATGTCGTGCATCAGGCATACGTCCGCGTCCGCCAGCGCCCGGGTCAGGTCCTCCGCAATGGCGTCCGCCTCCGCGAAAAACGTCTCGTGTACGTCTCCGCCGGGCTGGGAGTAGTCGTGCCATTCGATGACGTTTCCATTCAGGCGGTTGGTGATTTTGACCCATTCCAGGCGCGGGTCGGCAAAGACGCCCCGGCGTTCGCTGTCGGGACAGTCCTGACTGACCAGGACCTTGGTGTCGATCCCGGCCGCCAGCAGCATTTTCAGCTGCTCCGCCACCACGTTGACGAGAGAATAGGTCGTGCTGAGTCCGTTGAACATAGTAAGAACTGCCGCTTTGATCGTGACCACCTCGCTTCTCCGCGCGCAGAGGCGCGGATCTGAAATTTCTGCCTGCGCCTATGCTATGCGGCCGCCGCTCCGCCCATGACGGAAACCGCCGGGATGCTTTTCCGCCTGCATCCGCGCACGGAGATCTCCGGGCGGCACGGCGCTCTTCCCGCCGTCGGTTCCCCGCCCGCTTCAAAGCTCACAACGGCTCTGACCGGGAAACGGCCCTGAGGCGGACTTCCCGCTCCGTCTCACGGCGTTCGGCGGCGAAAACCGCTGCGCCGCTTTTGCGGCCGCTGCTCCGGCGGGGCGACGCGGGCCGCGCTTTACTGCGGCTCGACGTTCGCCGCGGCCTTTTCTGAAGCGTTGCTTCTTTCCCGGAGATCTGGTATAATTCAGCACAAAGCCGCCGAATCAAAAAACACCCGGTTTTTACGGCTGCGTTCGGGAGCAGGGGGCCGCCTGCGCCGGATCGCGTCGGGAAAGCAGCGAGGAGGGGGAGACCTGGCATGCGCGTTCTGATTTCTCCGGCGAAAAAAATGCGCACAGACCCCGACGGTTTTCCGCCGGACGCTCTGCCGCAGTTTCTGCGGGAGGCGGAGGAACTGCTGGCGGCGCTGCGGGCGCTGTCCCCGGAAGAGCTTCGGGCGCTTTGGAAGTGCAGCGGCGTCCTGGCCGAACAAAACCGGGAGCGGCTGCGGAGCATGGATCTGCGCCGCGGGCTGACGCCGGCGCTCCTCGCCTATGACGGCCTTCAGTACCGATATATGGCGCCCAACGTCTTTGAGGACGCGCATCTGCTCTATGTCCGGGAGCACCTGCGCATTCTCTCGGGCCTTTACGGCCTGCTGCGTCCCTTTGACGGCGTGACGCCCTATCGGCTGGAGATGCGGGCCGAACTGAAACGGGAGGGGCAGGGGGATCTGTATGCGTTCTGGGGCGGTAAGCTGGCTGCCCAATTGGCGAAAGAGACGGACCTTGCGGTGAATCTGGCGTCCAGGGAGTACAGCCGGGCGGTGGAGCCGTATCTGCCGCGGAGCGTCCGCTTCCTCACCTGCACGTTTGGAACAAGGGTGAATGGAAAGGTCATTGAAAAGGGAACGCTGTGCAAAATGGCCAGGGGACAGATGGTGCGCTGGCTGGCGGAGAACAACGTCACCCGTCCGGAGGACCTTTCAGACTTCAACAGCCTCGGCTATCGCTTTTCAAAGCCCGATTCCGCGGAAAATGAGCTGGTTTTTCTCAAAGAATAGGAGGAGTTCACGATGCTGGAAACAGGAACCAAGGCCCCGGATTTTACGCTGCCGGATCAGACCGGCGCCCCGGTCTCCCTTTCGGACTTCGCCGGGCGGCGGGTGGTGCTGTATTTCTACTCCAGAGACAACACGCCGGGCTGCACCCGGCAGGCCTGCGGATTTGCCGGAGCCTACGGCGGATATGAAAAGCTGGGCGCGGCAGTGCTGGGCGTCAGCCGGGATTCCGTCGAGTCCCACCTGAAATTTGCGCAGAAGAACCATCTGCCCTTTACGCTTCTCTCCGACCCGGAGCGAAAGGTCATCGAGGCCTACGGCGTCTGGCAGGAGAAAAAGCTCTACGGCAAGGCAAGCATGGGCGTGGTGCGCTCCACCTATCTCATCGGCGGAGACGGCGTGATCGAAAAGGTCATGCCCAGGGTGAAGCCGGATACCAACGCGGAGGAGGTTCTTGCGTATCTGGAGGGGCGGACGTGATCCGGCCCCGCCGGCGCGGAGAGGAGAACGGAAAATGGCAGGTTTGATAATCCTCGTTCTGATAATCGGACTGTCCGTCGTGTTTCACGGCGGGAAAAAGACGAAGGGAAGCGGAGCGGCGGGCGGCGGAAAGAACACCTATCCCTACCGCCGGGACGTGGAGCGCCGCCTGCCCGACGGCAGCATTACCACGAGAGGATACGCCGCCGTCCATCCCGGCGAATTTGCCCACTGGCAGTTCGGCCCGGAGAACGTTTTCGGAGAGACAATCGACCGCACCGACTGGGAAAACTGGCGGATCAACTACTATGGGATGTGACCGCGCCCCGGCAGGTCCCCGCGCTTCCGAACCTTCTCACAGACCGCCAAAGGCCCATGCCCGCAGTGTACGCCGGGCATGGGCCCTTTTTTCGGCAAAAGCCGCCGGATCGACGGCAATCCTGTTGCAATCTGGCTGCCGGACTGATAAAATCAACTGATTAAGATACTGCGGCATGGAAAAATGAAAATACTGCATGGAAAGCGGACCGAATGACACGGAGCGTCATCGGCCGGTATGAGGAAAGCGGTCATGGATATTACAAGAGAAATGCTGGAACATTTCGCAAGTTTATCACCGATTGATGCAGCAGTTTACCATGTGACAAAGAGCGGCGCGCTGGAGACGCTGTTTCTTTCTGAGAACGTTCCGTCCCTGCTGAGCATGACGCGGGAGGAGTATCTGGAGATCACCCGCAAAGACGCCATGGACCTGACGCTGCCCCAGGACCGCCCGGGACTTCAGGCGGCCACGGCCCGGTGCGTCCGCACGGGGGAGCCCTTCCATTATTACTACCGCGTGTTCCACCGAACAAGGGGCTTCGACTGGGTCCATGTGCACGCCCACGTCTGCGGAAGCATGGAGGGCCGTCCGCTGATCCTGGCCAATTTCTCCAACATGACCATGGAGGGCGGCATCTATCAGGAGCTTCTGGATGTCTCCGACCGCATGGCCCTGGTGATCGACCGGAACAGCCTGGAAGTATTGTACGCCAATGAGACGGCGCGGGAGAACGGCGCGCCCGGCAGCGAAAATCTCCTGAATCAGACCTGCCACTCTCTTTTGTACGGCGCCGATCATCCCTGCGGGGACTGCTTTTTGTGCGCCGGGTCCCCCAAGGCGGGAGACCTTGTGGAAGTTTGGTTCAATTCCAGCCGCGGCCGGTGGGAGGAGGCCACCCGCCGGTTCGTGACCTGGTGCGGCCACGACGCGTTCGTGATGTACATCAAGGACATCACCGAGGAGAAAAAGCGGGAGAGCGAGCTGGAACTCAGCCGGAAGACGCTGGAGGTCATCGTGGACAACATCCCGGTGGGACTGGGCGTGTGCACGATCCGGGACGGCCGGATCAGCGCGGGCACCGTCAACCAGAAGATGACCGAGCTGACGGGAATTCAGACGGGGAGCCTCACCCATGACGACCAGAAGCTCCTGACGCACGTGCACCCGGAGGATGTGCCCGCAGTCTTTCAGGCCATGAGCCACTGCGGAAATCCGGGCCTTACGCAGCTGGAATACCGCTTTCGTCTGGACGGCGAGGAACAGTACCGCTGGTATCGGATGATCCTCCGCTCCATTCCCCGGGACGGCGGCACCATGGTCTTTTCCTGCCTCATCGACATCAGCACGGAGAGAATCGCCGGAGCCGAGGCGCTCAAAAGCCGGCAGATGTACCGCACCGCGGCTCAGGTCAGCCGGCTGGTCGTGTGGGAGTACGATGCGCGCACCCGCCGGATCTCCATGATGATGGACAACGCCTACACAGGGGAGACCTGCCGCAGGCTGGGGATTCCCGCGGTCCTTGAAAACGGACCTGACACGCTGGCGGCCATGATCGCGCCGAAGGACCGGGAGGCTTTTAGGAAGATGTACCGCCGCATGGACGGCGGCGCGCAGGAGGCTTCCTGCGAGTTTGAAATTCCGACGTCGGAGGGCATGCTTTGCTGGAGCACAGTCTGCTCCGCCGTAAGGGATGAAAAGGGGAGCCTGCTCACCATCTGCGGCATCGGCCGGGATATCACCGACCAGCGCCGGGAGCAGGAGCACTTCCGCCGGGAATTTCAACAGCTTCTGGCGGTGAACCCCGAGGCCATCGGCTCGTTCCGTCACAATCTCACGAAGAACTGGACCGGCGACGGTCAGGGCGTCTTTTCAAAGCGGTTTGGTGAAGAGGCGTCCGGAACGGTAGACCGTCATGTGGCGGCGCTGGGTGCCCTTCTGATTAACAGAGAGGACCGATGGAAATTCCTGAAGGACTTTAGCCGGGAGAACCTGCTGCGGATCTTTGGGGAGGGGCAGAATCAGAAGATCTTTGAATATCCCATGCGCATGCCGGACGGAAGCTGCCGCTGGGTGCGGGGGACGCTCAATATGCTTCGGAACCCGGACACCGGCGACGTGGAAGCGGTGACCTATGCCGCCGATGTGACGGAGACCCGGAAACGGGAGGAGATCGCGCGCCGCGTCAGCGAGGACGAGTTTGATTATGTCGGGGTCATCTATGTGGATACCCGGCAGTTTGAGTTCTACAACAAAAAGCCCGAGATCGCGTTCCCCGCGCTGCATCAGCGCGTCCTCTACGAGGAGTGCCTGCGTTATGTGTGCATGAATTTTACGGCGGCGGCGGAGCGGAAACATTTTCTGAGCATCACCTCCCTTTCAACTATCTGCGCGGCCCTGCGGGAGCACGGACGGTATGAGACGTCCTATATCCGCACGGAGGGGGAAACGTCCTCCCGTCGTCAGCTCCGGTATACATGGCTGGACGAGCCGGGCGGCGAGGTGCTGGTGGTGCGGACCGACGTGACCGCGGCCTATGAACAGGAGCAGCGTCAGCTGCTGCTGGTGCAGGATGCGCTGCGGCAGGCCGAGCACGCCAACGCGGCCAAATCGGATTTCCTCGCCCGCATGAGCCATGATCTGCGCACGCCGCTGGGCGGCGTGATCGGCCTTTCCTACCTCGCCATGGGCGATACCCTGCCGCCCGCGGACATCAAACGGTATCTTGCGGAGATCCACCGCTCGGGTGAGTATCTGCTGGGAATCATCAACGACATCCTGGATATGTCCAAGATCGAGAACAAAAAACTGGAGCTGCACCCGGAACCGGTTCCTTTCAGCGATTTCAGCGGAACGCTGCGGGACGTGATCGACGTGCAGTGCGGAGAAAAACACCAGACCTTCGAGATCGCGGGACCGGCAGGGAACGCGGTGCGCTGTATCCGGGTGGACAAAACGAGGTTTATCCAGATTTTTGTCAACCTGCTCACCAACGCGGTGAAGTACACCCCGGAGGGCGGCCACATCCGATTTACAGTCGAGCAGCTTTCCCGCACGGAGACGGTTGTCCTCGTCCGCTTTACCGTTCAGGACGACGGCACGGGGATGTCGCCCGAATTTCTTGCCCATGCCTTCGAGCCGTTTGAACGGGAACGGGACGACGGCCAGATCGGAACAGGTCTGGGACTTGCCATTGTCCGGAATCTGGTGGAGCTGATGGGCGGGACCATCCGCATAGACAGCGCGCCGGGGAAGGGCACCGCCGCTGTGGTGGAACTGCCGCTGGAGATTGCGCCCGAGCCGAAGCGGGAGAGCCCGCAGCGGGAGTGGACGAGCCTTGCGGGGCGGCGCTTCCTCCTGTGCGAGGACAACGACATCAATGCGGAGATCGCCGCGGAGCTGCTCAAAAACGTCTCGGCCGCATCCGACCGCGCCGCGGACGGCGAAATCGGGCTGGAGCGGTTTATCACCTCCCCGCCCGGTACATACGACGCGATTCTGATGGATGTTCGGATGCCGCGGATGGACGGGATCGCGGCGGCGGCTGCGATTCGGGGCCTTGACCGGCCGGACGCCAGGACTGTTCCGATCATCGCCCTTACCGCCAATGCGTTTGAGGAGGATCGGGAGCGGTGCCTTTCGGCGGGCATGGACGCCCATATTGCAAAGCCCATTGACCCGGAAAAGCTCTATGCCGTAATCGCTTCGGCGATCGCGGGACCCGCTGGGGAAGAACCGACCTGAAAGGCCGCGCCCTTTCCGCTTGAGGCCGGGCACCCCGCGGGGAGCACGCGGCCGCCGGGCGGAAGGACGGCGCGCAGCGGAGAGATAAAAGCCCGCGGATTCCAGATGGAATCCACGGGCTTTTGCTGCCGGCCTTTTTCAGAGGGCTCCGCTCTTTTAAATGCGCACATAGACGGAAGAGAGAAAAACGGCTCCGTCCGTTTCAAAGCTGGCTCCGCCGCCGTATTTTTCGGCCATGGCCCTCACGGATCGAAGCCCCGTCCCTACCTCGTCCCGCTTACTCGAGAGAAACGCCTCTCCCTGGCGCCGGGCGCGGCCGTCAAAACTGTTGTCCATGGTGATGGTCAGCGTGCCGTATTGCAGACGGCTGCGCAGCCGGATGAACCTGCGCCCCTCCGTCATGCGGGCGCAGGCCTCCCCCGCGTTTTCCAGAAGATTTCCCACAATCACGCACAGACTGCTGTCGCTGATCTGCTCCATGCGTTCCGGGACCGTCAGCCGAATGTCCATCTCCACGCCGGCCTGTTCGGCTTTGGCTGCGTAATGGGAGACGATGGCGTTCACCGCCGCGTTTTCGCAGTAAGACCGCCCCTGTTCCGAGGGAATGGCGGCCACCAGAGAGTCCAGGTATTCGTTCATCCGGACGTTGTCCCCGCGTTCGCTGAAGCTGCGGATCACGGCCAGCTGATGGCGCAGGTCATGCCGCTGCGCCCGCACGGCTTCCTGATTTTCCAGCAGCAGCCGCTGGTGCTTTTTTTCTTCCTCCAGCCGATATTCCATCAGCCCCATCTCGTACTTGAGTTTTTGCTCCTCGTCCTTGAGATGCATGGCGTCGCGGATAAGGATTCCGCCCACTACGCCGCAGGAGAGCACAAAGAGCAGAATGCCGCTCTGGAAGAACAGCGACAGGGTATAGGTGAAGTGAAAGAGGTAGTTGAGTTCCTCCAGCACGGCGGACAGGGCCAGCACCGCCGTGGGAATCAGGAACCGCTTCGCTGCGGGGCTGTGATAGTGGAGCATCTCAAAGAGAATGCCTCCCGTCAGCAGGCACAGCGTCAGAGGCTCCAGAATGTGAAAAACGTACATGCTCCGCTCAAACGGCACAAGACCCGTCAGCTGGAGCGCCAGCGCGGCGACCGTCGCCGCGGCGTAAAGAAGCGTGAGCCAGCGCAGCGGTTTTTTCTGGTGGAAAGGCACTACGGTCCGTCCAAACAGCAAAAGCGGCACCGGTATCGAAAAAAGGCCGATGAACGCCAGCAGATACAAAAGCGTGGGGTTTCGAATGAGAAGCCCCGTCAGATTGCACTCGCCAAAGGTCCATATTCCGGCGAAAACGGAAAAAAGACCCAGCCAATGAAACGCCATGCCCTTGCGTTCGAAAAACACCACGAACAGGGCCAGCAGCAAAAGAAAAATCCCGCTGATAATCAGCAGTATGGAAAAAATAAAGGGAAAGCCGAGCGTTTCGCACAGGTGGCGGTAAAGATTTGCCTGTGTTCCCAGCAGCAGGGGATGAATCGTCAGACTGCTCCGGGCCGTGGGGGAGAGAAACTCCAGCCGCAGGTGGACGGTGGAGCCTGTTTCGGGCAGAGAAACGATATCCACTGCGGTGGCAGGGTCCGACATATAGGCGGGATAGGTGCCGTCCTGGCCGTATTCATAGAGAAGCGTGCTGTTCGCCCAGACCCGCAGGGGGGCGTATACGCTCTTAAAGTAAAGACAGTCGCCGTAAGTCGGAGAGATGTCCAGCAGCACCGTCACCGGTGTGCGTGCGGGAAGCCCGGAAAAGACGTGGGGCAGAGTGGTGCGGTAAGCTCTGCCCTCCACCACGGCGGTGACGTTTTCAAGGCTCCGGACCTGCCGCGCTCCCTGCGTGTCCGACAGCCTGTAACCGCCGGTGCCGGCGACGAGGGCCGCCAGCAGAACGATGAAAGCGCCCCACAGAAAGATCCGCACCGTAGCGCGCCTATTCATCCGCCTGCCCCCGCGCTCTGCCGAAGAGATAGGACTCGTAAGCCTTGCGGGCGTCGCCCAGACTCTCCCGGCGGATGTGGACGGGCTTGCCCTCTTTCATCTCAAACACCATGAGCTCCCGGTCCAGACTTTCGATATAGGCGAGATTGACGAGATAGCTTTTGTGACAGCGGTAAAAGTCATGCCCTGCCAGCGTCCCCTCCAGCGCGTCGAGCTTTTCGGGCGTCCGCAGCGTTTCGCCGCCCGTCAGACTGAACAGCAGCTCGTGCCCCCGCTGCTCCACGCAGAGAATGCGCTCCAGCGGCAGCTTCACCTCGCCGCCGTCCGACCGGAGCATAAGATGGGGCCGGTTCTCCTTTTTGAGAGAGGCCAGCTCCAAAAGACTTCGGACCGCCTTTTCCGTCACGGGCTTTTCAATGTATTTAAGCACGTCCAGCCGGTAACTCTCCAGCGTGTGCTCCGTGCTGGTGGTGGCGAAAGCAATGGGGACGTTTTCGTCCAACTGCCGGATGGCGGCGACCGTTTCCACGCCGGTGATGCCGCCCATATAGATATCCATGAAGATGAGGTCGTATTTTCCTGGACGAAACTTCGCCAAAAAAGCCTCGCCGCTGGAGAAGGAAGACACCTGTGCGGAAAAGCCGCTCTCGCCGATCAGACCCAGCAGTTTGTCCTGTTCCTCCGGGCTGTCCTCACAGACCGCAACCCGCAATTCTTCCATTCCGCAGCCTCCCTTCGTGTCAAATTCACAATGCTTCATTATAGGGCGGAATCCCGGACAAGTCAATTTGTCAAGCACAAATTTTTCACAAAATTTGACAGTTCCTGCACAAAATGCAAAAAAGAATGATTTTAGACTGTACGGAAAAACTTATGGCAGGCACCGGAAAAAGCACGCCTTGGCACGATCTGAACGCGTCCCGGCCTTGACAAACCGCGCGCGCTGCGGTATGATGCATTCCATCAAAAGGGAGTAGCTGGCACAGGTTCCTGTGCATCCGCGGGCGTCAGGACGGGATTTTCCCCGCTTCGGATTGAAATGGCGAGACTTTTGCAGCAATGCCGGCGGCATTGGCGCAAGGGTCTCTTTTTTTGCGCCCTGCCGGGAAAGAAAGGAATCGTGTCGATGAAAATGGAGAAAACGGTCTGGCAAAAAAATCGGATGGAGCTCTTCCGGGACCTGCAGGGGTCCGAGGACGGGCTGACCGGCGCGGAGGCGGAGCGGAGACTGGAGAAATACGGCCCCAATGAGCTCCAGAGCGGAAAGCGCAAAAGCGTGGGCCGGATCTTTCTGGAGCAGTTCGCGGATTTTCTGGTGATTATCCTGATCCTGGCCGCCGCGGTGTCCGCTGCGCTGGGCGACGTGGAGAGCATGATCGTCATTCTGGCGGTCATCACCATGAACGCGGTGCTGGGCACCGTCCAGACGGTGAAGGCCACGGCCTCGCTGGACAGTCTTAAGCGGATGTCCGCACCCACCGCCAAGGTCCTGCGGGACGGCGCGGTGCGCCAGGTGCCGGGCCGGGAGGTCACGGTGGGCGACGTGGTGGTGCTGGAGGCGGGCGACTCGGTCTGCGCCGACGGCCGTCTGCTGGAGTGCGCCAGTCTCAAATGCGCGGAGAGCGCCCTCACCGGCGAGAGCCTGCCGGTGGAGAAGGCGGAGGCGGAGATCTCCGGCGACGCTGCGCTGGGCGACCGGAAGAACATGGTATTTTCCGGCAGCTTCGTGACCTACGGCCGGGCGAGATTTATCGTCACCTCCGTGGGCATGGACACGGAGATGGGCAAGATCGCCACTCTGCTCAAGAACACGGAGGAGAAGAAAACGCCGCTTCAGGAGAGCCTGGATCAGTTCGGCCGGAAGCTCTCCATCGGCATTCTCGCCATCTGCGCGATTATTTTCGCCGTAAGCGTCTTTGTGCGCCGGGAGGACGTGATGAACGCCTTCCTGTTCGCCGTAGCGCTGGCCGTGGCCGCCATTCCGGAGGCGCTGAGCTCCATCGTCACCATCGTCCTCTCCTTCGGCACGCAGAAAATGGCCCGCGAAAACGCCATCATCCGCAAGCTCCAGGCGGTAGAGGGCCTTGGCAGCGTGTCAGTCATCTGCTCCGACAAGACGGGCACCCTGACTCAGAACCGCATGACGGTGAAAAAGCTGTACACCGCCGGCCGGGTGCTCACCGCCGGGGAGGCGGACTTCCGCGACCCGGTGCAGGAACCCCTGCTGCGCACGGCGCTGCTGTGCAGCGACGCCACGGTGAGCGAGGACGGCGAGGTGGGCGATCCCACCGAGACGGCGCTGGTGCGTCTGGGCGAGGATCACGGCTTTGACGAGGGGAACACCCGGAGCCGCTGGCCCCGGATCACGGAGATCCCCTTTGACTCCGACCGCAAGCTGATGTCCACGGTCCATGAGCTCTCCGGCGGACTGCTGATGGTCACCAAGGGCGCTGTGGACGTGCTGATGGACCGGTGCGTCATCTCCCCGGAGGAACGGGCGGAGGTGGAGAAAGTCAACCGTCAGTTTTCCGGCGAGGGGCTGCGGGTGCTGGCCTTTGCCTGCAAGCCGCTGGAGAGTCCGGCGGTCACGCTGGCGGACGAGGACGGCCTGACCTTTTTGGGCCTCATCGCCATGATGGACCCGCCCCGGGAGGAGTCCAAAGCCGCCGTGGCGGAGTGCCTGGCGGCGGGCATCCGTCCCATTATGATTACGGGCGATCACAAGATCACCGCCTCCGCCATCGCCCGGGAGATCGGGATTCTGACGGAGGGCACCGAGGCGGTGGAGGGTGCCGTGATCGACGGCATGAGCGACGAGGAGCTGCGGGAGTTCGTCCCCGGCGTCAGCGTCTATGCGCGGGTGTCGCCGGAGCATAAAATCCGCATCGTCCGGGCCTGGCAGGACCGGGGAAATCTGGTGGCCATGACCGGTGACGGCGTCAACGACGCGCCCGCCCTCAAGCAGGCGGATATCGGCGTGGCCATGGGCGTCACCGGCACGGAGGTGGCGAAGGACGCAGCCGGCATGGTGCTGACGGACGACAACTTTGCCACCATCGTCAAGGCCGTGAAGAACGGCCGGAACGTTTACGCCAACATCAAGCGGGCGATTCAGTTTCTCCTCTCCGGCAACGCGGCGGGCATTCTGACGGTGCTCTACGCCTCTCTGCTGGGACTGCCGGTGCCGTTCGCGGCGGTGCATCTGCTGTTTATCAACCTGCTGACGGACTCCCTGCCCGCCATCGCCCTGGGGCTGGAGCCCCATACGGACGCCGTCATGCGGGAAAAGCCCCGTCCCCGCAGCGAGGGAATCCTCACCCGCCGGTTCCTCACCAGCGTTGCGGTGGAGGGACTGGTCATCGCCGCCGCCACCGTTGCGGCGTTCCACATCGGGCTTTCCGCCGGCGGCGCGGCGACGGGCAGCACCATGGCCTTTGCCACGCTCTGCCTTTCCAGGCTGTTCCACGGCTTCGACTGCAAGTCCCGCCGCCCGGTCCTGCTGACGCGCAGATTCTTCAGCAACAAGTTCCTGCTGGGCGCCTTTGGACTGGGCGCGCTGCTGCTGGGCCTTGTGCTGCTGGTCCCGGCGCTGGAGCCGCTCTTTAAGGTGGTGCCCCTGACCGGCGGACTGGTGGGGGCCATCGTGGGTCTGGCCGCCGGTTCCATGGTGGTGATCCAGGCGATCAAAGCCGTTTTGATGCTGCGGGAGAAGCGCGCGGCCTGAACTTTTTCTGAAGACGCTTCCCGGCCCCGCCGCGGTTTACTCCGCGGCGGGGCCACCTTTTTTAAAGCGTCCCGCGCGGCGGTTCTCTCAAAGCGGCGTACCGGCGGAGAGGCCGGGCGGTCTCCGATGGACGTGCTCGGTGCGGCATGGTACAATAAAACCGGGAGACACCGGCCGGAGCAGACGGGCAAAGCGGCCGGCGGTCCGCCCCGCCCAAAGCGGGGCGATGAGATGGGAGATTAACTATTAAAAGTCAAGCTGGAAAATGAGGATGGTGGCAAAGAAGCAGATGGTTCAAAAAAGGCATAGCAAAGCAGACGTCCTGGAGGACGCCATGCGGGCTATCTGGTGTAGGTTACGATG
>Ga0183101_1000057_pt1 | contig 13343 bp, 14 predicted proteins | sample Biomet3_FD_127790 | JGI IMG/M metagenome (GOLD analysis project Ga0183101, IMG submission 127790) | Microbial communities from bioreactor (seeded with sewage sludge) at LBNL, California, USA - Biofuel metagenome 3 | ecosystem: Engineered > Bioreactor > Anaerobic > Unclassified ... | reverse complement strand
GGGCAGGCGGCTTTGGCGGCGGCGGCCTCATGCCCGGAACAGCCCCCGCCGTCCAGGCCCCAGGCGTGCCCCTGCCTCGCCAGCTCCAGCGCGAATTCCGAAGGAGAGGCCGCAATGCCCGGCATTTCTCCGGGGGCAAAACTTGTCAGCACCGTAACGCCGAACAGCAGGGGGCGCGGCCCCGTCAGGCCTGCCGCAGCTGCTGCGGCGGCCTCGCACATGCGTTGGCCTCCCTGACAGTGCAGGGTCAGCATGTTCACCCCGGATGCGGCGGCGGCTTTGACGGCCTGCGCCACAGTGTTGGGGATGTCGTAAAACTTCAGGTCCAGAAAAACGTTGAACCCCAGCCCGGCCAGTTCTTCAAGCAGCGCGGGACCGGTCAGCGTAAACAGTTCCATGCCCACCTTGCACCAGGGGGCAACGCCGCGCAGGCTTTGGGCCATGGCAAGCGCCCGTTCTCTTTCGGGCAGGTCCAGAGCTACCGCCAGTTGCGGTTGAGAATGCGGCATGGGCATTATTGTTTCCTGTGCTGTTGTGCCGCGCACGGCCCCGCGCATCGCGTGGAGGGGCGGGGCGCATGGACGCGGCGGGCGGCGTTAGCGCGCCAGAATTTCTTCGAGCAAACCGGGGTTGCGCGAGGGCGCAAGCCCTGCGGCCACATAGACGGAGCGCAACGTGTCGTAGGCCTGGTCCAGATTGTCGTTGACGATCATGGCGTCGTACCAGCGGGCCTCTAAAATTTCTGTTTTCGCGTTGGCGAGTCGGCGTTCAATGGTCGGCTCGTCGTCCAGCCCCCGGCCGCGCAGGCGGTGTTCCAGTTCCTCAAGGCTGGGCGGCAGAATGAAAAGAAACATTGCCTCGGCAAGCGAAAGCTTGAGCTGCGCCGCGCCCTGAACGTCGATATCGAAAAGCAGATCCTTCCCTTGGTGCAGGCATTTTTTCACCGGTTCAAGGGGCGTGCCGTAAAAATTGCCATGAACTTCGGCCCATTCGGCGAAATATCCCTGGCAGCGCCGCTTTTCAAATTCTTCGCGGCTCAAAAAAATGTAATCCTTGCCGTCCACTTCGCCCTGACGCGGCTGGCGCGTCGTACACGAAACCGAGTAGCCAATGTGGGGAAATTCCGCCAGCAGGCGTTTGACCAACGTGGTTTTTCCCGCGCCGGAGGGGGCGCTTAAAACCAGTGCTATGCCTTCACGGGGCATCAATCTCCTTCCTCTTGCGCAAAACGCTGACTGATGGTTTCCGGCTGTATGGAGGAAAGGATGACATGGTTCGAATCCGTCACCAGAATGGAGCGTGTTTTGCGCCCCTGGGTGGCGTCGATAAGCCTTCCTTCGGCCCGCGCATCTTCACGCAGGCGCTTCATGGGCGAGGATGCGGGGCCGACGATGCCCACAACCCGGCCGGCCAGCACATAATTGCCGAAACCAATATTGATGAGACGGTCGCGAGGCATGGGTTATTCCAGATTTTGGACTTGCTCGCGGCACTTTTCCAATTCGTTCTTGAAATCAACCACCATGCGCGAAAGCTGCACATCGGGCAGCTTGTTGCCGCAGGTGTTGATTTCGCGGAAGCATTCCTGCAGCGTGAAGTCGAGCCTGCGGCCCGCGTCGCCGCCGCTTTGCAGCAGGTCGTGCAGGCGCGCCAGATGGGTGCTGAGCCGCGTGAGTTCTTCGCTCACGTCCAGACGGTCGGCCAGAATGACGGCCTCTTGCAAAAAGCGGCTTTCTTCCAGCTCCTGCCCGTTTTGGGCCAGAGCCTCGCCCAGGCGTTCGCGCAGCGAATTGGCGCGTTCTTCCTTGATGTTGGGCGCGCGCTCGGCGATAAGCCCCGTCCATTCTTCCATGCGCAAAATGCGGGAATGCATGTCGGTTGCCAGGGCGCGGCCCTCGGCGGAGCGGGCCTCGTTCCAGTCTTCCAGGGCCAAAGCCAGGCCAGCTTCAAGGCTGTGGGCGGTGGCTTCATCCAGCTCTTCGCCGCTGTCGCCCCACAAGGCGGGGATTTGCAGCAAGGCATTGAAGTCCGGGGTGTACACGTTGCCGCGCGCCTGGGCCAGGGCCTGAAGGTTGTCGAGCATAGCCGTGGCCTGAACTTCGTCAAAGCGCATGGCCGGGGCGCTGCCGGGCGCATACTGCAAAACCAGGCTCACATCCACACGCCCGCGCGAGGCATAGCGGCGAACAACCTTTTCCAGCCTGGGTTCGAGACTGCGCACAGAGAGCGGCAAACGCCACTTGAGGTCAAGGTGGCGGCTGTTGACGCTTTTTACTTCCCACTGCTGGGTGGAATCGTCGTTTTCCACCAGGCAGCGGCCAAAGCCGGTCATGCTGCGGAGCATAGCATCCTTCCTTAGAGCATTTTCATGGTGAAATGCTTGTGTCACGGCAAACCGCGTTCGCCAGACAATGCGTCAGTGTAGAGCAAGGGGGTTGTGAATGCAAGAATTGCCCTGCGCCCTGCCTGGCGAAGTCTGTTTTTTATTTGGAAAAACAGCCTATTATCCTTGCTGCCCGCCTGAATTGCCGCTGCAGCCCGCGCAACCGCCAGCGGCGCACGAAGCGGGCATGCCGGAACCCATGGGGCGCACCGGGCCGGGCTTGAAGGGAAAGGCCCCGGTTTTCAGGGGGCTGGGGGCGCTCATCTGCCTTTCGGTGGCGGCCGATCCGCAGCTGGGGCAGGCCGGGGTTTCATTGCCGAAGACCAGATCCTCAAATTTTGTGCCGCAGGCCGTGCAGACAAAATCATACATGGGCATGATGCTTCCTCCTGGTGTGTTGCCGGAATAACCGCGTTGCGGGCAGGCCGCAATGCGCGGGGCGAGCGCATTTTTTCCCTTTCTTTTGGGTTGGGTGGCCGCGTCGCGAATGCGGGGCCGCCGGACATGAGCGAAAGGGGGGTTGCTCACTGGCTTTGTGTGCATATATAAGTATATGAACGCGCAAGGCAAGGGCGGTTTTTCGCCGTTTGGACGCCGCGCGTCAACCGGTTCGCGGAAAAAACGCCGCCGGGCCGCGCCCCTTCTGGAGGTAATTATGAAAAAAATTCTGGTTCTGGCTGGAGATTATGTTGAGGATTACGAAATTATGGTGCCCTTCCAGATGCTGCAAATGCTGGGATATGAGGTGCATGCCGTGTGCCCCGGCAAAAAGCCCGGGGACAGCGTGCGCACCGCCATCCATGATTTTGAGGGCGACCAGACCTATTCCGAAAAACGCGGCCACAACTTTGGCATCAACTTTGACTTTGAAAAGGTCAACACCGCCGATTATGCCGGGCTGGTCATTCCCGGCGGGCGCGCTCCCGAATATCTGCGCCTGAATCCCCGCATTCTTGAAATCGTGCGCGAATTTAACACCGCCAAAAAGCCCATCGCCGCCGTGTGCCACGGCCCGCAAATTCTTGTTTCCGCCGGTGTGCTGAAAAACCGTAGCTGCACGGCCTATCCCGCCGTGAAGCCCGATGTGGTGGACGCCGGGGCCACCTGGTGCGACTTTAACGAAACCCTCACCAGCGCCACCGTTGACGGCAACCTGGTATCCGCTCCGGCCTGGCCCGCCCACCCGGCGCTGATCGCGGAATTCGTCAAGCTGCTGGGCGCGAAGATCAGCATTTAAGGCGGCGTCGCAAAGCGCCGCATGCGGCTGCGTCGGTTCAGGGCGCGTCGCGTTTTCTCATTATGCTTGGGGCTGCCGCCGGAATGCCGGTGGCGGCCCTTTTTGCGTGCGCGGGCGCATGAAGGCCGCTGGCCGGGCGCGTTGGCCGGGCACATTCTTCCGTCATACCGTTCCGGCATTTTGGCTCGGCGCAGTAGCCTTGCTCAGTGGTCCGGCATTTTGGCCCAGCGCATTTGTCTGGCGCGCTATTCCGGCAAATGTCCGCGCGCCCTGCGGGTTAGCAATCCTCGGGGGCGCGACCTGCCGCGCCCGGATCTTCTTCATCCTGCGCCAGGGTCACTATCAGCCCCTTGTCGGCAAGGGCCACGGGCCGCACGGGCAGCAGGCCGAGGCCGGGCAGGCCGTCATGGGCCGCCCCCGTGTTCGCGTTCTGGATGATGCAGGCGGCGTAATATTCGTTCACGCCTTTGAATGCGGCGGGCGTTGCCGTTGGCGGCGTTTCCGCTTCGTGCAGCGGCCCATGCGGGTTGTCCGCCGCCACCAGCATGCGCGGCAGGCGCAGCTGCGCTTCCAAAAAGGCGTGCTGCCGCTTGCCCACGGCCTCGCGCAGCCGGGCGGCGCGCTCCAGCTTGAGTTTGTGGGGCACCTGATCCGCAAACCGGGCCGCCGCCGTGCCGGGCCGCCGCGAATAGGGAAAAACATGGGCATAGCTCAGCGGCAGGCGCTCGATCAGCTCAAGCAGCAGGCGCACGTCGTCCTCTGTTTCTCCGGGAAAGCCCGCAATAATATCCGCGCCCAACCCCATGACGGGCCAGTGCCGCGCAAGCTCGGCCACCGCCGTTTCAAGCATGGCCGGGGTGTAGTGCCCGCGCCCCATGCGTTTGAGCACCGCCTGGCTGCCGTGTTGCAGTGATATGTGTAGGTGCGGGCAGAGCATGCGGCAGGCGAGCAGAGCTTCCAGCCCCTGGGCGTCCAGCTGCCCCGGTTCAAGCGAGCTGATGCGCAGCCGCGCGCGCCCGGCGAATTCCGGGGCAAGGGCGGCGTCCAGCGCCCGCAGCAGGGACCAGAAATCGCCTGTGTCCGCATCGCGGCCATATTGCCCCAGGTTGATGCCCGAAACCATAATTTCCGTGTGCCCGGCATGCAGCAACCGGCGCGCCTCGGCAATGATTTCTTCCGGCGGGCGGCTGCGGGGCATGCCCCGCGTTTGGGGAACGATGCAGTAGGTGCAGCGGTGGGCGCAGCCATCCTGCACCTTGAGCACGGGCCGCGCGCGCTTGAAGGCGGAAATGTGAAACGGGGGAAAGTGCGGCCCTGCGGCGGGGGAAAGCGCGGGCGCTACGGCCGCCGTTTGGGGCGTGCCGTCAGGCGTGTCGTCCATCGCGCTGCCCGGCGTATAGCCTGGCGCGGCATCAAGGTCGGCCCACGGGCCGCGCAGCAGGCTGCTTTTTTCCTCCTGCGGCACCAGCAGGTCGGGCGCGGCCCATATGGCGCCGGGGCGGGGCTTGAAATCGGCGAACAGCCGCGCGGCGCAACCGGTAAGAATAAGGCGCGCGCCGGGGGCCTCGCGGCGCAGGCGGAACACGGCGTTGCGGGCGTCGCGTTCTCCCTTGGCGGTGATGGCGCAACTGTTGACGCACACCACATCGGCCGCAGCGGGAGATTCGCACTCCTCGCCGCCCTGGGCAAGCCAGGCCTCGCGCAGTGATTGAGTTTCGTACTGATTGACCTTGCAGCCGAACGTGACCAAAAAAAATTTCCAGGCAGGCATGGCGCAGATGTACGCAAAAGCGCTTGCCTTGACAAGCCGGGGGCGGCATAGTCACTGACCATGCCGATACTTGTATTGCTGATGTTTTTGTGCTGCGTCTCTGGCGCTTGGGCTGAGGAATCGCCCACCGCAGCCGCAAGCCTCGCAAGCCCCGCTCCCGGCGCGCCGTCGGCCGGTGTGGTTGCCCCGCCCGCTGGCGCTGGCGCAACCAACGCCCTTCGCCCCGGCGCTCCCGTCGTTGCTGCCCCGGCCCCGGCCGAACCATCCGCCGAAGTTTTTTCCCCGGACGCCGCCGCCAGGGTGGACCTGTATTGCCTGCGCCTTTCCTACCCGCGCATAACGGGCATGATGACCGACGCGGCAGGGCAATGGCTGGTGTTTGCCGATGGCCGCCGTGTGCTTTACGCCCCAGCGGCAAACGACGGGCAAGCCGCGTCCTTGCGCGGTGACGCCTGGGTTGGGGACGTGCGGACCAGTATGGCCGAACCCTACCCCCTGGAACCCGAGAGGCCCGAAACCCCGCTGGGTGTTTCACCGGGGCGGTGGCGTTCCTATGATCTGCTGCAAACCCTTTATGGAACCACGGCCAGAGAAGTGGGCAGAAATCTGGAGCAGGCGCATTTGCTGGGGCAGCGCCTTTCGCTTGCGCACGAGGCGGCCAGGGCCATAAACCGGGCCAGCGCCGCGCTTGCCCCGCAGGCTGTCCAGAATCCGCACCTGAAAAGCCTGCTCAAGGTTGACGGCGGCTTCACCTGGCGGCGCATTGCCGGGGAAAACCGCCTGAGCCCCCATGCTTTCGGCATCGCCTTCGACATCAGCCCTGGCGTCGCCACTTATTGGCGCTGGAGCAAGCTGCGGCCGCACCCTCTGCAGAAAAGTTATCCACAAGCCATCGTAAAAGCGTTTGAAGATCAGGGCTTTATCTGGGGCGGCAAATGGCACGAATATGACCTGATGCATTTTGAATACCGCCCGGAGATCATCTGCAAGGCGCGTGTGCTGGACGGGCTTGAAAGGTTGCCAGACGCGGTGTCTGACCCGGCGCCCGGCGCGGCTGTTGACGCGGCCCCCACGGCTTTGCCCCAAATGCCCCCCAAAACAACCCCTGCGCCCCTGGCATCCCCCGCACCCGAACAACGCGTACCCGAACAACGCGCACCCGAGCAGCCCGCCCCGCTAGCGCCCTGAGCTGACCGGCGCAACGCCCCGCAGCCCGCGCGGCACTGGCCCCACACTGCCCGGCGCAGCCGTTTGGGCAATCCGCCCAGGTAATCCGTTTGGGCAAGCCGATTTGATAATGGGCAAACCACCTGAACAAGCCGCTTGGGCAACAGTTTTTTGCTGAGCGAAAAAAAACGGCCCTTCCATTTCTGGAGGGGCCGTTTTGCTGTGCGCAATGAAAATAAACGTTATTCGCCTCTGGCGGCGGCCTCGTCCACAACCCAGATCAGTTCGCCAAAACCGGGCCGCACTTTTTGCGCGGGCAGGGTGGGTTCGGCCAGCAGGTTGAGCGCGCGTGAGAGCACGTCGTGCTTTTCCTTGCCAGTGACAAGGAACATGCAGCAGCGGGCGTTATTGATGACGGGCAGGGTAAGGGTGAGGCGGTCGGCCTTGCGTTCGGGCACATACTGGTCGATGACAAGCCGTTTGCGCTCCGCAAGCGCCGGAGAGTTGGGGAAGATGGAGCCCGTGTGGCCGTCTTCGCCCATGCCGAGCAGCATAAAGTCGAAGCGGGGCAGTTCCTGCGGGCCAAGGTTGAACTCGGCGCGGATCTGCTGCTCATATTTGATGGCGGCTTCAACGGGATCTTCCTCGCCGCGCATGCGGAAAAAGCGCGTGGCCGGCACATGGCTGAGAAGTTCGCGGCGGGCGAGGCCAAAGTTGCTGTCGTGATGTTCCGGGCCAACACAGCGCTCGTCCACCCAGTAAAACGTCATTTTGTCCCAGGGGAGGCGCTCGCCCCAGTCTTTGTTCGCCAGCAGGCGAAAGAGCGGCGTGGGCGTTTGGCCGCCGGAAAGCGCGATTCGGAAGATGCCCCTGTCGGCGATGGCTTCTTCACAGGCTGCCGCCAGAATGTGGGCGGCCCGTTCGGCCATGGCTGCGGGGTCTTTATGGATATGCACCGTGAGGTGGATGGAACGGCTGAGGCCCGACATGTTGCGGCTCCTTGAGTTTATGTGCATCGGCGCGGGAATGTGCCCGGCGCGGCAACCTGCCCACTATGGCACATTCGCTTCGGCGAGAAAAGTCCATAATGGGCAGATAAGCGTGAAAAACTATTGAAATTCTTCCACCAGTTCAGGATGTCTTTTCAGGTGCAGTATCTCGCCGTTGTTGAGGCCCAGGGTTTGCCAGAAGGCCCGGCAGGTTAAGGTTCGCGCGGCCAGAACCGACTTGCCCAGCGGCGTGTCGCCGTCGAGCATGATGGTCCATCTTTTTTCAAACGTGCCCCCCGGAATGGTGGGGTGTACCGTGTTGAGAAAACGCTGCAACAGCTCCTTGCCCGCGGGGTCATAAAGCGTGACCGAAAGGTCCATGTTGTTCACGGCCACTGAACCGGTGTTCTTGGCCTCGGCGTTCACCACCACCAGCAGGGTTTTGCCGTCTGAAATCAAACCGGCGGACGCTGTGCAGGCCTTGATGGGCAGCATGTCTTCCATGCGTTTCTTGGTGTTGGCATTTTTGTCAAGAATCAGTTGCCTTGTTGCTTCCATGCGCTCGACCTGGGCTTCACGGAATTGCCGCACCAGGTCTTCGGCATTGACAAGATCGCAGATTTTCCAGCCCTCGGGGGTTTTGTCCATGCGCAGCAGCAGCGAAAAGGTTTTGTCCAGCAGCGGGTGGCGCACCTGCGCCGCCACCAGCGCCGTTTTATCGGTGTCGTGCTGCAATGCCACGCTGTGCGAAAGCTGCGTATAGAAGTTTTCCGGCAGGACATAGAGGGGCGTTTTCAAACGCGCCAGGGGGTCGGTTATCTCTTTCAGCGGTTCTTCTTTCACGCGCGCCTGTTTGAGCAGGCCAACCTGCGCCATGTCGCTGAGCTGCCGCAGCTGGTCCGGCCCCTTTTTCAAAAAAGGATACTGCCTGGCAATGGCGCTGGCCAGCGGCCCGCAGATGGCGTTAAAGTCCACCCGCACGGCAAGCGCCGCCACATTGGCCGGGTGCAGGGAATCTTTGATCTGCTCAAAGGCGAAGGCGGCGGTTTGCCGGTATTGATAATGACGCCAGCCGCTATAGCCGCCCACGGCGAGCAGGGCGGTCAGCAGCACGGCTGCCAGCGCAAGGGCGTGGCTGCGCACAAAGGCGACGATAGAAGAAACAAAGGGCAGGGTCACAAAGCCTCCCTTTCCGTTGCGGAGGTTTCGGCTTCTGATTTGTGCCCGCACTCCAGCGCCGGTTCCGGGCGCGGCAAACGCCGACGCCCAAGGCGCAGCGGCAGCGGCGTGACAGGGCGGGACCGGGCGAGATCAACGCGGATGCCGCCCCATGAGCCCAAGGGCAGCCAGGGCAAAACCCTGTTGCAACCCGCCAGCGGGCACGTTGCCAGCCATGTGCCCTGGGGGCCTGCCAGCGCGCTTGCACCGCAAAAATTTCCCGCTGCCAGACCGTGCAGCGTTTTCCACACCTGCCACCAGCAGAACGCTGGCTCGGGCCAGGGCGTTTTGCGGTTTTTCAGGCGGTGCAGCATAAACGGCAGCGAGGCCGCATTCCAAAACGTGACGATAAGCCCGGCGGCGGCCACGCGAAGGGCTTCGCGCAGGGCTTGTTCCGCCGTGTCCATGCTGGGAGAGGTCAGGTGCAGCACCACCCAGTCGAATTCCGCATCCTCAAAAGGCAGGTGGTCATCGGCGGCGGCAAGAACCTCCGCGCGAGCGCCCACGCGGCAGGCTTCGGCGCGCGGTTCGGGGGCCGCCTCCGTGGCGGTGACGTCAAAGCCGCATTCCCATAGCAAGGGCAAAAACATGCCCTGCCCGCAGTTTATTTCAAGCAGGGCGCGGCCACGGCGCGGCCACGGGGCGAGGCAGTGCTGCAAAAGCAGTTTCTGCATATGCAGGACAAATTGCCCTGAGGAATCCTCGTGTGGAGTATTCATGCCGCGTGCCTCGCATCCCCCGTTCATCTTTTACATATTCCACTATTTCGCAGCAACTGTAAATCGGCAAAACCATGGGATATGCGGCGCATGCCGTTTGCGTGGCGCAAACGTGACAACGCGGCCGTCGTGTGAAGACGGCCGCGTTGTCTGCGTCCCGGCCTGGGAACAGGCCCGGCGTTCAATGGGTAAAATCGGGCAACGGCGGTGAAGCCACGGCATGCCCGGCGTGGGCGCGCTGCGGCTTTGCCACAGGCCTACAGGGCGGCTATGGCCTCAATTTCCACCTGCGCGCCAAGCGGCAGCTTGCCGACTTCAACGCAGGAACGCGCGGGGCAGGGGGCCGTGAAGTATTTTTTATACACTTCATTGACGGCGGCGAACGTGCTCATATCGGTAATAAACACCGTGGTTTTAACGACGTTGGCCGCCGAAAGCCCCTGTGAACGCAGCAGGGCCATAACGTTTTCGCAGGCCTGAACGGCCTGGGCCGTCACATCGCCTTCCACCAGTTTGCCGGTGGCGGGGTTGATGGGAATCTGCCCCGAAAAAAAGAACAGGTTGCCGGTTTTGATGCCCTGGCTATAGGGGCCCACGGCTCCCGGAGCGTCCGGGGTGCTGATGATTTCTTTGCTCATGGCGGTTCCTGCAGCATGTGCTGGGTTGAAGGTTGCGAAAAGGCGCGCCGGGTAGGGCGCAAAAAAAGTTGCGGTTGGCGTGCCCTCGGCTGGCTGGTTCAGACTGGCACAGCCGAGGTGGGGAGTCAAAGCGCCGCGCCTCCGCCGCCGAAAGGGGTGGAATCAGCGTTTCTCTGGCTGGCCGGGCTGCGGCGTGTGCGCGTGAAAATAGTTGGAAACCAGCGCGCCGGAGATGTTCTGCCAAACGCTGAACAAGGCCCCCGCAATGGCCGCCACCGGGGTAAAGTGGGCCAGCGCCAGGGCTGTGGCCAAACCGGAATTTTGCGTGCCCACTTCAAAGCAGAGCGCGCGGCGGCGCGGCTCGTCGAAATGCCACAACCGCGCGACCGTATAGCCCAGCCCCATGCCCAAAAGGTTGTGGCAGATGACCACAAGAAAAATGGCGGCATCCGCATGCAGAATGCTGTGGGCGTTGATGGCCATAATGCCCGCCACCACCAGCGTGATGGTCAGGGCCGAGGCCGTGGGCAAAAAGGGGAGGGCGCGGCCGGTCAAACCCTCGCAAAAGCGGTGCGCGGCCAGGCCCAAAATTACGGGAATCACCACAATTTTAAGGATGGAAAAAAACAGCCCGCCCATGTCCACAGGAACCCAAACCCCGCCCAGAAGCCAGGTGAGCAGCGGCATGAGGCCCAGCGAAACAACCGTGGCAACAGAGGTGAGGGCCACGGAATAGGGCACATCCCCCTTTGCTATGAACGTAAGAACATTGGAGGCCGTGCCGCCGGGCGCTGTGCCCACAAGAATGACGCCCATTGCCAGCTGCGGCGGCAGGTTGAAAAGGCGGCAGAGCACAAAGGCCAGCAGCGGCATGCACACGAACTGGGCCGCCAGCCCCAGCAGCAGGGGGCGCGGGCGGGCAAAAACCATGCTGAAGTCGCGCAGCCGCAGGGTCATGCCCATGCCGAACATGATGCAGCCCAAAAGCGGCGTCACATAGGGGGCCACCCAGCGAAAAAGTTCCGGTTTCCAGAGCGCCAGGGCCGAGCATGCCAGAATGAGAACACCCATATAGCGGGTAACAGCGTTGCAGACGCGGCGGGCAAAATAAGCCAACGTCAACCTCCTTGCTGGCGGCATTGCGTGCAATGCCGTGAAGTTGATGGCATTCTGGCAGAGAGTTTCCGCTCTGGCAAGTTTGCGGCCAGCCCGGCGGCGCGGGGCGATTCCCCGCGCCCGGCAAGAGTTCCGCTTGAAAAAGAAGCCGCTAGCGGGTAGGCTGATACACTCCCGCGTTTCCTGTCGAAGCCCCGTGTTTTTCCATTCGTTCGGGGCGCGCGGTTGCGCCCGGCCACGCCGCCGGGTGAAAAAATACGAACATTGCTGGGGTATGCGCGGACGGGCTGCGTTGTGTCGGCAAGGCTGCGGCCGCCGATGCCTTTCAGCCCGCGGCGTTTCTTTGCGGCGCGTCGGGAACCGGCGGCGTCACCCATTTTTTGAGGAGCAACATGAGCAACGAACCGGACAAGATCATCTATTCCATGATCCGCGTCACCAAACGCCAGGGCCAAAGGGAAGTGCTGAAAGACATTTCGCTTTCCTATTTTTATGGGGCCAAAATCGGCGTGCTTGGTTTGAACGGCGCGGGCAAATCGAGCCTGCTGAAAATTCTGGCTGGCGTGGATCAGGCCTTTGACGGCAAAACCGTGCTGGCCCCCGGCTATACCATTGGGTATCTGGAGCAGGAACCGCTTGCCCACGAAACCCGCACCGTGCGCGAGGTTGTTGAGGAGGGCGTTGCCAGCCTCTCCGCCATTGCCCGCGAATTCGAGGAAATCAACGCCAAGTTCGCCGAACCCATGGAAGCGGACGAAATGGACGCCCTTATCGCCCGCCAGGCCGAAGTGCAGGAACTCATGGACGCCAAGAACGTCTGGGATCTGGATTCGCAGCTTGAAATGGCCATGGACGCCCTGCGCTGCCCGGCTGGCGAAACGCCGGTAACGCAGATTTCGGGCGGCGAGCGCCGCCGCGTGGCCCTGTGCCGCCTGCTGCTGCAGGCCCCGGATATTCTGCTGCTGGACGAACCCACCAACCACCTGGACGCCGAATCGGTGGCCTGGCTTGAACGGTATCTTTCCACCTTTCCCGGCACGGTCATTGCCGTCACCCACGACCGGTACTTTCTTGACAACGTGGCGGGCTGGATTCTGGAACTGGACCGGGGCCGGGGCATTCCGTGGAAGGGCAACTATTCTTCCTGGCTGGAGCAGAAGCAGAAGCGCCTTGCCAATGAAGAAAGGGCCGAGGCCGACAGGCAGAAAACCCTGCAGCGCGAACTGGAGTGGGTGCGCATGTCGCCCAAGGGCCGCCACGCCAAGGGCAAGGCGCGTCTTAACGCCTATGAGGCCATGCTCTCGCACGAAAGTGAAAAACGCGCGCCTGACCTTGAAATCTATATTCCGCCGGGACCGCGCCTGGGTAAAACCGTTATCGAGCTTGCCGGAGTGAGCAAGGGTATGGGCGAAAAGTCGCTGATGGAAAACGTTAGCGCGCTTATTCCTCCGGGGGCTATTGTGGGCATCATCGGCCCCAACGGCGCGGGCAAAACCACCTTGTTCAAAATGTTGGTGGGCCAGGAAAAGCCCGATGCGGGGTCGCTCAGCGTGGGTGAAACCGTGCAGTTCGCCTATGTGGATCAGGGGCGCGAATCGCTCACCCCCGGCAAGACCGTGTACGAGATCATCAGCGACGGCGCGGAAACCATCAAGCTGGGCGGGCGTGAAATCAACGCCCGCGCCTATTGCACGCGCTTTAATTTTCACGGCGCGGACCAGCAGAAAAAGGTGGACGTGCTTTCCGGCGGTGAACGCAACCGCCTGCATCTGGCCCGCATGCTCAAATCCGGCGCCAACGTGCTGCTGCTTGACGAACCCACCAACGATATTGACGTGAACACCATGCGCGCCCTTGAAGACGCGCTGGACAACTTTGCCGGTTGCGTGCTGGTTATCAGCCACGACCGCTGGTTTCTGGATCGCGTGGCCACGCACATCATGGCCTTTGAAGGCGATTCCAGCGTGGTGTTTTATGAAGGCAACTATACGGACTACGAAGAAGACCGTAAAAAGCGGCTCGGCAAGGATGCCGACACGCCGCACCGCATCAAGTACCGCAAACTGACGCGTTAGCTGCCCGCCGCCGCGCTGCATCTTGCGGCG
>Ga0183101_1000390_pt5 | contig 13346 bp, 9 predicted proteins | sample Biomet3_FD_127790 | JGI IMG/M metagenome (GOLD analysis project Ga0183101, IMG submission 127790) | Microbial communities from bioreactor (seeded with sewage sludge) at LBNL, California, USA - Biofuel metagenome 3 | ecosystem: Engineered > Bioreactor > Anaerobic > Unclassified ... | reverse complement strand
ATTATTTTTATATATATCTCTATTCATTTTACGTATGTTTATATATTAAGACCCAGCTAACTTAGACTACTCTAATTATATAGGAGGTTGGTTGATTGGTAACATTTTTAGAAAAGATCAGTGAAAGAGCAAAGAAACTTAACAAAACAATTGCTTTACCTGAAACTGACGATATAAGAACTCTTCAGGCAGCTGCCAAGGCCCTTGAAAGAGGGGTTGCAAATATCGTTCTCGTCGGCGACGAAGCAAAGATTAAGGAGCTTGCAGGAGATCTTGACCTCTCAAAAGCAAAGATTGTAAATCCTGAGACTTACGAGAAAAAGGATGAATACATTCAAGCTTTCTACGAGCTGAGAAAGCATAAGGGTGTTACACTCGAAAGTGCAGCCGAAATTATGAAGGATTGCGTTTACTTCGCTGTTATGGCGGCAAAACTCGATGAAGTAGACGGTGTAGTTTCAGGTGCTGTTCACTCTTCCTCTGATACACTTAGACCTGCTGTCCAGATTGTTAAAACTGCCCCTGGTGCAGCTCTCGCATCTGCTTTTTTCATCATTGCCGTACCGGACTGTGAATATGGGTCAGACGGGACATTCCTCTTTGCTGACTCGGGTATGGTCGAAATGCCCAGTGTGGAAGACGTTGCAAACATTGCTGTCATTTCTGCAAAAACATTTGAACTGCTGGTTCAGGATGATCCATATGTTGCAATGCTTTCTTATTCCACCAAGGGAAGCGCACACAGCAAACTGACTGAGGCAACAATTGCTTCCACAAAGCTTGCACAGGAACTCGCTCCAGATATTCCAATTGATGGTGAACTCCAGGTAGACGCAGCAATTGTTCCAAAAGTTGCAGCTTCAAAGGCTCCAGGAAGCCCTGTTGCAGGTAAGGCTAATGTCTTTATCTTCCCTGACCTTAACGCTGGAAACATAGCATACAAGATTGCCCAGAGGCTCGCCAAGGCCGAAGCTTATGGCCCTATCACTCAGGGACTTGCCAAGCCAATTAATGACCTGTCCAGAGGCTGCAGCGACGAAGACATTGTCGGTGCTATTGCAATTACATGCGTTCAGGCCGCAGCACAGGACAAATAATCTCAAATGTTTCTATATTTACAAACATTTTAGAAAGCTTTTTATTGACTTTCATATATAAAATATCTTATTGTATATATAAAACGGAAATTAAAAGCAATCTATGAATTGGGGTTTGAATATGAAGGTATTGGTAATAAACGCAGGAAGCTCATCCCTGAAATATCAGTTGATTGATATGATCAATGAGTCCCCTCTTGCAGTCGGTCTTTGCGAAAGGGTGGGAATCGATAACTCGATCATTACTCAGAAGAGGTTCGATGGCAAGAAGCTGGAAAAGCAGGTTGACCTGCCAACCCACAGAGTAGCTCTTGAAGAAGTTGTCAAGGCTCTTACCGACCCGGAATTTGGTGTCATCACAGATATGGGTGAAATCAACGCGGTCGGGCACAGGGTTGTGCACGGTGGCGAGAAGTTCACAACATCTGCTTTATTTGATGCAGGTGTCGAGACAGCTATTAGAGATTGCTTCGATCTGGCTCCTCTCCACAACCCTCCAAACATGATGGGAATCACAGCCTGTGCAGAGATCATGCCTGGAACGCCCATGGTTATTGTTTTTGACACTGCATTCCATCAAACCATGCCTGCGTATGCCTACATGTATGCTTTGCCATATGACCTCTACGAAAAGTATGGAGTCCGAAAATACGGTTTCCACGGGACTTCCCACAAGTATGTTGCTGGAAGAGCCGCTCTTATGCTTGGAAAGCCTATAGAAGATACCAAGATTATCACCTGTCACCTTGGAAATGGTTCAAGTATTGCAGCAGTGAAAGGTGGAAAATCTATTGATACCAGCATGGGCTTTACCCCTCTTGAAGGGGTTGCAATGGGTACCAGATGTGGTTCCATTGACCCGGCAGTCGTTCCCTTCGTTATGGATAAAGAAGGCCTGTCAAGCAGAGAGGTTGACACTCTCATGAACAAGAAGTCCGGCGTACTTGGAGTTTCCGGGATAAGCAACGACTTCAGAGACCTTGATGAGGCTGCTTCTCACGGAAACGAGAGAGCTGAGCTTGCCCTTGAGATCTTCGCATATAGTGTCAAGAGAGTCATTGGTGAGTATTTAGCCGTGCTCAATGGTGCAGATGCGATTGTCTTCACCGCAGGTATCGGAGAAAACAGCGCAAGCATCAGAAAGAGAATCCTTGCTGGTCTTGACGGCCTCGGCATAAAAATCGATGAGGAAAAGAACAAGATCAGAGGCCAGGAAATCGATATCAGTACCCCTGATTCGAGTATAAGGGTTTTTGTCATTCCAACCAATGAAGAACTTGCCATTGCAAGGGAAACAAAGGAAATTGTTGAGACCGAAGCTAAACTACGCAGATCGGTACCTGTTTGATCGTAAAGGAGAAGTCTCCTTTACCTTTTCTATTTTTAACTTTTAGTATACTCGTAAAAGCTTAAACTGTATTTTTGCTGAAACCTGCTATGCTGTTATGAGTTTTGCTGTTATGAGTTTTGCTGTTATGAGTTTTGCTGTTATGAGTTTTGCTGTTAAGAGTTCAATTTCTACATTTTTGTTTTTCTGTTTTTCCGCTTTTTTCTGATTTTCTAAAAATAACTTTAGCCTTCGAGAATTGGAGTTTCTATTGTCAAAAAATGAATACCCTTAAAGAATAACTGTTCTTAAGCTGTGATATAATTATGAAGCAGGTGGATATTATCCCTCGCACATCCGGACCAGATAGGGTATTGGCAACCAGGGTTTTTGAAGCTGCCAGAGCAAAGAACCGGCACATACTGGGTCTTGAAGCTTTTGACATTTTGAAAGCTTACGGCATCCCTGTAGTAAAGACCAAGTTTGCAAAAACTGCAGAAGAAGCTATAGTCGCAGCAGAAGAGATAGGTTATCCTCTTGTAATGAAGATCGTTTCTCCACAGATATCTCATAAATCCGATATTGGCGGAATCAAACTTTCCCTTCAAAATGCTGCTGAGGTAAAAGCTGCCTATCAGGATATGATGAATAGCATCCAAAAGAAACTGCCTGAAGCATCCTTTGAAGGTGTACAGCTTCAGCCCATGCTCTCAGGCGGCAAAGAGGTAATTCTTGGGATGGTTCATGATCCCACTTTTGGACCCATGCTGATGTTCGGGCTTGGTGGAATTTATGTAGAAATTCTCAAAGATATCCAGTTTGCGATAGCTCCTGTTGACGAAAGAGAAGCCAGAGAAATGATTACAGGAATCAAAACTTATCCATTACTTGCTGGAGTCAGGGGGGAAGAACCTTCTGATATTGACGCGCTTGTAGACACAATTCTCAGGGTTTCGAGGCTCGTTTGCGATTTTCCGGAGATCAAAGAATTCGAGATAAACCCCATGATGGTTTTTGAAAAGGGAAAAGGTGCACTTGCCACGGATTTGAGGTTGGTACTGAAGAGCGACATGTGATTTTTCTGGTTCAAGCACATCGTTGATCCGTAACCGTTGGCCGATTGATCACGCCGTCATGACGTTTGAGATTTAGCAGTGGTTTTCGCTCGCGCCTTTTTTAAAAAGGCTTGTGATCACGCCGATAAAGTTTAGGGATAAGGTTCTCAAACTCGAACACTTCTCGGGTTTTCGGTTAAGCAGTTTTTTTGAAAAGGCTTGCGATCAAGCAGTTTTTTAAAAGGCTTGTAGTCAATTTTTCGAGTTTTTTTCCAACTCCTTATGAAAAACTTTTTTCGCCGTCAGTTGGCAGTGGTTGCAGAATTCTGAGACGTTTCAGGCCTGGTCATACTAAAATTATAACATTTGTTTCGTACATACTGGGAGTAGTAAATGAGGTGGTAAGACGACCCAGGAACGGAAAAGACTCATGCTGGCTGTGGGTATCCTGCTTATTTCGAGCACTGTAGCTATTAATCTCCTACTTGAGGATTCGCCAGTGGTAATCCAGCTTGAAGGAGATACGTTCAAGGTTGTGGATATCCCGTACGTGTATACCGTAAAAGAGGCGTACATTCTCCTTTTTTCAGGATTTTTTGGAGGTCTGGCGCTGGCTCAGGTTTTGCGGTCCCTGGGGGTCCAAGGTTCTGAGCTTTCGATAACCGGACAGGAAGCACAGGTAGTTGCTCTCAATGTTATCACAGAGAAAGCTCCAGAGAAGATTTTTGAGGTCTCGCGTGAAAATGATCCTGTTGAGGAAACCCTGTCTAGGGATAACATCGACCCCACAGATGTCCTTCTGCGGGCCCTTGAAGGGGATGAAAGGAAAGCCATTGAACTGATTGCAGCAAAAGGAGGACGAATTCTTCAGAATGAACTCGTGAATTCCCTCGACTTTTCCAAGGCCAAAGTTTCTCGAGTTCTCATGAACCTGGAAAGGAGAGGCATAATAACAAAGAAAAAGTACGGGCTTACAAACTGCATTTCGATAGCTGATGAGCTTAAGGATAACGTCGGGATGAGGGGTGAAATGAAATGAAGAAAAGTGCTCTTATTTCGATTTCAGTTGTTTTACTGGTCCTGATTCTGGGAGGGTCATGGTACTATGGAAATGGGGCCGATGTAAAAATAGTTGATATGCATGCTTCTCCTTTCGGGGCCGGTGACCCTGGAAAACTGAACATAACGCTTCAAAATAACGGTTTAAAGCCCGTGGATGTGTGGCTTGAGGTTGAGAACGCTTTTGTGGACGAAAATGGTGTGAGTTACTCAACACCAAGGCTGATAATTTCCGATAATTCCACAAATCCATGGGATGAAGGAACAGTTTCTCTTCAGAGACCGATTAAGCTTGTTCACGGAAATAACTCAGTCAGTGTATGGCTTGGGTATAAGATTCCAGGGGAATACCCCGTAAAGGTTAGGGTCGTTCAGAATGGCAGGATTCTGGATGAAGACACTTATCTTGTAAATATCCCGCTTCCCGAACTACATCTTAAGCTTGAGAGTGAACTTGAACGCAGAAATACCTCTGATGTGTATAAGGTTTATGGCTACCTTATAAACTACGGGCTGAGCTCTGCAGACAAAGTGAGTACTAACTTAACAGTAACAAACGAAAGAACAGGAAAAATTGTGTTTACGTCTTCCGAGTTTTATTCCGTGGGAGGACAGGATAAAAGTGCCCTAAGAGCCTGGCCGGGTTATCCATATGCAATTGTGGAAATTGCGCACGGTAAACCCTCAGGAGATTCGTATAAGCCTATCCCGAATGTGATTGTCGGGCAAAACGAGGATCGCTTCCTGCTGAATGTAACATCCCGATGGCAGGATCAGGTAACATCTGCCGAATTACATATTCCGGCTCAGGAGGAGGGCAGGTGAAGCATATGATAAAAAGAGATGAACTTTTCAGTTGCAAGAGTACAAAATTTTTGCTCCTTATGTTTTTGCTTTTCGGAATCTGTGCTGGCTGTCTTGAAAAGGGTCCGGTAGAGACCCAGGTGAATACACTGGTTCAGGGTCTCGGAGATGAGGATGAGAGAGTCAGTTCGGTTTCAGCTAATGAACTTTGTGAGATTGGGGAACCTGCAGTAGACCCTCTTATAAAAGCTTTAAAAGATGATAATCCACAGGTTCGAAGCCTTGCTGCCCAAGATCTAGGAATAATAGGTAACAAAAAAGCTATAAATTCGTTAATAGAATCTCTGAAAGACCCGGTTCCGGAAGTTCGTATGAATGCATCTTTTTCACTTGGAGAACTTCAAGCCACTGAAGCTGTTGAGCCCCTTATTGAGCTTTTAAATGACGAAAATGAACAGGTAGTTAGCTATACTATAACAGCACTTGGAATTTTGAAAGATCCCAGGGCTACTGAGCCTCTTTGTGAAGTTATAAAGCGCGATGATTTCAGTGTAATCCCTGATAGCGATTCTACTGTACACTATGAAGGCAGTTCAAGTATACACAATGAAGCTGTATTTGCCCTTGGAGAAATAGGAGATCCTCGAGCAGTTGACACTCTCCTGGATCTATTAGACGATAAAGAAATTGGGAGTTCTGCAGCTTCCAGTCTTGGCCGTATTAAAGGGGAATATGTGTTTGGAAAACTTATTAAATTGTTGGACAGCAAAAATCCTACAATCCGGACCAACGCCGTAGCTGTATATGAGCATATTCAGGACCCTGCTGCTGTTCCTATTTTGGTTCGGATGCTGAATGACCAGGTTCCAGAAGTGCGCATAGGAGCTGCTTACGCTTTGGGTCATTTTAATGAGTCTGAGGAAATTGCCCAGACCGAGCAGCCCCTAATTAATGCTCTTGGAGACAGTAAAGTAGAGGTGCAGGCAGCTGCTGTTAGTTCTCTCGGAAATATTGAAAGCAAAAAAGCGATACCACTCCTCGCAGAACTCATTCAGTCTAAAAATTCTAATCTCTGCGAGACTGCTATCTATTCCCTGGCTAGATATAAAGATTCTGAGGCTGCAGACGCTCTTATTGCTGCTCTTGGAAATGAAAACTGGCATATAAGAATGCAAATTGTTTATTCCCTTATGGAAGCCGGGAATACCCAAGCAGTCGATCCTCTAATTTCCTTGCTTGGGGATGAAAATTATGAAGTAAGAAAAGGTGCTGCAACTGCACTTGGATCACTTGGCGATAGGAAAGCTGTTGAGCCTATCATTAAGGCCCTTGAGACCGAAAGAGAGTCTGATGTCAGAATATCGGAAGTTCAAGCTCTTGGGATACTGGGGGGGCCAGAAGCCATCAAATGTTTGAGCCGGGTCAGCACCGACAAAGACGAGTATGGATACGTCAGGAATTCTGCAGAGAAAGCATTGGTGATACTTAAAGGAGGTGGAACAGTGAATGCCTCCTCTTTTTATTAATGATATATTTGGAGTGTAAAGATACGAATTTAATGTAATAAGTTTTGAATCGAAACAATTTCAAGATGAACAAATTCCGCAAATATTTCAAATCTTCACGATCTACAAGTTGTTGATCAATAACGGTCAAGTATTAGCGTGAACTTCGCTAGGTTTGGAATGCCCAAAAAAATACTAAAATAAGGAGGAAACAACTTAATGAAGAAATATGCAGTATTTTTGCTGGCTGCCTTTGCTATCCTAATTTCAGTTGCTGCATATAACGCAAACGCAGCAGACAATGCAAGCAATATAACCGACGTTTGCGATATAGACGGTACCGATTATAAAAGTGAGAGCTGGTCTAACGAACAATATCCAGTAATCGATTTATTTGGAGAAAAAGAGGTTCCACTGTTTACCACCAATGGAAGCATTGGAAATGTACATGCTAACAAACTTGCCAAGTTGATTCTTGATAGTAATGAGACTTACACCCTCAAAGACGGTGAAAAACTCGATCTCAGCAATGGATACGCTCTTGAATCCAAGCAGATTAATATTAACAATGGGGAAATATGGTTTGAGTTCAGTAAGGATGGAAAATATATTGCTGACCAAATAGTCTCAGACAGTAATGAAGGCAATAGGACATGGACTGTTACCCTTGACAATGTTCAGGGTGAAAATAACATCGTTGTCATGAAAGTTCATATTAAGAATATATTTGTGGGTACGGAAACCAGAGTCGTTTGGATTGATGGCATCTGGCTGACTGACTATACAAATGCCACGACTCTCAAGGTAGGAGATAAAATAGGAGAATTCACTCTTGAGAAAATCGTCAGCGGAGTAAATACCTCTAACATGGGAAGCCTCGTTTTTGAAAATACTACGGGGTCTTCAGTAGCTTGTAATGTTGTCGGTACAAATTATAAATGTGACAGCTGGTCTAATGTAGCAGTAGACACTGCAAACACAGCAGACACTGCAAGTACAGAAGACATAGCAAATACAGCAGACATTGCAAGTACAGACATAGCAAATACAGCAGACAATATAAGCAATATAACCGACGTCTGTAATGTTGTTAGTACCAGTTATAAATGGGTATCTAATGACCAGTATCCAGTAATCGATTTATTTGGAGATAAATATGTTCCGCTGTTTACCACTAATGGAAGTATCTGGGATGCACATGTTAACAAGCTTTCCAAGTTGATTCTTGACAGTAATGAACGTCACGTTCTCAAAGATGGTGAAAAACTTGATCTCGGCCAGGGTTACGCTCTCGAAGCCAAGCAGATAAGTATTCCCAATAAGCAAGCCTGGCTCGAGTTCACAAAGGACGGAAAATATATTGATGATCGAATAGTTACAATCGATAATGACAAGAATACAACATGGAATGTTACTCTTGACAATAATATTCCGGGCGAAAACGATGTTATTGTCATGAGAGTTCATATTGGCAATGTAGGCGGATTTGTAGAAAATAATATCCTTCAATATAGTGATGTCGTGATTGACGGAATCTGGCTCACTGACTATTCAGATGTCAGAAACCTTAAAATCGGAGATAAAATAGGAGAATTTACACTTGAAAAAATAATCAGTGGCACGAATATCTCTAACCAGGGGGGCCTTGTTTTTAAAAACGCTACGGGATCTCCTATAAGTTGTAATGTTATTGGTACTAATTATGAATGTGACAGCTGGTCTAATCAATACCCATCTATCAATTTATTTGGAGAAAAGTATATCCCGTTGCTTGCCAGTTATGGCCCAGCATGGGAGTCTAATAATAACCCAATCTGGCAATGCCATGTTGATAAGCTTGCTAAACTCGTTCTTGATAGCGATAAGAAACACCTCCTGAAGACCGGTGAAAAACTCGATCTCGGCCAGGGCTATAGTCTCCAGGTCAAGGAGATCGACGTTGAAGGAGAGAGAGCTTGGATTGAATTCGATAAAGATGGAAAATATGTAGATGACGATATCATTTTAACCGAGCCCAATGAGCATTATTGGACTTGTTTACGTGACGATATTCAAGGCGAAGACAATATTCCTGTCCTGAGAGTCTATGTTAGCAAAGTCTATCAGGACGGAAACGATAGTATTGTCCAGATTGACGGGATATGGCTAATTGATTATGCAAATGTCAGAACCCTTAAAATTGGGGATAAAATCGGGGAATCCACGCTTGAAAAAATAGTTAGCGGGACAAACTCATCTAACCTGGGAAGTCTTGCTTTCAAGAAAACTCAAGCTGTTGGTTCTTCTTCACCTTCCTCCAAAGAGGAATCGGGTGTATCCACTAACAAGGGTCCAAGCCTATCTATTTCATGGCACTTGGACCTTTGGAAGTTTCTTACTGGCAAAGGTTTAGAGACAGAAGAACCAAACTCTACAACAACATCAGACAGCACAGTGTAAAGAAAAAACACGAACGATTTTCCTTACCTCATGCTTCTATTAATCTAACAATAAAATTTGGGTCTTGTCGAAGACTTTCTATTGTTTCTTTAGTTTTTGATCGATAACGGTCAACAGTTAGTGGAAACTATACTAGATTTTGAAGATCCAAATAGATTACTTAAAAACTTAATAAGGTAAATCGTTCTAGACGAATAAAGTCCAGAGGATGTGCTTTACATCCTGCCAATGGCAGACAAGGAGGAACAGTAAAATGAAAAAATATAAAGCAATTGCACTGGTTGCTCTTACTCTATTAATTTCAATATCCGTAAACACCGTAAGTGCAGCAGACACTGCAAATGCAGCAGACACTGCAGATACGGCAGACAATGTAAGCAATATAACCAGCGTTTGTGATGTTGTTGGTACCAATTATAAATGGGGACCTAATGAACAATATCCAGTAATCGATTTATTTGGAGAGAAAGAAGTTCCGCTGTTTACCACTAACGGAAATATCTCAAATGCACACGTTAACAAGCTAGCCAAGTTGATTATTGACAGTAATAAACTCCACATTCTCAAAGACGGTGAAAAACTAGATCTCGGCCAGGGATATGCTCTTGAGGCTAAGCAGATCAATATTTACGATGAGAAAGCCTGGCTCGAGTTTACCAGGGACGGAAAACATATTGCTGATCAAATTGTTTCAATCAATGACGACAATAGAACATGGACTGTTGCACTTGACAATATTCAGGGTGAAAACAACGTTATTGTCATGAGAGTTCATGTTGATGGTATAACCTCATTAACAGAAGATAATGGCGTTAATACCGTCGACTATAATGCCGCCGAGATTGATGGGATCTGGCTCACTGACTATGCAAATGCCACAACCCTTAAGATCGGGGATAAAATCGGAGAATTCAAACTTGAAAAAATAGTCAATGGAACAACTATCTCTAACCAGGGGAGCCTTGTTTTTGAAAATGTTACAGGTTCTTCTGTAACCTGTAACGTCGTTGGCACCAATTATGAATGCGACAGCTGGTCTAACCAATATCCATTAATCAATTTATTTGGAGAGAGGCAAGTTCCGTTACTTGCTAATAATGATCCAATGTGGAAATATAATGACGACCCAATGTGGAAATGTCATGTTGACAAGGTTGCCAGGCTCGTTCTTGATAGCAATGACAAACACACCCTGAAGACTGGCGAAAAACTTGATCTCGGCCAGGGATACAGTATCCAGGTAAGGGAGGTCGATGTTGATGGAAAGAAGACTTGGCTTGAATTCGATATGAACGGACAATATGTAGACGATAATATCCTTTCAACTAAGCCTGGTAACGGTCCAGGTGACCAGAATTGGACTTGTTTACGTAATAATATTCAAGGCGAATATAATATTCCTGTCTTGAAGGTCTATGTTAGTGATGTCTATCAGGATGGAAACGACAGTATCGTTCAGATTGACGGGATCTGGCTAGTTGATTATGCAAACGCCAGAACCCTCAAAATTGGGGATAAAATCGGAGAATTCACGCTTGAAAAAATAGTTAACGGGACAAACTCATCTAACCTGGGGAGTCTTGCTTTCAAGAAATCTCAAGCCGTTGATTCTTCATGGTCCTTGGACGTTTGGAAGTTTATCACAAGCAAATTTTTGGATGAAGAAGAACCCAACTCTACAAAAGCGTCAAACACCACAGTATAAAGAAACAAATCAACAGATAGTTTCCAGCTCTATAGAAATCCTCTTCAAATAGACAGAAATGGACCATCTTCAATTATCGAAAATCCAGCCCACATCTTGAGTCATAGGTATTTAAGACCTCTCCAGTAAGATTTCTACAGAGCCCAATTTCCTTACTTCATGTTTTTATCGGTCTAGCAATAAAATTTGGATCTTGTCGAAAGAGTTTATGTTGTTTTCCAAGTTTTTGATCGAAATGATCAACGATTAGTGGAAACTATGCTAGATTTTGGAGATCCAAACAAAACAATAAAAAACTGCATACAGTTAAGGCACCCTGGACAATTAAAGTCCAGAGGACGTGCTTAACAACCTGTAGATAACAGGAACAAGGAGGAACAGTAAAGTGAAAAAATATAAAACAATTGCACTGGTGGCTCTTACTCTATTAATTTCAGTAGCAGTAAACACCGGAAGTGCGGCAGACAATAATTGCAGTAAAATTTGTAATGTTGTCGGAACCCATTATCAATGCAGTACTTGGTCTAATGAACAATACCCAGTAATCGATTTATTCGGGGAGAAAAATATTCCGTTGCTTGCAAATTACGACCCAATGTGGAAATGTCACATTGATAAACTTGCCAAGCTCGTTCTTGACAGTAACGCAACTTATACCCTCAAGACTGGCGAAAAGCTCGACCTTGGTCAGGGATATGCTCTTGAAGTCGAGAAGATTGACATTGATAATGAGAAGGTCTGGCTTGAATTTACCAGGGATGGTAAATATATTGCTGATCAAAACGTTTCAACTACTACTGATAGCAACAAGACATGGACTGTTACCCTTGATAATGTTCAGGGTGAAAACAATATTGTTGTCATGAAAGTTTATGTCAATCAGTTATTTGCGGGTGCAGTAGACAATATTGTTCAGATTAAAGGTATCTGGTTGATTGATTATGCAAATGCCAGAACCCTTAACGTTGGAGATGAAATAGGAGGATTCACACTTCAGCAAATCATCAATGGAACAAATTTGTCTAACCTGGGAAGCCTTGTTTTTGGAAATGTTAAGGAATCTTCTGTAAGCTGTAATGTTGTTGGCACTCATTATGAATGCAATAGTTGGTCTAATGAACAATATCCAGTAATTGATTTATTTGGAGAAAAAAACGTTCCACTGGTTGCCAACTATGACCCGATCTGGAAATGTCACGTTGACAAGCTTGCCAAACTCGTTCTTGATAGCGGTGACAAACACACCCTGAAGACAGGTGAAAAACTTGATCTATGTAAGGGTTACAGTCTCCAGGTCAAGGAAATCGATGTTGACGGAAAGAAGGTTTGGCTTGAATTCGATAAGAATGGAAAATATGTAGATGATACTATCCTTTCAACTGAGTCCGATAACCAGAACTGGACATGTTACCTTGACAAAGTTCAAGGCGAAGACAATGTTCCTGTCCTGAAAATCCATGTTAGCGACATCTCTCAAAGTGGGGACGACGGTATTGTAAAGATTGATGGGATCTGGCTGATTGACTATGCAAATGCCAGGACCCTTAAAATTGGGGATAAAATAGGAGGACTCACACTTGAGAAAATCGTCAATGGAACAAACTCATCTAACCTGGGGAGCCTTATTTTCAATAATGCTACAGAATCTCCTGTAAACTGTAATGTTGTCAGTGCCGGCTATAAATGCAGTAGTTGGTCTAACGAACGATACCCCTTAATCAATTTATTTGGAGAGAAAAACGTTCCACTAATTGCCGATTACGACTCAATCTGGAAATGTCATGTTGACAAGCTTTCCAGGCTCGTTCTTGACAGCGGTGACAAATTCACCCTGAAGGACGGCAGTAAACTTGGTCTCGGTCAGGGCTACAGTATCAAGGCCAAGCAGGTTGACGTTGCCGGTAAAAAGGTTTGGCTTGAATTCGATAAAAATGGAAAATACGTAGATGATACTATTCTTTCAACTGGTGAGAATTGGACTTGCTTCCTTGACAGTATTCAAGGCGAAGATCATGTTCCTGTTCTGAAAGTCCATGTTAGCAACGTCTATCAAAGTGGAAACGACAGTGTTGTCCAGATTGACGGGATCTGGCTGATTGACTATTCAAATGCCAGAACCCTCAAACTTGGGGATAAAATCGGAGGATTCACACTTGATAAAATCGTCAGTGGAGTAAACAACTCTAACCTGGGAAGCCTTGTTTTCAGAGAAATCTCAAATAGCTAACTACCTGCACCACCCACCTTAAAAAACAAACATTACCCACCTTAAAAACGAATTAATGTATCGATTCCAGAATTAGTCCATCATTGAAAAAATTCATTGTTAAAATAAATAAATAAATAACTAAATAA
>Ga0183101_1001207_pt1 | contig 13347 bp, 7 predicted proteins | sample Biomet3_FD_127790 | JGI IMG/M metagenome (GOLD analysis project Ga0183101, IMG submission 127790) | Microbial communities from bioreactor (seeded with sewage sludge) at LBNL, California, USA - Biofuel metagenome 3 | ecosystem: Engineered > Bioreactor > Anaerobic > Unclassified ... | reverse complement strand
GTGCCGCGTTGGCCTAAGAAGATCTTGCGTAAGGGCATGCCGCATTTCGGGCAGGGCGTGTTCTCTTTGCTATAGACGAGCAACTTATTTTGCATCGAGCCGTCGACCCCATGGGCCGGGTGATAACTCCGGACGGTCGCTCCGCCGAGCGCGATTGCTTCTTTTAAGATGCGGTCGCTTTCTTTTAGGATCTTTGCGCATTGCTCAATATCGAGGTCTTTGGCCAGGGTCTTCGGGTTGATCCCGCAGGCGAAAAGGATTTCGTTATCGTAGATGTTGCCGATGCCAGCGATCAGCGATTGATCGAGCAGGGCTTCTTTGATGCTCTTAGACGCCATCTTCTGGAAGCCTTTATAAAGCTCAGTGGGCGTGAGGTCAAAGGGTTCTTTGCCTAACGCCGCAAAGCCGGAATCGCTGAGGTAGTTACTCTCGTTATAGAGGCCAAAAACGCCGAACTTTCGGACATCGTTATAGCGCAGCGAAGTCCCGTCGGTGCAGTCATAGATCACTAAGTCGAACTTGCTGAGGGGATCCCCGACTTTGGCTTCGAAGTATTTGCCTTCCATCCTTAGGTGCGAGACCACGACCAAATCGCGAGTCAAATGCAAGGCGAGAAGCTTGCCTTTGCGGGTCACCTTGAGGAAGGTCTGCCCAACAAGATCATGGACGAAAACCTTCGGATCGGTCGCGCAGTTCTTCGGGCGGATCAGCGTGACTTTGGCGATGGTTTTGCCCGTGAGGATCTGGCTAAGGATCGCGCGGACGGTTTCAACTTCGGGTAATTCGGGCATGGTCGGTCTCTCTCTTTTCTTTATTTCGCGTCGTACCAGGTCGCGCCAAACCCGCCTTCGACGGTGAGCTTCACTGGCAAATCGACCGCGTGGATCATGATGTCCGATAACGGCTTCAAAATGATGGCCTTTTCGTCGGCGGGGACCTTAAAGAGCAATTCGTCGTGGATCTGGAGGACCATCTTGGTTTTGAGGTGATGGACTTGGAGATATTCCTCGATTTTAAGCATCGCGATCTTGATGACGTCGGCGGCGGTGCCTTGGACCGGAGCGTTTAAGGCGGCCCGTTTAGCGGCTTCGCGCTTGGCGTAATTGGTATCGGTGATGTCGCGGAGGTAACGCCGCCTTCCAAATAGGGTGGTGACGTAGCCATTATGCTCAACCTCGGCGATGACGGAATCGAGGTAGCGGCGCACTTCGGGGTAGGATTGGTAGAAATTGGCGATGATGGCCTCGGCTTCTTTCGGGGTGCCTCCGATCTGATCGGCGAGCCCCCAAACCGTCGTGCCGTAGATGATCGCGAAGTTCACGGCCTTGGCTTTCCGGCGCATTAACGGCGTGACTTCCTCGACTTTAAAGATCTTTTTGGCGGTTTCGCTATGGACATCGCGGTCGGTGTTGAAGACGTCGATGTAGGCCTGGCAGTGGCTGAGCGCCGCCAAGATTCGAAGTTCGATCTGGCCATAGTCGAGCGAGAGGATGCTCTCCCCGGGCTCCGGGTAAAAGAAGGCTTTGCGGATGAGTTTGCCTTCTTCATCGCGCGCCGAAATATTCTGGAGGTTCGGGTTGCTGGAAGATAGGCGCCCCGTCGTGGTTTGGGCTTGGTTGAAGCAGGTATGGATCTTCCCATCGCTCTTCACGTGGGGGGCCAGCCCATCGATATAGGTGCCGATGAGCTTAGCGTATTTACGGTAATCGAGGATCTTTTGAACGATCGGGTGCTTATCGGCGAGGGCCTTGAGGACATCGACGGAAGTGGAGAGGCTCTTGCTCTCGGCTAAATGCATCTGGTTGAAGAGGAGGTCGCCGACTTGCTTGGGGGAAGCGATGTTAAAGGGCCCGCCCGCCAAAGCGTAGATCTCTTGCTCGAGGGCTTTTTCTTTTTCGCGGAAGCTATCCCCGATGGAATTGAGGGTTTTGACATCGAGCGGGAAACCTTCGATTTCCATTTGGGCGAGCACGGTGGATAAGGGGGCTTCGATATCGCTATATAAGGCATAGGCATCGACGGATTTTAAGGAGATGGTGGCCTTTTCTTCGAGGGTTAGGGCGTAATAGGCCATCTTGCCTAACCGTGAAGGGTCGCCACTAGAAAATAAGGACAGGGTTTCGCTTTGCCCGGCTTCGATATCGACCCCAAAGGAGGAATAGACGAGGGTGGAGTTGCCGCTGAGGGAACTATCGAGCAGATAGGCGGCCAATAAGAGGTCGAAGTGGCGGCCGCTAAAGGGAATGCCATAGCGGTGGAGGGCGACATCGACGAGCTTGCCATCGTAGACGTTCTTTTCGACGTTAGGATTGGCTAATAACGCCAGCAAATCCTTATCCTTTTGGACATCGGCTAAGCTCAAATAATAGCTGGCTTTCCCATCGCTAAGGGCTAAGCCAAGCAGGGGAGCGTCATGGTAATCGGCTTCATCGATATCCAAGGCTAAGCCGATCTTATCGCCCAAGGATAACCCAACGATGGAAGCGATGGTTTTGATCTCCAAAGGTTTCACGGACTCATCGCCTTTTTTAAGGCGGATCGGTAGCCGGGTCAAGAATTGCTTCAATTCGTATTTCTGGGCGAAGTCGTTGACCGAGGCATAATCGTAGCCATGGTAAAGGAGATCCTCGAGCTTAAAGGGAAGGGGAACATCGGCCTTGATGGTCGCTAACTTATAACATTCTTCGCCCATCGCTAAGTTATTGCGGATGCTCTCTCCGACTTTGGAGGTCATGGTTTTGGCGGCTTCAACGATAGCTTGGAAGCTACCGTATTGCTGAATCAGCTTGACCGCGGTCACATCGCCGATCCCGGGGATTCCAGGCAAGTTATCGGAACTATCGCCCCGTAACCCTTTATAGTCGATGATCTGAGAGGGCGAGAAGCCAAACTTCGCGGGCATGGTTTTCTCGTCCATGATTTCCATGTTGGATAAGCCGGTCTTCAATAAGGAAACCACGATGTGGGAATCGATCAATTGGAGATAGTCCTTATCCGAGGTATAGATCGTGACGTCATAGCCCGCTTTCGAGGCGAGTTTAGCCACGCTGCCGCAGATATCGTCGCCCTCGAGCCCGTGCTCTTCAAAATTGAGGACGTTGAGGGCTTTAAGAAGCTCCCGCGAAATCGGGAACTGCTTGACGAGCTCCGGCGGGCAGGGCTTGCGGTTGGCCTTGTAATCGGCGAACTCGGCTTTGCGGAAGGTCTCTTTATCGGTATCAAAGCCCACGAAGAGGGATTCGCCCCCTTGGAAGCTTTGCAAGATCTTCGCCAGCATATTGCAGAAGGCAAAGATCGCGTTGGTCGGGATGCCTTCCTTGGTCCGCATGATCGAGGGGTTATCCCCGTAAGCGGTCGCGTAATAGGCGCGGAACAATAAACTATTGCCATCGATCACATAGAGTTTTTTGGCGTTTTCCATCGGGGGCCTCCTTTAGGGTAATAGGGTCACGGAATCGGCGAGATAGGCGCCTTCTTTGCGGGGGTCTTTATGGCATTTCACCGCCACGGCGGCCTCGGTTTTTAGGGCCGAATAACTCGCGTTATATTCTTCGCTGAAGATAATGAAGTCGGCTTCGCTCGTATCGTCATATAGGCTCATGAAGGCCATCGGTTGGCCGCGCTTGGTCGTAATCACCCGTAACGACTTGATGATGCCGGCGACCGTGAAGGTGCCTTGGCCGGTCGCGATCTCGCTAAGAGGCAAGGCGTTAAGGGTGCTTAAGGCCGCCTTATGGAGCGAAAGGGGCGACCCCGAGATCATTAAGCCTAAGGCGTCATGCTCGGCGTTAAGGTTCTCGAGAAGATCATCGGGTAAGGGGGTGATTTGAGGTTTAGGCATATGGAGGTCGAGCAGGGCTTGCTGGCCATTAGGCCCATAGAGCATATCGGCGTAGTCGATCGCGGCCGCGGCGATGGGGCGGAGCGAGGCGCGGGTACTGCCTAATCCATCAAAGCAACCGGCATCGATGAGCTTGACTAAGGTCACGAGGTTGAGGCCAAAGGGTTTTAGGCGCAAGGCGAAATCAAAGATATCGGCATAGTTCCCATGAAGCCGGCGATCTTCTAGGATAGCTCCAACAAAATTGCTCTGGATGCCTTTGATGGCGGTTAAGGGGAAGATCAGGTGGGCGTCTTGGACCAAGAAATGGTCGCTGGCTTTATTGATGGAAGGCAAAGCTAGGGCGATCGATTGCTTTTTCACCTCGGAGATGATCTGATTGAACTTGCTATCCCCCGAGCCGGTATTATCGAGGATCGCCGCATAGAAAGCGTTGGGGTAGTGGAGCTTGAGGTAAGCCATCTGGCAGGTGAGGACGGCATAGCCTAAGGCGTGGGACTTATTGAAGCCGTAATTGGCGAATTTATCGATGAGGGCGAAGGCTTGATTGGCTAAGGCGAGGCTATGGCCTTTAGCGAGGCAGCCTTTAATGAAATCGTCCTTGAGCAATTGGAGCTTATGGGCGTCTTTCTTGGAGATGGCCCGCCGGAATAAGTCGGCTTCCCCGTAGCTAAATCCGGCCATGACGCGGACGATTTGCATGATCTGCTCCTGATAGACGATGATGCCATAGGTGGGTTTAAGGATCGGCTCAAGTTCGGGCGAGAGATAGCTGACCTTTTCTTGGCCATGTTTTCTCGCGGCGAAAGAGGGGATGTTCTGCATCGGGCCTGGCCGGAATAAAGCGAGCAAAGCGACGACGTCATCAAAGCTCGTCGGCTGGATGGTTTGGATGGCCCGCTTCATGCCGGGGCTTTCGAGCTGGAATAAGCCCATGGTCCGGCCGCTAGCGATCAACGCAATCGCCTCCGGGTCTTCATAAGGCAGAGTCAGATAATCGAGTTTTGGTCCGCCATCTTCGGCGATGAACGTTAAAGTTTCTTCGATGATCGTGAGGTTACGCAAGCCGAGCAAGTCCATCTTGAGGAAGCCTTGTTCTTCGAGGTAATTCATTTCATAACCGACGACGAAACCGATGCCTTCTTCGCGATAGACCGGGATGGCGGTATCGAGGGGTTCGTCATTGAGGACGACGCCAGCCGCGTGCAGCCCGGCTTGGCGGGGCAGCCCTTCGATTTTGGAGGCCAAACGGACGATCTCCAAATAATACTTATCGCTATCGACGAGCTCCTTGAATTTCGGATTCTTTTTATAGGCGTCCCTTAGGCTCCAAAACGGATCGACGATGAGGTCGGCGATCATATCGATCTCGCGGGTCTCGTAACCGTAAACGCGGCCGATATCCCGTAAGCTTTGCTTGGCTCCGATCCCTTGGAGGGTGATGATGCGGGCCACCCGGCCTTCGCCGTATTTAGCGATGAGATAATCAACGACTTGGTCGCGCTTGATATCGGCGAAATCGACGTCGATATCCGGCATGGATTGCCGCTCAGGGTTAAGGAAACGCTCAAAGAGAAGATCGTGTTTTAAGGGGTCCGGGGTATCGATGTTGAGGGCAAAAGAAACCAAGGATCCGGCGCCTGAACCACGCCCCGGGCCGACATAGATATCGTGGGTTTTGGCGTAATTGACATAGTCTTGGACGATTAAGAAGTAATCGGCGTAGCCCATTTTATCGATGACGCCGAGCTCGTAATCGAGGCGGGATTGATACTCGGGGCCGTAGTTAGGGACGCGTTTGGCTAACCCCTCATTAGCGAGTTTCTTAAGATAGTCTTCGCTCGATAAGCCAAGATCGTTGGGGAAATGAAGCAATCCGCCCCGCTTAGCGATGAAGGCGAAGTGGGAGCGTTCCGCGATGAGGCGGGTATTGAAGATCTCTTGCGGCTGGTAATAGGCAAGGAGCTGTTCTTCGCTAAGGAAATAGCAGGTGCCTTTGGCTTCTTTTTCGCTGAGGCTAGCGTTTCTAGCGATCGCATTAACGATTTCTAGGACGATGGCATCGTCTTCTTTAGCGTAGAGGTAATGGGGGAAAGCGATGGTGTCGTAAGGGTATTTCTCGACGAAATGCCGCACGAATTCGTTGAGGCCGGGTTCGCCAGGAAGATAGGGAAGGCCGAGGTAAAAAGACTTAAAGCCCGCTTGGAATTTTATAAGCCAAGCGGCGACCTCGGCTTCGCCTTTAAGGTAGAGGGCATGAATCGGGCTATGGTCGACCGAAAGGATGGCGGTCAAGCCGCCATTATGCTCGAGGAGGGCTTGGTGGGTTAATTGGCCTGAAGTGGCTAACAAATTGAGGGCGATCAGATTGCGGTAGCCTTCTTCTTCGTTAACGTAGAGGGAAAGCAAACAATCCTCGACGCTGACATCTAAGCCATAGACGGGCAGCAGCGAGGAACCTTTGATCAGGTGAGTGAGTTCAGGGAAAGCGCTGAGCGATTGGTAATCCGAAATCCCGACCCCGTAGTAGTGGTATTTGTTGGCTAAAGCCAAGATCTGAGGGACCTTTAAGCCGCTCCGTAACATCGAGCAGCCGCTATAAACGTGGAGGGGCACGAAATTCATAAAAAAATTATACCCCAAAACGCTGGGGGTAAGAGACCAAAGAGTCTCTTGCGGTTAAGAAAGTAGGTATTGAATCAATCCCCAGAGGCCTTTTTGGCGGAAGATGGCGCGGTATTGTTCAAGCTCGCCAGCGATGATGCCGTCGATCGCCGACATGCTGCGGAGTTCGACATCCGCGTTATCGTCGGTCAGGCAGATGGCTTTAGCGGTGACTTCTTTCGAGTTTTTAAGAACTTTGTTGAAGGGGGTCTTGAGCTCGGTTTTGACCAAGCTATCCATCCGCGAGGATAGATTGCTCATCATCAAACTGCTTTTGGAGGCGAAAAGTTCGCGGTTGGTCGAGCCTCCGCCTAAGGTGTAACTATAGACGTAGGGGTAGACGTTCTTCATGGTTTCGGCTAAGGCGTCATCGACCGAACCGGGCCGTTCATCGACCATGTTGATATTGCTGACGATCACGCCGCCATCGTTAAGGTGTTCGGCGGTCAGTTCAAAGAACTCTTTGCTGGCCATTTGAAAGGGCACGGAAATCCCGGAATACGCATCGAGCAGCATCACGTCCCATTTCTTGGTTTTGTCCGCCATCCTTAAATACGCCCGGCCATCCTCAGCGACGACGGGGATATCGGGGGAAAGATAGAACCAGTCATGGGCCAAAGCGATCATCTTCTCATCGATTTCGACGCCGGTGATGTTAAGTTTGTAGTCGGGGTAGAACTTCTGGAGCTGGGTGGCGTAAGTTCCCATGGCCATGCCTAAGACCAAGACGTCGAGCTCTTTGTTCTTAGCGTTCTCCGCCATTAAGGGCGCGGCCATCGCATAGTCATAATAGTAACCGGTCAAATCCTCGCCCTTATTCTTGATGACGGACTGAAAAGAGAACATGACGTTGGTGGAAAAATAACGCGTGTCCCCGTCTTCTCGGATTTGCAAATAGTTATAAATCGACTCGCCGGTATATTTGATTTTGCTGTCCCAGAAGGCGAAGCTCGCTTGGGTATTGAGGAAGCAGCCGCTGATCGTGCCGAGCAAGCATAAGGAACAAGCCACGATCTTGCCGATGTCGTCTTTCTTTTGCGCCTTCTTTTCGCTCGGTGAAGTCTCAACCTTTTTCCCGGCTTTCTGTTTGCGGATCCGCGCGATCCAATCGACGAGGAAATAGACGAGGCCAAGGACGAATAAAATGACGCCAAAAGTCAAGAAGGTCCAAGCCGTCCCGATGGTGGGGATGGTCAAGAAGGTCGGTAAGAAGGTTCCTAGGATCGATCCGACGGTGCCTAAAGCCTCCAAGATCCCGACGACTTTGCCCGAGGTATTCCCCGAAGTCTGGGCGTATTTGATGAGCGAAGGCGTGACGGTTCCTAGCAACAATAACGGTGGAATGAACAAGATGAAGCAGGTGAAGAAGGAGGCCCAGATGAGCAAGCCCGCGTTGATGAACATCGCAAAGAAGGCGGTGATGCCGGCGATCACAAAACGCCCTAAGAAGGGAATCAAGGTGATCCAAGTCCCCGAAAGGAGCATGAAGAAGTAAAGCCGAGCGATCGAAGGGTGCTTATCGGCGAGTTTGCCACCTAGGAAGTTCCCGATCGCCATCGCGATCATGATCGAGCCGATGATGATGGTCCAAATGATCTGCGACGAACTGAAATAGGGCGCGATCAAACGCGAGGCGCCGAGTTCGACCGCCATGACCGACATCCCCGAAACGAATTGGGTGATGTACATGTACCAGCGTCCCTTCATTAACGGATGCGGGCTGGCGATGGCTAAAGTCTCAGGTTGTGCTTCCATAAAAGATCCCCTTGTTGAACAACGAGTGTCAATCTGAATCAACTTTATCGCTTTTTGGTCCAAGAGCCTATAAAAAAACGCCCTTAGAGCGGACTCTAGGGGCGAAGGGTTTGATTAGGCTTTGAGTGTAGCGAAGAGATCGTCGAGGTCTTTGATGAAGGAGTCGAGCTCGGTGAGATCTTTGATCTTGGCGCCGCTCGCTTGGGCGTGACCGCCGCCGCCCCACTTGAAGGCGATCGGGGAAATGTCCATGCCTTTGCTGCGGATGCTGATCCGCCAGCAGGGCTCTTTGGGCGAAGGATCTTGGGTGATCGAACACCAGGCATTGATGCCTTTGATGTTGGCGAAGAGATTGACGTTTTCTTTGCCGAGTTCGGTCGTGATATGCAGATTGTTCTGAACATCGTTATCCAAGAGGTAATAAGCCACCCCGTGCGGCGAGACCGAGAAGTGGTTGAGAATATAGGCCGTGACCTTGAGGGAGTCGAGGGTCTTCTCGTACATCTTCTGGTATATCTCGGTGATGTTGATTCCCGCGCGGAGAAGCTCTTGGGCAATCGCAAAGGTGTGGGCAGTGGTGTCGCTATACATGAAGCGGCCGGAGTCGCCGACTAAGCCGATATAGAAATAGGAAGCGGCTTGCTTCGACATGACCTTGCCCTTCCAGTTCAGCAAGATATCGCAGCAGAGTTCGCTCGCCGCGGCCATCTTGAGGTCGCAGACGGTGGCGCGCTTGGCGATTTCTTCTTTGCAGGGGTGGTGGTCGATCTTGATCTTGTATTTAGCGTGGCGAAAGCGGGGATCGGCGATGCGGTCGGGATCGCCGACGTCGACGACGATGGCGAGGAAATTGCCGCCCTTGAAGAATTCGTTAGGCAGAGTCTCGGTCTCCGGGAATAGCCGGGGAGTGAAAGAGACGTGGTTATCGCCAACGTAGTGGATTTCCTTACTGGGGAAATTGTCCTTTAGCCAGGTATAGAGGCCCATTTGGGTTCCCATGGCGTCGAAGTCGGGTTTGATGTGGCGGAAGACGACGATGCGGTCGTAGCGCTCGATGGCGCGGTAGATCGCTTTGTAGTCCTTCTTGTGGGCTTTGCCGTAATTAAGAATCGCGGCGTCGAGTTTGTGTGCGCTTTCCATAAGAATAAGTTGTTTCCTTTTTTTATTTAATGCGGGCGTAGCAATCGCGGGCGATCATGACCTCTTCGTCGGTCGGGATCACCGCGACTTTGATTGCGGATTTGGGCGTGCTGAGCAGCACCTGTTTGCCATTGGCTTCTTCGTTGGCTTTGTAGTCGATATCAAGATGCAAAGCTTCTTGGATATCCTCGAGGATGGCTTTACGGAAGAAAGCGGAGTTCTCGCCGATGCCGGCGCTGAAGATGATCAAATCCGCTCCGCCAAGGCGAACGTAGTATTGGCCGACGAAATCGGCGATGCGGCGGGCGAAGAGTTGCCCGGCGATGATCGCGCGCTTGTTGCCGGCTTTGATCGCGGCTTCGATGTCGCGGGTGTCATTGCTGACCCCGGAGACGCCAAGCAAGCCGGATTGTTTATTGAAGATCTCGTACATTTCGTCGACGGACTTGTGCTCGCAATTGCAGAGGTAATCCATGACGGAAGGATCGAGGTCGCCGCTGCGGGTGCCCATCATGACTCCGCCTAAGGGGGTGAGACCCATCGAGGTCGCGATGCATTTGCCATCGCGGATCGCGCAGAGCGAAGCCCCGGATCCGATGTGGCAGGAGATGATGCGGGTATGTGCCATCCCTTGAAGGTAATCGGCGATGCCTTTATTGGCTAAGTAGTTATGGGAAGTGCCGTGGGCGCCGTATCTCCGGCAATCGTACTTCTCGCTCATTTCATAGGGGACCGGATATAAGTAATCTTGGGCTTCCATGGTTTGATGGAAGGCGGTATCGAAGACCGCGATTTCCGGAACGCCAGGGAGGGCTTTTTCAAAGGCATGGAAACCGACGAGGTGGGCCGGGGCGTGAAGAGGATCAAGCGGAATGAGCTTGGTGATCTTCTCTTCGGTATCTTTATCGAAATCGACGCTGTGGCTGAAGTATTTGCCGCCTTGAACGATGCGGTGGCCGACGCATTTGATCTCTTTTAAGTCGCTGACGATGCCATACTTCGTCAAGGCTTCGAACACGAGTTTGACCCCGACCGCGTGGTCAGGGATCGGCAGGATTTGTTTGACTTCCTTGCCGGCGTACTTGATCTTGAAGATGCCATCCTCGTGGCCGATGCGATCGGCTAAGCCGGAGCAGAGGACTTTTTCCTCCGGCATTTCAAAGAGCTTGTACTTGAGGGAGCTCGATCCTGCGTTAACCGCCATCACCTTATACATGGGGTAATTTTTCTCCTTTACCTTAAGGTATCGGACAAATTGTACCCTTAGGAAGAACAATGAGCAATGAAGATGCCAAAACTCGTTCTGACAAGCGAAAGGGCAAGCCTCGGGGGACCGGCTTTTCGTCGTGGCTTTCACTTTAAAAAGAGGGCTTTAACGTTTTGTTAATGCTAATGATTTTCAAAAAATGGGCCTGCTCCGCTAATTTTTTTCGTAACAATTGAAATAAAAACGCGATAATGACACATTATAAGCGCTTGCAAATACTAAAAATTTACGTAGAATGACTTTAATCGGGATACGCGCGCACGTTTTTATATTAAGACTTAAGTCGTTGTAAGGATGAGTTCCCGTCTGGACTCTCCCTTCCTGAGCTTCCCTCGCTTATGACCCTTAAGAACTTCTGGAAAAAACAAAGTGAATCGTTGGATCGCTTCCCTGGGGTTACTTTCTTTAGCGGTGGGAGCGTTCTCGTTTGGCTTAGCCAAGTCCAGCGAGAAACCGGCCCAACAAGTTGGAGCGACTGCGGCCACTAGTTATAGCAATTGCGTTCGTCTCTATTTTGACTCCAGTACTTTTACAACCATCAACACTGAACCAAAAGCCGGGACGACAACTTATGATGACCAAATGCTTGTGTCCTCCTCGGGGTCATCATCGATTTGCTCTTTCATTTCAAATAACGGATATTACGTTTTTGACATTTCTACCAGTTCAATTTTTGATTAGACAAGCGGTGGTACTTTCACCAATCCGCTTCATCTATATTTTCAATGTTGGGGATCTTGGTTTCACCCCGACCATTCCGACCAACCGGATTCAAGTTCCGGAAAATTGAATACCAACGATAATAGATTGGAAATAAGCGGGGCCTTAGGCGATGTCTGGAAGGTCTCTTGTGCCAACGTCGATGCTTATCATTATGGCGATTGGTCGCAACGCTGGTGGACCCCCAGTTACACTCGGCTTGGTCAATTCGTTCATGTCTCTTATAACGGCGGCAGTGGAACCGACTCTACTTCCGAAATAGATTCCACGACTTTTACGGCCCCAAGCGCCCCGACCCGTTCGGGCTATACCTTTAATGGTTGGACTTATAACGGATCGACTTATGCCGCTGGAGCGAGCATTACGCTTTCGGCCGGTGCATTCGATGTGACCGCGTCTTGGACCGCGGTAACGACCTATACGGTGGCTTTCAATTCCAATGGTGGCTCGACCGTTGCCTCTCAAAGCGTTGCTTCCGGATCCACCGCCAGTAGGCCAACCGATCCGACCAAAGCCCATTATACGTTTGCTAACTGGTATACCGAGTCGGCCTTAACGAACGTCTATAATTTCTCGACGGCCGTTACCGCTAACCTCACACTCTATGCGAAATGGACCGCCGAAACCTATACGATTACGGAATATGCGGTCATTGGTGGAGCCGCCAATTCCTTGGCGACCGAAACCGCTACCTACGGCGTGAGTTTTACTCCAGCGACATTCGCTCCCAGCGGCATGACAATCAGCGGCTGGTATACCGATGAAGCCTGTACGACCGCCTATTCAGTCACCACCTGGACCGCGGCGGGAAACCTTTACGCCAAATGCGTGGCCGCTTCCGGTTCAACCTTCACGTTAAATTTAGGGACTTATTTGGCGAGCTGCCCGGATTCAAGTGATTGCTATACGGACAACTGGAGCAGCGCTTATCGCGTTTATGTCTATGCCTGGAACGCTTCTTACCATACCGGTCTCATGTCGATGGGAAACCGTGGAACGAGTGGCGATTACGGTAATTTTGCCATGACTCTTTCAACGACTTGGACGAGTGTCATTTTCTGTCTCGATTCTTCCTTTCCTTCGGCTGCGAACCTCTGGAGAAAAACCGGGGACATCACTTTGCCCACCCATGCGGCGAACTCCTCGGTTTTCTACTCGATGGTGGGAAGGACGAGCCTAACGAGCGCTTCGACACCGCCACGAGTATCTCCGGCTACGCTTCGATTAATACCAGCACGGCCAAAACCTTGGTCTATATCCGCAATAGCATTACGACTTCGGCTTTTGGAGCTCTGGCGATCCGCTGCTGGTCTTCGTCAAACTCTTCAACCGAACCTTATCTTATTAATGGAACGTCGATTACGACTTCGCCCAACTCCATTTATTCGTTCCCCCTTTATACCGGCTATAACGCTTTTGCGATCGAAGCCTGCCAAGGCGACCCTACGAATACCATGTGGTTTTCGACGGGGGCTTACCAATATACTTTTGGAACCATCGACGGGGCCAATCCCGTTACTTTCACCATAAGCGCTGCCCCTTCGAGCAGCCAAAAAAATCCGACCTGCACTTGGCTTTCACGCTATCAGACAACGAATAGCGACAGCAGTTATACAACGGTCATGCAAAAGGCGGGCTTTTTCCGAATTTGGGTTTGCCGTCCCAGTACCGCCTTTGGCTCCTCCAGCAGTTACGAAAGCGGGTATTTGTGGCCCCTTTATGTCAGCGATGGAACGACCACCTCGGGAATCGTGCCAAAAGGCTATGTCGTCAACTCCATGTGGACGGGGACCGGCAGCACCGCGCGCATCTTCATGTTCTACGACGTTCCAGCCTCTTTCCAAGAATGCAATTATCGTTTCGATTGTCGGAACGATACCGCCAGCAATGGAACCATCCTTCTTTCGACCGCCCTTTCGACATCGACCTTAAAAAGCGACGCCTCTTTAAGCGGAGCCGT
>Ga0183101_1000127_pt15 | contig 13358 bp, 10 predicted proteins | sample Biomet3_FD_127790 | JGI IMG/M metagenome (GOLD analysis project Ga0183101, IMG submission 127790) | Microbial communities from bioreactor (seeded with sewage sludge) at LBNL, California, USA - Biofuel metagenome 3 | ecosystem: Engineered > Bioreactor > Anaerobic > Unclassified ... | reverse complement strand
CCCCGCCGCGCCGCCCGTCTCCCCGGGCGCCGCCCCCGCCTCCCGCCGCCTCCGGGGATCCGGCCTCGGTCCGCCCGGGGCGGGAGCCGATGACGCGCTGCTGGCCGTTGACGTACAGCGGCGAAAAAACCGTGCGCATGGGGCCTGTCCAGTGGCGCAGCTGGCCGCCTATGAGGTAGCGGTGTTCTTCAAGCTCTTCAAGGGCGCAGTCTGCCGGTATGCTGTCAACATCCGGCGAAAAATCAGCGCCGGTCTGGCTGTTTGCATCTTGCATGTGTTTCTCCTGACCTTCGGCGTATGAACGTCGAATAGTTGTTTTGTCGCGTGGAGGGTAAGAATCCTCACCGGGAGTGTCAACGTGCGGATGATTCAACCTACTGGTACAGTTGAATATCCTTCCACACTTCATAGACCCTGTTGTGCGGGTTGGCTTCTACAGAATTGCTCTGGTCAAAGATGTAGGTGAGCCGCCGCTCCGGGTCATATTGCGGCCATGTCGGCGAAACGCCGGGGCCGTTGGGATTGCCTGTCTTGACAAAGTTCAGCCATGCGCCGTGCATGGCCTGCGTAAGCTCCTTGCGCCGCGCCGAGGGCGTGAGCAGCCAGAAAGGGTGATCGTTGGTGGCGAGAGCCGTGGAAATTTCCGCCGAATGGGCGGCGCCCAGCGCCAGCAGGTCTGGCAGCAGAGGCGCGTAGTCAAAGCGGTACACATAGGTATTGCCAAAGCCGCTTTGCGCATCTGCGCTTTTGACCATATCGACCACAAATGCGCGGTCGCCCGCCAGCGAGGTCATTTTTTTTGTGCCCTTTTCCGCCGCGTAAAGATCCGCCACAGCGGGGATACTGCTGGCCGCGTCATTGTCGCGCAGCATTTTTTCCACCTGCCCCCAGTCTTTGGGCAGCAGACCCAGCAGGGCAAACAGCGTGCCTTCGTTACGGTTTGTGCCAAGGATGACGTTGACCCCCCTGGCGTTGCCCTGCGCCATGGCCTCCCATGGGTGCAGGGGCAGCAGATCATCCTTGACCGGGCCGGGCATGAATATGCCGGGATGGCGGCGCGGCCCCTCCTTGAGGGTATATGCGGCTGCAGCAAGCATGTCCTGCGCGGGCATATCCAGCAGTTTGTTTATGTCGGTGCGCGGGTTGATGCCCAGTTTTTCAAAAAAGATGGCATTGTTCATCTCGACCATGCGGCGGGATTCGGTATTTCCGGTGACGCCGCTTTCGGCAATGGCCTTTTGGAACAGGCCCCTGGCGGCGGGCGAGGCCAGCATGTTGTACACGCCCGTGCCCCCGGCGGATTCGCCCGCTATGGTCACGTTGTTTGGGTCGCCGCCAAACGCGGCGATGTTGTCGCGCACCCAGCGCAGGGCCGCGATCTGGTCGGACACGCCGCAGTTTGATTCAAACCGGCTGCCGTACATGGAAAAATCGTAAAAGCCTAGCGGCCCCACCCGATAGTTGAAATTGACAAAGACCACCCCGTCTCTGGCAAAGGAAGCGCCGTCGTACATGGGGTCGCTGCCCTCGCCCATGTGGTAAGCGCCGCCGTATATCCAAACAAATACGGGCAGTCTGGCGTCTTTGCCTGCGGCCTGCGGCGTCCATACGTTGAGGTACAGGCAGTCCTCGCTGGCAGGAACCCGCGACCGCTCAAGCCCAAACATGTTCATGTACTGGATGGGTTTGTTGCCAAAGGCCACGCATTTTTTTACGCCCTGCCACGGTTGCGGCGGCTGGTTGCGGCGAAAGCGCAGCTCGCCCACAGGCGGCGCGGCATAGGGGATGCCCAGCCACGTTTTTACGCCAGAGGCGACAAAGCCCAGCACCTCGCCGTACTTGGTGGCAACAAGGGTGTCAGTGGATGATTCATGCCGTGAGACTGGTCGGGCGCAAGCACACAAGAGCATTACCACCAGGATGAGAATACGGTTTTTCATAGATGTTTCCCATGAGACAGGCCGGACAAATTGTTGCGTATACAGCACCTGCCCGCGAGCGAGGCAGCCGTAAACTGCATAGTGCTCAAATCTGGCCTTATGCGCACAAAAATGCAAGACGCAGCTGGCTTGCATTGCGGCAAAAGGGATGACTGCGGGCCGCATAAAAAAGTACCCGGTCCGCGCGCTGGCACAAACCGGGTACTGCCCATTGCATGTACGAGGGCGCGTAGTGGTGCGGCTAGCTCTTTTGCAACTCTTCAATAAGCGCTGCGAGTTTTTTGGCCTGCTCGGTGAGGTCGGCAACGGCGGCGGATGCCTGATTCATGGCTTCGGCCGTAAGCTGCGACACCTCGTTGACTTCAACAATGCTGCGATTGATCTCTTCGCTGGCTGCCGACTGCTCTTCGCTGGCGGCGGCAATGGCGTTGACCTGGTCAGCCGTAGCGGTGACGACCTCCACAATGCCCCGCAGCGCTTCGCCCGATTGCCCGGCAAGCTCGGTGGCAACACCGATGGAGTTCACCGCATTTTCCACCCCCGTCATGCTCTTGGCGGTGCTGTCCTGAATGGCCTGAATGGCCTTGGCCACGTCGCTGGTCGAAATCATGGTTTTTTCGGCCAGCTTGCGCACCTCGTCTGCGACAACGGCAAAGCCCCGGCCTGCATCGCCAGCGCGGGCCGCTTCGATCGCGGCGTTGAGCGCAAGCAGGTTGGTCTGGTCGGCAATGTCGGAAATAACGCCCATTATCTGGTTAATGGCCTGCGCGTGCTCGCTCAGCCTGGTCATGTCTTCCTTGAGCGACAGCGAGTGCTGCTGCACGTCGTTGATGCTGTTTACGGCATCCTGCACGACCTTTGCACCGGCAAGGGCCTTGTCGCGCGTTTCAAGCGACGCGCCCGAAGCCAGACCGGCGTTGCGGGCAACGTCCTGCACTGTGGCGTTCATCTCGTTCATGGCGGTCGCCGCGCCAGCGAGGCGCTTGGACGATTCCTCCGCGCCTTCGTCCGAGCGCTTGATCTGGTGCGAAAGCTCGGCAGAGGCGGAGGAGAGCGCCTGAGCGATGGATTCCAGCTGTTTTGCTGCCGCAAGCATGCCTTCCTTGCGGGCAGATTCTGCCCTCGCGGAGGCTTCTTCCGCGGCGGCCTGCGCTACCTTGGCCTTGTTCAGGGCCTCGTCAGCCTGACGGGATTTGTCGGCTGCTTCTTTAATACGCCCGTGCAGGTTTTGAATCATGATGCCAAGAGCGCCGTTGAGCCTGCGTATTTCGAGCGGACAGCTTGCCTTGAGCTTGGGCCGTACGGCTTCCTCGCCCTTGGCGATGGTTTCTGCCTCAACGGTGATCTGGTGCAGCGGCAGGCAGATGATGCGGGCCACAACCCAGGCAAAGCACAAAATGGCGGCAAGAATGCCCGCGCAGACGAGCATTTCAAGATGATCGTAATGATTGTTTTTTTCGGAAACAAGGTTGGCGATGCGCGCGCGTTCTGCCTCTACGCTGTCAATGTACACGCCGGTGCCGATGATAACGTCGGTACCGGGGATCAAGCGCGTATAGGCCAGCTTGGGCTGCACGCCAGCGCCCGGCTTGTCAAAACGGTAAGATACAAAGCCGCCGCCTTTTTTGGCGGTTTCGATGAGCTCGCGAATAAAGTAAACGCCGTCAGTGTCTTTGAGATCAATGACATTTTTGCCGTTTTGAGATTTGTTGGTGGGCACGTTTATGCGCGTGCCGTCGATTTTGTAGGTAAAGAAGTACCCCTCGTCATTGGGGAAAAAACGCTGATAGTCCGTGTACTTTTCAATGAGCGAGTATTGTTCCTTGGGGTCGTTGACGCCCTTCAGCCTGTCAGTGATGTCCTGCGTCGCCACGTCAACGACGCTTTTAAGGCCATACTCATATTTTGAGTGTAACGCAGAGGAAATTTGGGGGATTGTTACTTCGGTTAAAACAAGCGTGGTCATGTGTGAGTTTGTGAAAAAAAGGGTTGCCATGCCCACGACAAAACCACAGCAAATGGTAACAAGCCACATCCTGACATTCATCTTTAACCTCGCATAGCTATTGGCTTAATCTATTATGAACGCGACTGTAGCGCCGGTAACTGTTTTTCTTTATTTGAGATACTACACTGATTTTAAATAAAATATCGGACAATGCCAATATTTTGTTATGACAATATGTCAATTTTGCAAAAAAAATTGTATATTTTGCGACGATAACATAAAAACATCTGTTTTTACAGATAAAAATATTATTCACTACTGTTTTCTGCACTATGCCGATGCTGCCGAACTTTTTACAGATTCAACCCATTTTATTCTTGCCCATCGCAAGGGTTTGTAGCAAACTCAATTTCCCCCCTGCGCCAGAGGCCGAACGCAACCGCCAGTGTGGGCCCGCCGGTTGGAGCGCAGAGGCTGTCGTTTGGCAGTCTTATGCTTCGCCTGTGGTGCGTTTTGGCCACGTCTTCCGACAAAGCCAAAAGGTCTGTCAACTTTGCACCCCCCCAAGAGGGTCATCGCGTCATTGTAGCCTTGTTTGCGGGCTGGTCTTCAACTGACGCATTTTCCTGAGGTTATCAGCTATGTGCAGAATTGGTTCCATCAAGAGCAAGACGCCTGTGCCCCCCTCTATGGCGCTCAATCTTATGCTGCCACAGCAGGAAGGGCATGACAATTCAGGTTTTGCAATGGTTATGCAGGATCTGGAAGGCGTATTCAGCCACTACAAGGACAAGCCCCTGCTTTCATTGGCCTGCACCCCCGAGGGCGTGCAGCTGGTCAATGATTATATGGAAGAAAGGGCTTTTGTTCAGGTGGCTCAGTGGGTCCCCGAAGTGGACAAACGCCCCGATCTAAAGATCAATGCCATGCCCCGTTATGTCTTTCGCAACTACGACTACCCCGAGGAATACCGCACGCGTAGTCAGAAAGAACGCGAAGACCTGCTGCTGGACACGCGTCTTGAGCTGAGGGCTTTGTTGGCCGAGAAGCAGAATGGCTTTGTCTATTCCTTCTGGCCTGATGTGCTGACCCTTAAAGAAATTGGCGATCCTGCCGACATAGCTGTATATTTTCGACTATGGAACAACGATGGCCGCCTGACTGCGCGCAATATTGTGACCCAGTGCCGCCAAAACACCAACTATGCCATCGTGCGTTATGCCGCGCACCCCTTCTTTTTGCAGGGGTACACCGTGTGCGCCAACGGTGAAAACACGTTTTTTACCAAGAACAAAGAGTTTCAGAAGTCGTTGCACAGAGGGTATGTGGGGTTTGAATCCGACTCGCAAAACTTTCTGTACACGCTGCACTACGTGCTGCATGAGTTGCGCTGGCCCATCAAATATTACAAGCACGTCATCACGCCTCTGCCCTTTGTGGAGGTCGAAAAGCGCGCCGACCGCAAGGTGCTGAACCTTATACGTGAATCGCTTGCGCATCTTGAGATCAACGGCCCCAACACCATCATCGGCCTTCTGCCCGACGGCAAGATGATTACCTGCTGCGACTCAAAAAAGCTGCGGCCCGTTGTTGTGGGCGGCACCTCGGACATGGTGGCCATCGCCTCCGAGGTGTGCGGTCTGAACGCCATCATGCCTGACCGCGACCTTTCCAAAGACATCTACCCCAACGAGCGGGAGATGGTTGTTATTGACAACGACCTGGCGGTGCAGAGATGGAATCAGTAAGAACTCAGGACGTCAGCATTAACGACCTGCGCTGGAAGATAGAATACCGCCCCGATTTGTGCACCATGTGCGGCTCGTGCGTGGCTGCGTGTACATTCGGCGCCATTGAAGTAGGCATGATGCGCCGCAGCATTACGCTTTCGCGCAAGGCCTTTCCCGACCCGACGCAGGAGCACTCCGCGCGGCCGGTCATCATGCAAAAGGCCAGCATTCCCAACGCCTGCGTCGGCTGCGGCATGTGCGAAAAAATATGCCCCAACGCGGCCATCAAGCCTGTGCGCAACCAGGATACGCGGTTTCCCTTGCTGGCGCGCCACCATGGCCCGGTCAAACGGGGCGGGCGCACCAACCTGAACCCTCCGCGTACGCTCGATTCCATCTTTGTGGGTCGCATCAGCCAGATGACAGACCCCGCGCTGGATTCCGAGCGCCATACCTTTGACATCCGTTCGCCCCTTGGCCGCGTTATGCTTGCCAAGGAGCTGCCCCTGCGTGTTGACGGCGACAGCCTCGTGCTGACCGACCGTACGCCGCCTGTGCACTGGATTTATCCCGCCATCTTCAGCGATATGAGCATTGGCGCGCTCTCCACCCGCGCGTGGGAGGCCATTGCCCTTGCTGCCGCCTATCTTAACGAAAAGTGCGGCATGCCCGTGCGCATGTGCTCGGGCGAGGGCGGCATGCCCATCAAGCTGCTGGAGTCTGAACAGCTCAAGTACATGATCTTGCAGATCGCCTCCGGCCACTTTGGCTGGAACCGCATCATCAAGGCCATGCCCCGCATGAAAACCGACCCGGCGGGCGTGCTGATCAAAATCGGTCAGGGCGCAAAGCCCGGCGATGGCGGCCTGCTGCCCGCCGCCAAGGTGGCCCCGCACATTCAGGCCATCCGCGGCGTACCCAAGGCGACCCTGCATTCGCCGCCGAACCATCAGGGGCTGTACTCCATTGAAGAGTCGGTGCAGAAGATGCACCTTTCGCTCAACGCCGCCTTTGGCTTCCGCGTGCCGGTCGCCATCAAGTGCGCAGCGTCGGCGACCTCGGTGTCTGTGTACAACAACCTGCTGCGTGACCCCTACAAGATCTGCGGCGGGTTCTTCATGGACGGCATCCAGGGCGGCACCGGCGCGGCCAACGAGGTTTCGCTCGAGCATACGGGGCATCCCATTGTTTCCAAGCTGCGTGACTGCTACATGGCGGCTGTGGCCCATGGCCTGCAGGGGCAGATCCCCCTTTGGGTCGGCGGCGGCATCGGCCTGACCGGCAACGCGGCAGCGGATGCCTTCAAGATGATTTGTCTGGGCGCCAACGGCGTTATCATCGGCAAGATTCTCATTCAGCTGCTGGGCTGCGTCGGCAATGAACATGGCCGCTGCAATTCCTGCAATACCGGCAAATGTCCCACGGGCATATGCACCCAGGATCCCCGTCTGGTCAAAAGGCTTGATGTGGACAGGGGCGCACAGAACATTGTGGACTACATGCTGGCCTTTGACTCCGAACTGCGCAAGCTGCTGGCCCCTGTGGGCAACAGCTCGCTGCCGGTTGGGCGTTCCGACGCCCTGGTTACCACGGACAAGGCTGTGGCCGACAAGCTGGATATCCAGTACGCCTGTTAGACATTGGCGAGGAGCAGAACATGCTGCGCGTTAGCACGGTAGACGAACACAATCGCATGTCCACCCAGGACCTGCTGCTGGCTATTGAAGCCGCGGTGGAGAAGGGCGAGACAGACTTTTATATTGAGGCATCGGGCCAGCACGATATCGGCGGCCCCCTTTGGAACAGAGAAGGCAAAAAGCTCACCTTCAAGGTGAAAAACCCCGGTCAGCGGGTGGGCTCCATGTGCCTGCCCAATACCGAGATACTGGTTGAAGGCTCCGCCTCGGCGGACGTGGGCTGGCTGAACGCGGGCGGGCGCATTGTTGTGCGCGGCGACGCGGGCGACACTGCGGCCCATTGCGCTGCGGCGGGTACAGTGTATGTGGGCGGCCGCGCAGGCACGCGCACAGGCTCGCTCATGAAGCACGACCCCCTCTATGACGCCCCGGAACTGTGGGTGCTCAAGAGCGTGGGCAGCTTTTCCTTTGAGTTTATGGGCGGCGGCAAGGCCGTTGTCTGCGGCCACGACTGTCAAAGCCTTGCTTCTGTCATGGGCGAACGCCCGTGCGTGGGCATGGTGGGCGGCGCGGTGTACTTTCGCGGTTCAATAGGGCAGTTGCCCACGGACGTACGCGTTAACGAACTGGATGAAGAAGACATCGCCTGGATCGATTCCGGCCTGGATGACTTTTTGATGGCTATTGACCAGCCCAGCCTGCGCAACGAACTGTGCGACTGGAGCCAGTGGCGCAAAATCACTCCTCTGCCGTTTGAAGAACGTGGCCAGAAGGAAGTTGTGAGCCTTGGTCAGTTTCGCGGCAAGGAGTGGATATTCAGCGGCATCTTCAGCGACGTTGCGCCCGACGACTTTATGGTCAACGGGCTCGTGGCGCGTGGTGATTATCGTCTGCGTGTGCCCATGTGGCAAAACGCCGCCTTTGCCGCGCCCTGCGAATTCAATTGCCCGGCCTCCATCCCCACCCAGCGCAGACTTAACCTTCTGCGTGAAGGCAATGTGGACGAGGCCTACCGCATGGTGCTGGATTACACGCCGTTTCCTGGTTCTGTCTGCGGCAGCGTGTGCCCCAACCCCTGCATGCAAAGCTGCACGCGTACCGACCTCGACAGCCCTGTGCAGATCGGCAAGCTTGGCTCCTGTTCTGCCGATATCAAGGTAGCAAAGCCCAAAACCCGCACCGGCAAGCATATTGGCGTTATCGGCGGCGGCGTGGGCGGCCTTACGGCTGCCTGGCAGCTGGCCCGCATGGGCCACGATGTGACCGTGTACGAAGCTGATTCCGTCATGGGCGGCAAGCTTGAGCAGGTTATACCGCGTGCGCGCCTCAACCATGACTTGCTGCGCAAGGAACTCAAGCGCATTGAGGACATGGGCGTGACCTTTGTCACCAACTGTCATGTGGACGCCCAAAAGTTTGCGGAGCTGCGCAAAAAGCACGCCGCCGTGGTGGTCGCCACCGGTGGTCATGTGCCACGCATCTTCCCCTGGCCGGGGCACGAAAAGATCGTGGCCGGCATTGACTTTTTGAAAGCTATCAACAAGGGCGAAAAACCCGCCGTGCCTGACAGCGTGATTGTTATCGGCTGCGGCAACGCGGGTATGGACGCCGCCGTGGGCGCATACGCCATGGGCGCCAAGCAGGTGACCTGCATAGACGTGCAAAAACCCGCCGCCTTTGCCCACGAGATCGAACATGTGGAAGCCCTTGGCGGCAAGCTTGTCTGGCCCGTGCAGACCAAGGAAGTAACCGACCACGGCATCATCAGTCAGGAAGGCACGCTTATTCCCGGCAAGATGGTCATCATCACCATTGGTGAATCGCCTGACCTTTCCTTCCTGCCGGAAGGGCTGGAAAAGTTTCGCGAATGGATCGTGCCCAAGGCTGATCTCAGCATCATGGACGGCGTGTTTGCGGTGGGCGACGTTATCAAGCCTGGCCTGCTGGTGCACGCCATCGGCACGGGCCGGGACGCGGCCTTTGCCGCCGACGCCTGGGTCAAGGGCGAAACCTACGCACCCGAAAAGAAGCAGCTTGTGCCTTCTACCCGGCTGCACACGGCCTACTTTGCCAAGTGCCACGAGCGCGACCTGCCGTCGCCGCAGGATGAGTTCTCCCGCTGCGTAAGCTGCGGCACGTGCCGCGACTGCAAGATGTGCCTCAAGTCGTGCCCCGAAAAGGCCATTGACCGTAAGGAAACCACTGGCGGCGGGTTTGAGTATGTTTCTGATCCCGCCCGCTGCATCGGTTGCGGCATCTGCTCGGGCATCTGCCCCTGCGGCATCTGGACCATGTACCCAAACTGGGACATGAGCTAGGCGCCCTGCGGGCCTGCGCCCGTCAGGCATATTGATCATACAAGCCCCCTTTCACCCGTTTGATCCGGGCTTGAAAGGGGGCTTTGCTCTAGATTGGCTCCCGTTCAAAAAACCCGTTGGGCTGCATTGTCGTGAGCCGGTGCCCCCAACAGGCTTGCGGCGGCCATGCACTGCAACGACAGCCTGCAACTGGCGGCCCTGTGATGCGTGCGGTATGCGCCGGAGTCATTGCGCAAGCCAACATAAGGAGATTGTTATGGACGTTTTTGAAGCCCTGTTTACTCGCCGCAGTATCCGCAAGTTTACTGCCGAGCCTGTGAGCGATGACGATTTGCAGCTTGTGCTCAAGGCCGCCATGTGCGCCCCCAGCGCCCACAACAAACAGCCATGGCATTTTGTGGTGGTGCGCGACACGGCCCTGCTGGCCTCCATTGCTGAGCGCCATCCCTATGCCAAGATGGCGGCGGATGCTCAGGTCGTTATTGTTGTTTGCGCCAACCCCGCAGAGGCCAAAGCCCCTGGTTACTGGCAGCAGGATTGCAGCGCAGCCCTTGAAAACATGCTAATTGCCGCTCGCGGGCTCAATCTTGGCACGGTCTGGTGCGGCATGTACCCCTTTGAAGACCGCGTTGAGCCAATACGCGACCTGCTCAAGGTTCCGGCACAGATCAACATGCTTGGCCTTGTGGTCATGGGGCATCCGGCGCAACCCTTTGCCGAAGCAGACCGCTTCAGCAAGGACAAGATTCATCTCAACGGCTGGTAGGCCGGGTCTTTTGTCCGTCCGACAGGAACAGCGCAATGGAGTTGCCAATTCAGTCTGATGGAGCTGGGCGTTGCCCGCAGTTTATTGTGGACGACGCCCAGCCTGCGGACATGCCCGCAGTGCAGGCCATCTATGCCCCGTATGTGTTGCAGGGGCTGGCCACCTTTGAAGAGCTGCCCCCGGATCTGGCCGAAATGGCCCGTCGGCGCGAGGCGGTGCTTGATCTTGGGTTGCCGTATCTGGTGGCGAGGCAGGGGGGCTCAGTGATAGGCTATTGCTATGCCGGGCTTTACGGCTCGCGGTCCGCCTTTCGCTACTGCCTTGAAGATTCCATCTATGTAAATGCCCGCTGCCATGGGCGCGGCGTAGGACGAGCCTTGCTGCAGGCCCTCATTGCTCGTTGCGGGCAGGGGCCCTGGCGGCAGATGGTGGCGGTAGTGGGGCACAGCGGCAACACTGGCTCCATTGCACTGCACGCCAGCCTGGGGTTTGAGCGCATGGGCGCACTGCGCAGCGTGGGATTCAAGCTGGGGCAATGGGTAGACATCGTGCTTATGCAGCGCTCTCTTGGGCAAGGGGATGCCTCATGCCCCTGCGGCAGCGGCATGTAACGACAGATCAAAAAAAATGTTGCGCTGCAGAGTGGGCCTCGGCAGGCGTTCCGCAGCGCAACGGGCTGTTACTATCCTGACCAGCTCAGTAAATGCGAACGCTACAGCCCCAGAGCAAGCATGGCGTCAGCCACCTTACGGAAACCTGCAATGTTCGCGCCCATCACCAGGTTGCCAGCGTGGCCGAATTCGGCGGCGGTTGCGGCGGCATTGTGGTGGATATCGTACATGATCTGCCTGAGCTGGTTGTCCACCCGTTCAAAGGTCCAGCGCTGCATGCTGGCATTTTGGGCCATTTCAAGCTGGCTTACCGATACTCCGCCCGCATTGGCGGCCTTGGCGGGGCCAAATGCAATACCAGAGTCGATAAAGGCGTGCATTGCTTCGAGCGTTGATGGCATGTTTGCCCCTTCGGCCACGCAGGCGCAGTTGTTGGCAAGCAGGCTTTTGGCATCAGCAAGGTTCAGCTCGTTTTGCGTCGCGCACGGAAAGGCCGCAAAGCAGGGCACGTTCCACACGGCATTGCGTGCTTCGGGGTAGGCCGTGACGGGCGTATATGTTGCGGTAGAAACCAGCTCCGCATAACGGGTGAGCGGCCCGCGCTCAATTTCCTTGACCTGTTTGAGCACATCCAGCCTGATGCCGTCGGGGTCGTAAACCATGCCGCGCGAGTCGGAAACCGTAACCGGTTTTGCGCCCACCTGCGTGAGCTTTTCGCAGCAGTGGATGGCCACGTTGCCCGCGCCGGAAACCGTGCAGACCTTGCCTTCAAGGCTTTGTCCTCGCGCCTCAAGCATGGCCTGCGCAAAGTACACGGCGCCGTAGCCTGTGGCTTCTGGCCGCGCCAGTGAACCGCCAAAAAGAAGGTTCTTGCCGGTAAGCACGCCCTCATAGCGACGGGTAAGGCGCTTGTACTGCCCAAAAAGAAAGCTGATCTCCTGACTGCCCACGCCGATGTCGCCAGCGGGCACATCAACGGTTGCCCCAATATAGCTGCACAGCTCGGTCATAAACGCCTGGCAAAAGCGCATGATTTCCATCTTGGACTTGCCCTTGGGATTGAAATCAGAGCCGCCCTTTGCGCCGCCGATGGCCAGGCCGGTGAGCGAATTTTTAAAAATCTGCTCAAAACCCAGAAATTTCAGCAGCCCCTGATTCACGCTGGGGTGAAAACGCAGGCCGCCTTTAAACGGTCCAAGGGCCGAATTGAACTGCACCCGGTAGCCTCGGTTGACCTGCACCTGTCCGCAATCGTCCATCCATTGCACGCGAAAGGAGACGCAGCGCTCTGGCTCCGTAATTCGCTCAAGGATTTTCATTTTTGCGTATTCTGGTTTTTTGCACAGAATGGGCTGCAAACTTTGCAAAACTTCCTGCACCGCCTGCAAAAAGACAGGTTCATGAGGATATGTTTCTTTAAGGTTATTTAACACACGTTCAACATACGCCATGATGCTCTCCTGATAGGGGGGGTGAGGATTGCACAAAAAATTTTTCGCATAAGCTTAACGCTAACATTTTTATGATAGACAAGATACTACAGTTTGACAAGAATTTTACATAATACTTAATCTGATATGTGAAAATTGGCAAAGGCAAGAAAAAAACCCCGGTCGGCATGACGCTGACCGGGGTAACGTTAAGCAATGGTGGGGCCGAACATCTAGGCGCTGATGACTTCTTTGGGGGCTTCCAGCGCCGCGTGCAGGGCTTCATCAAGGGTAGGGTGGGCAAACATAAAGGCGTTGAGAGCCTCTCCGTGATACTGCCCCAGCAGCAACAGCTGGGCTGCGGTCACCAGATGCGATACCCCGTGCCCCAATGCGGCAATGCCTGCCAGAGCGCCATTGTGCCACACAACCTTCACAAAGCCTGCGGCATCGCCGCCAGCCTGGGCAATGGCATTGCCCATGAGCTGCGCCTTTGAGACCTCCACCTGCCCGCCGTTTGCCAGAGCCTGTTTTGCCGTAAGGCCCACGCGCATGATTTCAAGGCTGCCGTACACGCAGGAGGGTACAGGGCCGGAAGCGTACGGAGCCGTGTCCGTCGCCAGTATGTGCCGTGCCACGTAGGCTCCCTGATGCTCCGCCGCATGGGCCAGCAGGGTTTGCCCGTTGATGTCGCCAATGGCGTACACCGTGGGTGCGGCCATCAGGCACTGGTCAACGGCCACATATCCCCTTGCCTGCAGCCTGCAGCCCGCATCCTGCGCGCCAAGGCCGTCGGTGTTGGGCGTTCTGCCCACAGCCACAAGAGCCTTGGCCGCCATAAGCTCTCTGCCGTCTTCAAGCGCCAGCACGGCCATGCCGTTGCTGGTTTTAAGCGATGAGGCCTTGACCCCGGTGATGCTGGTGATGCCGGTTTTGCCCAGCAGTTTTGCCAGCTCCTGCCCCACGTCGGCATCCTCC
>Ga0183101_1002383_pt1 | contig 13359 bp, 12 predicted proteins | sample Biomet3_FD_127790 | JGI IMG/M metagenome (GOLD analysis project Ga0183101, IMG submission 127790) | Microbial communities from bioreactor (seeded with sewage sludge) at LBNL, California, USA - Biofuel metagenome 3 | ecosystem: Engineered > Bioreactor > Anaerobic > Unclassified ... | reverse complement strand
AAATTGAAGGACATAATCATGAAGGTACTGCCAATTACTGATCTCAAGGATATTAAGCGTATCAAGAGATTGTTGTCATCAAATCCGAGAAACATGTTACTATTTATAATGGGCATTAACGCGGGCTTGCGAGTCCAAGATATTTTGGCATTGCGTGTGAGTGATGTTGAAAATGCTGTAGTTGGAGATCGCATTTCTGTGATTGAAAAGAAGACGAAGAAAGAAAATGTGCTCATCATTAATCAGGAAATATTCGATGCCGTGCAACGGTATCTGGCCTTTCATAAGAAGCGCGTTCCAAGGGAGTACCTGTTTAAGAGCCGTAAGGGCTGGAACTATCCGCTGAGCACTTATGCCGTAACCCATATGGTCCAATCTTGGGCCGATGAAATCAATCTGGCCGGCAATTACGGTGCTCATACCCTGCGAAAGACCTGGTGCTATCAGCAACGAAAGCTCTATGGCGTGTCCTGGGAGTTATTGGCGAAGCGGATGAACCATTCAAACCCTGCCGTTACGCGGAGGTACTTGGGCATACAAGCCGAAGAGGTGGAAGAGGTGCTACTGAATGCGATTTGATCAAAAATATTTTCAGGGCTTCGATGCCCCTCATGTATAAGGCATGATTGAGGGAGTACATAGCATGATGAAGCTGTGTATGAATATCTGTAAGCAGCTGAAAACAAAGAGACAAAGTTTGCCATATTTTAATGCGTGGGCTATGGTCTTCGTAACCCTTCGAGGTGAAGGTAAACTTTGTCGATAATTTTTGGAGAAAAAGTATGTCGGTACATCAAACTTATGATGGTCGTTGGATATGCACTTATAAGGATGCTGACAACAAGCGGCGCGACAAATCTTTTGGGCGCGGGCCTAATGCCGAAGCCTCAGCAAAAGCTTTTGACGAGGCCATGAAATCCCGCGCGATAGCCCCAGTTGTGCAGCAACCCCTTGGCCCAGTATTGCGGCAGGCGGTGGATGCGTATTTGGATCATCTGCGGGCGCAAGGCAAAAGCCAGTCTCACATTAGTAATGTGCAGTACATGGCGACTAGCTTGCTTTATAAGCACTTTGGGCCATCAATGCCGCTCGATTTGATTACCTATTCTGATGGAATTGTGCCGTTCATAAACCACATGAGGTCAATTCCAAGCAACAGAACAGGAGCTGTGCGCTCTCAAGCCAGCGTTAATCGGTATTGTTGCTTTTTAAGGACCATTTTTAACTTTGCTGTGGCAAATGGCCTGATGGCGCAAAATCCCATGGCACAGTGGCGCAAAACGAAGGAGCCGCCGAGGCAGTTTCAGATCACGCTAGAAGATGTTTCCAAAATTATGGAACATGCCGATGACCATGTTCGGTGGGCCGTCGAGGTCTGTTTCAATCTTGGTGTGCGCTCCGGCGATTCTGAGTTGCTTTCGTTGCGCTGGTCGGATGTGGATTGGGAAAAGAAGCAGGTAAGGGTTTTCGGCAGGAAAATCAAAGTTTATCGGGTGATCCCGGTAAAAGATGCTTTCCTTGAACGGCTGAGGGAGATGCGGTCTATAAGCTTGACGGAATTCATAATCGAATACCGTGGCAAGCGAGTTAGTCGGATTCAGAAAGCGTTCCGAATGGCATGCCGTAGGGCTGGCATTCAGCATTCGGTGAGGATGTACGACCTGCGCCATATGTTTGCCACGTTCATGTTGTCAAACGGAGCAGACCTTGCTGCGGTATCGAAGCTCCTGGGCCACTCCAGTGTGACAATGACCGCCAACGTGTACTATCAGTATTTGGAGGGCGAGAAGGAGCGGGCTGTGACCTTGCTGCCGGACCTTCCTCAGCTTGGGCAATCACCATCTGCGCAACCATCTGCATAGAAGACGCGGATCGATAGATGGCCCTGGACGATTAAGTTCAGGGTCATTTTTTTTGTATGAACGCTGGTTAGCAGTTTTTAACGCTCAAAGTAATGCAGCTGATGTTCCATGAAAAGAACGCCAAAAACGCCAAAATGTACACCAAATACCCAAAACAATTCACCAAAAACACCAAAAGATACGCCAAAAACGCCAAAGTATATGTGGCGTGATTGGTGCGAGCCACATGAACTTGTATGAGCGTATAAATGATGTATAAGTATTTGTAATGATTATAAATAAGGTTGATTTTTTGGGAGCAGGAAGTCGAAGGTTCGAATCCTTTCGCTCCGACCATTTATCCAAGTAAAAGGGGTAGTTAGACGAAAGTCCGACTATCCCTTTCTTGCGTTGAATGGGATCGCCAAAAGTGGCGTGTGGTAGAATTTCTAGAAAAATTCATGTAACTATCAGATATATATTTAAAAAAATCGAGCCACATGGCCACAAGTTAAAAAGTTGCATCAACGCTACAAACGCTTGCGGACATTGGGCGATTGGTACGTGATTTGGTGTGAGGTGAGACTCATGTGTTGACTTTTTTTTATTTTAAATAGATAAAAAAAAATTGAGTACAGAAAGCACAGGAGATATTCCAGCGTAACAAACTAAAAGGAGAGCCCCGTAGGTTTTCCCCAGAAATGTGTCATGGACTGAGATTGTCCATTTTTGTTTTGCAGTTGACTAGTACAAAAAATGAACCCACTTCTGTTCATGATGATTGACAAAATGGTAATATCGTTTGCTATATTCTATAAGTATGCTGTGTTTGCTCGAAGATATATTGTGCCCCTTGAAACTGGCTATCATATCTATGCGTTAACCGCTCGAAGGAGTGATCCCATTTTTTTGAACCTTCTTTATGGTACTGGAAGAATTTAAATTAACTGTATTTTAGCTATTCGATCATATAATCTTTAGTCGGAATTGTGACAGAATCTGTTGTCATATGTCATGCAAAGGTAGAAGCTAATTATGAAAAAAGAGGCATTGATATTCCGCTGGATTGCTATAATTGCAACGCTTTTGTATACACTTAATTTTATTCAGTGTAATGCTGTCCTTTCCCCTTCCAAAATGGGAGGGGCAGATGCAGCTGTTTTTTCAACAATTGGTTTTTCATGGCTGCACGGTATTATACCTTATCGAGATTTATTTGATCATAAGGGGCCAGTGCTATACGCTATAAATTTGCTTGGCTGGTTTATAGCTGATGATAGTTCTGGCATTGTTATGCTCGAAATGGCATCAGCATTTTTGTGGGTGAGTATTACATTGTTCCTTTGTCGCAAAAATTTATACCTAGGAATAATATTTCTATGGCTACTCAAGGTTCTTCTTGTAGGCAAAACGTTTGAAGGAGGAAACCTGACAGAGGAGTATGCCGTTTTGTTTGGTATAATTTCTGTGTATTTTTCCCTTAACTGCAGAAATAAAATAATAACATATTTATTCTACGGGGTGTGTGCATCTTTTTGTTTTTATATTAGGCCTAATCTTGCATCTCCAATACTTGCACTGTTCATAATTGATATTGTAAAAACGAAAAATACGAGGGCATTGCTGTTAGCTTTCTTATGGACAGGAATAGGATTTGCTGCAATTGCAGCCCCAATAAATTTATATTTTTATTATAATGATGCTCTTTATAAAATGTATGATTCTATGCTTTTTTTTAATGTAAAATATCTGAGCGCTCGATTTAGCACAGAATCTTTTTTAATGTATTTTATAGAATCGTATGTTCTTTTTATGCTAACAATAGCCGTTATGCTTATTCTTATACGCAGAATTGATAAAACTATTTTTTATGCAAGTTTGTTTGTTGTTGCGATGACGTGGTTTTTTGCCAATTTGTCATCTCGGTCTTATGGTCATTATTTCATGATTTTTATTGTTCCATATGTGTATATTATTTCAAGAATATGTGCTTATGATGCTAATAAAATTAAGATGCATATTGTTTGCTTGGTTAAAGACGTATTTAAAGTTCAGTTTTGTAGATTTTTTGCAGTGTGTTTAACATTCGCCTTTCTCATTGCTTATGGGTATACTACGCTGAACAATAATTGGAATGCATTTTCAGACAAACTGCGTAAACAGTATGCTGTAGAACTTAACTCAATGAAGATAGTGCAAGGCTCAAAAATATTAAATCTTGGGTCACACGCGGCCTCATCCATATTTTATCTGACAAAGACACTTCCTCGTGAACGTATTTTTTTCCCAGAAACAACAAAGGATATTAATCTTCCAGACAATCCATACCTAAGATTGCATGAGGTTTTGGGCAAAAGGTTTTATGATTTTGTGGTTGCTCCACCAAGCTTCGATTTTGATTTCAGTCGCTTCGGGTATGAAAAGATTGGTGTGTTTAAGGGGAACGATGTGTATGGCTATGCAAATTCCGGAGAGGCTAATGCACATTAGTAAACATTTTTTTATTTATTCAGTAATAGGCGTTAGTGGCGCTGTCTTAGATTTTTTTATTTTCTCGTGCGCTGTTTGCGTTGGAACTAATTATATTGTGGCTAATGCTGTAGGAGTTATTTGTGGAATTTCTAATAATTTTATTTTGAATGCACATTATAATTTTAAAACAAAAAGTAATTTTTTTATGCGTTTTTTAAGTTTTTTTTGTGTAGGTATATTTGGTCTCTTCTTGTCTTCTTTTTTTTTGTATTTAAATAATATTTATTTTCAAGTAAGTATATATATAGCTAAATTTGCAACAATTTTTGTCGTAGCTATTACACAATATCTGTTAAATAAAACAATAACTTTTAGGGGGGGGGATGAAAGAGTTAGGCGTTGTAATACCCGTGTATAATGAGGAAGATTCTATTGGCACGGTAATTTCTGATTGGCATCTTGCACTTTCTAAACTAGATATATCGTTTGATATTCATGTTTATAATGATGGGTCTCGGGACACGACCTCTAGTGTATGTAAAAGATGTGCCGCCGCTTTTTCAAATATTAGGATTCATGACAAAGTAAACTCTGGTCATGGCCCAACCATCTTGCAAGGGTATACTGAAAACGCTTGTAATTACGAGTGGCTCTTTCAGGTTGATTCTGATAATGAAATGAATGCGAAATTTTTTCACATGTTATGGTCAGAGCGCAAAGAATATGACTTTCTTTTAGGTAGGCGACTTGACAGGAATCAAGAGTTCTCGCGTGCTATTGTGAGTTTTATATCGCGCCTGATTGTGCATGGTCTCTATGGAAAGGGGGTGTGGGACGTCAACAGTCCATACCGTCTAATGCGCTCAGAGGTCTTTGTTGATGTTTTCCACTCCATTCCCAGAGACACATTTGCCCCCAATATTATAATTTCTGGTATGGCATCCCGCCTTGGACTTAGGTGTTATGAAGTTGCTGTCCCACATGAAGAAAGGTCAACAGGTGAAGTTTCCATAAAAAGAATTAAACTTCTCCTCTCCGCCCTTAAGGCGTTTAAGCAAACTATTGTGTATAGCTTTCTAAATGCAAGATAATTTAATGATGTGTGTCGAGGCAGAAAACGTTTTCATGAAATACGTCAAGTGCATTTTCTATTGCTTTGTCCATGTCCCAGTAGCGATACGCGCCAAGGCGTCCTCCGAGTACTAACCCTGGCACCTGTTCCGCTTCAGCTGCATATTGAGCGTACAGATGGTTATTGCGTTCATTGTTAATCGGGTAGTATGCTTCATTACCTTTGCGATATGGGGCAGGAAACTCGCGGCAAATAATAGTCTTTTTAGAATTAAGTGGTATTTCACGTTCTGGATGGTAATGTTTGAATTCATGAATACGAGTGTAGTCGACATCGAGGTCGGCATAATTCATGACTGCCGTCCCTTGAAAATCACGAACTTCAACGGTTTCCCATTCGAAGTTGAGCGAGCGCCACTCTAATTCGCCATACTTATAATCAAACAATTCATCTGGCATTCCTGTATATATGACTGTAGCATCCGAGGGTATCTCACTACGAAGTTCCGCAAAGTCGCAGTTAAGGCGAAGTTTGATATTGGGGTGAGATAGCATATTTTTTATCAGGGCAAAGTATCCATCAGCAGGTACACCCTGCCATGTATCGTTAAAATAATCTAAGTTATAGCTGGTTCGAAATGGTAACCTCGTAATAATGTTTGCCGGTAGGTCTCTCGGTTCGCGCCCCCATTGTTTGTGGGTGTAGTTTTTGATAAAAGCTTCATATAAAGGCCTCCCGATAAGGGAAATAGCATGCTCCTCCAAGTTGGCAGGATTTGCAATGCGGTCTCTTTGGATTTCATGCAGCAGGAATGCTTCAGCCTCTCTAGGTGCAAGGTTTTTTCCATAGAAGGTGTTAATAGTGAGAAGGCTAATCGGCATAGCATATACCTTGCCAAAATGTGTAGTAAGCACTTTATGACGATATGCGTTAAAGTGGCCAAACTGAGTAATATACTTCCAAACCTTAGGTATAGACGTGTGAAAAATATGGGAGCCATAGTGATGGCACTCGATACCTGTTTCTTTATTGATCGAGGAGTAACAGTTTCCACCTGTGTGCTGACGTTTATCGATGATTGTAACGGGTAAATTCATAACAGAGGCTATTCTCTCTGCCATAGTGCAACCCCATAATCCTGCGCCAATAACGTAATAATTCGGCATTATATCCTCAATAAAACAGTATTATTTAGTTAATTACTCGTTTGTTTTGTTCAAGTCAACGTTTTATCTCTCTATCTGTAAAGGATGTTAGAACAAAACTTGTCTATCTGGATGGATGCATAAAATAAATGCACATCTAGAGATTGGCACTGAAATCTTTACTTAAATAATCAAATCCCCTCACCCTCAGTCCCATCTCCCTCGGCCTCCTGCCTCGCCTGTTCCTGAAGCTCAGTCAATATCAAACCAATCTGCTCAAAATGTCCAACTGGCATTTCAAAATTGCTTTGGTAAGCTTAAATGTATCTTGCAAGCAATAGGCAGCTTCATCTTGAAATGTTAATGATGCTGGAATACAATCATCGGTAATTATATCATTTAAAGGCACAATATTATTATTCTGGTCCATTGTAAATCTCCATAAATGTTTTGAATGTTATCTGTTAAAGTTACATTCTGCATCTATATAAAAATATAGTTGCTTACTATATTATGTATGGGAGGAGTTGCATAATGGAAATTACAAAAACTCATTTAAATGCTATTCAGGAAGTGGCTGCGGCATTGAGAATGACCGTGAATGAATTTTTGTCTGAAGAGGTAAGGGGCATAACCCCAGAACAAGCGCGGGAGTATTTGAAAGCATTCGCGAGCAGTGCTGATGATAGCAAAATTCTTACCGCATATTACCTGGTTAGGGCTACCACTGATCCATCCAAGAAGTAGCAACTTTGATCTATTAGCAAAATCCCATGTGAATGGGATTTTTCTTTTGGAAATTCCCCGGCCCATCCAAAAATAGCTCCAGCCCCAAAATCTTCCCCAGGCCCTTTTCCTGGGTCATATTTGAGTCCTCCTGAAATTTTTTCTCTGGGATACAGGTTGGGCTAGGATTTGGAAAAAATCGCTTTAGAATCGAAATATGGCCCAATGTCCGAATTTATATGGCAAGTGGCAAGGTCATGTTTATGCGCAAATTTACTTTATATTAAACACTTTCAAATAGATATTTCATCAAAAATCTATTTGGAGGTATTCTAATGGATTGTAAAGACTGGCAGCTTATTTGTTGTTACACAAGACAAAAAGCACTTGATGATGGTGTTCTGGTAGATGTGTCAGACTTCGTAAGTGATTTTGGATTCATAGTTCCTGTGGCAGTTACAGCAACGCTTTTTAACGGCTTCATTCTGCCAAGTGCAAAATTGGTTGAAGCTGGACAAACATCCGAATCGCGTATGATTGATTTGCTGGTAATATTACTGCTGAAGATCATGGCACGGCCTCACACAGATCGGATTACGTTCAACGTGAGCTTCGATATGGAAGTGGGGGAGGGCATTGAATCTAGGTTAGTGCAGATTGTCGCGGTCATTGGCCCTGGGGATGCTGGTGAGCCAGTGTTGACTATTATGCTTCCCGAAGATGATTGATGTAACTCAAGGCTGGAATGTTTTCCGGCCTTTTTATTGAAAAAATTCTTGATTGAGGCAGTGTAGCATTGACTTGTTGCAGGATAATGTGTAAGTGTTAATGGGTATAGGGACAATGTCGCTGTAGTAAGCTGATGTTGTCTGATTAAGTTAAAGTTTGCAATTCCCCCTCTCGTTTTGAGGGCTAGGAGGCTCCAAGAAGAAACTCAGCTAAACCCACATTTTGAGGGCGATTATCGCTCCGCATATTAGCCGACTTGATATTTAAATTATAGTTTTGATTTGATTTTTAACTATTTTGAAGATTATCAAGCGGGCTTTTTTTTAGCGGAGAAGGGTTCCAAACTGTGGACTGGTGAGATTTTTTTCTTGTGAGCTTGCGGGGTTACCGCATTCCTGCCCAAGTCTACCATCTCATCTCCTTCCTTCTGCGTAACGGTCTAAAACCGCGTATTGAGCCTGCTTTACCGCTTTGGGGTTCTCGAACTGTCCCCATTGCGAATGTCATGGCCTAGGGCAGTTTCAAATTCCTCGACACTAGAGGATTTTGAAACTCGTAACCGAACTTGAATGCGGAAGGAAAGGAGATCGCCATGTCTGATTTGCAGTCAAACGACACGAGTATTCGTGATTTCAACGAAAATATTTCCTCTGATAGCATCAACCCTATCGGTGAATCCGAGCAGAGTGTTGCTGATGATGCTGCGCAGCCAGAGTTGTTGCAGAATTGCTATGACAATCAAAACAAATTCCGTGACGACATTGCAAGCAATCAAAACAAAATTCTTGACGACATTGCTAGCAAGAAAGCTGAATTGGATAGGGAACTTGCTGCTTGCGCTGACGAGAAAACGCTGAGCGCATTCATTGTTAAGGCACATGAAGCGGTTGTTCAGTCCAGAGTAACAGGTCTGTTGTCAGCTATTGCTGCGGGTGAGGCCGCGAATAAGCTGAAAGCGATAATTTTGCATGGCGAATGGTCTGACCAACTGTCCAAAATTTGCTCCGAATGTGGTTGCGGCATGTCAACCATGGGCAAGTATATGCTTCTCGCGCAAATTCCTGATGCTCAGGATTACGCCCATCTTGGAATAAGCCAAACCTACCAGCTGTGCTTGATTAGAAATTTTGTCTGCCGCTCGGCGAAAATTGAAATGAGTCTTGCTGAAGTTCTGAGTAGGTACGGAAATCTCATTAGCTTCAAGAGCGGGATCACAATCACAAGATTCAAAAAGAATTGGGCTGCGCTGACTGCGCATGGTTCAGAATTAGCCAACGCAGACTGTGAAAATGGTAAAGGCTCTGGGGTGTCTGAGGTGGATGCCTCACAGAATATTACTGAAGGCGATTCCCAAGCAAATCCTGCCGAGAAAAAGGACAGACAAAGAATTGGCGGCTGCAAACCTCAATTCAATACCTTCAAACGCAAAATTAATGAATTGTCCGAGTGGCTTAAAAATGCGAAGGACAAGTATTCCAAGCCGTCACCAGAGGAAGTTAAGAGAGCAATCAATGACCTTGAAAACTTGATCGAAAGCTTAAAGGCAGATTCAGATGAAGCGGCTTAAGCTGTCAGCGAGTTAGAGAGATTTCCCCTACAAATGGTAAAAATCAATGGGTCGTAGTTGTACGGCCCATTTTATTTTTAACTGCGTCATATACATATAATTTTCATGTGCTCAGCATGAGCGTGAGTAGTTATCATTTTAAATTTGTTCATGTTTATCGGTTGGTTATAAAAAATAGTTCAAATACTTATGTTTTGCGTTCTAAGTAGCTGTTATTTATGGATATTATTAAAAAGTTGGAGTGAAAAATGCAAAGTATCAATAATTTAAGCGGATTGGCTGATGAAGTGCGGAGCATGGAGCGGCGGCATAATGAAGAAGTTGTGCAGCTGAAAATGCGTTTGGGAAGAGTGTTGCTTGATCTGAAATCTAAAAATATGCTTGAATTTCGGGTAGCTGTCAAAGAAAGCGGACTGTTGATGAACGCGTTTGATGAATTAATGAAAATTGCACGAATGAATCCTCCACAAGAATGCCACTGGCTCGGTTATGAAAATCTGCTGAAGATTGCTGATGCGCTTCCAAAGGGCAAAAATATTGCAGCATTTGCAAAGCCATTCGAAACAGAAAGTCCTGATGATGCTACTAAAGCTGTTATTCTGAAACATATTTTAAAGTGCAATGGAATTAACGGAATTTCTGATAATGCAATTACATTATTTGCAAAAGCAGGTGTCGCAAGCAAGCTGACCAAAGCAAATATTGATCGCATCAAGTTGAGCAAAAATCAAACAAAGACATTACAATCAATTTTTACAACTCAAACTCAAGGTGGTGCTTCATCTAAAAAGACTGTTCTTAATCCAAGATTACAGCAAAATATTGAAAAAATGAATTGTGATGTAAGGAGTAGTCTTCCAGGAAATGTGGATACAAAATTTATTGATACCTCAGGATTGATTGATCTGATTTGTAGTTTAAAAATGTTGCATGACAAAGTCGATTCTGAAAATAATGGTGATTACAAATTGGGAAGTAATGTTGACAAGGATGAACTTGAAAAACTTTTTAATGAGCTGTTAAAGGAGGAAAAATGAGAATTTATTTGTCATCAATTGCACCACAGGTAATTACTGATCTCAATTTTATAAGACCTGATTTGAGGTTGAACGTGCTTCAACCGTTTGTTTTCAGGAATAATCAAGGAATTGATGCTGATATTTGGCGTTCATTGAAACAGATTACGAATTCATTATTTTTGGATAGCGGAACTTTTGAATTATCCAGACAATGTGGTTTGTATGATGTTGAAGAGTGTTTCAATAAGTATGCATTATCACTTGATTCATTGAGTGGAATCTTTGATTTTTATGCAAATTTTGATCCTGATTACAAGAGTAATGAGAGGTTAATTGTTAATTTATCATTTCAAGATCGACTCGAAGAAATGGGATTTATGCCAATACCAGTGTTGCATAGTAGGGATGAAGAAGAAATAACCTATTATTTAAAATCAAAGCATAAGTTAGTCGCCATAAGCGCACAGGTGATAAGTAAATTATCTTCAAAAAGTATCAATTTGATAGTTGATAGGTTTAATGCGGTTGGAAAAAGAGTTCATTTATTGGGAATTGGAAGTTATGCTAAATTGAAAGATTCTAATGCCTGGTCTTGTGACTGTTCATCATTTATTAGATGGGCAGCAAGTGGTCGAGCAATATTCTTTTCAGAATCTCAACAAAAAGAAATGACGTTATCTTTTAGTTCGCACAATATGAATGGTGATCCTAACCTCGATTATTTCAATAATCCAGCGAATAAAACGGTAAGGGATGAATATGAAAACTTTATTGCTTTTAAAATTGGATTTGATTTGAACGATGTTGCAGCAGATACTTCAAAGTTAGTAATGTTAAATGCATTTTATTTGAAGTGGATTGAAGGCGTTATTACTCAACGGCAAAAGGATAGGTCAATTCAATTCGATATGTGGTAATTAGAAGCTGTTGATAGCAGGTAGAAACGGGCGTGGTAGCTAATCACGCCCGTTTCTGCGGTTATATGCCGCCTAAACTATGTAGCCCTGCATCTGTATTGTACAGAAGTTTTGTATAAATATAATTTTTGTGTGTTGTGTAATCTTGTATGATAAAATCATATCTCGACATAATTTGTTCATGCAAGATGTATTATTAACTTAAACAAATGGAAAATGTATGAATTTAGTTGAATTGAAGGAATTTATTGATGCACATCATTGCAGTGATAATGCATCGTGGCAGAGGGTGGTTTTTGATGAGCTGTTTGAAATGTTTTCGGTAATCCCAATAGCCAGCGGCGTGTATAGCGGGAACACCTCTGAAGAAATCGCAGCTGAACGGAAGGATTGCGATAGAAAGGCCGCTGCAATTCCAAACTGGCAGCAGTACTGCACAGAACTCAATGCCACTAAACCCAATTGGGGGGACAAAATTGGTATTTGCACAGGGCCAGCAAGCGGCATCCTGGTTGTGGATGTCGATGATGCCGCAGCGTTTGAAAACTTTTGTCGTGTGAACAATATCGATTCAAATTTCAAAACGTTAACGGTTCTGAGCAGCCATGGTAAGTTCCACCTGTATTTCAAATACCCTGTTGATGGAATGGATTATCGGAACAGGTCGCAAGGTAATTCTGGTTGCGGCTTCGATATTCGGGGTAACGGCGGTTATGTGCTTGGCCCAGGAAGCATTCATCCCGTTTCGAAATCTTTCTACTCGATATTGGCTGCTGATGAAATTGCTGAAGCCCCGGATTGGGTAAAGCAGTGGTCGTTGAATCGTACCTTGCCAGCCAGCGATCCAGATGCCGGTGCTCATGCTAGTCGCATCGGGCTTGGAGATAAGCTCAATCATCTGACTGCAGAACTTCGTAGCCGTATTACCGCTGATGTTGCAGTTGGCAAGCGGTCAGAGGTTTCAATCTCGGTGGTGGAAGCATTGATCGCTGAGGGCTTTACCAAAGAAGAAATCCTGGACGTGTTCTTGCAGTATCCAGTTGGAGCAAAATTTCGTGAAAAAGGCATGGCTTGGTTTGATCGTGAGTTTGAAAAGGCCGCAGCGTATGTAGCTTCGCAAACCAAAGGTCAAAAAAGCAAGTCACTGGATATGTCGCTTGAACTCTACGCAACAATGCAGGAATTCAAATACTATTCAAATGAAGGGAAATACTACTGCAAATGTCAGATGGGAAAGGGGACAGTTTTTCTCGATATCGAGTCGCAAGAATTCACAGGAATGATCTTTTCAAGACAAGCTGCAAAGACCAATTCCACGGGTACTACCCAGCAGATCAAATCAGCGTTATCAAGATTAAAATTCCATGCCCTGGACAATGCTACTCCGGTCGATAAGATTTGCCGTTTCAAGCAGAATGATCATGGACTCATTTTGAACCTTGCAAGAGTTTCTGGTGAATGTGTCGTGATCACCAAGGAAGGTTGCTCCATTGTCCCACAGCCGGATATTCTCGTTCAGAAAGACGCGGATACACTTCCAATCGAAAATATTGAATTAGGATGCAACGGATTACACGCATGTGATGCAATGCTGGAGTTGATGGGCATTACAAACATGTATGACCAGCATTATTTGAAGATGCTTATGGTAAGCTGGTTGTTTGAAAAAGTTGCTACACCAATATTGTTTTTTATCGGAGAACCAGGGAGCGGCAAAACAACCCTGGCCTCCGCGCTTAAAGGCGTTTTCGATCCGACTGAAAATGGAGGTGCATACTTACCAGAAACCATGCTCGAAATGGCTCTGGTGTTAAGTAAATCTGGAATCGCTTACGTTGATAACTTCACAGACTTGAATAAAAAAATTCAAA
>Ga0183101_1000021_pt13 | contig 13380 bp, 8 predicted proteins | sample Biomet3_FD_127790 | JGI IMG/M metagenome (GOLD analysis project Ga0183101, IMG submission 127790) | Microbial communities from bioreactor (seeded with sewage sludge) at LBNL, California, USA - Biofuel metagenome 3 | ecosystem: Engineered > Bioreactor > Anaerobic > Unclassified ... | reverse complement strand
TGACACGCACCTTTCCCGCCGCGGGGGCGGAAAGCCTCCCGCCGCCGGCTGCCGTGGCGGGCGCGGGCGGCATGGCCGGAACCTCCGCGCCAAAGCGCGCCAGCAGCGGGTCGCCCGTGGCCGTTGGCTCCAGCGAAGCCACAAGAACGGTGCGGGTTGCGCCCTCGCCGCCGCTCAGGTCCATGGTGGCGGCAATGGAACGCGTGCGGGGCAGCACAAAGGCCACATCGGGGTGTTGCGCCAGGCGCGTTAGGTAGTCTTGTGTGAATCTGCCGCTGATCACCGGCGAAATTTCCAGATTGCGCGGGTCGTTGCGCAGGCGCTCCGTGAGGGTTTGCACCACGCCGAACTTCACGCCATAGAGCACCAGCAGGGGGGTGAGCACGGCGGCAAGCCCCAGCACTGCGCAGGCGGAAAGCAGAAACTCACGCCAATAATCCTTGCAGGCCAGCCGAAGCATGGTGAACCAGGTGTGCGTCATGCTTTGGCCTCGCTTTCCGGCCAGGCCAGGCAGGAAAGGCTGCCCGTGGCGTCCGTTTGCAGGCGCACCGTGGCCGGGGAAAAACCGGCCTGCTGCGCCTGCTCAAGATTGTGCGTCACCATGATCACCGTGATGCGCAGCTGCAATGCCAGCTCGCCCAGCAGACGCAGCACGTTGGCCGCATGGCCGGGGTCCAGCGCCGCAGTTGGTTCATCGGCCAGCACAACGGAAGGCCCGTGGGCCAGCGCGGCGGCAATGGCCACCCGCTGTCGTTCGCCCACGGAGAGCGTGGCGGGGTAGTGGCCGAGCAGATGGCCTATGCCCAGCCTGGCCACGACCGTATTCACGGCATCCTGCCGCTGCGCAAGGTTGCCCAGCGTTTTGCAGCGCAGGGTGATGTTTTCCCCCGCTGTCAGAAATGGCAGCAGCCCCCCGGTTTGCAGCACATAACCCATGTGCCGCAGGCGCAGCAGGGCCAGCGCGTCCGTGCCGCCCTTGCGCCAGGCGGCAAGCACATTGGCGGGCGCGCCGGGCGTGGGCGTGAACACAAAACGGCAAGCGCCGTCGGGTTGTTCCCCCGCGTTCGGCCCCTCCGTTCCGCCTGTCGCATTCGTTTTGTCCGTTACAGGCAGGGGCAGCGCCCCGCCCCTTGGCGCGGGGTCCGGGCTGAGTGCGCAGGCCAGCATGTCCAGCGCCGTGCTTTTGCCGCAGCCGCTGGGGCCCACCAGGGCAAGCAGGCTGCCGCGCGGCACGTCCAGCCGTTCCACGCGCAGGCGAAAACCATCGTCGCCAGGGCGCGTTTTGCTGATATTGCGCAGTGAAAAAACCGTGTCGAACATCAACACTCCCACGATTTCGGCAGAAGATCGCGCCTTACGGCAGCATGCTCAGCGGCACGCGATACATCCAGTCGCCGGGGTTGGTCTGGCCAAAGCTTTCCCAGTTGGCGCGGTCGCGGTCATATTCCTCATAGCGAGCCAAGCGGGATTTGAGCCGGTTGATAAAGGCCGTTTGCTCGCCCACGCTCATGCGGTACCAGTCTTCCTCGCGCAGCAGCATGACGTCGCTTTTGTAGGGCAGGCCATCCAGAAATTCGGAAAGCACGCCCAGCTCGGCAAGGTTTTTGCCTTGCGTGGGCATGTTGGGGTCGCGCGCCATGCGGGTTGAGGCGGAAAGCACGCCCTGAAAGAAATCGCGCGCGTCGGTCTTTTTGGTGCGCTCGGCATTGTCGATGATGGTTTTGAGCTGCGTGCTCAGATCGTTGAGCTGATTCTTGGTCAGCAGCACGGCCACCTCAACGGCGGGCACCTGCCTGCTTTTGGCAAGCTGGCTCAGATCCATATCCGCAATCCAGGAATTGACCACCGAAGGGGCCGTGTTTTCACGTTCCCGGCCCAGGTATTCCAGCTGCATGGCATAGCCGAGCGTGGCCGCCAGATCGGCGGCTTTGTCCTCGGGCGAAGCATTTTGGGGCTTTTCGTCCTTGGGCCTGGTCATGATTTTGCCCTCTGCGGTGTTTTTGACCATGTCCACCATGCCGGAGGCCAGCGTTTTGGCCACGGCGGCGAACTGCTGCGCCCCTTTGGCGGGCGTGGGCGCGGCCACCACAAGATAGTTGGAGCGGTTGCCGGAAAGCTTGCTCAGGGCGCGGTAGCTCTGTTCCGCATAGGCGTGGTTGGCGTTGCCGCCAGGGCTTTTGAGGTGCAGGGCCGTTATCCAGATGCCTTTTTGCCGGGCCACGTCGTTGAGTTCGCTGGGGCCCATGGGCACAGAAGCATATTTATCCGTGCTTTTAAGCGGGCCAGCGTCGGTAATGAGCAGAATGAGGCGCGAGGAATAGTCGCCCCAGTGCAGCCCCTCAACCGCCTTGTAAACCCCGGCCAAAGAATCTTCGTTAAAATCATGGCTGGAGACTTTCGCCTCCTGCACTTTCGCCAGTTTTTCTTCAAGGCTTTTGCGGTCCTTGGCGGTGGCAAAGTCGCTGACGATGCTGGTGGTGTATTCCAGACCCGGCGAGGCCTTGGTGCTGTTGCGAAAAGCCACCACGGCAAAACCCACGTTGTCGGCCAAGTGGTCTTTTTCAATTTTGTCGTAAATCTGGCGCACCACATTGAGGCTTTGCTCAATATAGGGCTTCATGGAAATGGTGGTATCGATCACCAGCGCGATGCCGGTTTTGGGCGGGCCGTTCTTGCCGTCCTTTGCGCCGTTGGCCGTGCCGGGATCAATGGAGGCCACGCGCAGAAACTTGACGCCGTCAAAGGGGTCTTTCATGTCCAGTATGGGCATGAGATAAAAGCGCTTTTCAGAAACGGCCCCCTGGGCTTCGGCGGGTTCGCTGGCAACAATGGGCAGCGTTTGGGGCGCGGGCTGGCCGCCCTTGCTCAGGCTTGCGGCCTGGGTTTCAAGATCGGCAAGGCGCTTTTCCATATCCGGAGCGGAACACAGCTCGTTGAGCCCGGTTTCCGTTTTGAAAAACAGCACGGGGTCGCGGCCGGTGCGCGGCGTGAAGAGCAGGGTGAGCGACTGGTTCCATTCCGTGGACTTGGCGGCTTCCATCCAGCCCTCGGGCTGCGTTGTGGATGGGCCAACCTGCAGCCAGGCATCCTTGCGGTCATAAACATAGAGCACGGTGAAGGGGGTCACGCTTTTGCGCACCACGGCCGCGTCCGCCTTGGGTTCGGCCAGCAGCGCCGCGCCGGGGTGGCTGACCACCCGCTGAAAGAGCGTTTTTTTGCCGGGCTGCAGCAGGGGCGCGGCCTCGGCGCTGGAAGCGGCGTTCAAAACGCCCGCGCCAAAAGCCAACGCGAGCAAAAGCGCAAGGCAGCATTTGCGGAACATGGGCATGAAAAGCATGACAAACTCCTACGGTGATGACGAACCAGCGTTGTGCGCAGGCCTTTGCGTTCGCGCCAGCGCGCGCGGCGTTAATCCGCGCGTTATTGCCAGTTTTGCAGCAGCGAACGGGCCTCGGGGTCGCCCTTGGCCTCAAGGGCGCGCACATGTTCTTTCAGGGCGTCCAAAGCGGCTTTGGCCTGCGTTTGCCCCTTTTGCAAGGCTTCTTCATACCAGCGTTTGGCCTGGGCAATATCAACGGGAATACTGCCGCGCGGCAAGGTGCTGGCGGGATCATAGAACTGGGCTACCAAAAACATGGCGTCGGCATTGCCTTTTTGGGCGGCATCTTCCAGCAGCAAAAAGGCGGCGTCGCTTTCTTCCGGCTTGGCATCGGCCTTGCGCAGGGGCTTGGCCATGCCAAGGCTGACATCGGGCAGGGCCTGGCCGCGCAGTTGTTCACGGGCCGCCGCCAACGGCGTGGGCTGACTCTGCGCGCCCTGTGAACCAGGTTGCGGCGCTGCGGCGGGAGGCTGCTTTTCGTTGCCCGGCGTTTGCTCCGCAGCGGCGGGGGGCACGGGCAGAGGGGCTTTTTCGGGCGCGCGCAGCACAAACCACCACACGGCGGCAGCGGCAAGGGCGGCAAGCACCAGCAGCAGCACAACAAGCCCCTTGCCTTTGGGCTTTTTTTCATCCAGGGGCATATCAATCGAGGCGCCCGCCAGCGGATCTTCAACCGGCCCCAACACCAACGGCGGCTCAGCAGGCTCTTGCGGGGCCGCTTCTGGTTCGGGCGCAGGTTCGGGCACCGGCTCTGGCTGCGGCGGCGGGGTCGGCTCCGCAGAGGTTCCGCCCATGCCCTGCCCGCCGGTGATATGCGAATAAACAATGTTTTTCACCGCTAGGGTGCAACTGCCGCGTCCGCTCAGAGTGATGCGGTAGGCGCTCAGATTGTCCACCTCGTCCACCACGGCAGGGCCCACGGCCAGCCGCAGGCTGCCGCCATCATTATCCCAGGCGTCGGGCGCAAGCGGGGTTTCGCTTTCCTGCCAGCCGCCGGGGCCAAGGTATTTAGCATCAGAGGCGCGCTGCATGGTGAACATGGGTTCGGCGGGCGCATCCGCCTCAAAAAATTCTATGATGCCGTATCCGGGGCCTCGCCCCGAATCGGCGGAAATGCTGGCGCGCATGGCTTATCCTTTCAGTGCCTGCAGCAGGTCGCGCAGGCGGTTGTTCTGTTCCGGGTTGACTGTCTGCTTGCCGTCAAAATCCACATTGGCCATAACGCTGAAGGCCAACGCGCGCAGCCAGTCCGTGTACCACAGGCGGTCATAGGGCGCTTCCTCCTCGCCGATGCGGGGTTCGCCCTCGATGGGCAGGGGAGGGTTGAACAGGGGCACGCTTTTGCCCCCAAAGGTCACTGTGCGCTGGGTCTGGGGCTTGAAACGCGGGTCAAAACCCCACCAGTCCACAAAGGCGTTGACCGCGTCCGCAGCCAGGCTGACCTGTTTCCACATCAGCCGTTCCCGGGCCATGTTGCTGAAGGCGGAGCAACGCCGCAATTCCGCTTCCAGATTTTCGCGCAGGTTGCAGCGGGCTGCGGCCTGCACAAGCTCATGGCAAAACTGGTCCAGATCTCTGGCCGGTATGCCCAACAGGCTTCTGACTTCGGCATCGTTGCAGAGGTCGCGCAGGCGGCCCGTCCAATGATCCATGACCTGCCCGGCAAACACCTGGGCGCTGTCCCAGGCCGGGGCGTTTTGCTCGTCGGGCGCGGGCGCGGCCGCCGGGGCGTCTTCGCCAAAAATGTCCCCCAAAATATCGTTGGCCGAAACGCGGGCCCCCACCACCGGTGCGGGGGCTGCGGGCTGGCCTTCTTCCGGGGTTTGCCGGGCGTTGAGGCAAATTTCATACAAATCGAAATCACGCACCTGCAAACGGCGCAGAAATTCGCCGAAAAGCTGCTTTTCCGCCACTTTTGCCAGCTGCGAAACAAGCTGCCGCGAAAGCTGCTCCTGTTGGCGGCGCAGTTCTTCCCTGTCGTCGCTGTGGTAAAAGGGGCTCAGCCCCGTGCAGATACGGTCGCATTTTTCCTTGAGGCTGCCGCTGATCTGCTGCCGTTTCAGCTCCGGATTGCACAGGGGCCGCAGGCACTGGCGCAGCAGGCCCACGCCGCCGTCGTTCAACGTCATGGCCGCCTGCCAGGCCCGTTCCGGGTCGGCAACATGCTTTTGCACCAGGGCCGAATGCAGGAAGGATTGATGCACTTGCTCCACAAATTCCCGCTGCTCCTGCCGGATGCCGGTTTCATGCCTATCCGCATAGTCAAAGATGGCTTCGCACAAAAAGTTGGGGTTGCGCAGCAGAAAAACGTTGTTGAAGGGGTGGGTGCCGTCCCAGTTTTGTGGCCAATCGTGCAACTGCCCAAAAAATTTCAACAGCGAGGATTCCAGCCGGATTGTCCAGCGGTCTTCCTCCGAGGTTGAACCGGCCTTTTTTTCAAATTCCACATCCATCTTGGTGAGCACGAAAAAGAGCGCGGGGGCCTTGCCGGCACGCTGTTCCGGGGTTTCGCCGTGGGTGGAGCAAATCCATTCATACACGGCCTGCGGCAGATCCTGCACCTCCTGGGTGCTGGGTCCGATGCACAGCAGCATGCTGGTCAGCTCTTTTTCCTCACGGTAGCGCTCGAAAAGATAGGCCACCTTGCCGCGCAAAAACAGCTCTTTGAGCAAATCTTTGCGCGTGCCAAGCTCGGTGCGCAAATCGTTGAGCTTGTAGCGGGCGCGGTAGCCGGGAAAGTCGAGCAGATCGGTGTGGTCAAAAAAGTCGTCCGGCTTTTCACGCATATAAATGGTGATTTCCGCCGTAAGGGCCGTTACCAGCGCGCGCGGCAGGTCGGCTTTGCGCCCGCCCTCGCCCACGATGGTCAGCATGTCGCTGGGCGGCTCGTTGAGGCCCTCAAGCCGTACCACGTCGATGATGCTGTTGCTGCGGGGAATGAGGGAATCAATGCCGCAGCAGGCCTCAGCGGCATTGCCGAGCTGGCGCAATGCCGTGCCAAGCTTGGCATACACGGCGGTAAATTCGGGCACGCCGTCCCAGATTAGGCCAACCAAACGCGCGCGGTCTTCCAGTTCCAGCCGCGAAGCCAGGTTCATGGCCCGTTGCCAAAAGCCGTTTTGCAGCATTTGCACACGGGGGCGCGAAATGAAGTTTTTGTTCACATAATCGCGCAGCTCTTCAACATCGTCCACGCTCAGTCCGCCTTCAACCGGCGCGGCCTGGGCGCGGCTTTCAAGCAGTTCCAACTCCTTGCCCAGGGCTTCGGCGCTGGGGGCATCCTTGTGGTCGCAGTCCGCGTAATAGGTGTTGGCGAGCACGCGGGCCACGTCCGTTTCCGAAAGCAGACGCAGCCGGATGGGGTAGGCCTCGCTGACGCCTTCGGGCGGCGTTGTGGTAAAGCGCGTGACCAGTCCCGTGGATTCCTTGCCACCTATGGGATTTATTTCTTTGATAAAGTTGAATGTCTGGCCGCAAAAATCGGCCAGCAGGGCGTTGTTCGCATCGCTGGCAAGGGCCGAGATAAGGTAGGATTTGCCGGACTGGCTGGGGCCAAAAACGCCCACGCACATTTTACGGCGGGCCGCCTGCTCGCATTTGCCGAAAAAGCGGGCCGCATGGCGCAGATCCTTTTGCAGGGCCGCGCGTTCGGTGCCCACAAGATCGGCGTTATCCTGAAGCCATGCCCCTGCGGAACGCGAAGTTTCCGCCAGTTCGCGGCAACGCCGCGCGAGATCCATATCCTGCTGCTGCATAACTATCCTCGATTATCCGGCGTCGGTAACGATGCCCGTATCCAGCCAGTAGCCTTCGTCCAGTTTCAGGGTTTGCAGGCGTATTTCAAGATCGCGGCGGTCAACGCTGCGATCCTGGTAGTCCACGATGGAATCAATGCGGAATTCGCCTTCGCTGCGGCGGTCCTTATCCGTTTCGGAGCGGATGTCGTCATCATCCAGCGCGTCGGCCACGCTCAGGCTCACTTCAACCTTGTAGGGCAGCCGACCAGAGGCCCGCGAGCGGGCTTCCTCCGAGGCGAAGGCCAGCAGGTGATAGCGCGTGGTGGGCCAGCGTTCCGCGTCCAGCTGGCGATAGCCAATGGAGATAGGGCCGCTGAAGGCCACGGAACGGGTTTTGTCCGTGCCGTCCTTGCTGTTCACGTCCACGGTAAACCAGACCTTGGGGCGCTTAAGCTGGCTGTTGATGTCCATTTCGCCGATATAGCGGGCGGTTGAGGTCAGCTTGAGCGCTCCGGAATCAAAGGAAAAGCCTTCCAGATGGCCGTCGGCCAGCGCGCAGAGAATCGCCCCCACCACAACCGTGGTTTTGGGGTCGGTTATGCGGCCCCGGGCGTCGGCAAAGGGATACCACGACCCGGCGTGATAGCGCCGCATGGGGATGATCCTGTCCGGCGGCACGGGCAGTTTTGCCAGCACCGTGGCGATAACGCCGTTCCACGAACTGGGGCGGCCCGTAAGCAGCAGCGCGTCGCAGTCATACATGTGCACCACTTCGCACAGGGCCGAAAGCGTGGGCCCCAGCGTGGCGCGGATGGTTTCTTCCACAGCCGCCGGGGTTATGGTTATAGGCACATCAAGAATGTTGAAGTTCTGGATGAAGGGCGCGGAGCGCCGCACCATGGATTCCACCTCGCGCAGGGTGGCGGGCTGGGGCCTTGGCGCCGGAGAAGCAGGGCGGAAGGCGGTTGCCTCTTCCGTATCTTCCGCAAGGGGCGCATCGGTCAGGTCAGCGGCGGCCACGGGATCCGCCTCAAAAAAGTCGCTCAGCGTGCAGCGAAAGTTTGCGCCGCGCAGCTCTGGGTTTTCGCAGGTGCCCAGCAGCCCCAGCGCCACAGGCACGGCGATTTGCCGCACCAGGCGCACGCGGGTGTTGCGGTCTTCCTGCGACATGCCTATGGAATCGCGCCCGAAAAGCTGCCCCAACAGGGCGCGCGGCTCGGTCAGCCCCGCCTGTATCAGGGCCTGCCCGATGGCGGGAATAACATGGTTGGCCACGACCTCCCGCAGCACTTCGTCGCCCGCGATGTTAAAGCCGTCCCTGAACTCCGTGTGCGGTTTGATGCGCGCGGTGTCTCCCTCGCCGCTGGCGAGTTCAAAGGTGGTTATGGAAAGATCGGTGGTGCCGCCGCCAATATCAATGGAGGCCATGCGCACGCAGGGGTGGTTTTCGCAGGCCTCGCGGGGTTTGCCCATGAGACGGAAGAGGTGGTGCGCGTCGCCGTGTTGTTTTACGGCCAGTTCGTTATACAGCAGCACCAGCTGCGAGCAGCTGGCCTCGTCCCAGTCGCACCGCACCTGCGGGCTTTGGCGGTAATCGCCCGTGAGGCCGCGCGTCTGCGAACGTGGGGAATACCACTGTTCCCAGCCCAGGGCCTCCCACACCACGCGCACGGCCCAGGTGACCCAGCGGCGAAAAATGCGTTTTTCCGCCACGGGCATGGCCGTGGGCACGGTGAAAATGAGCCTTCTGAGCCTGCGCGGCAGGTTGGGAAGTTCACGCCGGGCGCGCGTTGCCGGGGAATTGATGGTCACCAGCGCCTGGGTGAGTATTTCACCCAGCATAAAGAGCATAAGCGATGAGCGCGTGAACAGCGATTCAAAAATAGGCTCCGCCTGCTGTTTTTGCAGCGCAGGGCTTTGCTTGAACATGGGGTCGCCAAAGCAGGATAGGGGCGTTCCCTGCGGGTTCAGCTGGCGCGGAAACAGCCCCCGGCTCACCATGGGTTCGGATTTGCCGCCCGTGTTGTAACGCCAGCTCTGCTGCCAGGGGCGTTCATCCCACAGGTAGCGCTTGGGGCTGGACATGCCGGTGGTGCCCTCGGCGCAGACGGCCTGCGTGGCCAGGCGGGCGGCTTCCGGCCCGATGCGTACGGAAGAGGGCCAGGCAAAAGCCGGGCTCAGCCTGCCGGAACGGCGCGAAAACGCATCATTGCCAAAGGCCGCGTCCACAAATTCCACACGGGTTTCAAAGGGATCAGCGTAAATGTGTTCCGGCTGGCTCAGATCGCGCAGCTCCAGCAAATAGCTGTCGTTGAGGTTGGTGATGCGCTGGGGCAGGGTTTCCACCAGAATGCCCGTGGTGCGCGAATTGCCGATATCCAGCACCAGGTCCACGTCCACCGGGGTGTCGCGGTCGGGGTTGATCACCTGCGCCGCAAGGTCGTTGAGGGCCATGCGCACCACCTCAAGCCAGGTGAGGTAGTAGGCCAGGTGCTCAAGCACGTAGGGGTAGTCGTCGTGCCACGCGCCGCGCCCCTTGTGTTGCGACTGCTTCCAGGCGTCATAGAGGCCATAGAGCCAGTCGTCCACCCATGCGGCGTTGAGAAACCACGAATTGTCGCGCACAAGATGCGCAAGCATGAAGTGCCCGTGGGCCGTCACGTCCTGCGGCGAAAGAGCGTGGTATTGCTCACCCTCCTGCGGGCGGTCCTCCACCTTGGTGTCGAACATGAGCACCACGCGCAACTGGCCGGGATGGCGCTCGGAACGCATAACCCGCGCCCGGGCCCAGTTGGAGGGGCCGCATTCAAAGCGCTTGCCACCGTCGGACCAGGGCTGGTCCAGCGTGCGCAGAAAAGGAATGGGCAGCCAGTGCCCTTCCCAGGCGTCCAGCGCGCGGCGCGCCTCAACGCTGTAATCCTCATCGCAGGGCTGACCGTTCTTCTGGTCGATAAAGCCGTTTTCCGTTTCTGTCAGACAGCGCAGATAATGTCTGTAGCGCGTTTGCTCGTCGGGTTCCTTCTTCACTTCCTCCCGAAAATAGCGCCGCAAACGTTTGATGGCTTCCTCGGGAATGGCGAAGTCGAGAAACTGCGGGCAGCCGCCGGGGATAATGCTGACCGGTGAAAGATAACGGGGTATGGCATCCATGCTTATTTCCTTCTAAAGCGGGCATCCCACTTGAGATTGGCGCCGCCGAGCTCGCGGCCCTTGCACTGGGTGGTGTTTTCCTGACCGGTGCATTCCACTTTTTGCGGCACATAGGTGCCGCCGCGCGGGCACCGGGCCTGGCTGGAATCAAACTGCAACCGGTTGCCCTGAAAACGGGCCGAAGCGGAGCCGCTGCACACCTGGCCATTGCGTTCGCGCACAAGGCGGCGGCCTCGCCCGCTCTTGTCAAAGCAGTATTCGGCAATAATGGGTTCGTTGGACGGGTGCGAATACAGGCCGGTTTCGCTGGTCCAGCAGCCCTCAAGAAAGCTCAGGTCGTTCTTTTTGGCCGCGTCTTCGGGAATGGAAAGCTTATCGTCCTTTTGGGGCTTGGGCTTTTCCTGCGGCTTGGGTTCTTCCTTGGGCTTGGGTTCTTCCTTGGCCGGCTGCGGCTTTGGCTCAGGCTTGGGCTTAGGCTGCTTCGGGGGTTCAACGGGCTTGGGCTGTTCCACGGGCGTTTCACCCAGGAAAGGCTCCACCACTTTGGGGTCTTCCTTTTTGGGCTCTTCTTTTTTTGGTTCCGGCGTGGGGGCGGGGGGCGGCGTCACAGGCTTGCACAGCGCCGCTTTTTCCTGCAATTGCCGCCACAGCAGCGCCAGCGAGTCTTCCTTGTCTGCGGTTTTTTGTTTTTCAACCGCAAGGGCCGAGCGGTCTACAGGCATGCAGCCCGCAGGCAGCGGAGAGGGCAAAAGACCGAGTGCCGCGCCCAGCAGCCACAGCAAAAGCAGCAACAACAGCAGCGGCAACAGCCAGGGCAGGCAGCCGCCGCGCGCGGGCGCGGGAATCGCCGCCACGGGCGTGGGGGCAACAGGCGGCGGAGGAGGCAAAATGCCGCCAAGGCGCGTAAGATCCTGCGGTTGCGCGCCCACGCTGCCGGGGGCAAAGCCCCAGTTGACCAGCACGGGGCGGCCGTCCACGGACCAGATGTCCGCGTCCTCCGGGTGTTGCAGCGCAAGGCGCAGCAGCTGGCCCGAAAGGGCCTGCCGGGCCTGCGCGTCCACAGTCAGCGACTGCGAAAGATTGGCGATATCGCCAGCAAGCGACGCCGCGCGCGAGCGCACGGCCTGCGCCTCGGTTTCCGGCAAATCCTGCAAGGGCACGGCCGGGCCGCTGCCTTCGGCATACCAGTCAACGCTGTTGCCCTCGGCATTGTGCTGCGGCTCGGCCAGCAGGGCGGCATGGTCAGGCCCCAGCTTTTGCAGAAGAATGGATTTCAGCTGTTCGTAACAGTCGGTGGCGAATATGCCCTGGCTGGCCAGCGCGCGCATTTGGCCGCGCAGGCTTACGGCAATGCGGATGCTCATGGCCTGCCTCCCGCTGCATCACTGGCCTGGGCCATGGTAAAGGGAACGCCTGCCGACCGCAAAAACGCGGCCAGGCTGGAGCTGACGATGGCCAGACTGGACTGTCGGTACGAGGCGTCGTCCAGTTTGATAAAGGTATTGATGCCCACCACGTCGCCCTTGTCGTTGACCAGCGGCCCGCCGCTGTTGCCCTGCGAAACCGTGGCCGTATGCACGATAAGGGGCGGCGTGCGATCAAGAATAACGCTGACCACGCCCTCGGTGTACACCACCTCCGGCGCGGCGGCCGGGTCGCCCTTGAGCAGGGCCGCGAACTTCGGGTCGTCGCTGGTCACTGCGCCGGGAAAGCCCCAGGCGCTCACATGCTCCGTGCGGTTGACATGTTGCGCCAGCTTGAGCGGCGTTATGCTTGGAGCATTGACAGTCAGCACGGCAAAGTCCTGCCCGTTGTCATGGGAAATTCTGGCAACAACGGCCTGCAGTGGCTGACCAAGGGCCTTGTTGATGATAATCGCCTGCGGGGCGTTGCCGACAACGTGGGCATTGGTGACCACATAACCGGGGGCCACAAAAAAGCCGGAGCCCATGGAAAGCCCTTCCTCTCGCTGGGCCAGCACCAGCACGGTGCCTTGTTCCATCAAAGCGGAAAACGTGCGCGGCGTTTGTTGCTTGGCTGCGGCCGGGGCCTGCTGCGAGGGCTGGGCGGGCTTGTTGGCGGCATCGTTGCCAGCCGGGGCTGCGGGACTTTGCGCGGAACCGGCGGCCAGCGGCGGCCACATCACGCCCGCAGGGGGCGTAATGGTTTCAAATTCCCTTTTTACTTCGCATGGTTGTTTGGCAAGCAGGGCGCGCAGACGCTGGATAAAAGCATCCAGCGCGGCATTATGCTCCTGCCACTGCTGGGTCTGCGCGGCAACATCCGCCTTGTCCAACTGAGCCTGCCGCCATTCCTTCCAGAACAGCCATGCGGCCAGCAGCAAAAGAAGTAGAAAAAAAAGCAGACCCCAGAAAAAGGGCCGACGATACCACGGCAGGGCAAGGGCGCTGCCCAGAGGGGCTGCAGCTCCGGCCGCCGCCCCGGTGTTCCCCTCAGGCGCGGCCTGAGGTTCCTGTTCCGCCGGTGGGGGCGTTTGGCTTTCATTCATGTGCGGCTCCGCGCGGTGTGCGGCGCAGGGTGAAATTTTTGTCCGCCGGGTGCGAAAACCACGCCCGGCGGACAAAATCAGGGTTATCCAAGCAGGTTGTTGACCGTCTCATCATAGCTGGATATGCGCGCGTTCACATCGTGGCGCGTGCTCTCAAGATCCTCGCGCGAGGACTTCCACTCCGCGGCCTGTGTGGCCACGTTGTTTTCGTCCACCGAGCGGGAAGCGCTGGGCTGCGGCGCTGCGGCCTTTTTATGCTTGGCCTTTTTTGAGGTCGTGGGGCTGGGCGTTGCCGAGACCGGCTGTGCGGAGGTGTAGGGTTCCGCCAGGGCCTGCTGGTATTCGCCGTCCTTCTTGGCCATGGTGGCCGCCGTGTCGTTGAGGATAAAAGAAGTTTCCTCAAGGCCGCTGCGAATTTCGTTATATCTGTCCTGGAATTCCAGGCGGGTGATCTGCCCGGCCTTGAACTGCCCGGCCGCCAGCTTGAACTGTTCGTCATAGCATTTGGCCGCAACCTTGGCGGCGGCAGTGGAACGGTTCATGCTGGCCGCCTCGCTGCCAAGCTGCTGGCTGTACTGGTGCAGATAGGCGGCGTCGCGTTCCTT
>Ga0183101_1002375_pt1 | contig 13392 bp, 24 predicted proteins | sample Biomet3_FD_127790 | JGI IMG/M metagenome (GOLD analysis project Ga0183101, IMG submission 127790) | Microbial communities from bioreactor (seeded with sewage sludge) at LBNL, California, USA - Biofuel metagenome 3 | ecosystem: Engineered > Bioreactor > Anaerobic > Unclassified ... | reverse complement strand
TAAAAATTATTTGTAAGCTCATTTCTTCAAATCCTTTCATAAAGTATTAATACCTTATATACGGAATTTTTAGATTATATTCTATATATCTTTATTGATTATTATTTTATGGTGCGTCCAGAGGGATTTGAACCCTCGACCTTCGGATTAAGAGTCCGTTGCTCTACCAACTAAGCTATAGACGCATATTATAATGTTGTTTATATAACTTTATTATGGTCGGGGTAGCAGGAATTGAACCTGCGAACTCCTGGTCCCAAATCAGGCGGTATACCACTTACCGATACCCCGTTGTTATTGGCTCTAAATGCAGGGCTTGAACCCACAACTCTCCACCCAAAACGCATATGCTAAAGGAGTGTGTTGCCACCTACTCAAACCTCGGTATTCCTTACTAATATAAGGTACTAATTTAATGTACTACTTCTCTTTACTTATAAAAGTTACTCATATATCAATACGATTTAGCCTGTCCAAGCACTTCCCTTGGCTCATTGTTTTTATAGCTTATGCGTTTGCTACTAAACTTTCCTGATATACTTTTATTAAAACGTTCATTCAAGAGTTCTATTAAATTTTCGCTTATACTTTTAGTTCAACCTACTATCCTTTTGTTTACACCAATTTAGAACATTAATTATTATGTATCATTTAAGATACTATGGTCAGAGTAACAGGACTTGAACCTGTGACCTGATAGCCCCAAACTACCCGCTCTACCATCTGAGCTATACCCTGATATTAAATTGACAAAAATTATTTTGTTAAACTATCTGACAAAAATTAATTTGTCAAATATATTTATGGAGCAGGTGACGGGGGTCGAACCCGCAACATCTTACTTGGCAAGCAAGCACTCTGCCGATTGAGTTACACCTACATATATGTTATTTAGTAAACATTTTTGTTTAGTAAACAATTTTGTTTAGTATTTTAATGGCTGAGGAGGAGGGGATTGAACCCTCGACATTTGACTTAACAGGTCAACGCTCTACCAACTGAACTACACCTCAATATTTGCCAACTACCGAAGTAGTCAGCAGATTTAGGCTATTTCTTCTTAAAAATGTGTTTCTTTAAGTGTTCTCCTAATATTTTGTAAAATCTATCATAAGTTTCTTGGTCTACTTCTAATAAGTATCCTCCCGCTAACATAACGTAGAGTTTACCATCTTTTCTTAACATACTTACTATACTAAGTTCCTTACCTCTAAATTTTACTTTACATTCATTTATTTCTTTTATGTCAATATAAGACATTAGCGTAACATAAGCTTTCGACTTCCTTTCTTATTTTTTATAGTTTTGTTACGGTTTAGTGGAGTGGGTGACGAGATTTGAACTCGCAACATCTTACTTGGAAGGCAAGAACTCTGCCAATTGAGCTACACCCACATATTATTTATTTAGTTTTAATGGAGCAGATGACGGGGGTCGAACCCGTAACAGCCTGTTTGGAAAACAGGAACTCTGCCAATTGAGTTACATCTGCATATATGGTCAGAGTGAAAGGATTTGAACCTTCGACCTGATAGCCCCTGACTACCCGCTCTACCAACTGAGCCACACCCTGATATTAATTATGTATTTTAAATGGAGCAGATGAAGGGATTTGAACCCTCACTTTCTGGGTGGAAGCCAAACGTGCTATCCGTTGAACACTACATCTGCATATATGGTGGGAAAAGAGGGGATTGAACCCACGACCTTTGGTTTTTCAAACCAACGCTACTACCAACTGAGCTATCTTCCCATATTATGTGTTATTTAAATGGTGGAGAGGGTGAGATTTGAACTCACGATGTATCTTACGTCACGGTTTTACAGACCGCTTCCTTCAACCACTTGGATACCTCTCCATATAAAGTTATGTTGTAAATTTTATTGGGGTGGAAGAGGAGACTTGAACTCCCATGAAACCAGGCTCACAACCTGGCACGTCTACCAATTTCGTCACATCCACCATATGGTCGGAGTAGCAGGAATCGAACCTGCGAACTCATAGTCCCAAACTATGCGGTATACCACTTACCGATACTCCGTTATTATAATTGTTTTATTTATTGGGCGGAAATACAGGACTTGAACCTGTGACCAACTGCTCCAAATGCAATGTAATCTTACAAGCACCCCAACTTCTTAGGGAAAATAGGGTAAGATAACTTTTAAGTTGCTCTACCAACTGAGCTAATTTCCGCATATTAATATTATTAATGGTGAGGACACGGGGATTTGAACCCCGACCACCTTGGTTAAAAGCCAAGTGCATTATCCAATTTTGCTATATCCTCATATGATTGACTTAGGTAGGAATTGAACCTGCATTACTCTTCCAACCAAGACTTAATGAATATTAAGGAAGGGGTCGAACCTTCAAGTATTTTTACCTTTAAACTAAATCATATGGCTGAGATAGTGGGGGTCGAACCCACAGCCTCTCGGTTAACAGCCGATTGCTCCACCTGTTGAGCTATATCTCAATATTATGGAGTGGATAAGGAGGCTCGAACTCCTGACCTTCTCATTGGCAATGAGATGTTCTTCCAACTGAACTATATCCACATATTATGGTGCAGGATACAGGGGTTGAACCTGCGACCTCGGTATTAAGAGTACCTTGCTCTACCAATTGAGCTAATCCTGCATGTACACTATATAAGTATTTTTAAATACCTATATAATGTTAATTGATTTAGTGTATTTCATATCTAACAAATCTTTTGATTACTATATTTTCACCAAATTTCTTGATAGCTTCATTCACTATTTCTTTGATTTGTTTATTTGTATCCTTTATATATTGCTGTTCCATAAGAACTGAACCAATATCTTCTCCATCTTTTAATTCATCAATTGAAACATAAGACGGATTTGTTGCTACGACCTGCATAGCTATATCTTTTGCTAATGTTTTGAACTCTACTGTATTTGCAACAAAATCTGTTTCACAGTTTAACTCTAACATTACGCCAATTCGACTTCCTGAATGAACATAGGCTTCTATAACACCTTGATTTGCAGTTCTGTTCTTAATGTTAATAAAAGAAGCTCCTGCTTTTTCATTCATTATTTCTATAGCTTTTGTAAAATCGCCATTTGTTTCATTTAAGGCTTTCTTACATTCCATCATTCCATATCCTGTTTTTTCTCTAAGTTCTTTTACCATTACTGCTGTAATTCGCATTGTTATTTCCTCCTATTTTAAATTTTCAATATTATTTATATATTGTGGTGTGTCTAAAGGGAATTGAACCCTTATCTCACAAATTAAAAGTTTGTTGCTCTACCAATTAAGCTACAGACACATATTATTTTTATGGAGGGGGAGAGGAGGCTCGAACTCCTGAATAACAGATTTGCAGTCTGCTCCCTTAGCCACTTGGGTACTCCCCCGTATATGGTGTGCTTGAAAGGACTTGAACCTTCGGTCTCGGAGTTAAAAGCTCCTTGCTTTACCAACTAAGCTACAAACACATATTATGTTTTATTTCTTTCTAAATATCTTAGACGCTTCTTTACACTTATCTATGAGTTGTTCTGAGATTACATTTTTATTGCTTTCTTCTATAAACTCTTTAGCTTTTTCTCGTTTTATAAGAAAATTTATTTGTTTGTTTCTACTATTTTTAATCAAAGTAACCATCTCCTGATATTTTTATAATTTATTATTGGAGGAGAGAGTGGGATTTGAACCCACGAAGCCGAAGCTACTGATTTGCAGTCAGTCGGTTTTGTCCACTTACCTATCTCTCCATATATGGTGTGTCTAAAGAGAGTTGAACTCTTATCTCACAAATTAAAAGTTTGTTGCTCTACCAGTTAAGCTATAGACACATATTATATTTGTTATGGTGTCGGTGAGGAGACTTGAACTCCTACGATATTACTACCCAGGGCTTCTTAGACCCTTACGTCTGCCAATTCCGTCACACCGACATATTATGGTGGGAGAAGTAGGACTTGAACCTACAGGGCATTTAAGCAACTGATTTACAGTCAGCACCGCTACCAATTACGGGGCTATTCTCCCAAATTATAAGGATTAACAAGTTCACAACTTGATTGAGTTAGCTAAACCCTCAGACAACAATCCTTGAAGCCCTTATCTCTTTTTTGGTCATGGAGGTGAGATAACCTTCTACTGGTCGGAGAGGGGAGAATTGAACTCCCGACTTCTTGATCCCAAATCAAGCGACATACCACTTGCCTACTCTCCGATATTATGGTGCAGAATACAGGACTTGAACCTGCGGTCTCGATATTAAAAGTATCTTGCTTTACCAACTAAGCTAATTCTGCATATTGGTCTGAGTGACAGGATTTGAACCTGTAACCTGATAGTCCCAAACTACCCGCCCCACCATTGAGCTACACCCAGATATTAAGTTTATAATGTTATGTTGTTAACACCATGAGGAAGAATGATACAAGAAATTTATTAACCATATAATGTATTCTTGTTAGCACCTCAAAGTATTTATGGTGGGCAGGGTGAGATTTGAACTCACGATGTATCTTACGTCATGGTTTTACAGACCACTTCCTTCAACCGCTTGGATACCTGCCCATATTATGTTTTAATGGAGTACGAAGAGGTGATTGAACCCTCGACACTCACGTTAACAGCGTGACGCTCTACCATCTAAGCTATTCGTACATATATGGTCTGGATGACAGGACTTGAACCTGCAACCTGATGACCCCAAATCACCCACTCTACCATTGAGCCACATCCAGATATTTTATTTATTATTTAATGGAGGATGAAGAGGGACTTGAACCCTCGACACTTGACTTAACAGGTCAACGCTCTAACCAACTGAGCTATTCATCCATATATGGTGGGAAGTGAGTGAGTTGAACACTCCGAGCTTTTCAGCAACGGTTTTACAGACCGCTCCGCTACCTCTACGGAATAACTTCCCATGTTATTTATTTGATTTAATGGAGGACGAAGTGGGGGTCGAACCCACGACACTCACGTTAACAGCGTGACGCTCTGCCTCTGAGCTATTCATCCATATGGTGCGGGTGAAGGGACTTGAACCCATACGCCTTTCAGCCACAGTTTCTAAAACTGCTTCGTCTGCCATTCCGACACACCCGCATAATTTGTTTTATTGTTACAACCAAGTTGTAATGGTGGGAGAAGAGGGTATCGAACCCAATCCTCTACAGATTTTCAGTCTGTCGCTAATCCATCTCAGCTATCCTCCCATATTAATTTATTAATTAGGTTTTATGGTGGGAAGTGAGTGAGTTGAACACTCCGAGCTTTTCAGCAACAGATTTACAGTCTGCCCCGCTACCTCTACGGTATAACTTCCCATATTATTTAATTTAATGGAGTACGAAGAGGGACTTGAACCCTCGACACTCAACTTAACAGGTTGACGCTCTAACCATCTGAGCTATTCGTACATATTGGTGCGGTAGGTGGGACTTGAACCCACACATCTTTCGACCACAGCTTCTTAGACTGCTACGTCTGCCATTCCGTCACAACCGCATGATTTAATTTATTGTTACAACTAAGTTGTAATGGTGGGAGGAGAGGGTGTCGAACCCACATCCTTTGGTTTTTCAGACCAACGCTCAGACCGCATAAGCTATCCTCCCATGTAATAATGTTTAGTTGTAAATTTTATGGGGTGAAAGACGGGACTTGAACCCGCAAAGTCCAGATTCACAGTCTGGCACGTCTACCAATTTCGCCACATTCACCATATTATATTTATTGGTCGGGGTGACAGGAATTGAACCTGCGACCTGATGTACCCTAAACACCCGCTCTACCACTGAGCCACACCCCGTTAATTTGCATAACAAAAGGGACTATCCTTGTTATAAGAATAGTCCCTACGGTTCACCTGTAATTATGTACAAGTGTAACTATATTCACTTACTGCGTTGTATGGGTACTGGAATAGGTTGGAGCTTAGGAACACCTGAAATGTCCATAACATACCTAATAAGCCTGATAAGCCTACTAATTCCGTAACCAAATAGTCGCAATAACGTACTATTCTCATATTTATTATATTTAAAGTTAAATTTATATCCTGGTTTATACCCATTTAGATTAAAGCCATTATGAGTATAAGAAACAAACCCAAGTCCAAACGGAAGACAATATACTGGGAAGTTTTTATGATTATTCGGTTTTAGTGATTTGTTGTTCATCATATTATTGTTTCTCATTTTCATCATTCTCCTTAATCTAATAATTTTTTATTTTAATAATTGGTAATATTTATAAGAGTTACTAAGAACTATATTTTATAGTAATTATTAACTTGTCTTATCATATTCTATTATATCTGGTTTTATTCCTCTTGTCAAGCATTATTTATAACTTTTTGTGTTTTACATATGTTCTACACTTTTCTGATTGTGTAAATTTGGCTTGTTTACTTGATTTTGAGCTTAAAATTTTTATGTTTTAGTGGTTTCTTTAATAATTAGTTAGTTCTTATCATTCATGTGTTTTGATTTTGAAAGTTTTTCTCCACTCTGTAAATCCTTTATTATTTCATCATCTTTAGAAGTGTCATCAGGGGATAACCCTTTTTTTTCTCTTAATGTCTCCATTAACCAATCAGCATAACCTTGAACAGACATATCTATCAATCCTTTCTGTTTTATTATTTAGATACTAAAAAAGAGACTGCACCTTTACAAGTACAGCCTCTTTATATAACCTCTAATAAATTCTCAATCTTATTAGTTATATTCCGATATTATGACGATGTTCGTATAAGAGCAGGGAAGTACCCACTTTCACACATACGCCAAAGTAAACTATTCTTATAAAGATATTTAGATATAACGCCAAATAGACCCTTTTTATATCCAAGCGGATTAAAGTAAAAATGGCAATGATTTTTAAACCCATAGCATTTGCCTGGATTTTTAGCAATATTCGGTTTTACATTTTTAATTATCGCTAAACTTCTCATTGTTTTTACACTCCTTCTAATCCTTAATTTAATCTTTAACTTAGTTTATTTTATATAAGTATATTACATTCATACTCAATGTATTCCATTATATGTGGCTAACCTAATTTTTGTCAACCATATTTTAGAATAATCTTGATATTAATTAGATTATACAACTTTTGTTGACTGCTGTCAATACAAATGTATGTCGTACCCTCTAATTATTTGTTTAACATATTGATGTTAGGGTAGAACAGTTATAAATTATATTAAAATAGTAGTTTAAAAACATTGACCACAGTCAATGAAAAATGATATAATTGAGGTATAGTATATGACCCAGTAGAAATAGGAAAATACTTTAGTACATTAAATGGCTGTTTAAAATCAATTCTGATTTTTGAAGAGCCTTTTGTTATATAAGACTAAAAGAGATGGAAGGTGTTTAATATGAAGTGTCCTTATTGTACAGGAGAAATAGAACGTGTTAGAACAGATAATAATGATGGTGTAATGATTAATTACTGTAAAAAATGTGACCAGTTTATAAAAGTTTCAGCATGTAAGAAGATTGAAGAATTTGATGGAATGTTGAGAGGCGAGGAGAGCGTAGAAATGGAAGAAGTAACAATTGTAAACAGGAAAGAATATAGAATAAATGTTGGAGATATTGTCATAAATGGCAATCGCAAAAGTTTAATATTCCGTAATGGGCGTGAGTACAAATCAGTTGATTTAGATGATTTTGCTGTCTATGGAACTTTTGATACTTTAGAAAAATTAAATGATTGTTACAAAGACCATAAGGTAATTAGAAAATACAAGGTCGTGGAATATTAGGTCGAAGTAGTAACAACATGTAGAAAGGGTGAAGTAAAATGGAAGGTAAAGCATATACAATATATGAAGTTATGGAAGTGATAAAAGAAAACAAAGAATTAATTTTTGAAATTAGAGAAGATAATGAATTCTCTAAGTATATGGTGCTTATATGTTGTACTGGATTGTCAGGAGCATATTTTTTAAGATATTATCAGAAACCAAAAGATAATTGGAGTGACAAAAGATGGAAAGTAGCAGATTATATACCATTAAGTGAAGAAATTAAATGGTATATAAGTAAGTTTACAAGAACAGATATTCAAAATTCTGTTAATAAATATGGAATAAGAAGTTAGTTCGTAATACTACTAAGTTACACAGTTATAAAGAAAGGAAGTGCATTAATAATGGGAAGGTGCAATGTAGAATATAACGGAAAATGGGCTTGTTTTTCAAGCATTGTTGATGATTTCATAACAGAATTTATGGAAAAATCAGAATATGAAAAATGGAGAACATCTGAATATGGCAAAAATCTTAGACCAACAGAATGTAATATAAAAACAATGAATGAAGTATCAATTTCAATACGTTTAAATAGAACACACTATAAATCAGTACAATGTTTGATTGAATGTGGACTATCAGAAGAAGAAAGTGAAAAAATTATTTATGATATGGAAACAGAACATTATTGTCCTATTCCAAAAGATAATGGAAAATTTGAATGTCCAAATTGTCACAGAGAAGTAGATAGAAAAGAAATGATATGCAAAAATGATACTTGCTGTCTTGATTTTGTATGGAGAGTATAACATGCCATGCTGACAAAATAATAAACACTGTAGGAGGTATAAGGAAATGGATAGATTAAATAAAACTGAATTAGGACAATTTAATGATGAAAGATTTCCTAAAATTCAAAATGATTTTGAAAATGTGATGAAAGAATTCTTAGAAAGATGGAAAGATATTGATACAACAGACCTACAAGCAGTATGTTTAAGTCAAATAGGTTGGTTAATATCAAAACATCATATGATGTACAATATGGACAGATTAATGAAAGAAAAGGGTTATACCAGTAGTGGACAAGCAAAAACTGTAAAATACATTGAGCAAATAATTGATTAATTAAGTTGCAAAAATTATTGAGCTATGGCTGACGTAAATGGATTTCTAAAAGAATTAGCAGAACTAACCAGTAAATATGGTATAGATATACAATAAGTGAACTGCATGAGGAATGTATTATCTCTCATTGTATGAATTATAACGAACATGAAGAAGAGTATGAATTGTTTTAAATATATAAGGCATGACAACTGATGGGAGGTGCGTACATTGAAGTTACAACACAAATTAACTTTAATGAGATGGATAGTTCAAAACTATCTGTTGAGGATGACAGGAAAAAAGCCAATACATTATCCAACAAAACCGTATGAGGAATTATTGGAAGAATTAAAACTTAGCAAATATATAAAGATGGTGAAAAAAAGTTACTACAGAAAAAACTAATAAGGAGGGATGTTTAATGTTGGCAAGCGAATGTAGCTTAGGCAAGAGATTAAAGCAGAAGGAAACTAAAACCATATTTGAGGTGCAAGAAGTTGATGGTCAAAAGATGTGGGTTGATATTAAGTGGGGAGATGTAAGCTCATATTTAGATGAAGACTTATTCTATGACTTAGATTACTATACAGAATAGTTTAAGTATAAAGTAAAGGAGATGATTTTAATTGTACAAATATTTTATAAGTTATACTCATGGGAGTAATGATGGAAAGTTTGGTTTTGGTAATTGCGATATAACTTTAGACCATTCAATTGAAGGGGTTAAAGATACAATTACTTTAGAAACACAAATTCTACAAGATGTTCTAAATAATCAAAAGATACAATTATCTTGGGTAAAAATAATCAATTTCATAGAAATTAAGTAATATACAATTATATAATTTGACGAATTAATGAGAGGAGGGTTATTAATTTATGGCAATACGTAAAAAAATAAAATATTATAACCTAAATTCATTAGGAACAATCAAGGGTGACTATTTAATGTGTCCTTGGTGTGCTATGGGATTAGCTTGGAATTTTGATGATAAATTAAAAAATTTAGAGGATAAATCTTTCAATTGGCAATATGAAACATGCCCTCATTGTAATAAAAAATTAAAATATTTCAAATGGAGAAATCTTATTCATGTTAGAAGAATAAATAAATTTTAGTTCATAATATTAACATAAGGAGTGATGTCATTGAAGAAACGTGCAATGAAAAAATGGATACCTAAAGATATATGTTACTGCGGTAATTGTAAATGGAGAAGTTTAAATGAAACAAAAGATAACCAAATGAACGGATACTGTAAGTATTTAAATTTAGGTGACTGGTATAAAGAAGGTACTTTGCTTTTATGGGATGGATGTAAGGAATGTGGAGAGCATGATGGAGATAAAATTGAAGAAATACAAAGTATAAGAAACGCTAAATGGTATGCGAGAAATCCAGAATATAGAGATGATTGATACTAAAATTTGTATGATTATATAACATTTCTTAATCAATAAAGGAGGTATTTAAAATGCAATATGTTTTGTGTTTCGGAATAATTATATATGGAATAATAGTAGCCTTAAAACAGAATACGAAAAATAATAGAATACAAGAAGAGAATGATAGATTAGAAGTAGAAATAAGGGGCGAAATTAAAGAATTGACCTGCTTATATAAGTAATAAATTAAAGATGGAGGTCTTAGATATGTATAGTGAAGAATTAGCAATAAAGATTAAAGAAAAGGTAGATAAAAGCAAAAAAACAATATTAGTTAAGGACACTGTGAATTATATTGGTGGCTACAGGGAATTAAAGTATTTTTATCCTAATGAAACTGTAAAGAAAGAGCATATAGAGAATATGAGACAGGATATATATTGCAGATATAGTGAAGATAGTCCTTTATATGAGACCTTATACAATAATTTTTTCAAAGAAAACTGTAGTATAAGAGTTTTGATGGGAGTTTTTTATAAAGAAATGAACGAGTTCTTAGAAGATTAATGTTGTTTTATAGATAACATTATCATAATAGAGTTTATCATAAGTGATAATCTAATAAATAAGATATTGGAGGAATAACAAATGAGAAAATATAGAATAGGAATAGGTTTTGACAAGAAAGCAGAAGAGGAATTAAATAATTTAAAGGAATTCATGGACAAGTACAGCCCGTTTGAAAAGATAGAGTTAGAGACATGTCCATTATCATTAGTGGTATCTACAGATAAATATGCGTATCTATCAACTTCTGATATGGCGAATAATATAAACTCTTTAATGAGAAGCCTCAATTACCCAGTATCAAAAGTATTGGTTTTTGACTACAACTAAAGATGAAAGGATGTAATATATATGAATAGATGGACACTAACAGAAGAGGTTAAAGAGAAATATAAACCTATTATTCAGGAATTCTTAAATAAGATGGAGAATTTAACTTGTGAACAAATTGATAGCATGGATAACGATGAATTCTGTATTGAATTAAGTGATACAGAACTACGACCATATACATTATTGGAGCTTATGAAAGAATTTGGTTATGGAAACGAAGAGTTTAATGATAACGGATGGGAATTAGACTTTTGGATTGATATTGAAAAGTTGGAAGGATCGTATCCATCAACGTCAGAAAGATTATGTATACATGGTTGTGGTATGACTTTTGAATTAAATTTATCCGTGAAAGAATTCATGTAGTAATATGGCTTAATAAGAGGGCAGGGTAACACCTGCTCTTTGTTATATCTAAATATTTTAAGCTTAGATTTGACTTCATTTGATACAAACATAGTATAATATAAGAAGTTTAAATTTAAAAAGGTAATTTAATTGCAAATTTTATTTATTGAGGGAGATGTTTTTATTATGAATAGTACAGAATTTTTTTACGATTGGGATAACAAGGTATTTTATTTGGTTAATTTTCGGGAAGAGACTTATATGAAAATAGCAGAAGAGGGCAGTGTTCATTATGAACTTTGTACACATTTGTCTTATACAAGATGGGAGTATGCTGAAACTTCACATAAAATACTATCTACATTTAAAAAGGTTGATACTTTAAAAGAATTAAGCGGTACTGAATAAATTTTGGTCAAGATTATAAAAAGCAGGAGAACCCTGTTTTTTATTTTGCATTTTTATATATATAAAAAAAAGATATAAGAAAACCTTATATCTTTAGCCTATTATGTCATCATCTATTTGTAGTATTGTTTTAATATATTGAATAATGCCTTTGAATAACCAGTAGACTTCGAGCGTCTATCCATATTAATGAAGTATTGATAAGAAGCACCTGGTATTCCATAGGACGTAATAATCCACCCCGTTTTTCACAAACATTACCTCTCATTATTTGGTCATTTAATTTAAATTGGACAACAGTATGTTTAACTTCATTGAATTTATTAAAAATCGGTCTGTTACACCAAATACATACTTTTAAGAAGGCTACTATGGCTATTAATAAAAATATACCAAGTAAAGACACTTCTATTATTATCTTCTCCAATATTACCACTCCTTAATTTAACCAATTATACTATCATATATATGTATTGTTGGTTCATTGTATAAATTAGAATGTTGATCGTAAAATCGGTCTTTTAAAATCAGTTCTTCACCTAAGTCTTCTTTTAGCTTCAACAAATCATCTAAATCACTTATTGTTACATGAAAAATCTCACAGGTATCAGTTTCATTTTCATAATCTTTTACTACCTCTACCTCTAATTTATAATTAGATAATATCTCCTTGTAAGATTGTAATTGTTTATAAGTTCCAACATTGCTAACCGCAAATCTTTTCATAATAAAATCCTCCTTAAAATTAAATTTAAAATTAAATTACCTTTTCTATAAATTAATATGTTGTTATTATATTGATTTGACACTGGATTTATTTTAAGATTAAAAATATCAGTTTCATAAATATTAATTATAGGAGGTTCACTGCATTGAAACAAGAGACTTGTAGAGATTATATTCCTATTGGTAGGAATTTGCGTAATATAAGAAAGAGTAAAGGATTAAAGATAGATGAAGTAGCCAATAAGATAGGGTGTAGCCCATCAGCAATCTCAATGTATGAGAGAGGGGAGAGGAATGTTAAAATTGAGAGACTATTAGAGCTTATAATATTCTATCAGCTTGATATTAAGCAGTTTATGAATGAATACAAAGACCAGATAGGCGTAGAATTAAATGATTTCCATGAGATAATTAATGGACGATTAAAAGATACTAACCAAATCAATATAGAAAATAAAGTAAGAGTTCGTGCAGATGGGAGATGTGAACTGTGCGGGAAACATGCACCTTTTGTAGATAGGAATGGTGAACCTTATCTTGAAATGTACCTGTTGGATACAGGAGAGCAAAGTACGGAATTTAATACTGTTGCCTTATGTCCAAATTGTAAGGCAAAGATGAAGATAATGAATTTAGAGGGTGAGTATCTATACTTGAAAAATAAAATTCAAGAAAAAGAAGATATATAATGTTATATTTTAAACTTTATATTAACAATGGGTTTAGGAATGGTGTATTCAAACAA
>Ga0183101_1000912_pt4 | contig 13422 bp, 12 predicted proteins | sample Biomet3_FD_127790 | JGI IMG/M metagenome (GOLD analysis project Ga0183101, IMG submission 127790) | Microbial communities from bioreactor (seeded with sewage sludge) at LBNL, California, USA - Biofuel metagenome 3 | ecosystem: Engineered > Bioreactor > Anaerobic > Unclassified ... | reverse complement strand
ATCAGGATAGGAGTTAAAGCTCCTGTCCCTGTATTACCGCCTCTAAGAGTAATTTGCACTTCCGGAGCTGTATAATAGCTTTTATTGTAATACACCTTGGTTACAGCTTCAGTATCAGTTATTATTACTGTTCCCTTGTCGTTTATGTCATCAATATCAACATGGATTGCCGCATCATACAATATAGGCTCCGCTTGTGCAGCCACGCTTTCTATAATAAAACGTACTAGCGCACGCTGATACTCATAATCTCCCACCTTATAGTCAACAAAATTATCGTATTCAGGTGGTGTATCAATAGCCTTTATGAATTCAGCAAGCGACATCTCTCCTGATGTTATGGCTATATTACTCAAAATAGCGTTACATGCACGGATAAAAGCTTCAGATACTTCAATTAATTCGTTTTTATTTATTCCATATTGCTTGCTGATATTATCCGCAAGAGATGTATTTTCATCAAACTTTAGTTTCGCCAAAAACTTCCTAACAAATTCATCGTTCAAAGAAAAACTTTCTGATGATACAGTATTTATATTTTTCTTCACTGCTTCATTTACGGCCACCCTATAGGACCTATTGATTCCATAAAGTTTACTATTGCTCTCTGCCACAGAAATATCTTCTACTAAATCCCGGATAAACTTGGTGCAATTTTTTATACCGTCAACCATTATGACTACTTCACTCCGATTAACTGTTATTTGCTTGGCCACAGTTTCTACTATCTGACTAAGCTCTACTACGCTTTTACTAATCGCCTTCCCTGTTTTGTCGGTTAGAATGATAGCCGTCTCATTATTCATTTTGCATATCCGCTTTTTAGCCTGATCCGCAACAGCAATTGTTTCTTTTATACCTCGCGAAAGTTCTTTGCTAACATCGTCTTTTAAAGCAAAACTTTCAATGAAATTTAGCATATAGCTGATATAATCAAAATAAACTTCCGAAAAAGCAATAGTTTCTAAGTTTAGCTTATCAATTTTATTGTTTTGGTTTTCAACTACCTTTATATTTGCATTGTAAAGCGTTTTTATTGCCTTGCTAGTATTATCTGTTAGGCTTATTAATTCTGCTTTGCTAAGGCTATAACTGTTGTTATTAGCTTCCGCTAAAAGCATAACCTCACTTACACTTCTAACAAACTTAGCACTATGGGTTATATTTTCAATAACCAGTGCTTTTTCAGATTTGTTTATCCGCATACCCTTTACTGCCTGCTCAGCAATATTGGCAAGCTCAAATAAATTCTTACTAAAACTTTTACCGGCACTGTCTGTTATGGCAATGCCGGTAGCGTTGTTTAACTTGTAAAAATATTTGTTTGTTTCAAGGATTTCAATATTTTCTTGGTAGAGTTTTGCCATGCACTTGCGAACACCAGCTACAAGGCCAAAACTTTCAGACAAAACCTTGTTTGTACGTTTAAGACTATCCTCTACTATTGAGATATTTTCGTTGCTGTTTTTAACTATGAGTTTTCTACTCGTATCATTAAGCAAGAAATTATCATAAAAGTTTTGAGCAATATGCTTATCGCTATACTCCTCTAGGCAAAAGTTTTCCATAAAGCGAAGCATATACTTTATATAGTCAATATAAACTTCTGATATAGCGATGTTCTCTGAAAGCTTAGTTAAAACCCTCTTATTTGCCCTATCTGCCATAGAAATGTTTTCAAGGATATGTAAAACGAATCGAAGAACATTACGATACGTTTCATAAACTAAAACCTGCTCTTTTATAGTTTTGCCAATTGCTTTTTTTGCAATACCACTTACCTCTAAGCCTTCGGTTGTCTCAGCAGTAAAAAGATACTTGCCAAATTCTTCAACAGCTCTGCTAGCTCTTTCATCGCTAAGATTAAAAACGCAACCTTCGACGGTATAATATTCAATTATTTTTTTGCTAACCGCCGTTGTCATAGTGTCTCAGCTCCTATTAGGAAAGTGTGAATTGAAATGTAGTAGTTACTTCATCGTCTGCAGCTTTATTAATTACGGCAAATGTTACACGATCTAAAAATATTCCACCTGTACTCGCATTACAAATACCAGCCTCAGTAATAGCACCTGTAGCCTCTCCTGCGGCGAAATTAGTTGTAAAGGTCATAACCTTAGTTCCTGCAGCATGGCTATACGTAGCTGCTTTCCTTGCTAGTTCAGTTACAAGTGTAGTCTGAGTTGCCACAGCCGCAGTTGTCCCTGTCCCAAGCGCCGTAAATCCCATGACTGCAGGACGACTAGCCGTAGCTCCAATAGAATTACAAATGTGGTCAAACCCAACATTTAAGATAAGGTTATCCTTTCTAGTAACGGAAACATCCCCGTTTGCTTTCTTTAGCGTCAAAATCATACTGCCTTTACACTTTAAAAATTCATCCTCTTTTCTTGTTTTTTTAATACCATGACCAAACATTTCTTGTAAAAATTCTGCTAAATTCATTAAAATCAGCTCCCTTGTAAAATAATTTTTGGGTAAAGATATAATTTATTAAAAACGCCTAACGGCGGTAAAGCTTGTTCCATACTTTTAGTCTTTTGACTGTTTTCCGAGTAAATAAAAAGTTTTCTATTTGTTGCTCCTTGTGATAATCCAAACATTAACCAGTCACGCTCTGGGACTATTAAAGCAATATCCATGCGATTTCCTAGGCTATCGGCCATATAAAAACAGCTACACCGATTATCAAACCCAATACACAAAAAAGACACTTCATTACGAAGTGTCAACAACACGCAATCATTTAATTTTTGTATTTTTTTTAACCAAAACACGATGTTAAACTGCTGTGGCATTGTACCTGGCAAATCATATTCAACCTGAGTAGTATCACCTACATACAAACCTTGTGCCCACCTGCTAGTGCGAAAATCAGAAGCTTTATTTGCTATCTTTGGTGCACTATTGTCACTAGTTTTAAGACTATTATTAAGTTCAACCCCAAAAACTTCCCCAGTATTGGGGCCTATATATCTAGCTATTTGTTGTTTAACGGTAGTTCCGTTAATATCTCCCATAACACCCCCCAAAACTAGGATATTTCTAGCCTGCTCGCTATCAACAGGAAAGTCCATATCAATCCACAACAAGTTACTGTTAGTAGCTCCTATAACCTTATATTCGCTCCAATTTCTAGCCAAATACTTTTGCGGTAACTCTACACTTGCAATATATTCACCTACTGTAGAAGATTTCTCTAGCTTTAGGCCATTGGAAGTAACATCATAGTACAGATTTATTTTATTCCCACTGTAGGAAATATCTGCTTGCTTAAAATCTAAAATAACATTTTTTGAGCTATCGCCTATGTTATTCATAAGAAAATATGCTGCATTTTGAGAATAATTATTATGTTCATCAACCGCTTTTATAAGCAGATAATATTGTCCGGTATTAGGGTAAGCCAGTCGGTGTTTGTTAATCTTTGTTGTAAATAAATCTATGGACTTGTCCCAATCTGTCGTTTGTCCTACTTTTATTACGTACTTAACACCATAAATGCTAAGAGCATCCCAATAAAAATCAAGGTTAGCACCATTACGCTCTACTATGAACCCTGTAATGTCCGGAATAATACAGTTAATGAAACCTTTTTCTCCGTCACCAAAACAGTCATAGTAAGCAACGGCAACCGTCTTTATGATTTCTGTAGTCTCATGCTTGTACAAGTAAACATTATCGGTGGTTTGAGCTTTTTTAGCCCCATTAACATAGATGCTGGCGCCTATGCAGTTATAAGGAATTTCAAGGAACGTTATGAGCGTTCCTTCATTATTTTTTGTTAACGCAATGTCTTGCGGAGCTTCCGGACGTGCCTTATTGTAGTTCAATATCGAAGCATTGGAATACTCATCATCCGTACTAATGGCATACAAATAAAGCATCCCAACATACTGAGGCGGCATTTTAGTAGAAGTGTTGTTAATAGTCCTATCTAATAGTCCTGTGTTGCTTCCTACATTCGTATTTACACGTAGCTCATAACATTTTAATTTTGATATATCCGTAGGATAATCCCAGGTAAGTTCTGCTCCATATCTATTAAATGTGAGGCTAAAGTTTTTAGGCGTAGGAACATCTCCATCGCTATCCGGGCTTATTTCCTCGGCCGTGAAACCGTTAGCAAGGTTTATTTGCTCAGTAGCCTGCGCAAGATATGCTTTGAGTAAGCTCATAACATACCGGCCGTCACCTTGCACTGTGCTAGGAATACTAGGCACGTCTATTATTTTTTTAGCAACCTCGTCACTCATTTAAATCACCGTCCGTAAAATAATACAATTTACTATTGCATACCACTAGCAATCGCTTGTTGTAAAGCCGTAGTTAGCGTAGTGTCTTGAGATATATCATACTCATTCTCATTTAGAGCCAACATAATGGCTAGTTTAACTATTACCTCATTAATTGCATCATGACTAATTGGTAAATTCGTTGTTTCAGACGTTATCATGTCAGGCGTTGCAAAATACCTAAAACGGACAGATTCTATATCATCATCTACAATATCAACCCTGCCATTAGTCATTCTCAAAGGATAACTGCCGGCAGCTATCATAAAGTTTTGTGGCAAAGAATCACCATTATGCACCGTCAATTCCTTTATAAGAGAAGGAAAACGTGCAGAAATTAGCAAGGCCGCCACCTGTTGAATTGCTGTGTTAATGAATTCGATGCAACTATCAGAAGAATATTCATCCGATATGTCATGTCCTGCTGCCTTTATCCTTGCAATAGCTTTTTGTACTGACATACTCATGTAAAATCACTCCCCTTATACAATAAATGGCATACGTTGTTTGATCCTGCTATACCTTCGATTTGGAACTAGGCTATCCATCAATCCTTTAACAGCTTCACCCAATATGTCCGTATCAGTATTGTTCAAAATCATACAGGTAATCTTTACAACACTGTCTATGAATATATCTGGAAGTGCTATTGTGCCACCATTTTGAATATCGCTAAACTTAACATCAGCAATCTTTGCTCTGTATAACAAATCTACATCAACACCGCAGTACAGCTTATCTGCAAAAATCTTATAACCATTCCAATGTACCTTTTCTACTGCAGGAATTGGTGACAAATGGTAACCATCCTTTGCTCTAACTACACTAACAAGCGAAATAAAATCATCAGGAAGGTAAACACCTGTAGTTGCAAAATCAACGTATTTCTTGGGCGTTTCTCCCTCTGCTAAACCACTGTTATATAGGTCTATCTCAGCATTTATTTCATTTGCGCGGTACTCATGTATCTTTTCAAGAAAATCGGAATTTTTCATGGCAAAAGAATTATTAATATAGCGAATACACTCACTAAGCGCATTAATAATGTCATAATCACTAAACAAAATCTCGCTGTTATCTTTTAGCTTGCTTCGGACCATTTTTAGTACTTTCTTTACGGAAATCATTATTATTACCTCGCTCCCTGCCAGTATTTTCTTGTATGTAATGGCGCAAATTCTGGATGAACTTCAAAGAACTTAACAATCATTTTGTGGTATGCACCCATATCGCCGTGATTTCTTGCTTTATTAGCTTCCATTAGCCAGGGATCATACAGCCACATTTCTTCCGGAATAAAGCCCATTTGTATAACTTCGGAACTTCCCTTTCCTGTCCTACCACCATGCTCTGTAGCTTCTTGTGCTGCTTCTATTGCTTGCCCTATATCAAACGTATTTCTGATACGTATTAGTTTCTTTTTTTTATCCAAAACTTCTATCTGCTGTCTTGTTAGCATGTCTTTCTCTCCTTTTACTTATTAAAAATAAAAAGGCACACCTGCATAGATGTGCCTCTTAGTGTTTAAGCTAGAATTAGCGTTTGATGTTAATCAAAGAACCACTAGCTTTTGGTTGCGTTCCTTGCAAACCAAGCTGAGCCTCTAAAACAAATTCAGTATAGCTACCTTTTTTGGCAAGGTCTTTTACTTCATGTGGACGAGTTAAATATTTTAACTCCCAATATTGACTGTCCATGAAATCAATACGGTTATCCGGATACATACGATGTGCTTCTGCTGTGATAGTACCAAAATCAGATTGGAAAACGTCAACAACAATATCCATTTTATGCTCACCGGATTTGCGTTTAGTTTGTCCAATAGCTCCTACAATACTAGAAAAACGACGTTTCTTAGCACCCGACATAATAGCTTTTGTCGGATTGCCGCCACGATTGTAACACATTTGCATAACATCATTCATATTATCGGTAGATAAATCATCTGCTCCGCCAAGGTCAATGATATTGTTCTTAACGATTTTTAACGCAGTCCCAGTTGTAGTTGGCTTTACCTGTGCACTAGTCTTGCCTTCAACTGCGTCTGCCAAGGCATCATACAAAGTGAACTTAGTTTCCGGAGTTGTTGCATCTACTCTAACATAGTACAACAAACCCTGTTTCAATCCAGTAGGCATTGTGTCAGCAATGAAATACACAAAATCACCTGTAGTCAAATTGTGTTTTACTGCACCAGTGCTCACAATACCATCAGCAACAGTCAAAGTACAATCAATGTTTTGCATGCTCATGAAATATGGAATTCCACCAGAGCGAGGTTTTACACTTTCACTACCAAGCTGTTTAGCTTTGCCATTAACAAGCATATACTCCATGTCTCGTGCTTGCCCAATCATGGCATTTTTCACTTGACGAACAAATTCGTCTTGCTCATTGTAGATTTTGTTAACCTTGCGTTGCGTATCGGTTACATAACCTGTGTTTTGGAAGTTTTGTACGCAGTTGGAAAGCCCTTCCATAGAACCAACTTTTTGAGATACATAGTCCTCTTTTTCAAAATGCGCATTGTCTTGCGGTGGGCGCAATCCTTCTGTCGTCCAACTAAACTCTGTAGCTTTGGCATCCGGAGCTTCTCTGAAACTAGACAAAAATTTTGTCTGATCAGGTTCAATATTGGTAATAAGCTTGGAATAGTCCTCAGCGTTTCCGTAGGCTTCGTAGGTCGCAGACTGTGAAGCACTAGGGTTTAAATCTCTTGCCATAAAAATCACCTCTCGTAAAAAATTTTATTAAATAAAAAAGAACACTACCGGTTAAGATTGTGTTCCTTGTTATTTCCTGTTGCCAAAAATCTTGGTTAAGAAAGCGTCCTTACCTCTATTGTCAGCTTTTGCAAGTTCTGAAAAGTCTATTTTTTCTGGAACGCTAGCTGCTCCGGTACCAGGTTGCTCCACTACTTGTGGTTTAGCAGCAGGTGTCGGTGCTGTTTTTAAATTATTATTCTGAGCATAAAAATCAAGCCGTGTATCCTCATAATACTTTTTAAGGATTTCACAGCCTTCCGGAGTAATAGTTTTATTTTGATAAGCAGCAATAGTATCTGCTATTGTTTTTGCCTGTTCATAAGGCAATGACTTGTAGCGACTAGCCATATAAATATCTATTTTGTCAAAATTCGGTTCTTTAGCACTCAAATCTTTAACATAGTTACCAATATCACGATAAATAGTCTGTTGCATAACATTTTGTTGAGCTGCTTGCTGCTCTTTAGCTCTAATAGAGTTTTGAACTTGAATGATAATGTCATTTTTATGCCATTGAACAGCAGTTTTGTAGTTATTAAGTTTTTCTGCAATAGATTCATCATCCGTATATTCAGCGGCCGCCAATTCTTCTGCAGTAAGGCCAACGTCTTTTAAAGCTTTATCTTTTGCAAGACCGTCAACTTTCGCATAAAAAGCCGTCATATCCGGTTGGTTATTTACAGCTTGTTGCCCCTGTGACAGCTGTTGTTCTCCATTTACAGCAGTATTACTTTGTGCTGCCGCCATTTCCTTACGCACCTTTAACTCTGCATACTGTTGGCGATAAGCGGCCGGTATACGATTTTCATCCACCATATTCATTTGCATAGCAATAGCAAAATCTTGTGGAGTATATTCAATGGGTGCTTGCGGTTGTTGTGGAGTAACAATAGGTGCTACTAATCCTAAATTATTATTAGCATTAGCCTCTTGCCCTGGTATTTTGTTTTCATTTGATCCCTGAACTGGTGTTGTAGGCGTTGTAGGTACAACATAATCTTTTGGTTTATCAGCAACGTCTTCCACTTTTTTACTGTTAACAGGCTTTAGTTCTCTAATTCCCGTCCTAGGATCTACAACAATAGCAAACCCACCTTGTTCTTCAGTACCTTTGTCACCTGTCGCACTACTAGTATCAGGATTACCATTATTATTGGTATCAATGCCACTAGTATTATTATCAGTGCCATTACTCGGTTCAGTTACAACAGGCTGTGCTTCTCCTGTCGCACCACCGACATTTACGCCATCACCTTCATAAAACACTTGGAACTTTTTCATTATTCAACAATCCCCCAATCCTCTTCAAGAATATCGCTCTGAGAAGCAAGCCACATTTGATGTGAACCATCAGCGCAACGCATTTGAAGATACGGCCGACATTTGAATAAATCTCCTTCTTTGTACCCATATGCTTTTGCAGTTTGAGCATTACAAGGAATACCTTGAGGATAGCCTTTTTGATATACAACAAACATCCCTTTACCATTCCACCCTTTACGAGTAATACGATGACCAGCCTTAGCTGCTTCAATAGCTTGTCCAAACGTCATGTAATTGATTTCACGACTTACTTTTTCAAACTCTGCCTTTGGACACCATGACTCATAGCCGTCAGCATAAACTAAATGGTAACCTTCCTCTTTACCTGTTTCATTTTCCGGCAACTTCCACCCACGATATGCGTTATACGCACCAAGATTCATAGGTTCTGTCATTACAACATTACTTCTTAAATACTTTTTCATGCTTTCTCGCTCCTTTGTCTTTCATTTATTAGTTTGGCTTGCTTTTCCCTGGCACGATTACCTTCACTCACTGCATTTCTAACTTTAGAAGTGAAATTAATAGCCGCCATGTAATAAAACCTTACATCATCAGCCGCAATTTCTTTGTTTCTCAACTTCTCAAGCACCAGTTCTTCGGTGTCGTCCATAAAAGCTTCCACAAACTCTATAATACCTTCTGCCTTAATGCCTATATTAATGGGCACCTGTAAATCAGAAATACGCTCTTTAGACTTTACATAATTATTGTCTATAGAGCGTATAACTCTTCTCATATTAGGTTGTCGTAGCTTACGCATGATTCATAATCTCCTTTGTTGCTATCGCATTTGCAGATGATGGAATTCCATTAGCCGCCAGTGCTTTTTGCTTTGCATCTACTGGTAGGTCACGATAATTTACCGACATATGAGGCTGTTTTGCCTTCTCAATATCGGCTTGCAACTTAGCCTGTATTAATTGTACTTGCTCTTGCTTGGCTTGCTGCTGAGCTTGTTGTGCTTGTTGTTGCATTTGTTTTGCTTGCTCGCTATTTGGGTCAACAAGATAATTTTGGACGTTTCGTATGCCCATCTTTTCAAGCAAATCCTTAACTATTTCATACCAACTATTAGCATTTACTATTCCTGTAGCAGCTAATTGTGGGTAAATCTGATTGATAAGCAACATTAAGTATTGTATTTGAGCTTCCTTGGTCCCTGCTCCCTGCCCTATATTAATAATAAGGTCATAATCGATATCCAAATCTTCTTTTTTAATAGTAACTTGTTCATTTGTGAGACGAACAATAGTCTCACCGTCCAAATATTTTTGGTTTAGAAGTATCAAATACTTCATCATAGGGACAAAAAAACTATCAACCATGCTACGTGCCGTATTCTTGTGACGCTTTTCAGAAGCACCCATAATAGCAGTTATACCAGTAGCAGTCTTATTAAGGCTATTGCTATCTAACCCTTGGTTATACTTCGTGCTTCCAGATTGACTCTCTATTTCATTTTGAGCGTATTGCACAACTGTCATTGCAAGATTGTTAAATGGTAATTGTGGTGGCGTATAAACAGCATTTGAAACATTTTCCGTTTCAACCGTAACAAATTCGTCTCCGTCAATAAGAGCGTCCATATCAACCCCTTTAGGATTCAGGAACGTTCTTGGCGTATTGTTTTTTGCTAAATTAACAATAAGCTGACGGAATATAGCTGTTTTTAAATCCTGTTGCTGTATTAAATTATCGCAAAGGCCTTCTTTCTCATTGAAAACAGTATGTGGGGACGGCTTGCTTGGGCAAATAAAGAATGGTGCCAGTTCCAAATCATTCTTAGAAATTCTAATTGGTGTATTACCAATAGCGTGGACAATAATACTCTCCATTATGCCGTCATTGTTGTAATCAACATCAAGATAGGCTTCGTAAAGCTCTATTTCACTAGAAGCATTATCGTGGTCGCTAATTCTATCGCCGATAGTTTCACGTTCTTTATTCCTATCAATATCAAAGTTTGTAACCTTGGTATCACCTTTACCGTTTTCTATAGCCCCATCAATGTTGCTATATGTGCCTTCACGCTCTTTGCGTTTCAAATAGTCGCCTGTAACAATTTTCCGATGTGCCTTAAACTTTACAGTCTGTATGGTATTAGAATCAGGTGTGTATCTAAGCTCAGAAGGTGGCATATAAGCAACTACAGGGAAGTCCGCAGTAACAATAATTTTTTCAAAGGTTACTACTGCCAAATCAGGAGCATCCTTTAAAGGGTTTGAACTGATAACCTCAATATGTCCTTGCTGTTCTTCCTGGTACATGCTAGTGAGCAAATCAGCATTGTCTTGACTAACTAAAAGCTCATAACGTTCTCTTTTTTCTTCTCTTTTCCAAGAAACCTTGGCTACTGCGTAGTTAAGTATAAGAGCGTCCCTCATGATAAACTCAACGAAAGATGTGTAATTGTTCTTGCGCTGTAATTGATATTTCACTAACTGCTGTATCTTGGCAGCACGCTCATCATCTTCAATGTTTACACCTTGAACATCCATTGGATCATCACTACCACAAAACACTTCCATGTACGAAGGGATAAGGCAATCAATAGTCGTTAGTATATCTCGACTACAGAACTTAGACGTTTCCGAAAGCACAGGAAAACGTTTCTTGTAATATTCCTCTGTAGCAAGATACTCATCCAAGCGTTCTTTTAGCTTTGGTTCAATAGTATTTTTATAATACTGGTCGGCAACGTCTTTACATTTAGTAAAAACCTGCATTATTTTAGCTTTTTCAGAACTTTTCAAAGTCTTTAGACTTATTTCTTTAGTATCTTCATTCTCAACACTTTTCGCATTTTTTAACAGCAAATCCAATGGTGTCATGGGCGGTGCTTGTGGTTGTGGCTGTCCAGGCATTCCCATTTGTTGAGGTTGCATTCTTTGTGTATTTGCCTGACCACCTGCCATAGTTGCCTGTGCTGCTCCCAATTGTTGGTTTATATTTGAGTTTTCCATATTATCATCACACGCCCTTAGTCGAAGTATTCTGCTAGAATAACGGAAACATCAGCGGCTGCAGTCACATAGATGTTATCTGTCGCTAACGAAACAACAGGCAAAATCTTACTGTCTCCTGCTTTAATCGGAAGTCCATTTTCTACAGTAACATCCTTATCTCCCAAATAAATAGATTGGGCGGAAGTATTAGAAACTTCAATAGCTGTCCTTCCCACACGTTGATTAGCTAACACTCTTTCACTTGCCAAGACTACAGGTGAATTAGCCGCAATGTTAAGCTTAGTTGTTTTCATACATACAATGTCATTTAAAAACATAATTATCACTCCTTCCATTAAAAAAATACTTTAAATTTAACGTACCACCAAAGGTCTTCAACCCACCTAATTATTCTCATTACATGGCACCAACTTTCCTTATTCTTCCGGCAGCCTTTGCCTGTTTGTATTTTGAATTCTTATTTACCATAACTGGATGTGCAAAAGTCAATGCTAGTGCATCTCCGTAGTTAGGTGAAGGAATACCTCTGGTCTTCATATCGTCCTTGCTTTCCAGTTGGAACTTACCGCGAGTATTTATATATGATTCAGGAGCTATCAAGTCATTGTAAATTTCCTGATTTTCTTCAATGGTTCCACCGTCTTTTAACCAATCACGCATCTTACTCCACATTTCAGCACGAATATTTTGGTAATAATCATCTTCCGGAGAGCTATTAAATGGAATTAATACCCAATTATCACCACGTCCCATGGTCTTTAGAGCAGAATAAATACCGGTACCATAACCTTGGTCAATAAAGCCTGTGCTCATCCCATATTTATCTTCCAAAGCAGCCAATTTACCGGCAATCAAAACATCATTATCATTTTTAGGAATAGCCATTAAAACCTTGCTGTAGTTTCCCTGTCGCATATAAACGATCAACTTATCACTGCCAGTCCAAGCAGGATCTACACCAAATACAATCGGCGCAAAATTATAACTAGTCAAAGCAAGTAGCTTGTATCTTTCCTGTGCTAATGTTGCAATTTCTGTGGAAATTAATTGGTGGTCACCTGCAGACGGAAACATTCCCCGAACACGAACCTTAACGAAGTCGCTGTCCTCGCCGTATGTATCAACCCACTTTTTGATAGTGCTCTTGTTACTTATAGCAACTGTACGGCTATCTATCTGCCGTCCATGCCATATATTTCTTAACTTGTGAAAGCAATCATAAAACCACCCACTATTTCTAGTACCATTACCAAAACAGCACCATATAATCTCAGTGTCCTTATCTGTAGTGGCACCTTCTACTACTTCCCAAATGCAATTAGCTATGGCAGAAGCCTCATCAAATATGATAAGAATTCGCTTTTTCTGATTGTGCAAGCCTGCGAATGCTTCCGGATTAGCTTCGCTCCATGCTATGGCATCTATGCGCCAAGTTTTCTCATGCTCTTTATCGCTAGAATAGTAAGCCGTTGCTGTATAAACGAATAAATCCTTGCCAATGAATAACCTATGCCATTTTGCTAATTCGGCCCATGTCTTAGTCATAAGTTGCTTTTCAGTATTTGCTGTTACAACACCCTTACAATCTTCAAAAGTAGCTATTGCCCAGTGAATAATCCAAGCAACTAGCGCTGACTTACCAATACCATGTCCAGAAGCAACGACTTCCTGTATTACCTGGTTAGGTGTTTTTAATCCATCTCTTATGTACCCTAGTTCCTCTAATTGCCATTCTTGAGGTTCCTGTCCTTCTAGCTCACCTTCACCCCACGGATATGCTGCCCACACAAAACCCACTGGATCATGCGTGAATTCAGCTAAAAATTCAATAATAGCAATCTTTGCTTTATACTCCTCATTCTGAATGTTGCTGCTTTTCCTTGCCATTTATTACACGCTCCCTAGCTGCCTTTAAAGTATCAGCAATACCAATATTGCCGGTGACCTCAATTTTCTCGGTGAACATACCAAGATGTTTGCCTAGCAGCTCCAAAGCCCCAGTTGCTCCTTTAGCATTAAACTGATAAACAGCGGCTACCTCTGTTTTATCTAAAGCTTTTTCAACGAATG
>Ga0183101_1002364_pt1 | contig 13456 bp, 7 predicted proteins | sample Biomet3_FD_127790 | JGI IMG/M metagenome (GOLD analysis project Ga0183101, IMG submission 127790) | Microbial communities from bioreactor (seeded with sewage sludge) at LBNL, California, USA - Biofuel metagenome 3 | ecosystem: Engineered > Bioreactor > Anaerobic > Unclassified ... | reverse complement strand
GATTGCGAGCCTTTCCTTGCTTGCTGTCTTCATAGAAAAACCTCCTTGTCTACAATCATCCTTCCCATTGGCCATTTATGAAAGTGTGATTGTCTACTTAGAGGTTAGCAGTTCAATTTCAATAGAAAATGGTTTTCGTCCTGAAAAGGAAATTTGAGCGAACAAATACCCTGTTTCTTTAGCGAAATGCCCCAGGTCATCTTGTTCTTTGTGGCTTTGAATACAAAAAGGGCGGGTTTTCGCCCGTCCTCATTGAAAGGAGACAAATCAATATTTTCGGAACTGTAAGGTCGCGGAATTGGCATCGCAGGCAAGGACAGTGACAACCCAATTCAAATGGTTGCCATTATTGAAGTTTCCGGGATTGGTGGTGAAGTATTTGGCGCCACAACGGGTCATATCCCACGAATCGCCCGGCTGGAAGAGCGAGTCGGCCGAGGCAAATTTAAGATCGGCCTCGCAGTTGACGTTGTCACGGGTAACAATGGTCAATAATCGGTTCTCGGTTTCCGGTTTTTCGCTCACGCCACAACGAGAAGCGCAGTTCGCGTTGATAACGTTATACCCAGGATTCCGTTTATCCGCACTAACGGTCTTGTCTTTAGACATGCGCGGTAACGACCCCGCCGCAGCCAAGGTCTTCACCACATCGTCAGAAACGTAATAATCCGCCGCAGCATCATCCCGCGTCCAATAGGCACCTTCATTGCCGACGGATTCTTCGCCCTTATAAAGATAACGAAGTTCACCTAAGCGAGCGTCGACGTGATAAGCACGGACGCCAGGCTTGTTGAAGTAAAGGGGGCGATAGTTATAAGCCTTCGTCGAATCTTGAACATTTAAGCCAGTCGGAGTCTGAAGATCGAAGAGCATATACTCGTCGAAGGGCGTACCGTTCCAATTGTCCGCAAGCAAAATGCAATCTCCGGTCGCTTCATTCGGATTAATCGTGACAATGCAATCGTCGGTCACAACATAGGGATCGGCCCAACCTAACGCCATCTTGGAGAAGGCGTCTTGGTCCCCAATATTAAGGTCCATCATCGCCAAGCCACCTTGGCAGCCGCTCGAAGAAGACGAACTGATGTCGTACGAGTAATAGTCAGGTAGCGAGAGTAAATGGCCCGTTTCATGAATAAAGGTGTGGCCATCAACTCCATCGGCAGCCGCGACCGCTTCGTTCATAAAGGTTTCGCTGGCCCAGCCAAAGGAGTGAAGAGTCGGCGAGTCGACATTCGGTTCATTTTCGTCGGTGTCCGTGCAGAACGCCCAGAAAATGTCTTTGTTCGTCATCGCGCTGATTGTGGAACTGTGGGCATAATCCGGGGCGCTATAAACGACCCAAAGACCATCGATGTAGCCATCGCCATCATTATCGAATTTTTTGGTCGAATCTTGGCCATTAACCGATTTGTAATTGGCGATGGCGTTTTCGACCATCTTGACCGCGGTGTAATAGCTGGCATTGGTCTTATACATTTCGTTTAAATCGTTGGTGGTTTTGCCACTTTGATAGGTTTGTGCGATCTCGAAATTAAAATTGAGTTTGCCCATGGAGGACTTGCGGTAATAGCTCGAGACAGATTCCCAGTAACCCGTATCCGCTTCGCCATTGCCGTTGAAGACCGCATTAAGCGCATCGCGGTATTTGTCGCCATGGCCCGACATGCTGAACGGATAATCGGTGATTTCAAGTGGAATCACCAAGGTATTGATGGTTTTATCGGAATGGCTGGGGAACGAGAGGTTCGACAAGGAGCTATTTTCGACGTCCGAATAGTCAAAAGAGGCCGTCGCTGCCGATTTGGTGGTTAAAACGTTAGTCAAGGCCGGCTTTACCACGATAGTGACGGGATCCGAAATGATTTTCGGATTGGATTTATAATAGGCTTGGAGGGTGTAATTCCCTGCGGTAGTAAACGGTTTTGAGGTGTCAAAAACATTACCGCTAGAATCCTTTACCACGGTCTTGTAATAGACCGACTTGGAACTCACGTCTTTGGTGCTGCCGTCGCTATAATGCAGTACGACCTTAAGGTCAAAGAGAGAACCAAAAGTCTCCCCAACGGTATAGGAACCGATGTTATCGCTCACCACAATTTGGTCGGCAACCACCGCTCCGCTGCTCGACGACGAGTCGGCAGAACTGCTTGATAGAATCGAACTGACCGCACTATTATTCGATCCGGTGCATCCGCTTAAGGCCAGGACAGCCAGTAAGGGGAGAATCGTTTTTGCAATAGGTTTCATAAAAGCCTCCTTAAATGCGTATATTGAATATACTGTTGCAACGAAAAACTTCAAGCATTTCTTTAAAAAGAAAAAACAATCAAATTACGGCAAGGATTGACAAAATCAGGCCGACGGTAAAGAAAAGACCGCTGGTAGCGAGTAAGGGAAAAAAGTGATTCTTCTTCTTTTGACGCCGCAACTCCACGTATTCAGTATAGGTTTTTGGCAGCTTCGGGTTACGAATAAGGTGTTGAAAAGTCACATTGAAGACTTTGCGGACGCTGTAAACGATCATATCGAAGGCGCCTTCGCCGGCAACCCACATTAAACCCCAAAAGCAAAAAGCGGAAAGACCGCTCACGCCAAAAGCATCGCCGAGGACTCGCAAGGTTGCAAACTGAAAGCTGATGAGGCGAGCGTAGACATCAATGCAAGCGATTCCAACAGTCGCAACACATAAGATCGTAAAGCAGATAAGAGTTTCGATGAGATAGCTTTTGAATGTGCGCTTCGGTTCGATTAAAGGTTTGCTTTCTTGCTTGGGTGTCTCCATCGATCATTTTCCTAACGCTTGACGATATTTTTGAAGTTCGGAGGGACTGCAGCGAACGAAATGACCTGGCTCGACTTCGTGGAGGTCGGGTTTCTCAAGCGAATAATCGTGATCGCGTGCCGGCACATAGTCGATCCGCTTTCGGGTCTTTTCGTAGTGAGGGTCCGGTAGAGGAATCGCTGAAAGCAGCGAACGGGTGTAGGGGTGAAACGGGTGCGCGAAGAGGGCATCGCTTGAAGCAAGTTCAACCAAGTTTCCATAATACATGACGGCGATCCGATCGCAGAAATATTTGACGACGGAAAGATCGTGGGCAATGAAAAGGATGGTCAAATGACGTTGGACCCGTAGATCATTCAAAAGGTTAATGACCTGAGCCGCGATTGAGACGTCGAGGGCCGAAATCGGTTCATCAGCGATGATAAGGTCCGGTTCCATGATCAAAGCCCGGGCAATCCCGATCCGTTGACGTTGGCCACCGCTAAATTCATGAGGATAACGCGAGGCGTGTTCGGGCAAGAGGCCAACTTCCTTCAAAACGGATTCGACCTTGTCATTGATATAGCGTTTGTCTTTAATGCCACGGATCTTTAAACCTTCGGCAATGATGTCTTTGACCGTCATACGCGGATCGAGCGAAGCGATAGGATCCTGGAAAATCATTTGCATCTTCGACGTTATTTTTTCGCGACGGGCGACTCGATATTCGATCACGTAATTTTTAAGTAGGATCGCAGGGTTTGCTAAAGTCTTGACGTCGACGTCAAAGGGCAAAGACTTCACGAGGCCAGTATAGCGTTCGTCGATCCGGGCGGTTAAAGTCTTATCAACTTTATCGAATTTATGGTCGTCAATAAGGCCATTCACGGTCGAAACAAGACCCAAGAGTTGCTCCACGAAGTCAAACTTCTTCTGGGGATCATGACTGGGCTCAGCCAAATAGGAATGGGCCGCACCCAACAGGGTGGCCATAGCATCATTGACCTTGGCGAACTCCGTCTCATATTGGTTTGAGAAAGAAAGTTTTTGGGCGGTGTAGCGTTTGCAAAGACGCGACAAAACTTCGAAGGAGGCAGCGTTAATCGATTTCTTCCCGGTTAAGGCGATCCGGTAAACTTGGTAACGAATTTTCACTTCAGCGGCTTTAAGCTTGCCATAGTCAGAGTTGCATGACCGATTATCATGGTGAGCTAATGCGATTTCTTCCCGTTGAATCTTTACGAGGTCATCCACCTGGTCGCGGACCTTCCGTATTTCGCTGGCGTAGCGGGCATTGATATCAGCGGCTTTATCTTTCGAATCAGGATCCGAATGGTCCAGCGCGGACAAATCGTCTTTTCGTTTGGCTTCGAGGTCTTTAATTTGCGAATGAGCTCGCATCCGATTGAATTTGATCTCTTTTTCGTTCCAACGGGTACCGGCGGCAACTCGATGGCCTTCAAAATAGACCGAGCCTGAAGTCGGATTATACAATTTAATGATTGAGCGACCGGTCGTGGTCTTGCCACAGCCGGACTCCCCGACGAGACCCAGGACTTCGCCTCGATGAATGTCGAAAGATACATCATGAACGGCTTTGTTATATTTGTAGATGCCGGTCCCGAAGCGGAAAAACTGCTTCAGGTGGCGGACCGAAAGAATAACCTCTTCGTTTGAGTAATCTTTTTTCTCAATCGAATTGATCGATTTCACTGCCACGGGGTCCTTGGTTTGGCCCATGGGTTTGGTGGTGCCTTTGATGGTTTTAGCAACCTTAGGCGAGACCTTGGCGGCCGTAACGGCCGGCGTCGGCTTTTTCTTCGTTGCCATAACTAATCCTTTCCACCATAGCGCTTTTGCATCCGCTCAATTCGTTCGGTCACGATTTCTGGCGGGACGACTTTCGGGGCACCTTTGGCTAAAAGCCAAGTTGCCGCCCAGTGAGTCGGAGAAACCTGAAAACGAGGAGGCTGCTGTTCAAAGTCAATTGCCATGGCATATTTGTTGCGGGCGGCGAAAGCATCGCCTTTCGGGGGAATGATCATATTTGGCGGGGCGCCCGGGATCGCGTCGAGTTTTGTTTTGGTCTCGAGGTCTGGCATAGAAGCCAATAGCGCCCAAGTATAAGGATGCTTCGGCTGGTAGAAAATCTCATCAACCGTGCCGTATTCGATAATCTTACCGGCATACATGACGGCAATATAGTCGGCCATGTTGGCCACGACACCGAGGTTGTGGGTGATGAAGATGATGGAAAGGTTGAGCTTTTTCTTCAAATCGTTGATCAGTTCAAGGATTTGGGCTTGAATCGTCACGTCGAGCGCCGTGGTCGGCTCATCGCAAATCAAGATCTCCGGGTTAGAGCTCAAAGCGATTGCGATGACGATTCTTTGACGCATGCCTCCCGAGAACTCGAAGGGATATTGTTTAATCCGTTTCGACGGTTCGGCAATGCCAACAAGACCCATAAGTTCAATCGCCCGTTCCGTAATTTCGGCGTTGGTGGACGGATGAGAGAAGGTCACGATGTTGTCGGTGAAAGCCCGGGCATACTTGGCCGCTTCAGCTTTGATGGCTTCCGTTGCCAAATTGGCATCGAGTTCAGTAATATAGGGTCCCTTCAAGAGTTCGATAAAGGTCGAAATTTGATGTTTCATCCGTTCGATCTTGGTTGAGCTAGAAGTATTGATTTCGCTCGCCCAAGCCCGCTGCTTTGCAGTGAGATCGGTAGATTTTCCAGCCGCTTTTTTCTTGGCGTTCTTCTCGGCAAGTTTGGCGGCTTTAGCCTCGGCGCGTTTCCGGGAATAGTATTCTTTGATCAAGTGCTTTAACGTAACGCCTAACGTGTAGACGTGCTCATCCTTTTCCAAAGCAAGTTCGTCCCGGCACAAGGCAACATTGGCTAAAAAGTCTTGGAGATGCCGCTCAAGAGCTCTCACGAATAAATCACCATCCAGCGAAGAAAACTCAGAATAAATCTTTTCGAGTGCAACCGCGGAGTCTTTATACCGTTTCAGGAGGCCTTGATCGTAGGACTTAAGCAAAACTTCCGTCAGAGCGTTTAGCTTGCTTAAATCGTAGGTCGTATAGTCGGTATGGTTATCAACGATAGCCTTTTTGGCTGCCTCAAGTTTCGCAACAAGCGGTTTCCGCTCAGCTTCACGGGACGCGATATAGTGTGCTTTTTGGTCGAGAAGCTTCTTTTTCGCGTTTTCATCGATGGTAACCGATAAGGCCTTTTCGAGCGAAGAAATCTGTTCTTTGGTGATGCGGTCAAAACGCCTTAAAAGAAACTCTTCTTCCGAAGCGTTTTTGTTTTGATACATCTTGGTTAACTCATCAAAGCCTTTTTCATCGAGCGGGGCATCGGCATGGTTTTTGATGTAGTCAAGATAATGCTTCTTCGAGACTTCGTAGTTCTTCTTGGCTTCTTTCCGGGCCGAAGCACGCTTGAGTTTCATACTTTCGGTGATTTGAATCCCTACTTTCTTAATCGGATTCAAGGAGCTTAACGGATCCTGGAAGATCATCGAAATCTTGGAGCCGCGAAGTTTGCAGTATTCGCTTTCGCTAATCTGCAGCAAATCTTTGCCGCCATAAAGGATCTCGCCTTCCTCCACGATTTTGTTGGGGGCCAAAATCCCCATGATGGCGCGAGAGGTAACGGATTTGCCCGAACCCGATTCGCCAACGATCGCTAAAGTTTTGCCGCGGTAGAGTGAGAAGTCGATGCCTCGAACAGCCTTGACCGTACCATTGATGGTGCGGAAAGAAATCCGAAGGTTTTTGCATTCCAGCAACATGTTCTCGTCCATAATCACTCCTCCGCTCCGCGCAAGGTCGGGTTAAAGGCGTCGCGCAAGCCGTTGCCAAACATATTGAAGCAAATCATCAATAAAGAAATAAACAAGGCAGGCCAAATAATCAAGTTAGGGTTAGTGGTGTAGGCGCCTTGGGCTTCGGAAAGCATGGTGCCGATTGAGGTCATTCCCGAACTTGAAAGATCGATGATTTGAAGATACGAGAGGGAGGATTCGGAGAAGATGACGCCCGGAATCATTAAGACGGAGGAAGTAACAACCGTGCCTAAGGAGTTCGGGAAAATGTGTTTGACAATCAAGCGGGCGTCGCTGGCTCCGAGGGTACGGGCTGCCAGGACATACTCTTGATTTTTGAAACGGTAGAACTGCATACGAACCGTGGCAGCCGTACCAAGCCACCCGACGAAAATAAAGGCAAAGAAAAGCAAGACGATTGTAGGTATCTTGTTCCGGAGATACCAGTTAAACAAAACGAAGATGATGGTCGTCGGAACCTCGGCGAGAATTTCGCTGATTCGTTCCATGACCAAATCGACAACGCCGCCATAATAACCTTCAATCGCCCCGTAAATTGCGCCGAGGATAAAATTAATAACCGAAACGGTAATGCCCAAGAGCAAAGAAACCCGACCGCCAATAGCAAGGCGGGTCATTAAGTCCTTACCGTTCGTATCAGAACCCAAAATGAACAAGGGGGCGTGGCCGTGGGTTTTGATGTAATAGTTATCAAAATTGATCCGACAGGCATAGGAATAAGCCCCGGCTTCGCCCGTGCGGTCAGAATAGACGTAATTTCCGAAGGAATCTTTCAGATAAATCCGCTCAAGTTCGAATGTCCCATCAGCATTCAAAATCGCATCGCCAGAGGAATCCAAAACGTAAAGGGGCTGTTTGTTGGCTCCGACTTTGAAAGAGGCGTAAGCGTTCTGCTTGTACCAGCCCTCAACTTGATCGCGAGTGAAAGAATTCGTAAATGCGGTTTCACAATAGGTCGTATAGTCGACCAAAGGAAAAAGAATTCGCCGCTTGGCTTCAACGGTTTTATCGTAGGCGACCAAAGCGTTATACGTTTCCTCATCAAAGGACTGATAAGCGTAACCTTTAATGTAGGTATCGTAACGGCAGGTGTAATAGGAATTGAGGTTGGTCGTATCCTTATCGCGTTTCGTACCGGAAACGAGTTGGCCTTTTTCTTGATAGGAAATATATTGTTGAATCGGAGCATCGACCTTTTTGGTGCCATCCCAAAAGCCGGTTCCGGCGAATAAGGGGTTCTTCGGTAAGCATTCAGCATAATAAGGCTCATTGTTGACAACGTCCTGACCCGAGACTGCCGGGACGATCAAAGAGAAGGCAAGCAAGAACAAAATGATGATTCCGGCAACCACACTGCCCTTATTTTGGGCAAAGCGGCGAAAAGCATCGTGGAAAAACGACATCTGTTTGGTTTCGAATTTGGTATCGGATAATTCGCTATTGCTCTGAACGAATTTGGTGTCTTGGGCACTCAAAACGTAATCGGAAGAAGAAACGATATCGCGATCTTTTGCCATTTGGTTCACCATACTCATTTTGCCCCCATTCGGATACGCGGATCCACCATGCCATAGCTGAGGTCAATGACGAGGCCGCTCGCCAGGCCAATCACGACATAGAACATCGAGAGGTACATAAAAAAGTTATAGTCGACAGAGTTTATGGATTGCAGGTAAAGCTTGCCGATGCCCGGAATGCTGAAGAATTGTTCGATAATGAGGGAGCCACCGATGATACCGATAAATTCACCCAAAATCATGGGGAAGATTGGGACCATGGCGTTCCGGAGAGCGTGCCTAACCGTGGCCTGAGCGCGGGTTAAACCTTTGGCCCGGGCTAGCAGCATGAAATCACTAGTGAGAACTTCAGTAAGTTCGGCCCGAGTGAAACGGGTCAAGCCAGCGATCGTGCCTAAGCAGAGGCAAAGGATCGGCGGAATATAGCTCACGAAAACGTCCCAGTCAAATAATTCGGCAAAGGTGGTCGCGTTGACGACACCGGTCGCCTTCCAAATTCCGCCGCCATAGACGACGAAAAAATATTGGAGCAAGAAAGCGTAAACGAAACTCGGAACCGAAATGACAAGCATAACCAAGACCGAGATGACCTGATCTTCCCATTTATTTTTCTTCAAAGCGGAGAAGATGCCGAAGCCTAAGCCGACCGGAATCGCAATCAAAAGAGCGAAGAAATTGACGAACATCGTCGGAGCAAGTTTGGAATTCACGGTATCAACGACGGGCTGTAAAGCGTACATCTTGAAGCCGACTCCGAAGGTGCCTTTTGTGAAAAGGGCAACGAGGTACATCCAATATTGAACAAGAAGAGGCTTATCGTAACCAAGCGCTTTACGCCAAGCAATCTCGGATTGACAAGACGTGGTTCCAGGAGCGCAGGTGACCGGATCGGGAATGAGCTTAACGAAGACAAAGAGCATCGTCATAATAAAAAAGGCAGTAAAAATCATAAGAAGAACACGTTGTAAGATGTATTTCAGCATCGAGTTCATATGATTTTTCCTTCTTTTTTTATCGATTGTCCGTCAATGAATTGACTATATAGCATAGCACGATGCATTGAAGTAATTAAATGGAATAAAGGCCATAAAACATGGACACCCATACCGAAGCACGGGCGTCCATGTTTAGGATTAGCCGATAGCGAACTTTAATTACTTGGTGTAATCAAGGCCGGCGTTGGCTTTATCAGCCCAGGCTTGGTCAGACTGGGTTAAGGAGAGATTACGAATTCCACCGTAACCGACGAGAGCCTGATATTCAGTCGTGCCTTCTTGGACACGGAACGAATCGATGCTGACGGTGTTACGAGCACGAACCGCAATGAAGTATTGCTGTTTGAGCATGTACTCTTCGAGGTAGGAGAGAATCAACGAACGAACCTTGTAGTCGGCTTTCGCGGCCGAATAGTCGGTGTTGTTGAGCAAATTGTACCATTCCGTGTTGGTGTGGACTTCGGTGTTCTTATCGATGGCGCCATCGGCATTAAGATCGATCTCGATGGTTTCCGAATCAGGGCTGAAGCCATAGCAGGTGCGGTTATCGGCATTGATCCAGGTATCCGGAATGCCGTAAGGGTTCATCTGAGCACCGCCCCAAATATCCATGCAGAGCTCGGCGTTGCCGGCAGTGATGAGTTTCTGGTTATCGGTGGTAATGGTAATCGTCACTTCGAATTTGCCTTCAAGCGGAGTGCCAACAGTGGCAGCGACGAAGTCATCAATATGATTCTGAATGGCGGTTCTCCAGTCTTCGTTATAAACGACGAACTCAAGGGAGACTTTATCACCAGAGACATAGTGACCATCAATCGTCTTAGCCGCTTCTTCAGTGCAGGCTTCAGTGATGAGCTGTTTCGCTTTCGCGAGGTTATAGCCATCTTTGGAGTCGCCGTAGATGTCGCTGATCACCCGTTTGCCGGAATCAGTATCGCGGTAGAGGGCGCCAGTCGCTTCATCGGCAACGTACATCTTGTTGATGACGCCGAGCGCCGGAGTCGATCCAGCAGTTTCGGTCTGGACGAAGGTCGTCCGATCGAGAGCCCAACTGAGGGCCTGACGGAATTTGAGGTTGGAGAGAATGGTCTTGTTGACGCCAGCCGATTGTCTAGACTTTAACTTATCGAAGGACGAGTTAAGAGCGATCTTATCGGTATGGGTTCCAGGAGTATACATGAGGTAGGGCGAAGTCGCGTACTTCTTCATGTCTTTAGCCCGGAGCGAGATGCTGTCGACTTCGCCTTTTTCGAAAGCGAGCAATTGAGCATCGGCATCAGGGATGACCGGCATATCGATCTTCGGGATGCTGTATTCACCTTCGTGCTGTCCATCGGTATAGCCATACCACTTGTCGTTCTTCTCAACGACAATTTCCTTATCGGAAGTGAACTTGGTGAGTTTGTACGGACCATAAGACATATATTTGTCTAGGGCAGTCGCGTACGTCGTAGCGTTTAAATCGCCGATGGCGGTCTTGTTGGCATCATAGATGTCAGTCTTGACGATCCAGTTGCCAGAAAGCTGCATCTTCAAGTTGAAGAGCGAGGACGGTTTTTGCAGATAGAGAGCGATCTGATAATCGCTAACCTTGGCAATACCGACACTTGAGAAGGCAACTTCGGGTTTATTGGACTTAATCAAGGAAATCGCAGCGCCAGTCCAGTGAGTGTTGGCATCAATAAGAGCCGGAGTGTTGAGGTTCGGATCGACCGTGACGGTCATGCCAAAGGCATTCGCCAACATATAGGTCCAAGCGGTGCAATACTTGGTTAAAGCGGCTGTGTTCTCATTGAAGTCAACGTACTTCGGATCGGCTGAAGAGCCCCAAGTGGCCGTGTCGTTAACGACGTCTTCGACATCGGCAACGCCTTCGCCGATGCCGTAGTTCTTGTAAAGACCATAGAGCGAGTATTTTTCGTCGATCCAAGCAAATCCAGAATACGCAGAACCATAGAAGTGATCATCAGCCCGGGTGTCGCTAACAACGTTGCCATCGCCATCAAGATAGCCCAAATAAATGGGCCGGCCCGATTGATAACGGGCCTTGGCGTTGCCAAGGACGACGTCGCCATCATACCAGCTAGAAGCACGGAAGTTCTGCATCTTCGGATCGAGGAAGCGATCCATTGAATTCACATAGTCATCAGCTTTGATCGCAGTGCCATCTTGCCAGCAGGCTGCCTTATTTAAGTTGATAAGCCATTTGCTGCCGCTTTCGACGTTGCCTTCCTTATCAGCAACGGACGTCATGCCATACTTTTCAACTTCTTCCGGGGTCACATTGGCCGAGTCATCAACCGGCTCGCCCGATGCCATTTCCGGCACAATTTGGTAACCCTTCTTGTTGGCTCCAAGTTTGAAGTCATAGAGACCCATTTCGGTATAACCGAAGATGATGCTCTCTGTGTTTTCCTTCCAGGTGTGAACGTTCCAAGTTGCCGGGGTCGAGGACAGAGCTTCACGATAAGTGTAAGTTGTTTCGCTCGATTTTCCACAAGCAGCCAAAACGGTGCTACTAAGTGCCACGAAGACACCAGTAACAAGAAGCGTTGATTTTTTCTTTGTCATAAAAAACCTCCTTTTTCCTCATCTTTTCAGAGGATGGCAACTATTATGGGGGCGAAACGTTAATTGTCAATTGTTATTTTTGAGGCAAAAACAGCCGACAATGCCCACGCCATCAAATGTAAGGGCTTTCATAAATCGAGACTTTTTTAGAGTTTTTTGTGTCAATGGACCAAAATAGAATTCACTCACGTGCGCGCGAACCTATATTAATACCAACAAAAAACCAGTCCCCTCCTGTTGAAGGAGACCGGTTCTTGTTTTAGAGTTTGGCCGCAAGTTCTTTTAACTTAGCGACGCTATAACGGAGTTTCGTTACATCGGCAGGCTGAAGTTGGCTGACTCGGTCAATTTGAGCTTCAAGATCCTTTTGTTTATGACCCTTTGGGTAGTTCGGGTTGTTGTAATTGGCCATCAAACGCTTCTCGGCGGCCTGGGCTTCTTCCAACAACGTTTTCACAGGTTCAATCGCTTGAAGCTTGACCGGTTTTCCTTGGGGTTTGATCGGAGCTTTCATGGACTGAACAGGTTTAGCGACCTTCTTTTTCCCCGATTTTGTAATCGTCGGCTTTGAAGGTTTTGGCTGTAATGGTTTATGCAAAGAACTAACCGGCTTTTTGGTCGGCTTCGCACCGCCATTAGGACGGACCGTGTGAATGGCTTCGCTACTTTCAGCAGCCCGGCGGGACTTTCGTTCGATGAACTCGCGTTTGCCCTCATCGCTAGGAACGGCAACGATTAAGGTCGCGCCTTTTCCTGTCCCCGCTGGTGCAGAAGGGACGACCACTGTTTTTTTAGGAGCAACGGCTTTGCGATGACCAGCTTCCTTTTTGAGGGTCGTCGGCTTCGCAGCCGTCGGCATATTCGTCGGAGGTAAAGGCACCGAAGTAGGCTGGCTCGCCTTTTTGGCAGGTTTTTCCGGAGCAGCCTTAGGAGCGATTGGGACGGGGTTGGCCGCGACTTTCGCTACAGGGGTCGCCTGTTTTTCAACATTCGGAGTAACTTTGGGGGCGACAGGAGTGCTTTCCGGATGGAGATCGATGAAGACCTTATATCCGTAGGCATTCTTCTCGGCCTTGAAGAGAGCGCCGTGAACCAAGATCTCGCCCTTGCCTTCTTTGAGGGCAGCCGAGATTTGAGCTTCATCTTTCTCGGTCACATCGAGGGGTCCATGAACGAGGTTCACGTACGGAATCGAGGGATCACGGAAGAGGATGCCATAGTGTTGAGCGCATTGCTCGAGGGCGTACTCTAGGCTATGGCCTTCGCCATAGAAGAGGTGTTTCTCTTGAGGACGGAGCAAGGTTGTCGGCTGCTGAGCGCTAGCTTCTTTAACGACGGGATTGACCATCGCTTTTAAAGCCGGAGCAACCGGCTGCGGTTTCACGGACTCACTAACGGCAACTGGCGCCGCTTTTGGAGCAGTTTTCGCTTCAAGAAGCTTCGTCTTTTCTTCATGGAGCCTCGCGTCGTTGAGGATGAGCTTTAAGCCCGTCTTCTTATCTTCAGGCAGGGACTGAATCGCCTTCAATTGGGCATCAATATCATTGAGCTTGCTTTGGGTGGGATAGGTCGGATTGCTGAGGGTCGACGACAGTTTCTTGTCATTTTCGATGACCTTGTTGAGGCCTTCGTTAGGATCCCGGACCGGTTTCGGTGCGGGGGCAGTCTTGTGGTCATGATGAAATAAACCGCGAAGACCGTGGGGTTGTTTTTTCGCGTCCGGACGAACCGGCGCGGCGTGGTAATTCTGAT
>Ga0183101_1001475_pt2 | contig 13465 bp, 8 predicted proteins | sample Biomet3_FD_127790 | JGI IMG/M metagenome (GOLD analysis project Ga0183101, IMG submission 127790) | Microbial communities from bioreactor (seeded with sewage sludge) at LBNL, California, USA - Biofuel metagenome 3 | ecosystem: Engineered > Bioreactor > Anaerobic > Unclassified ... | reverse complement strand
CATCAAACAAATCTGTTTTATATATTCCGCCTGTAATAAAAGTTAATTGCAATATTTGATAAGCGATATCATTTTTGAACTTCTCAGGTAAGATATACCTGGAAACACATATTATCTTTTCATTTTTTTCTATAGCTTTTTCAACTTCATTCCAATTAGAAAAATCATATTTATCGTCATCGCCTATAATCCAAACATAATCTTTGTCTGCCAACTCCATAGCACGGGCTATATTTCCAGCAAGTCCCAAATTATATTTATTTTTTGTATAGGATATATTAGGGAACTTCTTTTGCCCATTATTTACAAGACTTCCTGTGTTATCGCTTGAATTATTATCCAGAACTAAAAAATCAGTATTTTTTAACGGAGAATTTTCCGCGAAGAATTGCCTAAGCGTATTTTCAACAAGCTTCTCGCGGTTATATGTAATCAGTATTACTTGTAATTTATCTTTTGTCGGCATTTTTTCCCATTTGTATATAGGTATTTATAATTTTAGAAATTCCTTTTTCACATGAGCAAAATTCACTTATTCCCAGGGAATCCATCAATTCTGCAGTATCTGCACAGGAATACATTATTTCATCTTCTCTGTATGGCAAAGCGCCAAAATTTAATTTAGTATTGCTGTCAGAAAGTTCTTTAATCGTGGTTACAAAGTATTTTATAGAAGACGAAATACCTGTTCCGATATCAAATTGTTTAATTCTAAATTTATGATTACGCCCGTAACTAATTGCAGCAAGATAAGCGCGGCAAACATCATCTATATAAATGAAATCCCTTTTTTGGTCGCCATAGGTAAGAGCTATTTCTTTACTTCCTAAAATGGCAATTTCCTGTATCATTTTTTCTGCAAATTTATCTTTATTATCAAATTCTCCATACATATGTTCCAAGATCATATTGATTACTTGTATTTTTTTAGAAAAATATTTTAGCCAAAGATTTAAACTCTTTTTTGACAGCGAATAATTTAGCAGATAAGAATATGACATATTTTCCTTATTAAAATAAGAATCTGTATTTATAAATGTTTTTACATTATTTTTTACTGCCAATTCTAACAGTTTAATAGGGAACATTAAATTGGATTCCAACACGGAAAAACAAGAATTATCTGACCTTCCGTATTCCGTAGCACAATGGATAATTGTATCTATATTTTTAAAATCTATATTTGCTATGGGATTTTTATCTATATCAAAGGTTTTTACCCTTTTGGAAACAATTACATCTTTTATACGCCAAGTATTTGAAAAAGAACGTTTCAAAATGATGACATCATTATCCGTCTTAATGAGTAAAGTTTTAAGCAGATGACTCCCCAAAAACCCGGTTGCTCCGGTAAGTAAAATAGTACCCATTTCTTATCCTTTAGTTAAAATTTTTAAACCCCCGCCGTAAGGAGGGGGTTTTTAGTCTGAAAAACTTTAGAACATCACTTTTATATAAGCGCCTGCTTTGTTGCTTGCATATTCAAAGTCGTTCTGGTTGGAGCTTCTGTCCCTGTACTGATACCAGACGCCCGCAGAAAGCCATTGCTGGAAAGCATAATCCAAAGCGGGGCGAACATATACCAAATCGTCGCTTCTCTTGCTGCCCGCATAGGGTTTGCCCGCGGGGTTAGCTTCGGGGTAGGCCATATTTTCGTATCCTACGGTTACGGAAGCGGCAAAAGCGTCAAAAATCTTCTGCGCAAGCGTAAGGTTCACACCCGTGGAAACATAATATCTGCTCAGCCACAAATCTGCTTCTTCAAGTTTTCTTTCACCCGCAAGAGTGATTGAATTCTGCGTCGTAGGTTCCCAAGTCAAAGAAACATTGTAGCCCATAAGGGATTTGTCTGTTTCCGCGCCGACAATGTCTTTATCATAGCTTCTCTTGTCGTAGCTGACTTTTGCAGAACCGGTAATAGTTGAGGCAAGCTCTCCGCTTGCGCCCAAAGCGGCAGAATTATTTTTTGATTCTTTTGTATCGCTTGAAGATTCGTTATAAGAAATTGCGGAATATACATATTCTGCAAAAACGTTTGTCTTGGACGAAATATTATAATAAAGTCTTGCGCCGCCGGAAACTTTGTTCCTGCTCAAGCTTTTATATTGGTCGTCAAGATAATTATCAAGCGAGTCATTTGCCAAAAGGCCGATGCCTATGGGGTTATCGGCAGATGTTTTGATTGAAAAATCAGCGGTATTGTTGATTCTTTTTGCCCTGTCGGTAATTGCAGAGTTTGCAGGATCTTCGGTATACATAAAAGAATCGCTTACGCTGAAAATATCGTTAGCCAAACTTGCGGCAGCAGACGCGCCCGTAAAGTTATTGGTTGAAGAATCTTTGGTATAAGCGTTATAAGCCGCTTTTCCGTTCAAAGCCAAAGCAAGGCCGGTATCGGGAATACCCGCATAGTAATCAAACCCCGCAGCGGTAGAACTTATGATTGAAGATTCTTTTTTTACTCCGCTGTTTTTGAAAGCCTGGTTTTCATAGCTTGAAGCGGCAAGGTAAATATTGTCGTCATAGCTGACGTCCTGGGACACAAAAAAGTTTAAAGGTTTTTGTGCAAATGAGGCCGTCGCCAAAACGCTCAAACAAATAAATGTTAATGCTTTTTTCATTCTTTTCTCCGATTATCTGGGCGAGGATTTGCTCAGCACTTCCTCTTCCTGTATGTTTTTAGAGGCCTGCTCATAAGCGCTGCTGCCCCTGTTCTGGACGGAAGTTACAATTTTTCCTTGTACTTTAGCGGGAGTTTCGCCGCTGTTGTCTTCGGAAGAAGCATAACCGGGCTGGTAAGTTTCGCCTGCGTAATAAAGCGCGGGTTCGCCTTTTTTGTTTTTAATCACCAAAGCGCCGCTTAAAACTTCAACGCTTTTTGCCGACGGGGAAAAAGAAAACGCCACACCGCCTTTTGCCGAAATGTTTAAATCGCCTATTTTGATGCCGCTGATATCTTCTCCGCGGAACATCAAAGTCCTTTCGCCCGACACCATCTCTTCTCTTAAAATCACATTGGTATCTTTAGGAATAAAAATAGTAACGCCGTTATATTCTATATATAAGTTGCGGGAAGAATGTATTTTAACTACGGATCCGGCGGGATATTTGCTCATTTTTCCGTTATCGTTGACGGTAATCATTGCCTCGGCCCCGACACACGCGAACGCGAAAAAAGAAACAAAAAGAATAATTGCTTTTTTCATAACAGCTCCTTAACTGCTGGGAATCATCTTTGAGTATTATATTTTTGCTTTTAAAATTATACAAATTTTTACACTTTAAACATATTACAAAGAATATATTACACATTTATAAAAATAATTTGTATAATATTCTGTCAGTAAATTTTTTGTAAAGGAAACACGACGATGGAATTTGCTAATTTTTCTTTTGTTTCTTTTATAACCGGACGTTACCAGTTAATGTCCGTGATTTGCTGCGCATATGTTTCTTCAATGTTGTTTATTAAAAAGTTGACATCCAAGGGGCTCCTGCTTACATTCGGGCCTGAATGGATGCGAAACTACCATTCACCCGTACATCATCAAGAAGTTCTCATTATTTAATTTTAAAATTTGTTTCGTAGATTAGGTTTTTGAAAAACGCTGCTCCGGCAAAGGCCGTAAGCAGTAAGGTTTTAAGTTTTGTGTTTTGGCGATATTCGCTTACAGGTGTGCTTATGAGAAAATTCCCCGCATCAATATTTGATATAATGTTTGACTTTTTTAACCGCGCAGCCGCTTTAAGGCTTACTGCCGTATTAATGGCTTTTTGTATGCTCTTCAATCTTACGGGTGAAGCTTTCGCTCAGGCGGCGGATTTCTCAAAATTTAAAGTTGATTTTTCAAAATACAGATACGTGCCTCCGATGTTTGCCAAAAACAATACGGCAAAAAATTATATTTACCGTATGGATAACAAGTTTAACACGTTAAAAGCGCAAACCTTTTCGCCTTACGTTTTAACCTATGCGCAATCCAAGCAGATGATATCCGCGCAGCTTAAAAGGATAAACAAAACCAATAACCTCACGGAAAGCGATTACCAATCCTTATATAATTCCTATATAAAAGGCGTAAACGCGGAAGATGCGCAGGTCGGGGTTGCCTATAACCTGCTTAAAAAAGAATATAACCTTTCATTTGTCTGGGGCGACGCCGCAAAAGCAAAAAGCGGCAAAATCTGCGTAAAGAACCGCTGCATTCCCACCGTTTATTATATGCAGGGCGCTCTGCGCGCGGAGCTTTATTCCGCCGTCGGCATCGGCGACGCAAAACAATATCAATGGAATGATGATATTATGCTTGCCCGCGTCCGCGACATTTACTATTTGCTTTCAGAATACGGCGTAAGCCTGAGAGATACCGTTTTATTGCGCAAATATTTCAGAACCCTTCTTGCCCGCGCTCCCAAATATTGCGAGAACGACTTTCACGCCGTTGATTACGCCCCGGGTTTGGCATACTCCATAAGCGGTAAAAGCAACGGCAAGAAATCAGACGCGGAACAGAGCAAAGCCCGCCGTCTTGAACAATGCCGCGGAGCCGGTATGGCGGCCGCAGGTCTTGCTTTGCTTGATATCCCGCAGGCGCAGAAAGAACAAGACGCATACCTTATATATGAAGCCGTCAAAAACAATTACAAAAAAGATTACGGAGCGGTAATACTTTCCGACGGTATGAGCGCGCTGGTTACAATCGGCGGGCAAAAATCTTTCGGATACATAAACGATTTTCTTTTTGAGCAATCTCTTAAAGACGGCCTTCAGAAACGCACAATTTGGCAGCGCATCTGGAAGTCCCTTGATATTCTCTCCGTTAAAGCTTGGGTTGACACCGCCACCAATATAAATAACCGCTACCGCGGCAGAGGCGGCAGATACTTAAACGACGTCGGTTTAAAGTTCCAATATATAGACGAAGACGCCGCCCGCGCTTACGGCATGAGCAATTTTAATATTGAAGTCGCAAAAGACAACCCTTCGCTGGGCTACAACGTGCCTTACGGCAATATCTTTGAAGATATCGGATATCTCGTCGGTTCTTCGCAAGACCCGTATGCAAAAGCTTTAAGCAATAAAATAGTCAATTCTTATGCCGCCTGCCTTAAAAACGGTAAAACGGCTTATTCTTCGGTACACACTCCGCTTGTAACGGGCGTACTTGAAAGCGGAAGCGTCAGAACTTCGGGCGCGTCATTTGCGGCCGATATGCTCAACAGACTTGACTGGTGGGATCTCAACGAAGCCACCCAGCGCAGAATTAACAACAGCGTCAGCCGCGCCTACAACCTGCCTTACCGCAGCGTCAGCCAGACTAAAATCAGAAGAGCCGACAGAAACAATACAATATCTGAACTTTCCGTCTGGACGGATATGGTCATAACTGCAATTTGTATTACCGCTTTAATAAAGAGCATACCTTCTATGGCAAAAGGAGCAGGCAATTTGATTTCCACCGCACGCAGAATAAAAGCCATACAGGCGGCAGGCAAAATTAAACTTCTCAGAACCGTAAGCGGTAATATAAAAGCGGCGGGCATTTCTCCCGCGGCAATAAAAGTTGCCAATTATAACAGAAGAATAGAAAGAGCAGCGGAAGCTTTTAAAAATGCAAAGAAACCCGCAATACGCAAACCCGCGGCCCCCAAAATAACGCCACAAACGGCAATAAAAAAGGGCGACTATACAATAGAGCGCGTTTCTCCGACTACCGCAAGCATCAAATTTAAATGGCAGCTCAAAAATCAGCCTTCCCGCGTATTAAATAAGACAAAAGAACTTACAGCTCAGGTCGGCGAAGGCGGCTCTTCGGGCGCGGCGGCAAGTCAGGTAAAAGCTTTTAAGCCCGAAGCCCCGATATATACGGGCTACAACGGCCCTGCGGCAGTAAGACCTTATACGCCCAAACCGGTCAAAACAGTTTCCGCAAGCCGTATCAGAACCGCATACGTAAAATCAACTTTTGATTACGGTTTCGGCATATTAAACCAGTTTAAACGCAGTCTTAAAACAAGATTCGGCGCAACGCTGTTTGCCCTTAACCTTTCGCTTACCAACCCCACTCTTATAAATGCGGCGCAGGACGGCAAAGCATTTGCGATGATAGAAAATGTCGCCGGCAGCGAAAGAGCGGCATTTGCTTCGGTCAATTCCGTAAGAACCTTAAAGTCTGCGGCGCCTCTCAGCGCTTTTGCGCAGGAAGCGGCAAAAGCTCCAAAGATTGTAAATGCGGCAAAAGATATAGTAAAACCCGCAAAAGTTCTGCCCGATTATTCAATAGCGGCAAAAGCGGCGGCGCTTGCGCCCCTTGCCTTGCCCAAATACGCAACTTTAGCGGCGGCAAATAACGTCGGGACAGTTTCAAAAAAGACAACTTTTGCCTATACTCTTCAGACGCAGGAACAAGCTGCGGCAGTTACCCAAAAACGTGCGGAACAGTTTACGGCGACGGCAGTGCGTCCCCAGCCGATTTTACGCGTAATAAAACAGCCCGTTTACGGCATGACCGGCAACGATTATATTCTGCCTTTTGTAATACTTTACACGGCCGCAAAGAATTCTTTAAAAAGAAGCCCTAAAACAAGCTCAGAAACGCCGAAAGCTTATTCCGACGAATACAAAGAAATCGGCAACCCGGCCAGCGCGTTTTTCGGTTCAAACATTAAACTGCCTAAGGGCTATGACAAGAAAAAGGGCGTAGAAACCTATTATATTGACAAAACCGGCAGCGAGGTTAAACTTCCGCTTCTGTTTAACGTGGATAAAGCAATAAAAGTAAACAATAAGCAGCGCGGCGTATTTACCAAAGAAAACCGCCTGGAAATCAGAAACGGCGTAAAGAATCCAAAAGCCATAGAAGGCTTCTGCATGATGCTTGAGCCGAAATTCAAAGCAAGTTTTATAGCGGCGATAAGAAACGCGTCGCTGCCTTTGCCCTTTAAGCTGAAACTCCAATTTGAGAATACAAAAGCGGATAAGCATTTTAAGGAAGTACCCATGCGCCTTACAAACGGCAAGGGAGCTCCTTACATAAAACTTTTTGTACCTAAAAATATAGTAAAAGACGGCGAAACTTTGAACTTCGGCAGAAACGGAGAATTATCCGCAACCAATGCAAACGGAGAAGAAAGAGCTTTGCCTAAAGACTATAAAGTGCGCGTTCCCAAAAGCGAAATCGGCAACCTTATAAAAGTTCTTAACTCAAAAGCGGTTGTATCGGCAGGCAAAAACTTTGTGATGGACATTGTTCCGACGCAGAATAAAGTTATACCTTTTATGCTTGCATTTTTGGTATCAACTACCATAGTGGCCGTTTCGCCCGCATTCAAAGAACTTTTTGCTTTAAGCGATTTCTGGGCCAACACCCTTATGGGCATAATATCCTTTGTGCCTGCCATAATAACGCCGTTTTTAGGGCACTTTTTCAAGAAATACGGCGTTTCTAACGTAATGAAAGCGGCAACAGCTCTTTCTTTTGCCGGGATTGCAATGGCAACAGCGGCAGGCTTTTACGGCTATGCGCATCACGGCACTTCGCTTGTCAGCCTGATTACGGCAAGCATAGGATTGTTCATAGTTTCACTTTCCAACGAAATTAAATTCTCTTCAATGTCGCCCTTGATAGAAAGCAACTTTGAACCTCATAAAGCTTTGTCTTTATCAACAAAGTCTCTTATGGCGCGCAGTCTGGGCACAATATTATTCTTGGAATTTGCACCGCTTTATAATTTATTGGGCGGATATCTGGGGATACCTAAAGCCGACGACACCGTAGCTTTTGCCTTATTCCTGCTGCCGATAGCGCTGGCAGCTGCAATAAGAATGGGAACGGCAAAACTCAGAGAAGTTCCTTCTTTACCGGAAAACAATATAAGCGTAAAGAATCTGATCAAAATAATCAGTTCAAATAAGCAAATACGCAAAGGCGCGGCGGCTTTCATAATGTTTGAAAGCTTTGAAGCCACTCTCTCTCTTTTGCTATTCGCACTTGCAAAAGAACATTACGGACCTTTATCCTCTTTACCTAATGCAATAGGCGGCGTGGCAATATACGCGGCAATGGTTGCGGGGCGCATGATAGCTTCAAATTTGCAGAGAAAGGGCATATTAGACGGCAAAAAAACGCTGGGTCTGAGCCTTGCGGCAATGGCTTTAGGAACCACAATATTTACAATATCGGGCATAAGCTTGCCGGGGCTTTTGGGCGCGGCGCTTGCGTTTATGGGCGAATCCAACGCTTTTGCCCCGCTTTATAACGTAACTTCTAAGAAGAACCCCAACAAATCAAGCGAAATTTCGCTGATATTCTTCGGCACTTCTTCTCTGGCGCTGATATCAACTATATTACTCGGAAGCATAATTGATATGGCCGGCTCGCAGAAGGCAGGGCTTATAGTTCCGCTTTTGACTGTAGCGGCAAGCATATACTTCTCAAACTACATATTGAGAGATCTGAAAATATTTGAAAAGCTCCGCAAGAAACTTAACCTTAAAAGTAAGGTTTCAAAAACAGCAAAAAAAGCGGAATCAAAGACGGAAGTAACTTCTCAGACAAAAACGCAGGATAAACAAAATAAAACTCCGTTGTCGGAATAGTTTTTACCCGGTAACAACAAGCGCGCGACGATAACCGACGCCGCGCGCCCAAACAGATGCTTACCAGAAGAGCCGCGAAAGCGGCTCTTTTGTATTTAATCCTTCAAACTTAAACCTTTCATAATGCGCCACCAGGCAATTTGACGCAAAGCCTTTGCTCTTTGGTCCGCTTTCTTTACCGCCGCGGAAGAACACGCCGCACCTTCTACGTTAAGGCTAACCTTCGGGTTATTGATGTCGCCCATATTATCGCCTGAAATCCAATAAACGTTATGCAGGCCCAAAACACCGCCGTTTAAAATGTTTTCGCCCAACGCGTAATAAGAATAATCTTTCGGGGAAACAAGTTCCATAACTGTTGCGGCAATATCTTTGTGGCTGCCGCTCAAAACGCCTTTAACTTCATTTTTATTTATCCCTTTTCCGTATAAGACAAGCGGCACGGCAACAGTTTCAAAAATATCCGGGTTTTGGTTAAGATACCATCTTTGGGCGTGATCGCCCGTTAAAATAAAAAGACTGTCGGGGTATTTTTTATACATATCATTTATAAAAGAAGCAATATATTCGTCGGCATATTCAAAATGGCGCAGCTTGTTTATAAGGTCTTTGTCCTTTGCCAAAGAGGGGGGGAGAGTTTTTGCCGTCTGCTCTGCGGTTTTTACGCCAGGTTCCTTTGACAAGTCAACGGTCAAAGGCGGGTGGTTTGAGCTTGTCATAATAACGTTGAAAGAAGGTTTATCGTCCTTAAAAATCTTTTCTATACCCTCAAAAAGATATTTATCTTCAATGCCCCAGGCATTGCCTTTGCCACCCTTGAAATCTGCTTTATAATAAGATTTGTCAAACTGCTGGGCGTCCATAAAAGAACCGACGTTTTCCCAAGACGGATAACCGCCGTAAAAGAAACGGGTTTGATAACCAAGTTTTTTAAGCTGCACGCTGAGTGCGGTTTCATAGGGTTTTGCAGCGGAAGGACGGCTTGCCGTATAAATGCTCAAATCGGGCATACCCAGGACAACACCCGTAATGCCGAACATCGTGCCGTTTGCCGCAGGCAGAAAGTTTTTTATAAGAATCGCATTTTTGCGGGCGATTATATTTTCCATTCCGTCCGCAATATGAAGATATTTATATTCGTCCAAAAGCGGCCAGAGCATATAAGTTTCGCCGATTATTATAAAAATGTGCCGCGGCGGATTTTTGACGCCTTTGGCGTGTTTAAGCAAAAACGGTTCCAGAGTATCGGCGGTATAGGGTTTGCCCGTCAGCAGCTCTATACTCTTTCTTACGTCTGCGGCGCTGAACTTTAAATTGTCGCCGCCGGAAGTATATTTGTAAATTCTGCTTGCCCTGTAAAGCGCCTGAACGTCGTCCAAAACAGCCTCGTTAAGCAAATGCTGGCTGAAGCGCGCGGCGTTCTTCCAATAAACCGAACCGTTATAGGTAAAACTGCCGCCGTGGCGCATAAAAACCGCAAAAACGGGTATAAAAATAATAATTGCCGCAACCGCAAGACCTTTATGGGCAACATTTTCAAAATCAAAAAGTTTCCAGTCCAAAAATTTCTTTAAAAGATAAATAAAGACTGCGGCAACCAACAGAGCGGCCAAAATTCTCCAGGGCGCCTGATACTGTTTGATTGCGGTATCGGCAATGGCGCCGACGTCGTCGTGAAACGTATTGAATATAAAAGGGTCAAAAGCATTATGAAATTCTCTGTAATAAGGTATTCTTGTTTGGAACAACAGAGATAAGGCCGTAATTTCGGCCCCGCCTATAAAAAGGCGTATTTTTGAGGAAGGCCAAAAGCAAAAAATCTGGCGAAGCAGCGTACAAAATACAAAAGTCGGAATGATAAAAGCCGCGGAAGTTTTAAGGCTTATTCTGAGACCCAAAAACATTGTCCCTATGATATCGGCAAGAGGAGTGCCCTTTTCCAATACGTTTGCAAAATCCGCTATAAACAAAGCCCTGAAAACGCATAAAACCGCAAGCAGGAACACAAACAATTTTAAATCGTCGGTAATATCGCGCACGAAACGCTGGAAGCAGCTTTGTTTGTGAGATATTATAAAAATATTCTTTTCCATTTTTTACCTTTAGTCCAGAATATCAAATATTTATGCCCATAGTAAACCTTACCCGAAACATAACCTGGTTTTACGGGCGCAGATGAGGCAAAACTTATTGCGCAAAAAAATATTAAGAAAAAATAAACAAAGTTAAGTCTTATCTTATCTGCCATGGCCGTAAAAACTCCCGCGGCAAAAAGTTTCTTGCCGATTTCGCGCCATCTTCGTAATTGTCATTTTTAAGAGATTATAGGGCGGTCTTGTTTGAGCAATAGCCGACAGGCCTTTTACAAAAAGCTTTTGTCGGTTTTTGCGAGTTGCCGCCCGCTCTTAAAAATGGCTGTTACGGGCGCAGATGAGGCAAAAACTTATTGCGCAAAAAAATATTAAGAATGTTTTTGTTATAAAATACAAAACATTTAAAACTTCATCATTCCGACGTGAATTTGCCGATTGCCGCAAAAACATTTGGCATTTTTGCCAAATGTTTGTATAATATTGTTATGAAAGAAAAAGAACATTCGGCAGTAGACATATTGAAAGCTCTGGCCCACCCGACCCGCCTGTGGATTGTGCAGAAACTGGGCAAAGGCGAACACTGCGTATGCGAATTTGTGCACGAAACGGATTTTGATTTTTCAACCGTTTCAAAGCATTTAAAAATAATGAACGAATGCGGAATTTTGAAAACCAGACGCTGCGGCAAACATATTTTTTACCGTCTGGCGTCCCCGTGCCTTTTGGACTTTTTAAAGTGCATAACCCCCGGGGGGTGTTCCTGCTCAAAAAACGGCAAAAAATGCCGCTGCAAAGAACATTTGGAAAAGAACCGCAAAAACTTAAAAGGAGAATAAACTATGTTTAAAAAACTCATTGAAAAACTTGACAAAAAAATGAAGGACGCTTCGGCAAAGAAACCTTGTTGCTGCTGCTCCTGCAATAAAGAAAAGAAGGATAAATAATTATGAATTCTGCCATAGGCTATCTTTTAACTAAAGCGGGGCTTGATATAACAACGCGCTTTGGCGGGGCCGTGCAATTCTTTATAAACGACTCAATCAAAGTGATGCTGATTTTGTATATAGCCATCAGCGTCATAGGTATTATGCGCACTTATATATCAAAAGAAGCGGTGGAAAAATATATAGGCTCAAAAAATAAATTCCTAAGCAGTTTTATGGCCTCTATGCTGGCAATTTTCACGCCTTTTTGCTCCTGCTCTGGAATACCTATATTCCTGGCCTTGGTAAAGCTTCGCGTGCCGTTTTCGGCCGCGATATGCTTCTTGGCGGTGTCTCCGCTTGTCAACGAATACCTTGTGGTTTTGATGCCTGCGTATTTCGGTTTCAGCATAACCGCAATTTACGTGGTCGGCGGGATTGCAATAGGTATGATTGGCGGCTGGATTCTTGAAAAACTGGGTATGGAAAAATATATTGAGCAAAGCGTTCAGGATAATGCGCCCGACTTTGCGGTATATGAAAATTTTAAAGCCCGCATAAACTTCGGCTTAAACGAAGGCAAAGACATAGTCAAAAAACTGTGGGTTTGGATTTTAGTCGGCGTTGCGCTGGGGGCTTATGCGCACAACTATATACCCGATTCCGTAATATTAAAAGCTTCAAGCGCGGCGGGCATTTTCAGCGTGCCTCTTGTTGCGCTGTTGGGCGCGCCGATATACGGCAGCTGCGCGGGCGTTGTGCCTATAGCGCTGATATTCTTCAGCAAACCCATACCGCTGGGGACTTCAATAGCATTTTTGATGTCCGTTTCCGCAATGAGCTTGCCTGAGGCAATAATTCTGCGCGGCGCAATGAAACTCAAATTGCTGGCGGCGTTCTTCCTGACGGTATTTTTGGGAATCGTAATATTGGGATATTTTATGAATTTTGTCTCGCCGTTCATTTTGGCGCACTAAAATTTATAAAAAATGATTTAAACGTTAAAGAAATTGCGTTTTATGCAATATGCATAAAACGCAATTTTTAACTAAAAAAAGCATAACTTCCGCCGCACGGTTATCAAATACCGCGGTAAAAAACAATCATTCGTCTTCCGTGAAAGTTTCTTTATTGCTCTTTTTATTCTTTTTAAGGCAGCTTATAAGATAAACGGGTTTGCCCTCGCGCCATTCCTTTTTTATGCCGTGCATTTCCGTTTCAAACCCGCGGAAAATATGGTCAAACAATTCGTTCATCTTCAAAAATCTCAAAATTGCGCTGTCCTGCGCGCCGAAGCGTTCGCCAGGCATTATCAGCGGAATCCCGGGGGGATAAGGCAGTATCATAAAAGTTGATACGCGGCCCGAAACTTCCTCCAAAGGTAAATATTCCGTCCTGCCCTCAACCAAGCCGTAATAAGCCTTATGCGGCGCCATGGCCTGACGCGGAAGCTCGGTATAAAGTTCCGCCGCGCAGGAAACTATATCGTGCCTGTACTGGAACAAGTGCATCTGGTCGCAAAGGTCGCGCAGACCCGCCTGTTCGGGGTAGCACTCTCCGTATTGGCGTAAATCGGGAAAGACTTCAAAAATCGGAGTATTCTTATCGTATAACCTTTTAAATTCCATTAAAGCTTTATAAAGACGCTCAATCTTTACGTGCGGAATCCCCGGCGTAAACAAGAAAAGCAAATTATAAAAACCTGACTTTTCCGGCACTATATTGCAGTTGCGCAAAAACTTTGCAACCACGCTTGCGGGTATGCCGAAGCTTTCAAGTTTACCTTGCGCGTCAATACCCGGGGTAAGAATGGTAACTTTTAAAGGGTCAAGCATAATATCATCGTTTTC
>Ga0183101_1001505_pt1 | contig 13488 bp, 15 predicted proteins | sample Biomet3_FD_127790 | JGI IMG/M metagenome (GOLD analysis project Ga0183101, IMG submission 127790) | Microbial communities from bioreactor (seeded with sewage sludge) at LBNL, California, USA - Biofuel metagenome 3 | ecosystem: Engineered > Bioreactor > Anaerobic > Unclassified ... | reverse complement strand
GCTAATGAAGTTATATGGATTATGGATGAAAGTAAATTAGTTGATGGTATTGGAGAATTTCCTTTACCAGTTGAAATATTACCATATGGATACAAACATGTAATTAAAGAATTACAGGATTATTCATTAAATCCCAAAATAAGAATGAAGGAAGAAGAGATTTTTGTAACTGATAATGGTAACTATATAGTTGATTTGCATATAGGAACGCCAATGAACATTAATGATGTTTATAATAAAGTTAATAGAATAACTGGAGTGCTAGAAACAGGATTATTTATTAATATGTGTGATCGTATTATCATTGGAACAAGTAGTGGCGCCAAGATTATTAATAATAGCAACAGTCAAAATGTGAAGATGGAGCAATTTAGATAGATATTATCTCATCTTAGAATGTATGCAGGGGGGATGATCACATGATAAGGGAAATAATAAATGAAGATTTTAATGGATTAATGCAATTATATATGCAACTTCATGGTGAATCTATGCCAGGAAAAACACCAGAAATAATGGAAGTATGGAATAGAATTTTGGAGGATAAAGAACATCATATTATTATTGCAGAGGAAGAAGGAAAGATAGTGTCTTCGTGTGTGTGTGTCATAATACCAAATTTGACACACAATCAACGACCATATGCATTTATTGAAAATGTAGTGACTGATAAACATTATAGAAATAAAGGATTAGCAACAGCTTGTTTGAACTACGCAAAAGAAATAGCACTTAAAGAGAAGTGTTATAAATTAATGCTATTAACTGGCTCTAAAAAAGATAGTACGCTAAACTTCTATGAACAAGCAGGATATAATCAAAATGATAAGACCGCTTTTATACAGTGGATATAATATAAATTGCAATTTATCTGAGAAGGAGAAAAGAGATGGTTTATTTAAATTATTTTACATTCCCTAATGAGGATATGGAATTTAACTTTTTCATGGGGGTAAAAAGAACCTGTTATGACTCTTTTTATCCATTTAAGGTATTGTCACAACATGGTCTTAGAAGGATTGATTTTGAACCAATTACTATTCTATATGGAGGAAATGGTTCTGGAAAATCAACAGCGTTAAATGTTATAGCAGAAAAAATAGGAGTAAGCCGTGATTCTATCTATAATAAATCTAATTTTTTTCCTGACTATGTCAATATGTGTGATATATATGTTGAAACAGATATTCCTAAAAATAGTAGGGTTATTACTAGTGATGATGTATTTGATTATATCCTAAATATTCGTAGCATAAATGAAGGAATTGATATAAAGAGAGAAAAGCTTTTTGAAGAATATTTGGAGTCTAAATATTCTCGCTTCCAAATGAAGTCGATGGCAGATTATGAACAATTAAAAAAAGTAAATACTGCTAGGAGTAAAACACAATCAAAATTTGTGAGAAATAGATTAATGGATAATTTCAGAGAATATTCAAATGGAGAAAGCGCATTTATATATTTTACTGAAAAAATTGATGAGAATGGACTGTATATATTGGATGAACCTGAAAATAGTCTTTCTCCAAAACGCCAAATGGAATTAATGAATTTTATTGAGGAATCTGCAAGGTTTTTAAGATGTCAGTTTATTATATCAACGCACTCACCATTTATGCTTGCTATGAAAGGCGCGAAAATATATGATCTCGATGAAAATCCTGTTGATGTAAAACGGTGGACAGAATTGGAGAATGTGCGTACATATTATGACTTTTTCAAAATGTATGAAAAAGAGTTTAGATAATAAAAGATGGGAGTATTAGAGTGAATAAGGAATTTTTAGAGTCTGAAAGATTATTTTTGAAGCCTTTATCTTTTGATGTTAAGCATATCTTAACGAAAGCAGTTCCAATGGCAACTGAACGTATAAATGCATTAATGGAGAAGGGGTATAAGCCGATTAACAAAAAATTTATTATATATGATGATTATTACTGTAGAGAAATTTAATATTAAAAACAATATAAAAAATAATATAAAACTTATTGTTTTGGAGCTTAGGCATAATCAAAAAAATAAGAAGTCCATCTGCCAAACCTATTTTCCACCATGATGCGTCAGTAAATTACACTAATAGACCACCTGCTATGTGACTAATTTACTTCCTTGCCTGATGAAGAATAATAATAGTATTTTGGACTTGTTATTTTCGTTCATATGCCTTAAATTATAAAAATTCTAAGCTCTTAATTAATTATTGAAAATCTCCTTTGCAACCGCTACAGCATTTAATACTTTTGGAAAGCCAACATATGGAATACATTGTAAGAATACTTCTATTATTTCCTCTTTAGATATCCCAACGTTTAGTGCTCCATTAATATGAACCTTTAATTGGTTTTCACATCCTCCTAGTGTAGTAAGAGCAGATAAAGTAACAAGCTCCCTTTGTTTTAAATCAAATGTTGGCCTTGTATAAATATCTCCAAAAGCAAATTCAATGATGTATTTTCCAAGGTCTGGAGCTATATCCTTAAGTGATTCTATTACAGCTGTTCCAGCATTTCCATCAACCTCATTAAGTTTATTTAGTCCTTTTTCATATCTATTTTCCATAATTGTAATACCTCCTATTTTTTGATAATATTATCGTATATGCTGGAGTTAACTCCATGTCAAGAGGTAGGTGATTATTTTGAATTATTATATAGGAGAGTTTTCTGAAAAAATTGGTTTGAGCATTGATACTTTAAGATATTATGAAAAGCTTGGTCTGATTTATCCTGAAAGAGATGAAGCTAATAAAAGAGTATATTCTGAAAAAGATATTGAGTGGCTAAAATTTATAATCCGATTAAAGGAAATAAATATGCCAATTAAGCAGATACAATACTATTCTAAATTGAGATATGATGGCGATGATACAATTAAGGAAAGATTAGAATTACTTGAAGAACAAATGGACAGGTTAAATATTGAAAAAAGAAAAATTGAAGAAAATATAATACACTTGGATAAAAAGATTAGTATATATAAGGAAATGATAGATAAAAAATAACTAATGTCTGTTAATCTAATTTTTATGAAATAATATATGGGAGGATTGAAATGAGCAATATGAAAGCAATTATATGGTTTTTTCCTATGCTATTTATAATCCATGATTTTGAAGAAATAATTTTTATCCAATCATGGATAAATAAAAATAGGTATTATTTATCTGAAAAGTTTCCGAAGTTATCAAAAAAGTTATTTACTCATTTCGATAATATTACAACAGCATCTTTTGCTTTTGGGGTAGCTGAAGAATTTATTACTTTATTGTAGAGGTAGATAAACTTAATCTGTAGGTACCATATTCCATGATTTTATCAAGTAATAAATTAATTTCATCCATATTAGAGCATATGACTTTAAGCAAATAGCAGCCATCTCCACTAATCCTATGTGCCTCAGTTATAATTGTATTTTCTTTAATAAATTTTGTTAATTTATCATGTTGTGTGGTTTTCATGAAAATAGTAATAAATGCAGTAATGTTTTTGCCCAGCATAGAATTATTAATGCATACAGTATACTGTGTTATTATACCTAAATCCTGAAGTCGTATAATTCTATTGGATACTCCTTGAGGGGTTAGGTTTACATGCTCGCCAATTTCCTTAAGTGGTATTTTTGAATTAATCAATAGTATGTCTAAAATCTTCAAATCTATTTCATCAAACATAGAGCCTAAAATCCTTTCATTTTTAAAGAGAAACTAACGAATCTCTTTCACATTTCAACCTTAATTTAAGATACTATTAGTATAACAAATATAAGTAGATCAGCAAATGTAAAGGTGGAATGAAAATGAAAAAAGCATTGCTAGTAATTGATGTGCAAAATGAATATTTTACAGGTAAACTAAAAGTAACTTATCCTAATAATAGCTTTGATAATATATTGAAGGTAATGGATTATGCAAAAGAGAATAATATGATTGTTATAATTGTGCAGCATACAGCACTTTTTGGAGACACATTTATTAAGAATTCAAATGGATGGGAATTACAACCAATGATTCTTGAGAAATCGTACGACTATATTATCGAGAAAACTAAGCCAAGCAGTTTTTATGAAACAAATTTGGAAGAAATATTAAAAAAAGAAAATATAACTGAGATAGTTATTTCAGGATATATGACTCAAATGTGCTGTGACACGACAGCAAGGGAAGCTTTCCATAGAGGTTACCACGTTGATTTCTTGTCAGATGCTACAGGAACTATAGATGTAAATAATGAAGTAGGTGTTATAAGTAGTAAAGATCTTCATAAAGCTACTTTAATTGCTCAAAGTTTAAAATTTAGTAATGTAATAAGTACTATGGAATGGATGAAATTATCTAACATTTAATTTTGCATAGTACTTATATTATAAATAGAATATGAATTATATCTATAAATGATGCTAGGGTTAAAAGTAGCTTTCTTTGTTACTTTTAATCCTATTATTTTTATAACTAGAAAAATAAAGAAGTTTAGTTTTGAAAAATTCCTATATATTTGAGAATTATAGAATGGTTAAAGTGCAGCCAATTAAGCATTCACAGCTATCTTATTCTTTTTTGTTAAAGGATATTAAAGTATCTACATAAAATTACAAATGTGAAAGTGAGTAATAAAAGATTTGAAAATTTACTAAATAAACTATTTTATAATTTTAATAAATGTTTATTTATGATATTGTTATTTTATCTCTTATGAAAAGCTATACAAAAATATATTGACTTAGAAAAAGAACAAATATAGAATAACATTATTAAAGGACATTTTAAAAGTGGTTTTATAATATTATTTATTTCATTAATTTTATTAAAAAGGAGATCTTAGTAATGAAATTCTTAAAGAGCGTTTTGGTCATTATACTTATTGCTCTTTTTTTAGGGAGTAATTTATATTTTATTAACTTATTAAGGGACAAGAAAGTAGAAAAGGAACCGATAAAACCTAAGATAGTGCTGATTTCTCATATAAAGACTAATCCATATTGGCTTGATATAAAAGCTGGCGCAGAAAGAGCTGCTAAAGAAAGAGGTGCAGTGGTTGAATTTTTAGGACCTACAACTGCAAGTACTGAAGATGGGCTAAAACTTTTTGATATGGCTACATCAGCAAAGGTGAGTGGTATAATAACATATGTACAAGAAGAAGGACAATATAAAAAGAAAATTAATAGCGCAATGGAGAAAGGTATTCCAGTAGTTACAATAGATTCAGATGAAGAAGATAGCAATAGAATAGCCTATGTTGGTACAGATAATGTTTTAGCTGGACAAGTTGCCGGAAAGGAAATGGTCAAGCAAATAGGAACGTCTGGAAATGTAGCAATAGTAATGGGAGGAAAAAATGTAAAGAATCAGAAAGAAAGGGTAGAAGGCTTTACAGAATATATAAAATCGAATTCTAACTTGAAAATTGTAGATACAGATTCATCGGATGCGATGCTTCTTGAGGCAGAAATCATAACAAGAAAAATATTAAATAGAAATGATAACATAAATGCTTTATTTTGTACCTCAGCTCTTGACGGAATAGGCGCTGCAAGAGCAGTAAAAGATTTAAATTATAAGGATAGGGTAAAAATTATATGTTTTGATGATTTGGATGATACTTTAAGCAATATTAGAAATGGACTAGTTTCAGCAACAATAGTGCAGAAAAGTAATGAAATGGGTTATAGGGCAGTTAATATTATTATGGACAAAATTGAAGGAAAATCAAATAAGTTTTCAAAATCACTAATCGATGTGAATGTAATTAATAATAGTAATATATGGAGCTATAAGCGAGGAGATGATAAAATTGAAAACTAAGAGTTTAAATAGTAAATTTATAATGTTTGTTATATGCTTAATTATTCCTATATGTATATGCAATATAATATCCCTAGCGATGAGCAAAAAAATCGAGGATGGGTATGTTAATATGCTTAACAATATGCTCATTACTAATGAAATTAAGCAGCATGTTGATAGCTCTTTAGATAATTTTAATCAATATATATTGAATGGAACCCCGAGTAAAAAAGAAAGTTATAATAATGAGGTGATTCTTGCAAAACAAAAAATTGGTAAGCTTAAGAAAAATTCTGATGATGTAAATCAATATATTTTGAGAGATTTAGATAATACTGTAGATTCTTATATAGAAAGTTCTAAAAATACAATATCTGCGTATGAAAATAAGGAGGGATACATTTTTTACTATGATGATTTTGTAGCAGCCAAGAATATTGCATCATATTGTGATGCATATGCATCTACTTTAATGCAAAATTTTCTAGAGGCTAATAGTATAGCATATAAAGAACTAAATAGAAATAGCAGCGTAATATATATAGGACTAGCTACATATCTTATATTAATTTTAGCTTTATGTGTAGTTTATGCATTAACATTTATAAGACATATATCTAAGGGCTTAAAGGGTATGGTTGAAATATCAAACAAAGTATCAAAAGGTCAATTTGAATATTATGAAGGTAACAAAACCGACATTTATGAGTTAGATATTTTAACAAAAACATTTAATACCATGATTACAGATATAAAAAATCTTATTAGCTCCCTTAATGGGAAGATCGTATTAGAAAAAAAATTAAAAGAGGAGGAGATGAAAAATCTAAAATATGAGAATGCTTTAAAAGAATTTGATTTAAAGGTATTACAGTCTCAAATAAACCCACATTTCTTATTTAATACTCTAAATTGTATAAACGCGACAGCAATAATGGAAAATGCGATAACCACAAGTAAATTAATTAAATCAGTATCTAATATTTTAAGATATTCTTTAAGAAGTATGAGTACAAATGCACTATTAGAAGATGAAATAAAGATTGTAAAGGATTATATTTATATTCAGGAGTGCAGGTTTGATGATAGGGTAAAATTTAATCTAAGTACAAATATGGATATGAAAAAAGTTAAAGTTCCTGGAATGACAATACAACCATTAGTAGAAAATGCATTTATACATGGGATTGAAGGGAAAGAAGATGGTGGATATATAAATATATATATTGATGAGGAAAATGGTGAGTGTAATGTTTTAATTGAAGATAATGGTGTTGGCATTTCTAAAGAAGTTTTGGATAAGATTAATAATTATAATTATGATGCAAAACATACATGGCATACAACAGGCCTTGGAATAAATATAGTAGAAAAGAGGCTTAGATATTTATATAACAAGAAAAATATGTTTAAAGTAGAAAGTGAAGAAGGCAAAGGGACTAAAGTTTATTTGAAAATACCTATAATGGGGGATGAGAATAATGATGAAAATATTAATTGCTGATGATGAAAAGTATGATAGGGAGACCGTTAAACATATAATAAAAGAGAATTTTTTAGGAGAGTTAGAAATATACGAAGCTAAAAATGGGAGAGAAGCAATTGAACTATCTGAAAGTATCAGACCAGATATAGTTATTATTGATATAAAAATGCCAGGAATTGATGGAATACAGGCATTGAAAGAAATGACAGCAACTTTACCAAATTTATATAGCATAATTTTGACAGCATACGATTATTTTGATTTTGCATTAGAAGCTGTAAAAATAAATGTGAAAGAATATCTTCTAAAACCGTTTACTAAGGAAGAGATTATAGAAAAAATTGCTGTGGGAATTAAATGGGTGAAAAAAGAACAGGAGAAAAGAAAAAGTGAAATTAAAGATAAAGAGAAAATATATACTTTATTGCCTGTGCTTGAAAATCAATTAAGTGATCTAATAATTAATGATAAACTTAAAGGCGTTGATTATGGAATGTATCTGCAATGTTTAGATATGAGTTTTATGAATAGCTATGCAATGGTTATTTCAATAAAGGACAAATATGCTTATAATGATATTAGCAGGGGTGAAAGAGATCAAATTAGGATTAAGATAGGAGAATATGTTAAAGAATATATCAACAGGAGATATAAATGCATAGGAAATTATGTATTTTATGAAGAATTAACGTATTTTATACAAATAGAGAATGAGGAAACTGAAGATTTTAAAAGTTTAGAAATTGACCTTGCATTTAATTTGAGAAGAGAAATAAAAAAGAGATTTAATATTTCAATAAGAGCAGGTCTTGGAGAAATATTTGATTCAGTAGAGCAAATTGTGGAATCTTATAGACAAGCTATGAAATGTTTAGTATACAACTCAGACAATGTAAATATTATTTATATTGATGATATAGAAGGAAAATTGATGAATGATAGTTTTTCAGGTGGTATATCAGGGGATACCAAGTTAGGTAAAAATAAAAATTCAAATAAAATAAAGATGAAACTATTTGAAAGTGTAAAACAATTTATTAGAGAAAATATTGAAACAGAGTTAGAGTTAGAGAAGGTAGCGAGCAATTTTGGATTAAGTGTCTATTATTTTAGCAGGACATTTAAAGAAGTAACAGGCATTAATTTTTCGGAATATGTAAATAAATGCAGAATAGATGTTGCAAAGGAATTACTTTCAACTGGAGAAATGAATGTGAAAGAGGTTTGTTACAAAGTAGGATACAATGATCCTAATTATTTCAGCAAAGTATTTAAGAAATATGAGGGAGTTAGTCCTGCAAATTTTAAAGGAAATATGGAAGAAAAGATTTTTTAAAATCAATTAGCGAAGGATATGTTACTTATTATTCAGGAATTTTTTAATTTATAAAAAGCAATATATTACCAATAACATATCACAGTAATAAAAAAATCCAGACTATTTCTTATATTTAGAGATTAGTCTGGATTTTCTTTATTGTTTAAATTATTTACTAGTAAAAATTTGCTGTAAAAAGATAGCAATATAAGATTATAAATTAGCAAACCAGTCTATTTGAAACGTTTACTACAATGTATATAATTAAGACTGTAAAAGAGATCTATATTAAAAAAAAGGGGAGAAAAAGATGAAATCTAAAAAAATGATTAAATTATTAGGTTTGGCACTAAGTGGGGTACTAATATTTTCAGCATTGACAGGATGTGGAGCTAAAAAAGATGCACAAACATCTAGCAATGGAAATAAGAAAATAAAAATTGGTGTAAGTATGGACGACCTAAGACTTGAAAGATGGCAGCATGATAAGGAAATCTTTGAAGAAGAAGCTAAGAAACTTGGAGCAGATGTTGTTTTCCAATCTGCAAATGGGGATGATCCAACACAAATGTCACAAGCTGAGAATCTTATATCTCAAGGGGTAGATGTCTTAGTTGTAATACCACATAACGGTGAATCAATAGCACCAATTGTAGAAGAAGCTCACCAAAATAAAATAAAAGTATTGGCTTACGATAGATTGATTACAAATAGTGACTTAGATTACTATGTATCTTTTGATAATGTAAAGGTTGGAGAATTACAAGCTAAAGCTATCGTGGATAAGACTCCAAAAGGAAATTATTTCATGATGGGAGGATCTCCAACAGACAATAATGCAAAATTATTTAGACAAGGACAAATGAACATAATAAAACCTTATGTAGATAAGGGAGATATAAAACTAGTAGGGGATCAATGGGTAAAAGATTGGTCAGCAGAGGAAGCATTAAAGATAATGGAAAATGCTTTGACAGCAAATAATAACAAACTTGATGCTGTAGTTGCATCAAATGATAGTACAGCAGGTGGTGCTATTCAAGCATTACAAGCACAAAGCTTAGCAGGAAAAATTACAATCTCTGGACAAGATGCAGATTTAGCTGGTTGCCAAAGAGTTGTTGAAGGAACTCAAACAATGACAATATACAAACCTATAAAAGATATTGCTGCAAAAGCAGCTGAAATGGCTGTAAAGATGGCTAAGGGTGAAGATGTTGAAACAGGCGGTACTGTAACTAACAATGGTAAAAAAGATGTACCTTCAGTATTACTTACTCCGATAGCAGTTACAGCAGATAACATGAAAGATACTGTAATTAAAGATGGTTTCCAAAAGTTTGATGATGTATATAAAAATGTACCAGAAGACAAAAGACCAAGCAAATAAATAAGAATATTGGAGTCTGAAGATATTGTGTCAGACTCCAATATAGAAAGGAGATAAGCATTTCATGAGTGAGTATATTTTAGAAATGAGAGATATAGTCAAAGAATTCTTTGGAGTAAAGGCATTAGATGGAGTAACTTTAAAAGTTAAAAAAGGAGAAATCCATGCTCTTTGTGGTGAAAATGGAGCTGGAAAATCCACACTGATGAAAGTTTTGAGCGGAGAGCATCCTGCTGGGTCTTACTCTGGAAAAATAATTTTTGAAGGAAAAGAATTAAGCCAAACAAGTATAAAAGATTCTGAAAGTGTTGGTATTGCAATTATTCATCAGGAATTAGCACTTATAAAACAATTATCTATAGCAGAAAATATTTTTTTAGGAAATGAAATTGGCGCACGTGGACTAGTAAATTTTAGTGAACAGTTAAATAAGACAAATGAATTATTAAATAGGGTTAAGCTGAATGTTAATCCGCTTACTAGAGCGGGGGATCTTGGAATTGGACATCAGCAATTAGTTGAAATTGCAAAAGCTCTATCTAAAAATGCAAAACTATTGATTCTTGACGAACCTTCTGCCTCTTTAAGCGAAGGTGAAGTAGAAGTGTTAATGGGAATATTAGATGATTTAAGAAGAGATGGAGTAACATGTATTTATATTTCTCACAAACTTAATGAGGTTACAAGAATATGTGACAATGTTACTGTAATTAGAGATGGCTCAACAATAGGACAAGTTCCTATTAGTGAGATAGATCAAGATAAGCTAGTACAAATGATGGTTGGAAGAGAAATGAAAAATCTATTCCCTAGAGAAGAACATAAAATAGGCGAAGAATTTTTTGAGATAAAGAATTTTAACGTTTTAGATCCATTTAATAAGAACATAAAAAGAGTAAAAAATGCGAGTTTTACCTTAAGACGTGGGGAGATACTTGGAATTTCAGGCTTAGTAGGTTCAGGTAGAACAGAAATGGTGGCAAGCATATATGGAAGTTTCCAAGGTCAAAAGAGCGGTGAAATATATTTTGAGGGTAAAAAAATTGACATAAAAAATCCAAATGATGCTTTAAGCAAAGGAATAGCTATGGTTCCAGAAGATAGAAAAAAAGATGGAATAATTGCGGGTATGAGTGTAGCTAAAAACATGACAATGAGTAATTTAGTGAAATATAAAAGGCCATTAAACGTAATAGATAAAGATAAGGAAATGATGGATGTTTTAAAATTTATTGATGAAATAAAAATAAAGACTGCATCAACTGAATTAGCAATAAAAAATCTAAGTGGTGGAAATCAACAAAAAGTAATACTAGCAAAAAATCTTCTTGCTGAACCTAAAATATTAATATTAGATGAGCCTACTAGAGGAATTGATGTTGGAGCTAAGTATGAAATTTATAAGTTAATATTTAAGCTAGCTAAACAAGGAATATCTATAATAATGGTTTCATCAGAACTTCCAGAAGTACTTGGAATTAGTGATAGGGTTCTAGTAATGAATGAAGGGGAAATAAAGGCAAGTCTTGAGAATAATGGGTTAACTCAGGAGATGATCATGAATTATTCTGTAGGAAAGAAAAATGAAGAAGTTAGTGAGAGTTATAGCGAAGAAACTAAAACTTCTGTAGGAGGAATATAAGATGCAATTAAGTAAAAGTACAAGTTCAGAAAAAGAAAAGAAATTAGGTTTAGGCGTTATATTTAAATCTAAGATGGCAGCAATATTAATAGCAACAGCAGCAATATGGGTTTTGTTCACGTTTTTAACAGATGGAAACTTTTTAACAACAAGAAATTTATCAAATTTATTTAGACAAATGTCAATTACTGGTGTACTTGCAATAGGCATGGTTTTTGTAATCATTTTAGGTGAAATAGATCTTTCGGCAGGATCAACTTTAGGACTGCTTGGAGGAATTGCAGCAATATTAAATGTTTGGTTTGGTTTTTCAGCTATCCCAACAGTGGTAATAACATTAATACTTGGAGTTATTATGGGAGCTTGGAATGGATATTGGATAGCATTTAGAAATGTTCCATCATTTATAGTTACTTTAGCAAGTATGCTTGTTTTTAGAGGTGTATTAATAGGAATTACAGGTGGTAATACTGTTGCACCATTAACAGCAGATTTCAAAGCAATAGGACAAGCGTATTTACCAACAGTTGTAGGTTATATATTAGTAGTGATAGCAATTGTAGGTTCAGCATATTTAATATTAGGAAATAGAAAGAATAAGATTAAATATAATATTGAAGTTAGACCAATGGCTTTAGATGTACTTACAATAGTAGGAATTGGAGTTATATCATTAGTTTTAGTGTTAATTCTTAATGACTATCAAGGATTTCCTATACCAGTTTTCATTATGTTACTTTTAGCTTTAATATTAGCATTTGTAGGAACAAAGACTATATTTGGTAGAAGAATATATGGAATTGGTGGAAATAGAGATGCAGCAAGATTATCTGGTATTAACGTAAAAAAACATATTATTGTTATATATTCAGTACTTGGATTACTTTGCGCAGTTGCTGGAATATTACTTACATCAAGATTAAATGCAGGATCAGTTTCAGCTGGTCAAAATGCAGAAATGGATGCAATTGCATCATGTGTTATTGGAGGAGCAAGTTTAGCAGGTGGTAGTGGTACAGTTGCTGGAGCATTAGTTGGTGCACTTGTAATGGCTAGTATAGATAACGGTATGAGTATGATGAATACTCCAACATTCTGGCAATACATCGTTAAAGGGTTAATATTACTAATAGCAGTATGGATGGATATATCATCTAAAAACAAGAAATAATTCTTTGAAAATGATTATATATTCTTAATTAAAACTTTATATAAATTAGTGACGACAAATCATTTGAATAACAGCAGGCTATAATTAATATTGTCTGCTGTTATCTGTATATATGGTATATTAATTCTATATTTTGTTTAACATAAAAAGGTATGAAACGTACATAATTATCATGAATTATTTTATTAAAAAATTACATAAAAATGTACTCAGAAAACTATTGACTATATAAAAAAAAGAAAGTATTATAAGCTTATAAAACAACATTTAAAAAGTTATTTCAAAATATATTTTAAGTAGTAAATATCAAAAGAATAAGTGCTTTGACTTGCTTAAATAATTATTTTGATTAAAGCTTATTATACAAAATAAAATTCAGAATATTCATTAAAATCAAACAACTTTGTTTTATATATAAGGGCTAGTTATTACCAACATTGGCTTTTATAAATAGATAGATAAATGGCTTAATAAGTTATTACGCTATTTACTAGAAATAATTTATATTCAATATAGAAAAATGAGGAGGGTATCATATGAGAGAATACTTTGAAAATGTTTCAAAAATAAATTACGAGGGGGCAAATTCTAAAAATCCATATTCATTTAAATATTATAATCCAGACGAAATTATTGGGGATAAAGCAATGAAAGAACATCTAAGATTTGCCTTATCTTATTGGCACACATTAACAGCTA
>Ga0183101_1000064_pt16 | contig 13496 bp, 14 predicted proteins | sample Biomet3_FD_127790 | JGI IMG/M metagenome (GOLD analysis project Ga0183101, IMG submission 127790) | Microbial communities from bioreactor (seeded with sewage sludge) at LBNL, California, USA - Biofuel metagenome 3 | ecosystem: Engineered > Bioreactor > Anaerobic > Unclassified ... | reverse complement strand
CGCCGGGGGGGCGCGGCCCCCCGGCGGCGGGGGCGCGGGCCGCGCCGAGGCGCTGTTGCGCCAGATAAGGTCCGTGCCGGATACCTGCCCGGTCAGATCCTGCGTGGCCCCCAGCATGGCCTGACGCTCCAGCCATTGCAGATAGCCGGGATCCGCCCGTGGCAACAGGCGGGCCTTTGCTGCGGGGGCTGTGCGCGGGGCTGTGGCTTGCGCGCCGGAGCGCGCCGTGCAGGCTGTCAGCGGCAGAGAGAGCGGCAGGGCCAGGGCCGCCATAAAGGCCAGCCCCGCCACGGCCCGCATCAGCCCCGCCAGCGGCGACCATTGCGCGGCCGGCCGGCATTTGCCGAATAAATGTTGCGCGCGCATGGCTGTGGCCGTCAGGCCTTTGCCGCCTCTTCCTCGGCTTTGGCCGTGTTCCACAATTCGTCTTTCTCGTCCAGGCTCAGGGCCGCAAAGTCGCGATCCTGCTCGCGGGCCAGGGCTTCCATGCGCGCAAACCGCGAAAGAAAGCGCCGGTTGGCGAAATCCAGGGCCTCGCTGGCCTTGATGCCCTTGCGGCGGCCCAGTTCGGCAATGCTGAAGAGCAGGTCGCCCAGTTCATGTTTTTGGGCTTCTTGGTCGCCTCCGGCGGAAGCGTCCAGCCATTCCAGCCATTCCGCTTCCACCTGTTGCTCCACTTCCTCATCTTCCTGCCAGGTAAAGCCCACGCGGGAGGCCTTGGAATTGATGCGGTAGGCTTTGAGCAGCGGGGGCAGGCTGTCGGGCAGGCTGTCAAACAGCCCCTTGGGCTTGCCTTCTTCATCGGCATGCTCGGCGCGCTTGATTTTTTCCCAGGCCTTGAGCTGCTCGTCCAGGCTGTCAAAAACCGTGTCGCCGAAGACGTGGGGGTGGCGGCGTATCATTTTGGCCCGGTTGTTGTTGAGGGCATCGTCAAGGTTGAACTGCCCCCGCTTTTCAAACAGCCGCGCAACGAACAGCAGCAGAAAGGCCACGTCGCCCAGCTCCTCGCGAATGTCGGCCACATTGCCGGAGCGGATGGCGCTGACAAGTTCATGGCTTTCTTCAATAACGTATTCAGCAAGGCTTTCGGGGGTTTGTTCCTTATCCCAGGGGCAGCCGTCGGGGGCGGTGAGCCTGTCGATAACGGCCTGAAGTTCTTCAAGGGCGGTTTTTTCCATTGCTCTGAATTTCCTTGATATTTGCAGTGAATTAGATGCCCAGGCGAGAGGTGAGGTCAGGCGGCAGCCAGCCATGCACCTGGCTCATGAGCGCGTTGAAATAGGGAAGTGCTCGGGAATGCTGCATAAAAGGCGCATCGGCGAAAAATTTTTGCAACAGCAGCAGCGCCAGGGAGCAGATCAATATGCCCTTGGCCAGGCCCAGCAGGCCCCCGGCCAATTTGTCCGCCCAGGAAACAAAGGAGAACGAAAGAATTTTTTGCAGAATGCGGGCCAGCAGCGCCACGGAAATGATGACCCCCAGAAAAATGATCACATAGGCGGCGATAATGCGCCACGAGGGGTCGGCAATAAGCGTGAGGCGCGGCGCAAGCAGCGGGTGGTAGTGGTGCGCGGCCCAAAAACCGCCCAAAAGAGAAATAAGACCGGCCACTTCGCCCACAAACCCGTGGATGAAGCCCCGGAAGGCAAAAAAAACCAGTATGAGCACTATGATAAGGTCGAAAATATCCTGACCCATGCGTTCTCCGTTGCGGCTGCGCAGGCCCTGCCCGCCGTTGCCGCTGGCGTTTGCGGCAACTGGCGGAGCATAGCAGAAGCGCGCCTGCGGCACAATGCGCCAGGCGCATGAGAGAGCGGGCGGCAACCGGCGCGCCCCGGCATGCAGCCTTGCATGGCGCATGGCGGGCCATTTGCGGGGTGTTGTGTTTTTGGCGCTGGTGGGCTTGCGCACCAGTGGCAAACGTGTGCATTATCAAAGAACTTTTGCAACTGGCTGTGAAGTGGGGCGGGTGTTGTTCCGCATCGCTCATGGCGCGGAGGAATCATGGAAAGTTCTCGGGGGGCGGTGGCCGGGCTGGTGCTGGCGGGGGGGCGGTCTTCCCGAATGGGAAAAGACAAGGCTCTGCTGCGGCTTTTTGGCCCTTCCGGGCCCGACCTTTTGGCCAAAGCGCACGACCTTTTGGCGGGTCTTTTGCCAACCTGCTGGGTTTCTTGCCGCCGGGAACAGCCGCGCCTGGGCTACGATTGTCTTTTTGACGCTGTGGAGAACGCCGGGCCTGCCGCCGGTGTGCTGGAGGGCTTGCGGGCGGCGCAGAAACATAACTTTGCGGCGGTGCTGGCCCTTTCATGCGACATGCCCTTCATGGACGCGCCCACGCTGGGCAGGCTGCTTGCCGCAAGGCTTGCGGCCCCGGCGGGAACTCTGGCCACGCTTTATGTTGACGCGGAAAGCGGGCGGCCCGAAGCCCTCGCCGCTATCTACGAAACGGCGGCCCTGCCGTTGTTTGCGGCGGCTGTTTCAGGCGAGCGAATCCGCCTCAACAATGTGGTGCCCCTGCGGCGGCAGCACCGCCTTGCCTATACACGTGATGCTGCAGGCCCGTTTTTTAACTTGAACAGCCCTGAAGACCTTGTGTTGGCGCTGGACCTTCCTCGAGCTTCCCGATAGAATATAAAAGTCACGGTATGTAATAAAATCGTGAATGTTTTTCAGCTAAAACATGCTGAAATTGCATATATAAATGTATGTAATAACAGCGCGCACCATAGAATGCGCGCATCGACAACGTAGCCGCACGCTGTTTTCAAAGCCATGCGGCGCTGTGGAGCAGGAATGGATATCGGCGCTTATACGTTCAAGGAATTTCGTAGCCTAGCGGAAAATTTTCACGGCTATGCCGCGCCCGGATTGCTGGTGGGGGGCTACATGGTGGAGCTTGCCAAACGGCATCTTCCGGAAGGCACGCTTTTCGAAGCCGTGGTGGAATCAGGCAAATGCCTGCCCGACGCGGTGCAGTTGCTCACCCTGTGCAGCATCGGCAACAACTGGATGAAGATACACAACCTGGGGCGCTATGCGGTTTCGCTGTTCGACAAGCACACCGGCGAGGGCGTGCGCGTGAGCCTTGACCCGGTGAAAATGGCCGCCTACCCGGAATTGAAGGGCTGGTTTTTTAAGGAAAAGCCTAAGAAAGATCAGGACGTCGCCGTGCTCGAGGCGGAAATTGAGGCGGCGGGCGACAGTATTTGCAAGGTTGAGCCCATCTCCGTGAAACGGCGTTTTTTGGGACATAAGCACATGACGCGCATTGTTTGCTGCCCTGTGTGCGGCGAGGCCTACCCTGTGGAAGACGGCCCCGTGTGCCGCGGCTGCCAGGGCGAGGCCCCCTATGTGCTTGCCCGTAGAGAGCTGAAGGAAGATTGCCCCCGCCAAACCGCCGATCGCAACCGGGCGGCGGCGGGCGTGCGCGTGGTGCCTGTGGAGGAAGCCGTGGGCAAAACCGTGGCCCACGACATGACGCGCATTGCCCCTGGGCAGTTCAAGGGGCCGGAGTTCGCGGCCGGGCAGCGCATCTCGGTTGGCGATATCTGCCGGCTGCAACAGATGGGCCGTTTTCATGTGGCCGTTGTGGCCGATGAAGCCGCAACCACAGCGTTGCCTGGGGGCGAGGCCGATGAAGCCGCGCCTGTTCACGAAAATGAGGTGGCGGAAATTTTTGCGCGTCGCATGGCAGGCGAAGGCGTGACCTATGAGCTGCCGCCCCACGAGGGAAAAATTGATTTTCGGGCCGCCCGCAACGGCCTTTTCTGCGTGGATGTGGAGCGCATGACGCGGTTTAATCTGGTGCCCGAGGTCATGGTGGCTTCGCGGCAGGACGCCACGCTGGTTCGCGATGGCAGCCCCCTTTGCGGCACGCGGGCCATACCGCTGTTCATTTCGCGCGCGCGGCTTTCGCAAGCGCTTGAAGTTCTGGAAGAGGGGCCTCTGTTCCGCGTGCTGCCCTTGCGCAAGGCGCGCGTGGGCATTCTGGTGACGGGCACGGAGGTGTTTCAGGGCATCATTGAAGACAAGTTTATTCCCGTCATCACCGCAAAGGTGGCCATGCTCGATTGCTCAGTCGTGCGCACGGACATTGTGCCGGACGACAAAAGCAAAATGCGGGAGGCGGTGGACGCCATGCGTTCAGCCGGGGTGGATCTGCTGGTGACCACCGGCGGTCTTTCTGTGGACCCGGACGACGTTACCCGGCAGGCGCTGGTTGAAGCGGGCCTCACGGACATTCTGCACGGCGTGCCGATTTTGCCCGGCACCATGAGCCTTATGGGGCACATCCCCGGCGAGGGAGACGGCATGCAGGTGCTGGGCGTGCCCGCCTGCGCCCTGTATTACAAAACCACGTTTCTTGATCTGGCCCTGCCGCGCATGCTGGCCGGGCGGCAAATCACCCGCGCCGAGGCCGCGCGCATGGGCGAGGGCGGCTATTGCCTTTCTTGCCACACCTGCACCTATCCCAAGTGCTGGTTCGGTAAATAACCCGCGCCGAAACCGCGCGGATGTTGTTTGCGGAGGCTCCGAGATTTTTCGGAGCCTCCTTTTTTTTCGCGTCCGCCAAAACCGCTTGAGGAGCGGCGCGCGAGGCGAGCAGTTGACGCCGCACCCAATGCCCTCTATTTATAGACCGACCGTCGGTCTATAAAGAAAGGGAGGGCGCGGATGCGCATTAGTAAAGAGCACGGCGAGCGCAAAGCGGAAATCCTCGCCGTCGCCGAAGCCCTGTTTGCGGCAAAGGGGTTCTCCGGCACCACCATCAGTGATGTTCTTGACGCGCTGGGCATCGCCAAGGGCACGTTTTATTATTACTTTGCGTCCAAAGAAGCGCTGATGGACGGCGTGATCGAGCGATACCTCGATACTGAAATCGCAGCGGCGAAAACCGTTGCCGAAACGCCGCAGCTAACCGCGCACGAAAAGATGTTCCGCATCCTCTCCGGTGCAGGCAGAGACGCGGGGCGAGGCGACCGTCTGGAAAAGGAGGCGCGGGCTTTGGGCAACGCGGACATGCACCAGCGCACTATGTCTTCCATAGTTCTTCGGCTTTCGCCCATACTGGAGGGAATTGTGCGGCAGGGAATGCGCGAGGGCGCGTTTACAACCGCATACCCTAAGGAATGCGTGGAAATTTTGCTTGCCGCGTCTGAATTTCTGCTGCACGGATCGGCGTTTTCGTGGAGTGGAGCGGAGCGGGCGCAAAAAGCCAGGGCCCTTGCCTGGATGGCGGAAAAAGCTCTGGGTGCGGAAGAAGGCCGGTTTAGCTATCTGTATGAACAGGCAGAAGAAAAGGGACGCGATCGTGATTGATGCGAAAGCCTGGATGGCTGATTTGTTGCCGCAATTGCGGCAGGCGTTTGGCGCACGGCTGCAATATCTTGGGCTACAGGGCAGTTACCGCCGTGGCGAGGCCACGGAAGCCAGTGATATCGACGTCGTCCTGCTGCTGGATGCCGTTGCCCTGGACGACCTTGATGTCTACCGCGCCATTGTGCGCGGTATGCCTGAAGGGCAAAAAGCCTGCGGCTTTATCGGCAGCGTTGCGGATATGCTCCACTGGCCGAGGCATGAACTCTTTGCCTTTCAGAAAGACACTGACGACTGGCTTGGCAGGCTGGAGAATTTTCTTCCCGTCATTACCGAAGCGGACATTGCGGACGCCGCAAAAATCGGCGCATCCGGGCTAATCCATCTGCTTACCCATTCGTATCTGTATGCAGAGGCTGACGACAGGCCCCTTGTTTTGCAAGAGGCTTACAAGGCGGCGTTTTTTGTCATGCTGGTGCGGCACTACCTTGCTTGCGGCGTGTTCTGCCGCAGCAAAAAGGACTTGTTGCACGCTGTTGAAGGCACGGAGCGGGAGATCATCGCGGCCGGGCGTGATCTTTCGCGATGGCTTGCCGCCAACACGGAAAAACAGGCCTATGCCATGCTGCTGCAGTGGTGCGAGGCCGTATTGCAGGGTGACGGCGTTTGCATGTTCGCCTGAAAGAGCGTGCGGGGGCATAGCAACGGATTGATAGCCACCTGCCATGCTTGGGTGGCTTTTTTGCAGCAAAACTGTCGAAGGCGGGAGGCCGCCATGCAGTGGATTGCGGCAAGCGCCGCGCCGTCGCTGACCATGCGGATATTTCAGGAAAGCAGTTCTTTTTTGCCGCCGCGCGTAAAAAATGTCGTTGTATTGGTTGTATAACCAGTCTATTGCGGTTCAGTAATACATCTCCATGAAATGGCGTGTCTTTTTATTGCATTGAGAAAATAGGAACAAACTTGGAAATTATCTTTAAAATATTGCAACCATCTTGCGAGATCACGCTTTTCAAGCTATGGTGAACACCGAGCCCTCCTCTCCTGTGGAGATGTGTCCGCGCGGGCGTTTGCAGGTTGAACAATTCTACGCCCTGGCGGCTTCGAGAGACCAAAACAAGGAGTACCACCATGAAAAGCACCCGGAGGAGCTTCCTCAAGGGCGTCGGCGCGGGAGTTCTCTGCCTTACGCTGGGGCAGCTGGGTTTCGACCTGGGGGAAGCCCAGGCCTACGCAGGCAAGCTTAAAATCGAAGGCGCCAAGGAAGTTATCAGCGTTTGTCCCTTCTGTTCCGTTTGCTGTCAGGTCATCGCCTATGTGCGTGACGGCAAGCTTGTTTCCACTGAAGGCGACCCCGATTTTCCTGTAAACGAAGGCGCGCTTTGCGCCAAGGGCGCGGCGTTGTTCAGCATGTACACCCATGACCACCGGGTGAAAAAGCCGATGTATCGCGCGCCGCACAGCGACCACTGGGAAGAAAAGGACTGGGAATGGACCCTGGGGCAGATTGCCCGCAGGCTCAAGGACGTTCGCGACAAGGACATGATCCTCAAGAACGCCAAGGGCCAGACGGTCAACCGCCTCGACACTATTTTCTGGATGGGAACCTCGCACGCCTCAAACGAGGAATGCGCCGTCATTCATCAAGCCATGCGCGGCCTGGGTGTTGTCTATATGGACCACCAGGCACGGGTCTGACACAGCCCCACTGTTGCGGCTCTGGCAGAGTCGTTCGGACGCGGTGCAATGACGAACCACTGGATTGATATCAAAAATACCAATGCAGTGCTTATTATCGGCAGCAATGCCGCAGAACATCATCCTGTCGCCTTCAAGTGGATAATGCGGGCCAAGGACAACGGGGCCGCGCTCATGCATGTGGACCCCAAGTTCTCGCGCACATCCGCACGATGCGACTTTCATGTGCCCCTGCGCTCGGGCACGGACATCGCCTTCCTTGGCGGCATGGTCAACTATATTCTTGAGCACGACCTCTATTTCAAGGACTATGTGCTCAATTATACCAATGCCGCTTTTGTGGTGGGCAAGGACTATTCCTTCAACGACGGCCTGTTCAGCGGCTATAATCCGGCCACCCGCAGCTACGACAAGAGCTCGTGGGCGCTGGAAAAAGGCCCCGACGGCGGCCCCGTGATCGACGCCACGCTGCAGAACGAGCGTTGTGTTCTCAACCTGATGCGCAAGCACTATTCCCGCTACACGCTCAAAAACGTTTCGGACGTAACGGGCGTTACGCAGGACAATCTGCTTAAAGTCTACAAGACCTTCTGCGCCACTGGCACGCCGGACAAGGCGGGCACCATTCTCTACGCCCTGGGCTGGACCCAGCACACTGTGGGCGTGCAGAACATCCGCACCTCCACGCTTGTTCAGCTGCTGCTGGGCAATATTGGCGTGGCGGGCGGCGGCATCAACGCCCTGCGCGGCGAACCCAATGTGCAGGGTTCTACCGACCATGCCATTCTGTATCACATCATGCCCGGCTATAACGCCCTGCCGCGTGCGCCGTGGCAAACGTTGGCCGAGTATGACAAGGCCAACACCCCCGTGACCACGCTGAAAAACAGCGCCAACTGGTGGGGCAACCGGCCCAAGTATGTGGTGAGCCAGCTCAAGGGCTGGTTTGGCGACGAGGCCACGCCTGAAAACGAGTTCTGCTACAGCCTGTTGCCCAAGCTGGAACCCGGCGAAGACTGCTCGTACATGTATGCCATGGACAAAATGTATCAGGGCAAAATGCGCGGCGGCTTCATCTTTGGCGTGAACCCCATGAACAGCTTCCCCAACACCAACAAAATGCGCAAGGCGTTGGACAATCTGGATTGGCTGGTGCTTTCCGAAATTCATAATACGGAAACCACGGACAACTGGAAGCGCCCCGGTGTGGACCCCACGGCCTGCAAAACCGAGGTTTTTCTGCTGCCTTCGGCCCACCGTATTGAAAAGGAAGGCACCATCAGCAACAGCGGCCGCTGGCTCCAGTGGTTCGACATGGGCGTAAAGCCCGCCGGCGAAGCCCGGCACTTTGCGGACATTCTGGTGCCGCTGGTCAACAAGCTGCGCGCTTTGTACAAAACCGAGGGCGGAACCCTGCCCGATCCCCTGCTCAAGCTGAACTGGCCCGAAACCTTTGACGCGGCGGATTGGACACGCCGCATCAACGGCTTCTTCTGGGCGGACAGCAAGGTGGGAGAAAAGCAATACAAACGCGGCCAGCTGGTGCCCACCTTTGGGGCGCTGAAGGCCGACGGCAGCACCTCTTCGCTCAACTGGCTCTATACGGGCAGCTGGACGGAAGAGGACGGCAACAAGTCCAAACGCCGCGACACCAGCCAAACGCCCATGCAGGCCAACATTGGCCTGTTCCCCAACTGGTCGTGGTGCTGGCCCGTGAACCGGCGCATTCTGTACAACCGCGCCTCTGTGGACCTGAACGGCAAGCCCTGGAACCCGCAAAAGGCCGTTATCGAATGGGACGGCTCCAAGTGGGTGGGCGACGTGCCGGACGGCCCCTGGCCGCCCATGGCCGACAAAGAAAAGGGCAAGCTGCCGTTTATCATGATGAAGGACGGCCACGCGCAGTTCTTTGGGGGCGGCCCGGCCGACGGTCCCTTCCCCGAACACTACGAACCGGCCGAAACACCGCTGGTCAGCCACCCGTTCTCCAAGCAGCTGAGCAGCCCCGTGTATAAGTTCCACACCTCGGATATGGACAAGATCGCCGCTCCGGCCGATCCCAACTATCCGTATGTGCTCACCACCTACAGCCTCACCGAGCATTGGTGCGGCGGCGGTGAAACACGCAACGTGCCCAACCTGCTTGAGGCCGAGCCGCAGCTCTATGTTGAAATGAGCCCGGAACTGGCCAAGGAAAAGGGCATCAAGAATGGCGACGGCGTTATTCTTGAAAGCATTCGCGGCACATGCGAGGCCATCGCCATGGTGACGGTGCGCATCCGGCCATTCACCGTTATGGGCAAAACCGTTCACCTGGTGGGCATGCCCTTCGCCTTTGGCTGGACAACGCCCAAGTGCGGCGATTCCACCAACCGGCTGACCGTGGCGGCCTTTGACCCCAACACGACCATTCCTGAAACCAAGGCTTGCTGCGTTAACCTGCGCAAGGCCGAAAAGTTGACCGAAATAGGCTAAGGTCTGTTCTAAAAAGCATCGTTTGCCCCCTGGACCGTGTAAGGCCCCTGCGGTCCAGGGCTGTACCAAAGAGCGTATCCTCCCCGGTTTGCAAGGGGCCTTTTTTCCGCCGGGGAACAACAACTGTCTTTTTAGCAACAGACCCTCAGGGCGGGGGCCAACGCAAGAAAGCCCCCGCCAAGGAGCATAGCTATGCCGAAAACTTTTCTCGTAGACACCACAAGGTGTACGGCATGCCGTGGTTGTCAGGTGGCCTGCAAGGAATGGCACGACCTGCCCGCCAACGCGACCAAACAGCGCGGCACGCACCAGAACCCGCCGGATCTTAACCCCAATAACCTTAAAATTGTTCGTTTTCGCGAGCATATGGAAAAAGACGGCACCGTCATCTGGAACTTTTTTCCCGACCAGTGCCGCCATTGCCTCACGCCTATTTGCAAGGACGTGGCCGATATGGCCGTGCCCGGGGCCATCATCAAAGACCCCAAAACGGGCGCGGTGCTGACCACGGAAAAAAGCGCCAAGCTCAGCCCGGAAGACGCGCAGGCCGTCATAGACGCCTGCCCGTACAACATTCCCCGGCTGGACCCCAAAACCAGGCGTTTGACCAAGTGCGACATGTGCATTGACCGCGTTTCGGCGGGCATGCTGCCCATTTGCGTCAAAACCTGCCCCACCGGCACCATGGTTTTTGGCGAAAGAGAAGAAATTCTGCCCCTGGCGCAAAAACGCCTGGAAGTTGCCAAAAAGCGCTTTCCCAAGGCTTTCTTGGCCGATTTCAAGGATGTGAGCGTCATTTACCTGCTGGCGGAAGAAAAAGAACATTATTACGAATACGCGGCCTTTATGTAGGCCACAGCAACGGCTCCCGCACACAAGGCTGCGGGAGCCGGAAATAAACGCCGGGGCTTGGCAAAGCTTCGGCTTTGGGCCACCATTGACGGCAGAACCTCCGCATGGCCGCGCATCGTTTATGTCGGTTCACAGCCAGTGCGTGCGGTTCCGCCGTTTTTTGTGGCGGCATTTCTGGCAATCAGACAGGGGCAACCCCCTGGCATGGAGTTTCAATGGCCGTTTCAAGGCAAAGTGTTGTTCAGACTCTTGAGGAAATTATCGCATGGCGGCCTGTGCTCGCGCCTGTGCTGCGGGCGTTTGAGCCTTTGCTCACCGCGCAGGAGGAACTTGTGCAACCGCTGGCGGCAAGCCTGGCTCAGGCGGGGATAGCCCTGCCGCAGGCGCGCCCGCAACGGCTGGAACAAGGGCTTTCTCTGCTGGCGGGAGCGTCGTTCCCCGGTGTGGGGCCCGTGTTGCGCGAGAGCGCGGCAACGTTGCTGCCCATACTGTGCCGCATGGATGCGGTGACGCCTCACAAAAAAGCGCTTACCGAATTTTTTTGCAGCGAAACCCCCGCTGGCGGGGAGCAGGCGGAAGCCCTCACGGCGGCGGTTGCCTCCGGCGACAGGGAAGCGCTGTTGCGCCTGGCCGAAAGCGCGGGACTTGACCCCATGGTGCTGCATTTCACGGCGGGCATCATCGTTGCCCCCGTGCTGCGGGCGCTAACGGCGCAGGCCGCCGCCGACGGCGAGGAAGCGCCCTGGGAGCAGGGCGACGTGTGGCGGCAGGGCTATTGCCCCGTGTGCGGAGCCTTGCCGACCATCGGTTGGCTGGACAAGCCCGTTGTGGATGAAAAAAACGCTTTTCTCGCCGGGGGCGGGGGCAAAAAGCACCTGCACTGCGGCGTGTGCGGCGCAAACTGGAAGTTTCGGCGCGGGGCCTGCCCCGCGTGCGCCGAGGAGGGCAGCGGCGTTATGGAGCTGCTGCGCGAAAGCGGCAACAGCGCTCATGGCGAACGCCTCGACTGGTGCACCAAATGCCGGTCGTATTGCCCCACGGTGGACCTGCGGGAACGCGAATTTGTGCCCAACCTTGATGTTCTGGCCCTGGGCATGATGCATCTGGACATGGTGGCCGCCCGCAAAAAGCTCAAGCCGCTCATGCCGTCTTTCTGGAATATGTTTTAGGGCGCTTGCGCGTGCCCATGGCGGGGCCGGGGCAAAGCGGCGGTTGACGCCCCATGGTGGGGTGGCCGCAAGCGGCGTTTTGGGGGGCGTGGCGGGCCGCGCCGGGGCTTTGGCAAACCATAGCGCCAAGGGGTTGCCGAAAAATTCACGTTGAAAGCCCACCTTTGCGGCATTGTTTAATTATTGCGCCAAGGGGCTTCATTGGGGTAAAAGAGTTGCGGAAGACGGGCGGGAGGTTGCGCCGCCCTGCCGGTGTTCGGGAAAAAGGCTCCCGCCCCGGCTTGTGGTTTTTTTAGGCTGCATGCCGAATGACCGCGCGTTGCGCGCGGTGGCGAACGTTGTTGTGTGCCGAGGGAAAAGTGTAACATCAAGCCAATCTGCTCGAGGAGGAATTGCCGATGAAATATGTGACCCTGCTTCTGTTTGCGCTTGCCGTTTTGTGGACCGGAGCGGCGCAGGCGCGTGATATCAAGGAAATGGCGCAGATCATCAAAAAGCCCATCGAAATCCCCGGTGGTTCTTCCGCGCGCATGAGCGTGATGTTTCCCCACACGGCGCATAAAGGCATCAACTGCATGCACTGCCACCATGAGGTAGGCGGCGACAGCCGTTATGTGGCCTGTACCGAATGCCACAGCACGCCCGGCGCGCGTGAGCGTGACTCCATGAGCATGTTCATGGCCTTCCACGCCAAGGGTACCGACCGCTCCTGCTACGGTTGCCACACGAAAAAGGCTTCGGAAAACCCGGCCAAGTATGGCGCGAAGTTCAAGGGCTGCCGCCCCTGCCACATGGCGCCCAGCACCCGTTCCGCTGTTGATGGCGAAAAAAAGTAGACCAGTTTTTTTCGGTCCACAAAAAATGCCCGCGATATGCGGGCATTTTTTGTGGCGGGAACAGAACGGCGTGAAGGACGCCGCGTCTTTCGGCAAGCCCCGCTGACCCTGTTCTTTTATCGCTGGTCGCACAGGCTGGGGGACTCGCTGCGGCGGCTGCCCGCCGCTGCTTTGGTGATGACAACCTCGCCGGATTGCCAGGCGCAGGGCACACGAAGCGCTGCCTGCCAAGCGTTGCGCAAACCCCATTTGCGGCTTGAACCGCGCGAGTGCCGAGATTGATGGATGGCCACAAATGGATGCCATTGACCGCCGCGCGGCCCCCGTGCCGCAGCGCGGAAGCGCGCACAAAAAAAGGCGCGCCCGCTTGTTAGCGTAGCGCGCCCGAAGCATTGAGGGCGGCAAAAACGGGAGCTTACATGCCCAGCTGCGAGAGCATGTCGTCGATAGCGGTCTGCGAAACCCCTTCCTTGTCCGGCCCCTTGAGGTCGCTGCGGCCCTGCTGAAATTCCTTGACTGCCTGCCGGGCTTCTTCCTGCAGTTCCTGAACATCCTTGTGCGGGTCTTTTTCCGCACCGTCCAGAATCAGACCAGAAGAAACGTACAGCTCAACCACGATGGTTTCTATCTGGTTCAGGGCCGTGACCACGCGCTTGATGCGCTGGCCGGTGAGATCCTGAAAGCTCAGCGCGGTGAGCAGGGCCGTGAGGTCGTCGCCCAGCTGCTGATTGTTGGCCTGAAGCGCCGTTACCGCTTCAGCGCTTGCGCCATTGCCAAGTTCGTCCAAAAGCTGGGTGCTCTGGGCTTGAAGGTCCATGTGCCGCTCGACGATTTCCATGATGCGCATGGTGGCTTCTTCGGTGTCTTTCAGCACTTCGTCGAGCTGATTCGAGGCCTCAAGAAAGAGGGCGTCGGTGTTCAGGGCCGGCAAAGCCTGTCCCTTGGAGGCCGTGGCTATGCGTTGAAAAATGTCCTTCAGGCCCTGGCGCATATCAGAGCTGATCTGCTTGTAGACTGCGGCCTCGGTTTTTTCGTCGCTCATGCCGTTCCCTTTGCGCGCGGCGCGGTTTCGGTGATAGCCCGCGCCGCGCCGGGCTGCAGTGTGCGGGGCGGTCGGCGCCTCTTTCTCTGCGTGGCGTTTCGCGTGGGT
>Ga0183101_1000793_pt1 | contig 13505 bp, 9 predicted proteins | sample Biomet3_FD_127790 | JGI IMG/M metagenome (GOLD analysis project Ga0183101, IMG submission 127790) | Microbial communities from bioreactor (seeded with sewage sludge) at LBNL, California, USA - Biofuel metagenome 3 | ecosystem: Engineered > Bioreactor > Anaerobic > Unclassified ... | reverse complement strand
CGCGGACGGCGACGAGGCGCTGCGGGAGCTGGTGCGGGCCGCGAAGGAGGATGCGCCCTATGACCTCGTACTGATGGACTGGAAGATGCCCGGGAAAAACGGCATCGAAGTGGTGCGTCAGCTGCGGGAATGCGCCGAACTGCCCTACGTTCCCACCATCATCATGGTTACTGCCTATGGCCGGGAAGAAATCATGGAGGAAGCGCAGGCGGAGCGCATCAACTACTTTCTCATCAAGCCGGTGAGCCCTTCGTTGTTGCAGCACGCCATCCAGGACGTGTTCGGGCAACGCTCGTCTGATGCCGCGGCGGAAGGGCTGTCGCAGGACTTGCTTATCCCGCCCAAGTTCCGGGGGGGGGGGGGGGGGGGGGCCGGGACGCGGAAAGTTATGCGTAAAACAGAATGTCGCTGTACACCGGCAGAGGCCAGTACTCCTCGGCGGTGAGCGTCTCCAGCTGGTCGACCGCGGCGCGGGCCCTGGTCATGTCGGCCACGATGGTGTCGTGGCTGTACTCCATGGCTTTCCGGGCGTCGGCGGGCAGCTTGGCCAGGTCCTTTTCCAGCTTGTCGACGGCGTCCGCAAGGGCGTCCGTCAGCTTGCCGATGGCGGCGGCGGTGGACTTTTCATACTTGCAGCCAACGCCGGTGCCGGACTTGGAGTCGGCCCGCTCGCAAAGATCGGTGGCGTAGCCCGACACGGCCGGGAGAATCTTGCGGCGGATCATGTCCGCCATGGTATTGGCCTCGATGGTGATGACGGTGGTGTAGTTTTCAATGTGAATCTCATAGCGGGCCTGAATCTCGCCTTTGGTGTAGATGCCGTGCTTGACGAACAGATCCACATTTTTCTTTGCGATATAGGCGGGCAGGGCCTCGGCGGTGGACTTGAAGTTGCAAAGGCCGCGCTTTTCGGCCTCTTTGAGCCAGGCGTCGTCGTAGCCGTTGCCGTTGAAGATGATGCGCTGGTGTTCCGTGAACGTCTTTTTGATGAGCTTCGCCATTTCGCCCTGGAAGTCCTTCGCCTTTTCAAGCTTGTCGGCGAACTGCTCCAGCTCCTCGGCCATAATGGTGTTCAGAGCGATGTTGGGGCCGGAGATGGACTGGGAGGAACCCAGCATCCGGAACTCAAACTTGTTGCCGGTGAAAGCCATGGGGGAGGTGCGGTTGCGGTCGGTGTTGTCCTGAGGGATGGAGGGCAGCACATCCACGCCGATCTCCAGCGTGCGCTTTCCGGCGTCCTTATAGGGCGTGCCCTGAATGATGGCCTCCACCACGCGGTTGAGCTCGTCGCCCAGGAAGATGGACAGGACGGCGGGAGGCGCCTCCTGCGCGCCCAGACGGTGATCGTTGCCCGCGAAGGCGACGGTGGCCCGCAGGAAGTCCTGATACTCGTCAACGCCCTTGATGAAAGCCGCCAGGAACAGCAGAAACTGCGCGTTTTGGCTGGGGGTTTTTCCGGGCTTAAAGAGGTTTTTGCCCGAGTCGGTGGCGAGGGACCAGTTGTCGTGCTTGCCGGAGCCGTTGACGCCTGCGAAAGGCTTCTCATGCAGCAGGCACACAAGGTCATGCCGCTCCGCCACCTTTTTCATCAGCTCCATCACCAGCTGGTTCTGATCGCAGGCGGTGTTGGCGTCGGTGTAAATGGGGGCCATCTCGTGCTGGCAGGGAGCCACCTCGTTGTGTTTGGTTTTGGACAGCACGCCCACTTTCCAGAGCTCTTCGTCCAAATCCTTCATATAGGCCGCAACGCGGGGCCGGATAGCGCCGAAGTAGTGGTCCTCCAGCTCCTGCCCCTTGGGCGGCTTCGCACCGAACAGGGTGCGTCCGCACATCCGCAGGTCCTCGCGCTGGGCGAAGTCGTGCTTGTCAATCAGGAAGTATTCCTGCTCGGGGCCGACCTGAGCCGTGACGCGCTTGGTCTCCGTGTCGCCGAAGAGGCGCAGAATGCGCAGCGCCTGCCGGTTTACCTCGTCGATGGAGCGGAGCAGGGGCATCTTCTTGTCCAGCGCCTCGCCGGAGTAGGAGCAGAAGATGGTGGGAATGCAGAGGGTGTCATCCTTGATGAAGGCGAAAGAGGTGGGGTCCCAGGCGGTGTAGCCGCGGGCCTCAAAGGTGGCGCGCAGGCCGCCGGAGGGGAAAGAGGAGGCGTCGGGCTCGCCGCGGACCAGCTCCTTGCCGGAGAACTCCAGAATGACCTTGCCGCCGCCCACAGGGGTGATGAAGCTGTCGTGCTTCTCGGCGGTGATGCCGGTCATGGGCTGGAACCAGTGGGTATAGTGGGTGCAGCCCTTCTCCGTGGCCCACTGCTTCATGGCCTCCGCGATCTCATTGGCGATGGACAGATCCAGCGAGGTGCCGTCGGTGATGCATTTTTTCCAGGCGGCGTAGGACGCGGGGGACAGACGCTGCTGCATGGTGTCCTCGTTAAAGACCATGCTGCCGAACAGCTCGGGCAGTTTGGTGGGTGTACACATAGCTTTCATCCTCCTGTATCGTGATTTGAATTTAACGAAACCCATTATAAAATAGGAACCGGACAAATGGAATAGCGCGGGGAAATTATTTTCCGCTGGCCCCGTAGTTGGCCAGAACCCGGGCGGAGGGATCATCCACGTTGCAGCCCTCCCAGTCGCGGTTGGGCATCCAGAAATCCCGGATCATGCGGGCCTGGCCGGGGTAGTACTGCTCAAAAATCTCGCGGTAGAGCAGGCTCTCTTTGGTAAAGGGCATACAATAGTCGTACTTGCGGCGCTTCCGGTCGAAGTCCGTGTCGGTGTAAACGGTTTCGGCGTAGGCTTTCAGGTCGTCCACCATGGAGTGGCCCACAGCGTCGGAGAACGCGGCTTTCTGCCGCCACAGGATGTCGTCCGGCAGCAGATGGTCCTTTTCAAAGGCGTGGCGCAGCAGATATTTGCCCATGTCGTAGGTGTTGAGCTTCAGCTTGGGATCGATGCTCATGACGTATTTCACAAAGTCCAGGTCGCCGAAGGGGACGCGGGCCTCGATGGAGTTGACGGAGATGCAGCGGTCGGCCCGGAGCACGTCGTACATATAAAGCTCGTCAATGCGTTTTTTGGACTCCTGCTGAAACGCGCCGGCGGAGGGGGCGAAATCGGTGTATTTATACCCGAACAGCTCGTCGGAGATCTCGCCGGTCAAAAGAACGCGGATATCAGTCTTTTCGTGGATGGCCTTGCAGCAGAGGTACATTCCCATGCTGGCCCGGATGGTGGTGATGTCCCAGGTACCCAGAAGGGCGATCACCTCCGGCAGGGCGGCGATCACGTCGTCCCGGGTCATGTAGACCTCCGTGTGATCGGCACCGATGAAATCGGCCGCCTCCCGGGCGTACTTGAGGTCGATGGCGTCTTTGTCCATGCCGATGGCGAACGTGCGGATCTTCTTTCCAAGAATGATGGAGGAGATGGCGCACACCAGGGAGGAATCAAGCCCGCCGGAGAGCAGGAAGCCCAGAGGCGCGTCGGCGTCCAGACGTTTGTCCACACCGGCGATCAGCTTTTCGCGGATCTTTTTGCAGGCGGTTTCCAGATCGTCGGAGGAGTAGGATCTGACGTCGGTCAGGCTGGCGTAGCGGATGAACTTCCCATAGGCATAATAGTGGCCGGGAGGGAAGGGGCAGATTTCGCTGCACAGGCCCACCAGGTTTTTGGCTTCGCTGGCGAACACAATGCTGCCGGATCTGTCGTAGCCGTAAAACAGGGGCCGGATGCCGATGGGGTCCCGGGCGGCGATCAGGGAGTCGGTCATGGAATCGTAGATCACCATGGCAAATTCCGCATCCAGCCGGGAGAACATGGACAGTCCGTACTCGTGGAACATAGGAAGCAGGATCTCACAGTCGGAACCGCTCTTGAACTCGTATTTTTCGCTGAGCTTCCGCTTGATGGGCCGGAACCCGTAGATCTCGCCGTTGCACACCACGTAGTCGCCGTCCAGCTCAAAGGGCTGCATTCCGGCCTCGCTCAGGCCCATGATGGCCAGCCGGTGAAAGCACAGCCAGCCGGACTTCGTCTCGATGATGCGGCTCATATCGGGGCCGCGGGACAGCGTGCGGTCGAAGTATTCCTGAATCTCCTCCCGCGAAAGGCTCTTGCTGGAAAAACCCATGATCGAACACATAAATAAAAGCACCTCCGGAAATTTTTTTACCCCGGCCGCAGGCCGAAAGGCAATAAAAAACGCAGCTACATCCTAAAATTCTTAGGACGAATAGCTGCTATCCGCGGTGCCACCTAACTTACTGTTTTCACAGTCACCTTCAAGGTTCCAACAAACCCGTGTGATGTAACGATCACAACTCGTCGCACTTACTAACGATGACCTCGCGTTCAGATTGCAGCTTCGGAGTGTTCTTTCGCGCGGACTCCGGTGCAGGCTTCCCACTGCCGCCTGCTCACTGTGACTGACCGTCCACGGTACTTTTCTCCATCAACGCCGTTGTCGATGCTTCAATTTTCCTCAGGCATTTCTGCTTGATGTTTGCAGTTTAGCATTCCGTCCCTCCGCTGTCAACGGCGAAATAGACAAAAGGAAACACCTTTCAGACGGAAATTTTCCACTGTCGTCCGGTAAAATTCCTAAAAAAATGCCCATGACACGGCGACAGGCGTCGGCGCGTCATGGGCAGCAGCGTTCCCGAAGGACCGCGCGGAGCTTTTCCGCCGGAGCGGAAAGCGAGAGCTTGAAGCACGCTTGAGATCACAGGGTGATCTCCGGCGCGGCAGTCTGCTCCGCGCCGCGCAGCAGCGGACGGACCCGGGCCAGGAAGGCGTTCACCTGCTCAGGGCAGCGCCCGATGTAAAGGGACGGGTCCAATACCGCGGACATCTCCTCCTCCGTCATGGCGAAAGCCGGTTCCGACGCAAGGCGGGACAAAAGATCGCAGTCCTCCCCCTCCTTCATGCGGGCGGTGGCCTCCATGGAGCAGCGGCGGATGATCTCGTGGAGCTGCTGACGGTCTCCGCCGCGCTTCACGGCCTCCATCAGCAGGTTTTCGGTGGCGATGAAGGGCAGGTATTCCCGCACGGCGCGGTCGATGATTTTCTCATTGACCCGCAGGCCCCGGGTGACGTTCTGCATCAGCCGCAAAATCGCGTCGGCGCAGAGAAAGCCCTCCGGCAGGGAAATGCGCCGGTTGGCGGAATCGTCCAGCGTCCGCTCCAGCCACTGGACGGAGGCGGTCATGGGGGCGTTGGCGGCGTCCGCCATCAGGTAGCGGGAGAGGGAGCAGATGCGCTCGGCACGCATGGGATTGCGCTTGTAGGCCATGGCCGAGGAGCCGATCTGATGATCCTCAAAGGGCTCTTCCACCTGTCGGTCGTGCTGGAGAAGCCGCAGGTCGCCTGCAAATTTACAGCAGCTCTGAGCAATGGAGGAGAGCACGTTCAAAACCCGGCTGTCGAACTTGCGGGGATAGGTCTGGCCGCACACGGCGAAGCACTCGTCAAAGCCGAACTCGGCGGCGATGCGGCGGTTCATCTCGTCGATCTTCTCACCGTCGCCGCAGAACAGGTCCGCAAAGCTGGCCTCTGTGCCGGTGGTGCCCCGGCAGCCCAGGAATTTCACGTGCTCCAGAACGAAGTCCAGCTCCTCCAGATCGGAGAGCAAATCCTGCATCCACAGCGCCGCCCGCTTTCCCACCGTTACCAGCTGCGCCGGCTGGTAGTGGGTGTAGCCCAGGGTGGGCAGGGACTTGTAGGCGTCGGCGAAAGTCCCCAGGTTTGCCAGCACGGCCAGCAGCTCGCCCCTGAGATAGCGCAGCCCCTCCCGATAGAGGATGAGGTCGGCGTTGTCGGTGACATAGCAGCTGGTGGCCCCCAGGTGAATGATTCCGGCCGCGCCGGGAGCCGCCTTTCCATAGGCGTATACATGGGCCATGACATCATGGCGCACCTCCTTTTCCCGCTGGGCGGCCAGCTCAAAGTCGATGTCCTCCACGTGGGCGGCCAGCTCGTCCACCTGCGCCTGCGTTACGGGCAGGCCCAGATCGTGCTCGGCCCGGGCCAGCGCCACCCACAGCCGCCGCCAGGTTTGAATGCGCGTTTCCTGGGAAAAGAGGCGCAGCATAAACTCCGAGGCGTACCGGGAGGCAAGAGGGGATTCGTAGCGGTCCTTGGACATGGAAATCAACCTCGCTTTTTATCGGTTTCGCAGGGGATGCAGCCCCATTCTTTTTCGCCCTGCCGAAAAAGGATGCGCCCTGCGGGCGGAAGAAAAGGACGCTTGCCGCGCGGCAAAGGCCGGTGGGGATCGGTACGTTCCGAACGCCGCGGGACGGAACGTCCGGCGCGGGATCGGAATGCTCCCGGCAGTGCACCGGAGGGGTCTCCGCATCCCACCTGCTCGCTGCGCGGGAGACCAAAGAGACGCAAAGAGACGCAAAGAGACGGCCCGGCAGGCCGGGAAAGAACGACAGCGCTTTTTACCGCAGGATGATCGCGTCCCGCTCGGGGCCCACGGATACGTAGCCGATATGGCACCCCACGGACCGCTCGATCAGCTCCACATAGTCCCGGGCCGCCTGAGGCAGATCCTCCCAGGCGCGGACGCCGGAGATGTCGCACTTCCAGCCGGGCACGTATTCGACGACGGGGGCGGCCTCCGGCAGGACGGTGGGAAAGGGGAACTCGTCCGTCTGCTGTCCGTTCAGCAGATAGTGAGAGCAGACGGGAATACGCTCCATATAGGAGAGAATGTCCAGCTTGGTCAGGGCCAGATTCGTGGCGCCCTGCATCTCCACGCCGTAGCGGGTGGCCACCAGATCGATGGGGCCGACCCGGCGGGGACGTCCGGTCTTGGCGCCGTACTCCGCGCCGGCCTTGCGCAGGGCCTCGGCTTCGCCGCCGAACCATTCGCAGGTGAAGGGCCCCTCGCCCACGCAGGTGGAGTAGGCCTTGACGACGCCCACCACCTCGTCGATCTTTGCGGAGGGCAGGCCAGAGCCCACCGGCGCGTAAGCGGCGACGGCGTTGGAGGAGGTGGTGTAGGGATAGATGCCGAAGTCCAGATCCCGCAGGGCGCCCAGCTGCGCCTCAAAGAGAAACCGCTTGCCGTCCGCCTGCGCGTCCCGGAGGAACCGGGTGGTGTCGCAGAGATAGGGGCGGATCTTCTCCCCGTAATTTTCCACCCACGCCATCAGCTCATCCAGCGTGTACCCTTTGGCTCCATATACCTTTTGCAGCGTGAGATTTTTCCATTCCAGAAGATCAGCCAGATGAGCCCGGAGCTGGGCGGGATAGAGCAGTTCGCCCGCCAGGACGGTTTTCTTCTGATACTTGTCGGAGTAAAACGGCGCGATGCCCTGTTTGGTGGAGCCGTACTTCTTGTCCTTCAGTCGGGCTTCCTCCAGCCCGTCCAGCTCCCGGTGCCAGGGCAGCAGCAGCGAGGCGCGGGTGCTGATCTTCAGGTTTTCGGGGGAAACGGCCACGCCTTTGCCGCGCACGTCCTCCATTTCGCCCCAGAGGCTCTCGCAGTCCAGCGCCACGCCGTTGCCCAGCACGTTTACCACGCCGGGCCGGAAAACGCCGGAGGGCAGCAGATGCAGGGCGAACTTGCCGTACTCGTTCACCACGGTGTGCCCCGCGTTGCCGCCGCCCTGATAGCGGATGACCACGTCGTAATCCTTGGTCACGAGGTCGACCATGCGGCCTTTTCCCTCGTCGCCCCAGTTGATGCCTACAATCGCGCAGTTGGACATAAATGACCATTCCTTTCTTCCGCGCGCTCCGCAGCCGCAGAAGGGCGGGCGGGACGCGTCTGAAACCGGATGCAGCTGTTTTAAAGCGGCTCTTCCTGACAAACGGCCTGAAATTTCCTCCCGGCCGCCTGTGGGCGCGGCAAAGCGAGGTCAACCTTTCAGACCAACGGTTCTCAGTATACCGGGAATTTTATTATAAGTAAAGTATCAATCAATAATATTTGAAATAAATTTTGCTAATAGCAAAAACAATCCGCGCCCGCGCCTGCGCGGCCCTTCCGCCCGGAAAAGCGGCGGCGGGGACGCCTGAATTTCCTTTTCAAGCGGGCCGGTTTGTGGTAAGCTGAAAGGGAAAGCCGCCCGGCGGGCGGCGGACAACGCACGGAAAGGATACGGCAAATGGATCACATTATTGAACTGATCGCGGGGGAACTTGGCAAGCAGCCCCAGTATGTGGAAAACGTGGTGCGATTGCTGGACGAGGGGAATACCATCCCGTTTATCGCCCGCTACCGCAAGGAGCTGCACGGAGCCATGGACGATACCTCTCTGCGGACGCTGGAGGAGCGCCTTCGGTATCTGCGGGGATTGCAGGAGAGGCGGGACGCGGTCCGCGCCGCCATCGACGTCCAGGGAAAGCTGACGGAAGAGCTGGCGGCTGCCATCGATCGCGCCGCCACGCTGGCGGAGGTGGAGGACCTGTACCGCCCCTATAAGCAAAAGCGGCGCACCCGCGCCACCGCGGCCCGGGAAAAGGGGCTGGGGCCGCTGGCGGAGCTGCTGTTCGCGCAAAAACCGGACTGCCCGGAGCCGCTGGCGGAGGCCGCGCGCTACGTAGATGCGGAGAAGGGCGCTGCGACGCCGGAAGAGGCGCTGGCCGGCGCGTCAGACATCGTGGCGGAACAGATCAGCGACGACGCGGAGCTGCGCAAGCTCCTGCGGGACTTTTATCTGAGCCAGGGCACATTGCACGCGGAGGCTGCCACGGACGAGGACACGGTCTACCGGCTTTACTATGACTTTACCCAGCCGGTGCGGCGGATGCAGGGCCACCAGATCCTGGCCGTCAACCGGGGCGAGCGGGAGGAGAAGCTGAAGGTGAGCGTACAGGCGGACCGGGAGCTGGCGCTTCAGGCCGTGCGCCGCCGGGTGGTGAATCCCGGCAGTCCCGCCATGGGCTTTGTGCGCGCCGCGGCGGAGGACGCCTGCGACCGTCTGCTGTTCCCGGCCATGGAGCGGGAGGTCCGCAGCACCCTGACGGAGCGGGCGAACGAGGGCGCCATCGGCCAGTTCGCGCTGAATCTGCGGCCGCTTTTGATGCAGCCGCCCGTAAAGGGAAAGGTTACGATGGGTCTGGACCCCGGCTACCGCATGGGCTGCAAGGTGGCCGTGGTGGACGGTACCGGACGGGTGCTGGACACGGCGGTGGTTTACCCCACTTACGGCCAGCGGCAGAAGGACGAGGCCATCGACCGTCTGGAGGGCATGGTGAAGCGCCACGGCGTGGAGCACATCGCCATCGGCAACGGCACCGCCTCCCGGGAGACCGAGCAGATGGCGGTGGAACTGATCGCCCGGGTGCGGGCCGGCGGAAAGACGCTCTCCTATATGATCGTCAGCGAGGCCGGCGCGTCCGTTTATTCCGCCTCCCAGCTGGCGGCGAACGAGTTTCCCCAGTACGACGTAAATCTTCGCTCGGCGGTATCCATTGCCCGGCGGCTCCAGGACCCGCTGGCGGAGCTGGTGAAGATCGACCCCAAGGCCATCGGCGTGGGGCAGTATCAGCACGATATGCCGGAAAAACAGCTCTCGGAGGCCCTCTCAGGCGTGGTGGAGGACTGCGTCAACGCCGTGGGCGTGGATGTGAACACCGCCTCGCCGTCCCTTTTGACCTATGTGGCGGGACTCAACGGCACCACGGCCAAGAACGTGGTGAAATACCGGGAGGAGAACGGCGCTTTCACGTCCCGGAAGCAGATCTTGAAGGTGCCCAAGCTGGGACCCAAGGCGTTTGAACAGTGCGCGGGCTTTTTACGGGTGCCGGAGAGCAAATCTCCGCTGGACAATACCGCCGTCCACCCGGAGAGTTACGATGCGGCAAAGGCGCTGCTGGAGCTGACGGGCCACACGCTCAAAGACGTGTCGTCCGGCGGGCTGAGCGACCTGGCGGCAAAGGTGCAGGCCGTCGGCTGGGCCAGAGCGGCGGAGGCGTGCGGCGTAGGCGAGCCCACGCTGCGGGACGTGGCGGCGGAACTGAGCAAGCCGGGACGGGACGTCCGGGACGAACTGCCCCGGCCGATCCTGCGCACGGACGTGCTGGAGATCAAGGACCTGAAACCCGGCATGACCCTCACCGGAACCGTGCGCAACGTGATCGACTTCGGCGCGTTCGTAGACATCGGCGTGCATCAGGACGGCCTGGTCCACATCTCCCAGATCGCCGATCACTATGTCCGTCACCCCTCCGAGGTGGTATCCGTGGGCGACGTGGTGCAGGTCACGGTGCTGGAGGTGGACGAGAAGAAGGGACGCATCAGCCTGACCATGAAACAGGCCGGGGCGTAAGTCCGTTTGCTGAAAGAGGAGGAATGCGGAGTGCTGCTGACCTTTGACGAAACCGGCGAGGCGCTGGACGCGCTGGCGGAAGAGTTTCCCCAGCCCCTGTTCGACGGGCTCAACGGCGGGGTGAACCTGCTGCCCGACGAGCGGCCGGACCCGGATTTCCCGGCGGGGGAGCTCTATATCATGGGCGAGTACTGCGACGACCTGCTGGGGCGGTATATCAACCTCTACTACGGTTCCTTTGCGGCGCTGGCCCGGCAGGAGAACTGGACGAGGGAGGACTGGGAGGACGAGCTGTACACCACGCTCTCCCACGAGCTGACCCACCATATGGAGGGCCGGGCGGGCACCGACAGCCTGGACCGCCGGGACGCGGCGGAGCTGGCGGAGTACCGCCGGGAGCTCTCGCGGGAAACGGGAGACGGACCGGCCCCCTCCGCAAAATCATAAGAAAGACCGCCTCCGGAGAACGGCTCTCCGAAGGCGGTCTTTTTACCAGCGGTGGTAGTTCCAGGACTGGGCGGCAGTCATGGCGAAATAGTTGTAGTTCACGGTGGAGCCGGTGCTGTCGCCCCAGGTGGTGTCGATGTGGTATTCGGTCCCGTCCAGCGTCGCCACGGTCCAGATGTGCTCGCTGTTGCTCAGGGCGTAGCAGTCGATGCCCTCCAGCTTCAAAAGCAGGTTGTAGGCGCCGGTGTAGCCGTCGCACACGGCGGAGCCGTTTTTGAACAGGGCATAGGCGATGTGGCTGATGGAATCCTCCGAGGCGCTGTAATCATAGGTGCAGTGATCGCAGATCCAGGTGTAGTAGACCTTTGCCTTTTGATAGTCCGTCATGTCGGAGGTAATGGTGCCGTCGGCCCAGAGCTGATCGTGGACGGCGATGGCCGCCGCCAGCGTATAGTCCCGGTAGGCGGAGAGCTGGGAATCCGAGCAGGACACCGCGCCGAAGGTCATGGTGATCGTGCCGGAGTAGGCGTCGTAGGAGCAGCTGACGGAGTTGTAGAGCTGCTCGCAGTACTCCTTCACATCGTTCAGCGCCAGATTCATCACCTGGTCGATGTAGCGGGTGGAGAGGCGCTGGCCGTAAGAGAGAGTCAGCGTGTTCTGCTCTTTGGAGAGCATATAGGCGATATCCTGCTGCATTTCAGATTCCGTTGCGGGCGCGGCCACATAGGTGGTGGTGCCGGTGATAAGGCTGCTCCAGCTGAGGCCGGAGGCGCTGTAAGCGGTGGAGATGTCCCAGGTGGGCGTGACCCGCAGGGAGGCGTCCACCATGCGGGTGAGCATGGCCGCCGCCGCGCCGCGGGTGATCGCTGCGGAGGGCTGGAAGGAACCCGTTGAGTCGCTGCCGCAGGAGACGCCGCATTCATAGAGCGTCAGGATGTCGGTGGAATAGGCGGTGGAGGAAGTGACGTCGGAGATGAACTTCCCGGTGTTGTGCGCCTGCGTCACCAGCTGCTCGTTGACGGCGGGCAGGGCAGAGGAGGGCAGGGTGCCCGCCAGCACATGGGCAACCTGAGCACGGGTGGCGGCGGAGCCGTAGGTCCCGTCCAGCTCATCGCCAAGAACGCCCTCCGCCTGTAAATAGAGGAGGTAGGGCTGATAGGTGAGCATTCCGTCCTGGCGGAAGCTCCCCGCTCCGGTTTCCGCGTCGCCGTATTGGTAAAGGCTGCGGATGCGGGCGGCGAAGATCACGATTTCCCCCACGGTCATGGAGTCCTTCAGACCGAAAGTGCCGTCTGTTTTTCCGATGGACAGACCGTATTCATAGAGGGCTGCCACGTTGTCGTAAAAGACGGACGAGGCGGTCAGGTCGGAAAACTGACTGTCATAGGTTTTGGTGCGGACAAAATTTTCTGTGGAGTTTTCGGCGGCGAGAGCGGTACTGCCCAGCAGCAGAGAAAACACCAGCACAAGCAGTAAAAGCCGCTTTTTCATGGCAAAATCCCTCCTTTGTACAAGTCATTGTAATCAAAAAGCTGAAATGGAGCTTAATCAGGCAGATGGAGGTCCGCCGCACTGCGCTCCGTTGCATAGGGGTTCAGACAGGAGTTGACCAGGTCCAGCGTGGCGGACTGATCCAGCAGGTAGACGGAGCGCCTGCCGTTCCACTCGCCGGGCAGCGTGGCGAACGTGATGTTGTCGGTTCCGATGGCGATGGCCTCCTGCCCCAGCCAGGCAAGATTGCCCAGCGTCAGGTCGGTTTTGACGTATTTTGCAAAGATGCGGGCCATGGCGGACACCTTGCCCAGATTGGAGGGCTTCAGCGCCTGCTGAGCCACCGCCTTTAAAAACGCCTGCTGGGTGCCGATCCGCCCCAGATCCTCGGAGCCGTAGCCCGTGCCGTCGCTGTTGTGGCGAAAGCGCACCACTTCCAGCGCCTCCTGCCCGTCCAGATGCTGCATCCCCTTGCTGAAATGGATGGAGAGCCCCTGCACCGGGTCGTCGTAGTCCATATTGATGGGGATGTCGAAATCTACGCCGCCGATGGCGTCCACCAGCGCCACGAAGCCCTTCAGATTCACCGTCACGGAAAAATCCACCGGAATGCCCAGCCCGTCCGAGACGCTTTCCGCCAGCAGATCGGCTCCGCCGGCGTTATAGGCGTAGTTGATCTTCCGGGTTTTGCCCTTGACATAGAAAGCGGAATCCCGGGGGATGCTCACCGCCGAGATCTTGCCGCTGCCGGCGTCGAAGCCCACCAGAATATTGGTGTCGCTGCCGCCGTTCCCGTCGTCCACGCCGGAGATCAGAATGGTGTAGTCATCCACCTTGCGGGTGCCGTTCGCCGGCGTTTCGCTGGCGGACGCGGCGGCGGAGGCGGAGCTTTGCGCACTGCTGGAGACGCCGACTTCCGCCGCGGCCAGGGCCGGCTTTCGGACGACGCAGTGGTAAACGGCAAACAAAATGGCGGCCATAAAAACCAGCAGCAAAAGAGTGCGGGGCCAGCTGCGCCGGCGGTGATGTCTGGACATGAATTTTCGGCTCCTATCGAAAGCGGCGGAACGCCGCGGTATTTTTTCCGGTCTGTCCCGGGGGGAGAACCAGTTAGCATGATATCATGAAGCCCCGGAAACTACAAGCGGAAAAATGGCGCAGAGCAGGGCGGGCATGGAAAAAACGGGAGGCCGCCAAAGGCGGTCTCCCGCCAGTCTGTCGAAGAACCCAGCTGCGGCTTAAGCTGCCACTGGGGTCTTCCCATAAAACTGGGAAAAAAAAAAGG
>Ga0183101_1001215_pt3 | contig 13519 bp, 15 predicted proteins | sample Biomet3_FD_127790 | JGI IMG/M metagenome (GOLD analysis project Ga0183101, IMG submission 127790) | Microbial communities from bioreactor (seeded with sewage sludge) at LBNL, California, USA - Biofuel metagenome 3 | ecosystem: Engineered > Bioreactor > Anaerobic > Unclassified ... | reverse complement strand
AAAGCAAAAAGCTCTCAGGGAAAAAACCTGAGAGCCTAACTTTCAACTGGAGCTACTAATCTGATTCGAACAGACGACCCTCTCATTACGAATGAGATGCTCTACCAACTGAGCTATAGTAGCATTGTTAACTTTTATATTGTACCACTTGTTAATTTTCTGTGCAAGATATATCGTAAAACCCAGTATCTAAGCCGTTTTCATAATTTGCAATTTAATTATGCTGCATGATTTTTAGCCTTAATAATTATTTTTTTGCCAACAGCGTGGTGTTCCTTTTGGCTGTTTTTGCCCCCAAATGGACTCTTTTTGCCCCCATTTTGCCCCCATTTTGCCCCCAATAATTACCGTTGTATATAGCTTTAAAAATAGGGGTTTTTAACCTTCCACATCGTTTAATCTCAACAACTAATATGAAATTACTCAAAGCAACTACCTAGTACCATGTTACTCAACCTTACAGTTTACGACACGGATTAACATTTTTCGTCTAAGTTACAACTTTCGCCTAATATAGTATTAATTTCATCATATACGTTACTGAACCCTTTAACTTTATTTTCAAATACAAGTCACGTCTTCATTCATCCTTTATTATCTTTCGTCTTTCTCTGTTTCCATAGACATACCTATGAACATAATCATGATTCCTACAACGGCCATAGCCATTAGACTCATAAATAATCTATGAATGGCAAATGCTCCAAAGATACATAGAAATCCCATATATGCTCCCAGTATCTTAAGCTTACGACCTGTGCTTATTTTGTTTTTATTTTTATCTTGTATCATATACAAGCCTCTTTCTCTTTGACTACATACTATATGCAATAACGAAGATATAACTTGTACTAAATATTGACATAGAACCACTCAGTTTTTAAAAAGAAAATGAACAAGAACAAGCAAACGAAACATCTTCACCTTTGTTGATTGGTATATTAGACATTTTAACTCTTAAATATCTCAATATTTCGCCTTCGGCTTGAACATTTTTGCATCCTCGTCTAAGTTTAATAGTGCCTCTGGTTCATAAATACTTATCTGGTACCTTTAATATAAAACTTTTTATTTCTCTTGGAGCAATGGCTGTTATATAAGCTTCCATCTTTTTTTCAAGGTATATTTGTGTAAATGCTTTAGTTATTGGTCAATATGCGAAATATTAAAATAACTAAGGATGTTTAATAAAAGGAACTCATTTTAGTACTTAAAATCTAAAATATATGAATGGGTTATATGTTGCCCCAGCAATATACATGCAAGAAAGAAATAATAACCCCAATAGTGACAGATTACATATTATATTCAAACTAATTTTGTATTTATTTATGCAATTCGGCAATTTTACCGGAATACTAAACAAAGCACAAAATAATAAGCAAATTATTAACTTGTTAGCTAAATAATAATCAACGCCGAAAGGTATTACACTATTTTGTGTAATACCAAACATAACTTTTATATATGCAAATGCTTCTTGTAAAGACTCCACCCTGAAAAATACCCACCCCAAAACAACTACCAATAACGCATAAAAATGCTTTAAAATAGCATGTTTTGGCGTGAATGCAAACCCAAAGTGTTTTTCTAAAAGCAAGAAAGCACCATGCCATAATCCCCAAAAAATAAAAGTCCAATTGGCACCATGCCAAATACCTGTAGCCAAAAATACTAAAATTAAATTCCGATAGGTTTTCAACTTACCACGGCGATTCCCACCAAGAGGGATATAGACATATTCTTTAAACCAAGTGCTAAGAGATATATGCCATCTACGCCAAAAATCTGTAATACTATCTGCAACATAGGGATAATTAAAATTTTCCAAAAAGTGAAAACCAAACATACGCCCTAACCCAATTGCCATATCTGAATAACCGCTAAAGTCAAAAAATATTTGAAAAGTATAAGCAATAGCACCAAGCCAAGCTGTAGCAAGATCAATGTTGCCAACACCTGCTGCAAATATATCATCGGCAACCTTACCAACCACATTAGCCAATAATACTTTCTTGCTAAGACCAATAATGAAACGTTTTATACCGCCTATGACGTCTTTAAAAGTTTCATTTCTTTTATCTATGTATCGCTCTATATCATGGTATTTAACAATAGGACCAGCAATTAACTGTGGGAAAAAGGCAATGTATAGAGCTAACTTGAAAGGGTTTTCTTGCACATTTACTTCTCCGCGATATACATCTATTACATAGGAAATAGATTGAAATATAAAGAAAGAAATACCAATCGGCATAATAATTTCCAAATAACTCAATTGAACCATAAAAATATCATTTATAGTTTTAATAAAAAAGTTCAGGTATTTGAAATAGAATAAAAAACTCAAGGATATTACTACAAATAAAATAGTAGCCCTTTTTCTATAAGCGAACTTGCTTCCCATACCGGCCAAATATGCTAAAAATATAATAATGAGCATAATAATTACGTAAATTGGTTCTCCCCATGCATAGAACAATATGCTACTGGCCAAAAGCCAAGCATTTCTATAGGACTGTTTTATTAGATAGTAAATTGTAGTTACTAAAGGCAAGAAAACAAAAAGGAAAATAGGTGAACTAAAAACCATTTTATTGCACCTCCTTTAGTGGAGGCGAATCATTGAGTAAGTCTCCGACATATTTTCCTATAACTTCTATTACAACTATATCCGGTTTTATTTTCATAATTAAATCTTGATCACGGTAGAGATCATGATTTGTATGAGTATAAGTTGTTAATTTAAATGTTTCACCCAAAAACGGCAACATAGCTCCGGTAAAAGAATCACCTGAAATAAATAATTTATATGGTTTTATTGCATTTTCTATGAAGGTAGCTTGGGAGAACTTTTCAACATTACCTGCAGTGGGATGTGCTACAGAAGGGGTTGTATATTCAATGTAATTGTACTCATCTATTGTTAGATTAAGCATCCGTTCAAGGTCTTTACTATCAAATTTTTCCTTAGTGTAAACTATTTGTTTTCCTTGTAAAATTTCAATTTTAGAAAAATCTTTTTGCAATAATGACATAAGTGCCTTGTAGCCAAAATAAGCCCCTAAACTATTCCAATGCGTGTCATTCTTGTAATAAAGGAGCCCTCTACTCTTTTGGGCCAGTAATTCAGGCACTGGGTAAATAACAGGTACCTGAGCTTCTTTGGCGCATTTTACAACAAGGTCAATTTGATTTTCTGTGCCCTTTTTTTGAATGTTCTTCGGATAGAACTCACCATAAATTTGATTCTTATCAGGTGCAACCATGAGATAAAATTTAATGTTTTGTTTTGCTAACCATGCTTGCCAAGTTTTTAGTTTTTTAATAATTTTAACTTGTTCAACTGTTGAAAGGCTAGTCGTGTTTTGAAAGTTTCCTACAGAATTGCGTTCTTTGGTGAATATCCAATTATCTTTTCCCATAAGTGCGTGATCATTTACATGTTCATGATTAATTTTTGCATCAAGGTTATACGCATAAGCAATCAAACGTCGTCGCTGATTAAATCTGTCGTTAAACCATTCTTCAAGTGACTTAAAATAGTTTTTCCCATCAGAAAAACAAGCCATACTAAACTCTGGCCAATGTTTTAACATACGATTTTCTTCCATTTCTCTATCTTGTAAATTGAATTTAGCACAAGGAACAAGCAACATGATTGCTACTAATCCTAAGAATATTTTATCAGCTAACATCCTTTTATCCATTTTTTTGAACACACTCATACCTCCATAAACAACTTGCATACTTTAAATTCTTATCTACACTTACAAAAAGTTTCAATAGTTTTTCGAAATGCTCTCCTAATTTGACTGCTTTTTCATAATACTTTGTTCGTGCTCATTTTATGTTGGAACAGTTTTGCCTTATTATGATTATTTTATACGCTACTGTTACCCAAACTATTCCCAATTTTTAAAGTTTTTTGGCTATGTTGCGTTACCTTTAAAACTATTTGAAAATGTTATTATAGGGGGTGTGTTTTTACAATGCAATTATTTAATATATTGACAATATAACCCCCCACAATATGCTGAATTAGCTTTCGGTACTATCGACTGGACTTTGTTAAAATACATCTCCATAATTTTAATGGGAGTATATATAATTTCATAACCACTGCTCCTATTACGCACCCTTTTAAGTTCACCATATTTGGTTTGATAATGTTCCGTTAAAACCTTCACTTAAGTTCTATTCTATATTTTCTGTAACCGTCTGCTTTCTTATATTCTTAGAAAAATTCCAATCATGTGTTGGTGCAAGCTCAAAACTGTCCAAATATTCATCTTGATAAAACGATTTTAATTGTTATACGTTTTCTAACAACTACGATTACTTAACGTAATAACTTATTTTACTTTCTTTAGCGGATAGCCCCAAACAACAAATATAAATAACGTTCGCTATATATAACAAAACTCCTTCTTATATTAAAAATATATTAAATAATTTTAAATAAAAGTTTTGTGTTTAATAAGTAACCGCTTTTACTAGACTCTTAGCAAGCCTCTAAAATGATTCTCATGCGCCTAACATGACTTGAAAGCATGGCTTATTTGGGAAAATAGCTATATTTTATATGACATTCCTTTAACAATAATTTTTAACATCTCTTAATTTCATACTCAAAACACTCAATACTCCTATATGGCAACCTCTATTACACTAAGAGCCTCAACAATTTTCTTGGTTGAAAACACAACTTTTTTATCATGTATTTTGAAAGGCTTAAAACCCAATACAGTGCAAAAAAATGTTGGAGTGATTTCTCACCCCAACATTTAGTATAGAACCCATTTATTATAGAACCTTTTGTTTGTCTATTGCTTTCTATTGCTTTCTATTGTTGAGCATTAAGGGTTTTATCTATTTCATCGATTTTTTCGCTTGCCATTCTAAACCATTGTCTTACATCACCATTATAAACTGATTTAGAGTCATATAATTTATTCCAATCTGTAGGTGCATATTCATAATAACGTAAGGGTGTTATGAACTTATCAAATGTTACCTTATCGATATTCCCTTGTTGTTTCATTGTCGCTACATATAGCTCCCTATACAACTTAGAGTAGTCGTAGTAGTTTATCCCAGCTTCACAATTGAGTTTCATGTCCTTGTATTGTCCTAAGAGTACCTGTGCTGCTTCATTAGATTCCGCATGGACAACACTGGACATACACAGGGTAACAAGCATAACCATAAGTATTAACATTCGTTTCATTTTCATTGCTAAACATCTCCCATTAAATTTTATATTTGAATATTGAATAGATTAACCATATGAAAGCCGCTGGTATAACTAACCACCAAGCCACAAGAATAACAAAGGGTGCAAGAATGACAGCACCTAAGATACCTAGGTTATCATCGGAATTACCAAAGATAAATAAGCCAACAACTAATATTATAAATGAGAGAATCATAAGCACCACCTTTGTATTATCTCTTTTAACTATACCTCGCTGCCACGTTCTCATTGCACATTCTTTAGAATTGAAATGTTTGTTAATTATTATAATAACCCCTCATGCCAAGAATATTACGCAATTCAGCATCTGTCATTTCGATTAATGTTTTAAAATATTCTGGTTGGGATAATTGCCTTCCAACATATGAGAAAAAATAAGGCATATCTCCCTGCTTTGCTAAGCCAATTAGATAATTAGTAGTTTGTTCTTGGTTTTCGCACAAAAAATCCAGGTTTTCAATTTGAAAATTATTTTTATATACGAGCCAGATATATTGACCTGCACTTGCTCCAATATTTTCTATATTTTGGTTTTCGTTTCTAACATAATCTATAAATTTACGCCAACTCTTTTTGGCATTAGCGTTGTGTTTTTTCTCCAAAAATGAAAAAGTTAATTCTGCATAACAACTCTTATCACCTAAATATATTGCTTTTTCAAATAACTCAATTGCATTGTCTAAATTTCGTTTGCATCCCTTGGCATTGTAATACATAATACCAAGAATCCTTGTTGCGCTATCCGATCCCAGGATTTCAGCTTGTCGAAATAATTTGAATGCTTTATTATAATCTTGGAAAGTTTCATTGGTCCCCCAAAAATAATCAGTAGCCATCTTTTCAACATTTCCCCAAGGCTTAATGTCATTTTCGTCATTATTTTCTGCACAGGATACACCAAAAGCAATATCTTTCATTGTTTTTTTACATTCAATTATTGCATCTATTGCTTCTTTAGTAGGAACTTCGAAGAATTCCCTATTTGGAGCTAACCGATAACCCTTTTGTTCAAGATAAGTATGCACAAATACTTCAGCCTTAGAACAGTTATTGAAAAATTCTTCGTATACTACAAAAAATGGTGTTGGAACTCCAGTGGCCTTTGATAATTCCGTTGCTCGCTCGTTGGGAGCCTTAGTTGTTTTGCCAACTTTTATAAGGCCTTTCATTGATGGATTAACTAAAACATATATGTATCCTTGTTCAGACATTATACGTAGCCCTCCCCTTTAAAAGTTGCTTTTAAACACCTGTTATAAAACTTAACGTTATAGAATTCTGATCGTATCCATTTTTAGAGTACTACAGACACAAATAATTAACTTTTTGTCATGTTCTCTAACGGCCAATTAAATTCCCCACTAGGACATTTCTAATGCAAAAATGCGGCTTCTGTCTAATTATGCTATTGCTACACAATTTACATCAATTATATCTCGAAAACTTCTAGTTTACGCGTATCCACTGCCCTTTTCAATGGCATTACTTTCTATTGCATCCAGCATAATCGGTTCCTTTTCTTTTAGTCAAAGAGACCTTTTTTCATCCAACGACTATAACTCTCAGTCTTTGATGAGAACTCTATGTGAAAAAGCCTTGGGTGTCTTGATTATATTTAAGCCCCGACGATAAATACAATACCGTGATTTAAAAGAAACGGACAAGGTTGTAACTATGCTCAAAATATATCGCATTTCAAATTATTTTCAAGGCAGCCTTTTCATGGCAATTCCATCAATGGCAATATACTTATTTTGATTCAAGATATTTGCTTTGATCAGAAAATTTTAATCCATAAATTTCTTTCAACGCTTCCAAAAAACTGTCTTCCGCTTTTAATCGTACATTAGGGCGTTTCTTAAAATTTACCACTACGCATACTGGTTTTGTGGTCAAATAAATTGCATCCATTACCATAGGGTTAATATCATAAAATTCTTGTAATTCCGTTGCGCAATCCCGGCTCTTTTCTGACATTGAATACCTATATTCGCTTGAAATAACATCCACACATTTTAAGGGATATTCTTTATCTCCAACTAATATCATTGCCTTAGTTGTAAATCCGTCAGCCCTTCCTCTTGCATTAACGTGTAGCCAGTATTTAAAATCTCCATTTGCTTTTATGTGTTTAGTTATCCTCGCTTCTACCCTATAAATCCCAGGATTTGTCCAATTTCCAGTAGCATAATACTGTACAAAAGGCCCTTCCTCTACGCTACATTTTGCTTTTGGTTCCGCCCAGCAAGTTGCTCCAAAAATCCCTATAAATACAATAATTACACTAACTATTTTTTTTAACATTTAGAAACCCCACCCATTTTATATGCCTTATTAGTTAATCTTGAAAGGATGTTACAATCCCATTATCGATATAAATATAATGTCCATTACTGTACGCCAATTGTTCACCGACATTATTACTATTAACAGTTCTATTTACTCTTAGTGCTTCACCCACAACATTTCTTACTTTGCTTTCAGAATCACCAATGTACACGTGGCTATCGATATCCCTTTGTCTTGCTTTTTGGTCCTCCTTCTTTCTTTACTCACGTTTTTCAATCTTTTTATTTATATATTTTTTGTATGATTTAATTCCTTCTGAAAACTGTCCCGAATAATCATATGATATAGAGTCAATATCCCTCTTAATATGTACAATATTTTTTACATCTTTAGTCTTTGCCTACATAGTTTGCTTTTTTCAGATACATACGTTATCAAATATACTATGGCAAATGTTTCACAACAAAAAACTACTGATATTTCCTTAATCTGCTATTTGTAAATAGTAACTGTTTTATGCCTATCCCCCTATCACATCCCACAAGGCAATAGCAGCTATTTCTCTAAAGGGATCATCATTGGGATCAGCAATAGCCGTAACAACAGTCTTTCCATCCGGAGGAAAAGCAACTGTCGGCCCTGACCTCATACTATTCATTGGTATCTCTTGCATAATTTTTTTAGTCTCAATGTTCCACAATTCTAATGAAATTTATCTCCAACGCTGTAAGGATGACCACACTTTATACAAACGTGCTCTATCCTATTCCCGCACTTAGTACAAAACAAATCACCATTTTCAATTTCATTTCCACACTTGCCACAAACCTGCACAATGGCGTCCCCCTAAAAATACAATTGTTTTTTGCATTCCTTTATAGCAGTATTCACCTCTTGGATAACCCCAAAACAACAAATATAAGTAACGTTCGCTATCTGTAACCAAATCCCTTCTTATATTAAAAATATATTAAATAATTTGTAAATAAAAGTTTTGCATTTGATGCGCGCATATACCTAATCACTTCTTAGCAAGCCTCTAAGACGATCCTCGTGCGTCTGACATGGCTTAGAGAACAAGATTTTTGGAGAAACATCAATAACAGTTGTATGCCCTGCCTTTACCAATATTTTACATATATGATATATCTTTAGTAGCTCTTAATTTCATACTCAAAATACTCAATACTCCTATGTGGAGATATAATCATTATTGAGTATCTTCTTCCCCTTGATTTACGCTCTGTTCTTCCTCATCATCTTCAGGAACCACCGCTGCCTTCCTCATAGTCTTTACCCTATCCTTTATAAGCCAGGGTCTATCACCAAACTCTCGCTGTAACGCTTCTTGACCAGTACTTGGCTTATCCCATTTTTCCATGACTTCATCAATATATTGTGTAGCATCAATTTCGAGTATATCGTCAACAGACTTACCCTGTTGTGTAAGGGCAATCTTGCCGTTGGACAGGCCTATAAGCTTAAGAAGTTCAACTGCTGCTTTTAAGTTTCCGTTATCAAGCTCTGTTGCTATAACATCCACGGCTTTTCCACCTAAACCACGCAGTCTCTGTTTGTTTTCTATCCAAAGATCACTATGTATTCTTGAAACTGCAGACCTAAAGAACACATTTTTCCCCCACTCCCACAGCTGCTGCCTGGATATACCAACTTCTTCAGCAACCGTATTCTTAGTTTTCCCTGCAGCCAATAATTCAGCGGCCTTCTGCTGGCGTTGAGTCAGTCCATACTCGTTGCGTTCTCTAATATGTAAGGTTTTGTCAGTTTTTGTAATGTCTTTATCCTTCCTTTCAACTAAACTGCTTACAGCCACGTCCGACATGCAATCCCTTCCTTTTAGATTAACTTTTTCTCCTATATACTATTATACCTGAATACCGGCTAATGAAGCCCCTGCCTTCTTTGGAGATATGGGGTTCTAAAAAAACTACTAAGTAACGATTGCAGCAACAATTCTTCCTTTAACTCAAAGGATATTAAATTTTTGGTATAAGAATAGTGAAGCACCCAATGTCTATATAGGCTTTGGGTGCTATCTTTTTGTCTTGGAGGAGTTATCTATGATTGATTTTATCGTACGCTTAATACTCAGCTTAGCTGACGCTATCAGAAAAGGAAAAGGAGGGCTTTAATATGAAGAATCTGAATATGCCATCTTTAATTAATCAAGTGGAAAAAGAAGAACAAACTAAAAAAGACTTTCTTGTTGACACGAAATCCATGCTTATCGGCACCGAAAACAGCGTTAGCTGCATCTCAATACCAGAAGGCCGCTACCGTAAGACCTTCGTGCTTAACGATACGGCAAGGCAGCAAATGGCCGCACGCTTAAACATTCCGTTGCCTTTTGCAGAAAGACTTAGAACAGAGGAACCTGCACTCTTTGACCGTACCTTTAATACACTTCTTCACCGCAAGAACGAGCAAAGGCTGATGCGTACTTCCGGTGGAGATACCTGCCGTGCGTATCTATCACAAAATTACAAGATCCTTGATAATGACGAGTTCTTGCGCACCGTCTTACCTATTCTCTCACTTAATCCAAACCTCATGCTGCAGGAAGCATTCTTGAGTGGTACCCATTTGCAGCTTAGCCTAACCGTGGAAGAAAACGATAAATATGTTCGTCCAGGAGATGCAGTAAAATACGGCGTTGTTCTCGTTAACTCAGAAGTAGGGCTGGCTAGTTTATCCTTATCGTCCTTTATATACAGGCTCGTGTGTTCTAATGGACTTATCTTGCCTGAATGTAACGGAACATTACGCAGGATTCACCTTGGCAGAGCGGCAAGTGATATTAGCGGCAGTATGGGAGACCGCAGCATCTGGAGAGAATATTCTTCCGCTATCAAGGAATTGGTAGAAGGCAAGCGGTTCGATGAAATAATAGTATCCATGCGTGAAGCAGCTTCAAATCCTCTCATGAAAAACACAGAAACACTTGTGGAATACATCGGCAAAAGGTTTAATCTATCTAAAGAAGAAAAAGCGATTATAACAACGCAGTACGAAGCTAATGCCGACAGCTCTCTCTGGGGCCTTGTAAACGCTGTAACGGAGACTGCCAAAGAAGCAGCCACCATACCAAGAAGAAATGATCTACAAGCCATAGGCGGCAGACTGCTAACCGAGAGTCATATGCTGTCTGCTATGGCTGCTTAGAAAGAGGAAGGACTTAATGGATATGAATATCTCAACTTGCTTAATATATGACAAGGTAAATCTTTCCCTACGCATGAATGGAAGAACCGTCTACCTTGGTCTTGACTGCCCCTCTCAGAATTCTTACATCAACATAACTCTTGACCGTGAACAGATAAGGCAACTTGCGAATACTCTCACGGAGAGCATCTTAAGAGCTGACAAAGAAAACATTAAAGAACTGCGACAAAATATAGTATTGGAAAGGAGCGTGGCTTAAATGCCGGCTAAGGAATTTATCTGTCCCAATGGAGGTGTTAAACCCATTGAGGACTGTTTAACCAAGGGCTGCAGTATGAAAGAGCGTTGTCTCTTCCTGCCTACGCTAAGGGCAATTGCTGCGTCACTGGAAAGAAACCTAGAAGGCTTTACTGTTACAGAGCTTATAAGCGGTACGCGTGAAGTATATCTTAAGAAAACGAAGGACTATCCTGTAGACCCCATGAAGCACTTATATTCCGTACAAGGCAGTGCAGCTCACTTACTCCATCAAGGACAAGCAACGGGCAATATGCTTGGCGAGGAAAGAATTTATGGCGATAATTTCAGCGGCCAAATCGACTTGTACGGAGCTATCCTAGATAAAGACACAGCGACTCTTGGAGACTACAAAGTAACAAGTAGTTATAAGTTGATGAAGGCTCTCGGCAAATATAAAGTAGACGTGCCTACAGGTGAAGTCTATAAATCAGGGCCAAGGAAAGGTCAGGCGAAAACGGTTAAAGAATGGCGCGAGGGTGGCGTAAGAAACGTTCTGGACTGGGCCATTCAGCTTAACTGCTACAGGATGCTGCTTGAAAAAGAAGGCTTCCCAGTAAAACGCATGGTTATCCAGGCGTTCTGCCGTGACCAGGGAGCACTGACGGCACAGACAAGAGGCATAAAGAAACCTGCCTATTTCGTAGAGATAAACAAAATAAGTGACAGGTGGCTTAATAGGTATATTAAGGCTAAATCCCAAAAATTAAAACAAGCCCTGGAACAAAAAAGACTGCCACCTCCCTGCTCAGCGAAAGCACGCTGGCATGGAAAGAAGTGTCTTGAATATTGCGATGTAGCTTCTCTCTGTCCCTATGGCATTAGTCTTACAATGGGTGCAAAGAGTGCTTAACGAGGAGGAATATAATATGAAAAATATAGCAGCTAAGTTAGTGAAAATTATGGCAGACTGTGCCTATGTACAAAAGAATGGGTTGAACGATTTCCACCATTACCGTTTTGCGACAGCTAGCGATGTATTGGAAAAAGTTAACGCATCATTAGTTAAGAACAACGTTGCTTCTGTGGTCGTATCAGAGCTTACAGATATGGTGGATACAACCAACCAGTCGGGGAAGATAGAGCATCTGGCAACCGTTAAGACAAGCCTTACCCTTATAGACTGTGACAGCGGTGAATCGCTAACACTTGTGGGGTTAGGCAGCGGCGCTGACGTTGGTGACAAGGCCATAATGAAAGCACAGACAGCTAGTTTGAAATATGCCTATCTTATGAGTCTCGCGATTGCGACAGGTGATGATCCGGAGGCAGATTCGCAAACCGACGTACGTAATGCGGTTCCAACAGTTACGCAAGTTAATAAATCCCACATACAAGACGCAGGCGAACCTGTCTGCAGTGATTGCGGTGCTAAACTCTCGCGTGGAGTACTTAAAGTTTCAGTCAGCAAATACGGTGAACCACTTTGCATGAAGTGCCAGAAAGCCCACGCCGCATAAACAAAAGCCAGCTAGGTAGATTTGTATACTTAGCTGGCTTTTCTATATTTAGTTAAGGAGGAAATATATATGAGTGTTGATGATTCTTTAAAATTCTTGCTATCCGAATGTATGCGTGAACATTCTGGTAATTATGCTGCGCAGGCTGTACTAACTGAGTTCCCTACTGTAAGAGACCTCATGAACGCCAGCGAAGAAGAGATGCGCCTTGTTAAAGGAATAGGTCCGGTCAAGGCCAAGCAGTTATCTGCTATTGTACGCTTTGCAAAGTATGCTTACGGCAATAATGAGGCGAAAGTTACTATTGGCAGCCCTCAGGATGCTTATAATTTCATGCGTAGTAGACTTGAACATCTCCAAGTTGAAGAATTCCACGTAATAGGCCTAAATACCAAGAACTCTGTAGTGTTCGAAAATACGGTTTCTATTGGCAGCCTAAATTCGAGCATTGTAACGCCAAGAGAGACTTTCCAGATGTTAATACGTAGGCATTGTGCTGGTGCAATCGTAGCACATAACCATCCTTCAGGCGACCCTAAGCCTAGCAACGAAGACATTTCCCTCACTGAAGCTCTTTCTGAGAGCGGCAAAATATTAGGGATACCTATACTTGATCATGTGATTATAGGCCGTGGAAAGTATTATAGCTTTAAGGAGCAAGGAATTATCTAATACGTTTAAGTGAAATATATACAAACCGTGAGTTCTAAAGCCCACGGTTTGCCTTTATTAAGACTATAAATTACCCATTAATGCAAACAAAGTATCTTTCAATCTTATACTTCTCGACAATAGTTTTATAAAGCTATATTGCTTAAATATTATTATCTACAACACATTTTTTTACAAATATCCAGCCTAAAGGTAACTGCCATTAGCTATAAAAAACGTGAAAATCCGATTATGCTATTTTTCAGCTCTAAAGTTAGCCATTGCTACTGTATTTTGGCAACGGCTACGTTTTGCCCCAGGACGCGGCTGACAGTAAGTTTGACGTTTATCCGTAACTAAAAATAGCTTTCCGCAATAATCA
>Ga0183101_1000146_pt1 | contig 13528 bp, 15 predicted proteins | sample Biomet3_FD_127790 | JGI IMG/M metagenome (GOLD analysis project Ga0183101, IMG submission 127790) | Microbial communities from bioreactor (seeded with sewage sludge) at LBNL, California, USA - Biofuel metagenome 3 | ecosystem: Engineered > Bioreactor > Anaerobic > Unclassified ... | reverse complement strand
ATGGTGTCCGGAAAACAAAAGAAGAAATGGATACGATCCTGCAGCAGCGAAAAGCAGAATGGCATCCAAAGAAGCCGAAATATGAAAAAGGTGTTCTACGCTTATTTAGTGAACACTGTGTCAGCCCGATGAAGGGCGCATATATAGATTTTTAGTAAAATTGGAGATGAAAATGAATATATTGAAAATGTTTCAAAATAAAAATCGAGAAATCATTTCTGAAAATGAGATTGTTTCTGTAATGGATGGCGAGTTGATTGACGTTGCTGAATTGAATGATCCTACATTTTCTCAAAAATTAATGGGGGAATCTGTAGCAATTCGAACAGAAGAAAATCAGGTGACAATATGTTCACCAGCCGCCGGTGTAATTGAAGCATTATTTCCTACAGGTCACGCATTCGGTGTAAGAATGAAGAACGGCATAGAGATATTGGTTCATATTGGTATTGATTCTGTGGAAGCCGAAGGTGACGGGTTTGAATTGTTGAATAAGAAACAAGGTGATGACGTTCAAGTTGGAGAGCCAATTGTAAAAGTGGATTTTGGTAAATTACGTGGTTTATATGAAATGCCAGTTATCATTATTTTGACAAATACAAATGGGCACAATATTAGTTTTATCGATCCGTCAAAAGTTGCTCTAGGACAAAAGATAGTTAAATGAATAAATTTAGTGTTTGTCTAACGTATCAGTTAGTTATCAGTAAATATTAATTTGTAAGTAAGAATATACTAAAGCAATCAGGTACTTATTGTGTTGTCTGCAAACTAGGAGATATATTCGAATGTTGAAAATATTTAAGAGGAGAATCAAATAAAATGTGATTTCTTCACTTTTTGTATATGAAATTTTTAATGTCAATTCAATCCTTGGCTAGATTTGACACAAAGTGTAATAAGAGTGACCCCACAATGACCCCATTCCTTCTGGAAACGTTGGATAATATGGGCAATATGGATAAAAACAGGGTGTTTTATGCATTAAAAACAACCACATTCAACACAGAAAAAGGATGGGAAGCATATTCTAAATCAATATGAGTGTCCTTCCGGTGGTCAGATCTATGTGGAAGGTGATTCTGTAAAGTGCACCATTCATAACGACGGAAACGCAGATGAAGAACCAATTCCTGAAGAAAATCCATATGCAAATCTAAGCCCTGCAGAAAAAGCGGGAACGTTTATGGATTTGGCATCCCAACTTGGAGAATTAAGTATTGAAATTCTTGGCGATGGCGATGGATCTATCAACCAAATCAACGATAACATTAAACAGATGGAAAACATCATTCAGACCAAAACGAAGGGTGTATCGGAAGAAAATCTTGCACAGATCAACAAACTTGCTGATGAAATCAACACGATTGCGGGTGGCTTAAATGATGTTCCAAAACGGTACAAGATGAGATTAACCAATTGCGCACGTCCATTCAATACGATAACCTAAAAGCTGCTGGAATATACGAAGGAACAATCAAGGGTTATATGAAAGCCGGTGCTACACAGTCGGCTGGAGAAGACGCCGCGAATAAGGAATATCCAGAAATGTTAAATACTTTAAACACAAATTTACCAACACTTGGCAAGGTGACTGATCAACTCACAGAATGCAAAGGGAATATTACAACTATCAATCAGAAACTTTCTGAAATTAATACACTTTTAAAAGATAAATAAGCTTTGAGTAAGCACAGAAGAAACAATGGTTGTCACAAAAAAGGCATTTTGATTACATTATGAGATCTATAACAGAACATGTTTTCAGTTATTATGATCATCAGGATATTAGAAGAAGTGCATTGATCATGATTATACTTGTTTACTATATTACTCAGATTACAAACATTCATACAGCTTAATAAAAGTGTGAAGGTTCTAACTGACATAAATATGAATCTTATTTTTTATTAAAGATAGGATATCTATGTTTAGATAATATAAACAGGGATTTACTCTAGGATAAGAGCACATAAAGCAACTTTTGATTATATCAGGTATGCATTTATAGGCCGCTTATATTTACATTTTCAAATTTGACGTTTAGAATCTCTTATAGTTTGATTATTTGGGTAAAAGTATGAACAATTTAAAAAAAGCAGTATTAAAAATTGTAATGGTATCCGTTTCTGTTATGCCACTTACTGCATGCGGTTCTGTAAAAAAAGAAACTGCATCTTTTTCGATTGACCCAGAGAAAACTTTAGTTGTATATACCAGCCATAAAACAGAAGTCTATACGCCAATCATTAGAGAATTTGAAAAGAGAACGGGTATTACAGTAGAAGTCCATGATGGCGGAACGATTGAGATGCTGGACGAAATCAAAGAAGGAAACAGTGCTGATGTGATGTTTGGCGGCGGAGTAGAAACATATCTAGGCTATCAGGATTCGATAGAGCCTTATTTTGCAGATGGATATGAAATGGTCAGTTCAAAATATATATCTAAAGAAGGTTATTACACTTTGTTCTCTGATCTGCCGCTTGTATTTGTATATAATCGAAAGCTTGTCAAAGAAGAAGACGCACCAAAGACATGGAATGATTTGTTCAGTTCAAAATGGACAGCGAAGATTGCATTTGCAGATCCGCATAATTCGGGTACAAGTGTCACAATTCTGCTGGCAATGATGTCAATCCTGAATGGTGGAAGTACAAATGTTATCAGAAAGTTCAGCGAGCAGTTGAATGGTGAATTTGTGGGTACTTCCGGCAATGTTCTTCCCGCTGTTGAATCAGGAGCCAGCAGTATTGGCATCACCTTGGAAGAAACTGCCAAGAAATGGATGCTGACGCACCAGGATGTGGGCATTATCTATCCGGAAGATGGGACTTTTTCCATCCCCGATGGGAGTTTTTTAGTAAAGAACTGTGCTCATCCAGAGAATGCTAAGAAGTTCATCGACTTTACTATAAGTACGGATGTACAGAAACTGCTGGTTGATGAAATGTACCGCAGGAGTGTTAGAACAGATATACCATTTGCCGAAGACGAGGAGAAAATAAAATATATTGATTTTGATCTAAACTGGGCTGCAAAGGAACAGGAGGAGGTGCTGAAGGTATGGGAAAACTCAAATCCTTGATTTCTTCCTTCTTTCTTCATATTACGAGTTCTTTCCGTGGTAAACTACTGATCAGTTTTTTAGCATTATCTTTTGTACCTTTGATTCTGAGCGGATTTCTGATGGTAAAGATTTTGAGTGATAATACAGAAAGTGAAGAGATTAAGCAGAGCAAGGAAGCCTCTTCTGAAGTCGATTACCGAATGAATGGACTTTTGTCAGGAATCAAAGATTCCTTTACTTCACTGGAGAACAGCCCTTCCTTAAAAGAAACAGTCGCTTCCAAGACGGATAATCAGGACGTATACAATTTGCTCTATGAAACGACAGCTGGATACCGCTCTTATGCAGATTTCTCTGTATATAATGCAGATGGAACGTGTGTTCTATCTACAGATGTTGTTAAAGATTTGCCGGAATATTGGGGCATTTTAAAGGATGCAAAAGCTTCGAAAGATCAGATCGTTATTCGCTCTGAGGGTGACAGCAATCAGCCGGTGCTGCGGATTGCAAAAGCAATCGTCGTTGATGATAAAGTAACGGGATATATGACTGCTTCATTGGACAATGCAAATATGGCGTCACTATTATCAGGAATTGTATCATCACAGGAAGGCGTCAATATCATGGATTCCTATATGGAAACTGCATATTGCTCCGGGCCAGCAGATGCATTGACTGTGAATGATTCAATGCGTAGTGAAATGATCCATAATGGCAAAGTCCCTGACAAGATTGACAATTACAATATCTATTTTACAAAGCTCAGCAATATGAATTTTTATGTCGTTCTTTTGAAACAGCCTCTGTTATCAGACAGTACGGTCAAATCAATGTATCGTCTGCTTTATTTGTTAGGAATCATCAGTATCATTCTATGTTTTATTGTGGCGTGGCGGATCAGTCATTCTTTCTCAGAACCGCTGACGCAGATGAACAAGGCAATGAAAAAAGTACAGGAAGGAAACCTTGAAGTACGAATCCCAGAGAATCGAAGAGATGAGTTCGGCACCTTATCAAAGAATTTTAACGTAATGACAGAAGAACTGGATAACTTTGTGGATCAGAAAGTAGATACCCAAAAGAGATTGTCCGATGTCCAGATTGCGATGATGACAGCACAACTAAATCCACATTTTTTATACAACACACTGGATACAATCAAATGGATGGCAAAGAGTGCACATGTGGAACCGATTTCTGTATTGTCCTCAAAATTAGCTAGGATCCTGCGAACAAGCATTGAACGAAAACCATTTATTACTTTGAAAGAGGAATGTCAGTTATGTTCTGACTATATTGATATTCAGAATATCCGCTTTAATGGTAAATATCAGTTAGATCTCAATATTTCATCATCTTTCATGGAACAGCAGATTCCAAAGTTGATTCTTCAGCCAATTGTTGAAAATTCAATCAAGCATGGATTTGATGATGTTGAAAAAGGCATTATAAAAATTGAAGCTCTCAGAGATGAAAACAGTCTTATGATTACCGTCAGTGATAATGGATGTGGTATGCCGGAAGAAATGCTTCATCGAATTAACACCCATGACTGGAATGGTATCTATGGGCATATTGGCTTATATAATGTCGACATGATTCTGCGACTGAACTATGGCACAGAGTCTGGATTAGCGGCTGAAAATAGGGAAAACGGCGGTACGAAGATTACATTGAGAATTCCTTGCCGAGAGGAGGCTGCCAATGTATAAAGTTATGATTGTAGATGATGAAATGTATGTTAGAAATGGGATCATTAAAGAAATCGATTGGGAATCACTTGGCTGTACAGTTTGCTCATCCGCTGAAAATGGGTTAGAAGCTCTTGAAGAATATGAAAAAACAAAACCTGATCTGATTATTTGTGATATCCGTATGCCGAAGTGTGATGGGATTGAACTGTTGCAGAGACTTCGTGATCAGGGTGAGAATGTTCAAGTAATCTTCTTAACAGCATTTGATGAGTTTAGTTATGCTAGGGATGCACTGCGTTTGCTGGCCGCGGATTACATTTTGAAACCTTTTGAAGACGGAGAATTGGAAAACAGCGTGCGGCATATTCTTCCAAAGCTTCAGAAAGAAAAGGCGGAACCATTTGATGTACTTTCTGACAGTAACCGCTTTGTAAGAGCATCTATTTCCATCATTGAAAAGGAATATGCGGATCCGCAGCTGTCTATTGCAAGCATAGCTGAGGAACTGAGCATTTCAGAAGGATATATATCCCGTCTGTTCAAGAAAGAAATGAATACTACAATTGCGGCATACATTACACAATATCGGATGAAACGTGCTGCACATTATTTAAAAGACAGACATAACTATAAAGTCTATGAAGTCTGTGAAATGTGCGGCTATAGTGATGTTGCCTATTTCTCAGCAATCTTCCATAAAGTATATAATATGACCCCTACGGCATATCAGAATCAAGTCATTCAAATGTAATGTGAAAAGCTATATTTCTATGGCTTTTCTGTTTTTTGGTATCTTGATACATTTCGGCAGCACACCAGGGCAGATCCGGAAACTGGATCTGACTGCTGCCAAAACAGGAAATTGGAATTTCCTATTTTTACCAAGCCATTTTCCAAAAGAAAGAAGGTGAAAAATGTGCAATTACTGTATTGATCAGATAACGCCCGTACACGCTTTTGGCACTGCGGAGCATAGGATAGAATCTTTAGTCTCACAGAGGTAAATATAGATCATTTATTCTCTAGGAGAGGTAGTGACGCACGTGTACTTTTGAAAGGAGAGCGACATGATTAAAAATCAATTAAAAAAAATAAAAAAATTCTGTTCCGAAGATTATGTTAAAGAGACAAAGGTAATTTTATTTGACATCTCAGCATTCGTTTTTTTTGGATATGTAGTATACAACTTATTAGCGGTGCTTCTGGCGGAAGACTCAAAATCAGCAATTCTATATCGGATCAATTTAGATCAATGCGGCATCATATGTCTTAATATTTTCATGATATTTTTAATCACTCGAGCAATTAAAAGAAGGCATAAAATCAAATAGTTAAAAAGCATATCAGGAATATCTGATATGTTTTTTTTACCAGGTATGAAAATCAATAAAAATGTCAGTTTTTTCCAATAGTAAACGCTTACATATTTCTCTAAGATACAGGTATTGAAACAAAGAATCATGTTTCCAATAAGGAGGGGAAGCAAATGAACAAGCGTATTATCACTACAGTACTGTCAGGACTAATGGCAGTATCACTCGTTGGATGCAGTGGCACTGCAGCAACCAGTTCCGCCAGTACAAAGACTGAACTGACAGGCGTTGATGCCATCATCCAGGAAGCAGAAGGCATGAGCCTGGAAGAGCTTGCCAAGAAAGCAATTGAAGAATCTAACGGCAAGACATTCTATGGCTTAGGCAATTCCAGCCGTGGCAAGACAGCATTACCATTATTTATTTCCTATTTACAGACAATTGATCCAAATTACAACATGCAGTTTGAATGGCAGCAGCCAAAGAACAATAAGATCTTTGAACAGCTACAGGCTGACTCTGTCAAGAGCGAGGGAACATTCGCTATGACATTGATCCAGGATGGCAACCAGATTGAATCCAAGATGAATCAGCCTGGCATTCTGAAGACATTCATTCCAAAGGACTGGGCAGATGCCAATAATACAACAGCTGCAGATTATAAAGGCTTCCTGCCTCTGCAAACATTGAACAAGGTATTTGAATTTAACAACAAGGGCACAAAGACCTGGACGAACTGCTGGGACTTCGTTATGCCTGATGCACATCCGTTATACATGGATATCGATTCTGAAATCGTAGGAAAGAACTTCCTGTATATGTTAACAAAGGATGAATATGCAAAGGAATTGAAGGATGCATTTGATGCACTTCCTTCTGCAGAAAAATCTACACTGCAGCCAACTGTTGATGAGATGGCAAGCAATGCGAAAGAATTTGGCCTTGGTGAGAATGGTGCGTATGCATTGGCTTGGATCAAGTTATGGGTCAATGGCTATAATGCACAGACTGATGATGGACCAATCTGCAACACATTGACATCTGCTTCAGCGGTTGATCAGTCCGGTCTGTTGGTTTATTCAAAGTTACGTTCTATCGAAGAATCTTCAGAACAGTCTGTTAACAATGTTACAGTTGCTGCTTATCAGGATGGATATACAGGTATCGGTGGATATGGCTACTGTCATTATCTGTTCTTAACAAAGAACAGTCCGCTTCCGTGGACCGCTGCTGCTTTCATCGCTTATATGACATGCACAAAGGATGGCTTCTCTGCTTGGGGCAAGGATATGGGTGGATACTCAGCAAATCCAAAGGTCATGCAGGAAACAGAAGCTGCTTATAATCATGCACAGGGTGGATATGTAGACGGTAAGGATACATTCCCTGCAAAGGATGATAAGGGTTATGACTGGTGGGTAAAGGATGGCAAGCTTGTTCTGGAAGATCCAGAATACTGTGCTTCTGTTGCCTTCACAGTTGGCAGCTGGATCGAGACTTTAGACAAGTTTAAAGGCGAGACGAAGTAACGCCAAGCAACGAATCAGTGCCCGGAACCTAAACCGTCTCGGGCACTTTGATTTAAGGGAGATCATATGACAAACACAATTGCAGTAAATAAAAAAGCAGTTTTTTTCAATCGGATCAAAACGTATTTCTCCGATCCAACGAAGATCATCCTGCTGTTATTCGGTATTACATGTACAATTGCAGCGGTCGCTCCGGTCATCGCAATTGTTGAAGATACCTTCAAGATCCATCTTGGTACGATTGACCAATATCTTTCCGGTCAAGCCTCTGGATGGTCAGTTGTAAACTATATCGACTTATTCACCAGTAAGCTTGCCGTTTCTAATCTTTGGGAGCCAATGGGCAATACAATCGGTTTAGCAGTGCTGACTTGTACCATTTCCATTCTTTATGGCGGTATCTTTGCATATTTAGTCACCCGGACCAATATGCGGTGCCGCAAGTATCTAAGTTCAATATTTATTTTCCCATACATCATGCCGCAGTGGACACTGGCAGTTGTATGGCAGAATCTATTTAACTCCAATGCAGTGACTGGCACATCCAATGGACTGTTAGCATCGCTGCTGAACATCAATATGCCAAACTGGTGGTGCCGCGGACTCTTCCCAAGTGCAATGGTCCTCGGACTTCACTACGCACCATTTGCCTATATCCTGATTGGCGGCATCTTCAAGAACATGGATGCAAACTTAGAAGAAGCAGCGACCATCCTGAATACACCAAGAAAAAAGATCTTATGGAAGATCACGATTCCGATGATCCGTCCAGCTATCTTATCTACCATTCTGCTTGTCTTCGGAAGTGCGATGGGTTCCTATCCAGTACCGCATTATTTAGGATTGACGACCTTAGCTACAAAGTATATTTCGATGAACAGCAAATATACTGGTGAAGCTTCAATTCTTGCTGTGTTGATGATGATCTTCGGTGTTGCTATTCTTGCATTGAACCAAGCATCTTTAAAGAGCAGAAAGAACTATACGACTGTTACTGGCAAATCTGGCCAGATTACAAAAGTCAATTTAGGAAAAATCTGGAAACATGTGATTGCTGTTCTCTTTATTATTCTGACTTTCTTTACCAGCATTTTCCCAATCATATCGTTTGCCTTTGAAACATTCCTGCCAAATCCAGGAGATTATTCTTTCCTTTATACGGGAAATGTATCGAATCTTACCATCAAATGGTGGACAGCAAGTGGTGCCCAGGCAGATGGCGGCATGTTTGGACAGCCAGGCATCTTATTCAATTCCACAATTTGGAATGCTTATAAAGGGACGTTGTTAGTATCTGTTGCATGTGCATTGATTGCCGGAACAATTGGTACATTGATTGGATACGCAGTATCAAAGAACCGTCGCTCCAAATGGGCAAACTATGTCAACAGTATGGCGTTTCTGCCGTATCTGATGCCTAGTATTGCAGTTGGTGCTGCCTTCTTCATCCTTTTCTCAAATGATAAGATCAACCTCTTCAATACCTATTCACTGCTGATCATTGTCGGTGTTATCAAATATATTCCGTTTGCCAGCAGAAATGCGTTGAATAGTATGCTTCAGTTATCCGGTGAAATTGAAGAAGCGGCAGTGATTCAAAATGTGCCATGGATCAAGCGTATGATCTACATCATTATTCCAATTCAGAAATCTTCTATCATCAATGGATTTATGTTGCCATTCATGACATGCTTGCGTGAACTGTCCTTGTTCCTGTTGTTATGTACACAAGGCTTCATTCTTTCCACAACACTGGATTACTTTGATGAAATGGGTCTGTATGCATTCTCAAGTGCAATCAACTTGATCTTGATTGTGACAATTCTGCTTTCGAACTTTGCAGTAAATAAACTGACCGGTGCCAGCTTGGATTCGGGTATTGGTAATTAAGGAGAAATAATATGCCAGAAATTAAACTTACAAATGTTACAAAACACTGGGGCAGATTCTATGGTGTTGATCATCTGAATCTTGATATTGAGAATAACGCATTCATTACTATATTAGGTCCTTCTGGATGCGGCAAGACCACAACACTGCGTATGATTGCAGGTCTGGAAACACCAACCAGTGGGCAGATCAAGATTGGTGATCAGATTGTCTATGACAGTGATCAGGGAATCAATGTTCCGCCAAATAAGCGTAAAGTAGGATTTTTATTCCAGAACTATGCATTATGGCCGAATATGACAGTGTACGAGAACATTGCTTTTGGTTTGAAGAATGTAAAGGAAGAAAAACCTGTCATTGATTTTAATGCAAAAGTCACAAATGACATGATCCGTGCACTGAAGAACGGAAATAAATTAAAGGAAGTCATGGAAGATGTCAGGGATAAGGACGGAAAGATTGATAAAGAACGTGCCTTGATCAAACTGATCAATGTATACACAATCTCGATGCCAACAGCTAAGACTCTTCTCTCACTTGGTGTTCATGAAACAGATGATCCAAATACAGCAGCTGCAAGTCATTGTGCAAAGTATGAGGCAGAACTGGAAAAGATTAAACAGAATCACCAGTCAAAGGGTGAATCTTTGAACGAGAACTTTGAATTACTGAAAGATGGTACACCGCTGAGAGAAGTACGTCGTCTGAGTAAAGAAGAAATTGATCTAGCTGTACGCAGAGTATCCAGAATCGTAAAGATTGGTATGTTTATGGATCGTTATCCAGCAGAACTTTCTGGCGGTCAGCAGCAGCGTGTTGCGATTGCCCGTACACTGGCTCCAGAACCACAAGTTCTGTTCATGGATGAACCACTTTCGAATTTGGATGCAAAGCTTCGTTTAGAGATGCGTTATGAACTGCAGCGTCTGCACGTTGAAACAGGTTCCACTTTCGTCTACGTTACACATGATCAGATGGAAGCAATGACACTTTCTACGAAGATCTGTTTGATGAATAATGGTGTTCTGCAGCAGTATGCAGCACCATTGCTCCTGTATGGTGCTCCGAATAATTTATTCTGTGCAGACTTCGTTGGTAATCCATCCATCAACTTCATTGAAGGAATAGGATCACAGCAGGCAGACGGCACAATTGCCTTAAGTGTACTGAATGGCAAAAAAGCAGTCTTTACACCAAGTAAACCATTGAACATGAATGAATGGTTTGCAAAGCGTGATGAAGATGCTGTAGCAGCGAAGGAAGCTGAAGCAGAACTCTTAAAAGAAAAGGGCAGTATCGAAAAAGAAAATAAAGATGAAGTATTCGAGTATCATATTGCAAAAGTTAACGAAGAAAATTTTACACTGAAGGAAAAGGTCACTGTTACAAATGAGGACCTTGTATTAGCAATCCGTCCAGAAAAGATCAAAGTTACGCCACAGGGGAAATTAGATGCACATGTCAATGGCTCTATGCCTACTGGTATGGAATCAACATTAAAGTTAAATGTAAATGGTTTCCTTTTGACTTCTGTAGTCTTCGGTTCATTCGCCTATGTCATCGGTGATGAGATTCATATCGATATTGATGAAGATGGTATTCTCCTGTATGACCGAAAATCAGGAAAGCTGATTGCTTCAGGTACTGTTGATTTAAGAGATTAAAGGCTTCAAATAATCATTGACGAATGATTGGAAAAGAGAAGAAATAGTTTCTTCTTTTTTCTTTGTAGATTTCTATTAAATAGAAGGTGTTATTATAGTGTGACCAAAAATTGACCAAATAATTAATATAAAATAGGTAGAATGCATAGAATATGTGGAATTTTTATGTATCTTATGTAATAAACACCACGGTATAGAGCCATTGATAAGATGTTATCATCGAGTGTGAATAGTTTGCATGACCCTGAACAAGTTTATTTGAAGAAAATAAATTCATTCACATTGACAGCTCAGTCTAATGTGGCTAAACTAAAGTTAGAAATTAGATTAGACACAAAGGAGGAGACATGGTATACATTAAAAGAGCGATTGAACCATTATTGAAAAAGCGGTCATCCAACAGTAAATGTCTCTTATTGACCGGTGCACGGCAGGTTGGAAAATCAACCGTTTTAAACCATGAATATGCAAATTACAATAAAGTGACATTTGATGACAGATTAGTACGCATGCAGGCAAAAGAAGAGCCTAATCTGTTCTTTTTGAATAACCCATGTCCCCTGATCATTGATGAAGTACAGAAAGAAGGGACTATTCTAGAAGATATTAAAAGAAGAGTCGATGAGAGTGATAAAAGGGGTCAGTTTATCCTATCCGGCTCACAGAGCCTTGCATTGATGAAGGATGTCAGTGAGTCTCTTGCGGGCAGAGTATCAGTTATGGAATTGGCAGGATTATCATTGCGGGAAATTCACAAGATTGAATTTAATAAACATTTTATTCCTACTGAGAAGTATATTTCAGCTAGAGAGAAAAAGATCAAGAAATACAAAGATATATGGACTATCATTCATAAAGGTTCCTATCCGGAATTATATGCATCCAAAAGAGAATGGCAGGACTTCTATTCATCTTATGTAAATACTTACCTGGAAAGAGATATCCATGAATTAATAGACAGTGATGGCGTTACATTTATGAAGTTCTTGACTGCGGCAGCAGCCAGAACTGGCGAAGTGTTGAATTATGCGAATATTTCGAGTGAAGTTGGTGTGTCTGAACCTACCATTAAAAAGTGGATATCTATTTTAGAAAGAACCGGAATCATATATCTGCTGCAACCTTACAGTGCCAGTGCCTTGAATCGGGCAATCCGTTCCCCTAAAATCTACTTCAGAGATACAGGGCTTGCCTGCTATTTGACTCGCTGGCTGACACCAGAAACATTGAAGGTCAGTGCTGTGGCAGGCAACATGTTTGAAACATTTGCGGTGTCGGAAATTTTAAAATCATATTCAAATGAAGGGCTCGATTACAGATTCAGTGTCTTCTATTATCGTGGGAAAGATCATCGCGGAACATCAGATAATGAAATAGACCTGATTATTGAAGAAGATGGTGTTCTTTATCCAGTAGAGATTAAGATGACAGGAAATCCAAAAGCATCTATGGCATCAACAAATACAGTTCTTGATAAAGTGACAGAACAAAAGCGTGGGATGGGTGCTATTCTTTGTTTATGTGAGCAGAAACTTTACCTGCGGGAAAATCTTGTGGCATTGCCAGTTGAGTACCTGTGAATGGTTTGGCGGATCATTATCAATACATATTCATAAACTCCGCGATCAAATTTTGACCTAATTATTTTCGTTATATGTATCGAATGCGTAGAATAGAATTACGACCAATATTATGTAACAAATATCACTGTATAGCTTATTTAAAGATGTTATTATCGAGTGGGAATGATAGAGCAGGATCTGTAACGATAATCAAATGCAATGAAAGGGAAGAGATACCTCTTCCTTTTTTCAATCGAGCTGTTGTCTCAAAACAAACTATACCTGGATTCTAAAAATCTTACGAGTGAGCTGACAGAGAAGCGAGAAAAAGGTAGTCGTCTATAAATCTGTCGATCTTTAGCCTGCTGATAGTACTACCATAATTTTTTTGAAATATATTATCAAGATAAGTGGAATTAGTGGTGATTTGCTAGTATAATCACAGAGAAAAGTTTCATCGAGTGTTAAAACGCCTGAGATGAAATCGCTTATGTTTTATTGTCGTTTTTTGATTCATTACCTATTACTTTATAAAAAAATACTAAGAAAATGAATTTCATTTCACATCTTTTAGGAGAATAAAATGCTTTCTTTTACATGGGCATCACTTACAGTTGACGTTGTCGTTATCATGATTCTTATATTACGATCCGGTACAAGCTTTAAGCAAAAAGAAAATGAGGCTTCATCAGGAAGAATGGGTTAATTTCATAGCTTTGTAGGGAAGCTGCACATCTATATCAGAGCACTTGAGCATGATCATGTCGATCATGTTCTTTATGTTACGGAATCCAAAAGCTGCTCTG
>Ga0183101_1000026_pt24 | contig 13549 bp, 5 predicted proteins | sample Biomet3_FD_127790 | JGI IMG/M metagenome (GOLD analysis project Ga0183101, IMG submission 127790) | Microbial communities from bioreactor (seeded with sewage sludge) at LBNL, California, USA - Biofuel metagenome 3 | ecosystem: Engineered > Bioreactor > Anaerobic > Unclassified ... | reverse complement strand
AGCTTCCCGGTTGGTTTGAAGACTATAATGAAAATGCCCCACATAAGGCCCTGCGGATGCTCTCACCTCGTGAGTTTATCCGTTCATTGCAAAACTTGAAGTGTCCGGTTTAGCGGGGGCAACTCCAGCTTCAGTCTCTTTCACTCGGCGCCTGACTTGTTCGAAATCAATGAAAAATTTGCACGAGGAGGACAGTCAAAAAATGGATGAAAAAGCCTCGTTTCACGAAGCGGTTGTGAAGCACCTCAGCGACATAGACGGGCAGCTCGCCGTATTTTTGGATAGAATTTTACCTCCTCTATTTAATAATTGGTGGAATCAAGCAGTTGTAAATGCCCTTTCGTTCCAACAAAAAAGTCGTTTGGAACAACGCAACATAACATCATTGAGAGGTCTTGACCTCGCCGGGCTTCTTCGGGTTCTTGACCAGAACTGGTATCAGATTTCCAACAGTCTGAACCTGGCATCCGAAGCCCGCCATTTTGTCAAAGAAATGCAAACGGTCCGCAACAGATGGGCGCATGCTGACACGAAAGGGTTTTCTGTTGACGATATATACCGAGACGTGGACACTCTCCAACGGTTTGCGGTCGTCATCGATGCGGATAAAAAGTTGATTCAAGAGTTACGCGAAACAAAAGCATCTCTTCTTGCGGCGGAGTCTCAACCGTTAGTACACGGCAGAGCGGACGATGCTTCCACTCTCCTGGAACCAAAAAGTGATAAGGCTGAATTCGAACCTGGACAGATCGTCTTCATCAAGTCAAACCCATCAAGCCGTGGTGCTGTGGTTGCCGTGTTGCCCAGTAACCCTGAGAATCGGTTTAAGATTTTTATAGATGGCGCTACCCAAACATTTTACGCATCGCAATTACAAGCCGAAGACCAGCGTGAAGAAAAGGCAGATGCCTTACCCTGTGACCAATTCCACGCCTATCTAACTGCGCTACAGATAAAGTATCCGGGGCTGTCCACACTTTACTCACTCAACGCAGCGCGTGTAGACTTCATACCCTATCAATTCAGACCGGTATTGCGGTTTATCCGGTCGGACCGTCCGCGTTTGCTCATTGCCGACGGAGTTGGTGTAGGTAAGACCATAGAAGCAGGCCTCATCCTGCGCGAGCTTCAGGCGCGGCGTGATATACGTTCCGTGCTCATTGTCTGCCCGCGCCCGCTGGTTACTGAAAAAAAGTGGCAAAGTGAGATGAAGCGCTTCGAGGAACGATTTACCCACCTGGATGGCGCAACCTTACGGTATTGCATTAACGAAATGGATCTAGATGGAGTCTGGCCGGAGCAGCATCAGAAAAGCATCGTCCCATACTCCCAGTTCGATGAAACACTCCTATATGGCACTGCTCCTAAAGGAAAACAGAAACGAAAGAAAGGCCTCCTGGAGCTTGATCCACCACCCCGCTTCGATTTGGTTATTGTCGATGAGGCTCACCACATCCGAAACCCGGATACATTCAGCCACAAGGCCGTGAAATTCTTCTGCGATAATGCGGAAGCGGTTGTGTTTTTGACGGCCACACCGATTCAGCTCGGCAGCAACGACCTCTTTGTTCTTCTGAATACGCTCCGCCCCGATCTCATCATCGATCAGGAGAGCTTCTCCCACATGGCTGAACCGAATCCGTTTATTAACCAGGCCGTGTCAGCAATGCGGTCTCAAACGCCAGCATGGCAAAACCCGGCGATGGAAGCTCTCGATCAGGCGGCGTCCACTCCATGGGGGCAGGCCATACTCAGGCACAATCCGAATTTTTCTCGGATTCGCTCTGAACTTATGGGGGGCGGGGTAACACCAGAAGAACGCATACGAATGATCTCCGACACTGAGGGGATGCACACCTTCGCCGGTATAATCAACAGAACCCGCCGCCGCGACATTGGAAATTTCACCGTCAGAAAGCCCGAGACGGTCGTAGTACCATTTACTCCCGCTCAGCAGCATTTGCATGACGAGCTTTTGAGAATCCAGGCTGAAATATTCAGCCAGATTCACAATGGGGTTAACGTGAAATTCATGATGACCACCATCAGGCGACAGGCGGCCAGTTGCCTCTTTGGCCTTGCCCCCGTTCTTGAGGATATCCTCAATCGGCATCTTGATGAACTGCCATGGGAAGAAGCTGATGACGCTGTGGCCCCTGTGGATGAGGCCATCATTCCTATCCAAAGCCGAATCCAGAATCTACTGAAGGCGGCTCGCACCTTAGAGGCTAACGACCCTAAATTCGAAGCTTTGCGCAACATCATCCGCGACAAGCAAAAACTTCCAAACAATAAAGTCATGCTGTTTAGCAGCTTCCGGCATACCCTAAGTTACCTCTTCGACCATCTCTGCAAGGACGGTCTTCGCGTCGGGTTGGTCCATGGGGGGACGCCGGATGAAGAGCGTGTGTCCCTTCGCGCCCGTTTTGAAAAGCCAAAGGAGGACGCGGATTGTCTCGATTTGTTGCTGTTTTCCGAAATCGGCTGCGAAGGTCTTGATTACCAGTTCTGCGACTGTCTTGTGAACTACGATCTTCCCTGGAATCCCATGCGGGTTGAACAACGCATCGGTCGTATCGACAGAAATGGGCAAAAAAGTGAGAGCGTCGCCATCGTCAACTTAATCACGCCGGGAACCGTGGATGCGGATATCTACGAGCGGTGCCTGATACGCATCGGTGTCTTCAATAACGCCCTCGGTGGAAGCGAAGAAATACTCGGAGAAATCACTCGTGAGATCAAAAACATCGCAGAAAACTACGAGCTAAGTGAGGATGAGCGCAAGGCTAAGCTCCAACAGTTGGCCGACAATAAAATCCGGCTCATCCAGGAGCAGGAAGACCTGGAGCAGAAACAGGCGGAGCTGTTTGGCATTCGCCTTCCCCAAGAGCAAATGAACCGCGAAATTGCCGATGCGACAAGCTTCTGGTTATCGCCGATTTCACTCCGTAGGCTGGCGAACCTTTACCTGCAACGTGTGTGCGGAAAGGATCAGGAGTTCATTCTGGGAGAAAAACCGCTCAAGACACTCCGGCTGGCCCAGGATTCCCGGAGCAGTCTTTTGAAAGATTTTCAACAGATTCCTAGGCAAAAAACTGCGGTTTACCGTGATTGGGAAAACTGGCTCAAGAGTGGAAACCAGAATTTGGCCATCACCTTCGACTCAGATTGCGCTATGCAGCATCCTGAGGCAGCCTTTATCATGCCTCTCCATCCCTTGGTTAAGCAGGCGGCTCAGGCATTTGACACCAAACAACGGGTCATTACCAATCTGGAGGTAGTGTCGAACGAGATGCCTATTGGGCAGTACGAATTCTCCATTTATCAGTGGCGCTTCCACGGCATCAAGGAGGACTTGGTTCTCAAACCGATCGCCTCAAATGCCATGATGAATGAGCATCTTGGTCGCCTATTGGAAAGTGCGGTTGATTTCTCGGGTGCTATGCCAGACAGCCTTGACGCTTCTGTTTGGGACGACTTGGATGCTCAGCATTACAGCTTGTGGAGGGACGCGAGAAACCAGCACCGGCAAAAAACACAGGAACAGGCCGAATACCGGCGAGAAAGCCTGTCCACTAGCCACCGGGCGCGGATCGCTCTTTTGGAAGAACAGCTCGCCCAAGCGACGAACGAAAAAATTCAGAAAATGCGTCGGTCTCAAATCGCCGCTGCCGAGGCTGACTACGCAAGACGAATCCAAGAGCTGGACATCGCTCTGGAGAAGGCGGATATCGTCGCTGGCCCGGTTGCGTATGGTGTGATTCATATTTCTGGGGGAAGCGCCAATGCAGACTGACTACGACAAGATACGCGGGGACAATATCCGTGAGTACGGTGAAGGGACTCGCCACCTGTCCATCCTGGACCGACTGTACACAGATCGAACTCATTTCGTTTTCGAACTTATTCAGAATGCGGAAGATGCGGGCGCTACCCAAATACTCTTTAGCCTTTTCGATGACAGGCTGGAGGTTACCCATAACGGCCGTCCTTTCAATGAGCGTGATGTTAGAGGGGTGTGCGGCGTTGGAGAAGGAACCAAAGCCGAAGATCTGACTCAAATTGGAAAGTTCGGGATCGGCTTTAAGTCGGTCTATGCCTACACCGCTACTCCGGAAGTTCACTCCGGCGGAGAAAGTTTCAGAATAGAAGACTACGTGCGTCCTTACGCAGTGGCATCGAAGCCAGTCGATAACTCCACTCTTTTTGTCTTTCCCTTTGACTCGAAAAAAATATCGCCAGAGATCGCATGCGAAGAAATTGGCGAACGTCTACGCACCCTGAGCTCCAGAACATTGTTGTTCCTCCGGAAAATCACCGACATTGAATACAAGCTGCCAAATTCAGAAGACGGGATGTATCTGCGCGAGACACACGACCGAGGATCCGGTAGACAAGTCAGCGTCATTGGTCAAACCAACGGCAAGGATGTGGAGGAAGAAACCTGGCTCATTTTTGAACGATCAGTACCCGTTCCGGGTAATTCGGAAACTGTGAGTGTTGAGGTTAGCTTCCGTCTAGAGTCTGAAGACAAGGGCGGGAAGAATTCAGAACGTATAGTCAAGGTTAAGGATTCTCCTCTGGTCGTTTATTTCCCCACAGAGAAGGCCACAAGGTTCGGATTTCTCATCCAAGGGCCATACAGGACAACACCATCCCGTGACAATATTCCGAAAGCTGACGAATGGAATGGGACCCTGGTAAAAGAAACTGCTGAGCTCATCGGAGATATTCTGTCTGAGATAAAGGACCTTGGCCTGCTTTCGGTATCCTTCCTCGAGGCGCTTCCGATTAGGACCGAGGATTTTCCAGACGACAGTATGTTTTACCCCATCGTCGAGTCGGTTCGGAACACGGTAATCAAAGAAGCACTCCTCCCAGCCGATGACGGTTCGTTCGTGTCCGCTGGGAACGCAAAACTCGCTCGTGGTGCTGACCTCAGAAAACTTCTGACCCAGGAGCAGCTTGGTCAGTTGTTTCAGTCCACAGCCACAATCAAATGGCTAGCAGCAGACATTACCCCAGACCGAACGCCTGACCTCAGATCCTACTTGATTAACGAACTTGACGTGGAGGAAGTGACCCCAGACGGTTTAGCCCGAAGAATCAGCCATGGTTTTCTGTCTGTCCAGCCAGAGGAATGGTTTATTGATTTTTATGTGTATCTATCTGGCCAGGAGGCACTTTGGAGAGCGCCTTATTGGGAACGTGGCCAGTGCGGAATTCTGCGTTCGAAACCTATTCTTCGTCTTGCCAATGGCAGACAGGAAACTCCTTTCAAACCAGACGGCATCACTCCCAACGCTTTTTTGCCTCCACCAGAGGAAACCGCTTTCCCAGTTGTGAGCCGGTCCATCGTCAGCGATGAGCAGGCTCGTACTTTCCTCAACCGGCTGGGACTTTCAGAACCCGATGTTTTTGACGATATCGTAGAAAGGGTTCTACCCAAGTACGCCGAAACTGACGGAAACTCGATCCCAGACACTGAACATCTGGCGGATATACAAAAAATTGTTCGCGCTGTGAGTTCAGACTTGGAAGCCGGAAAAAGAAAAGTGATCCAGGCGGCGAGGCGAACGCCATTTCTGAAGGCCACCAATTCAACCGGATACACTGTATTCAAAAGACCCGCTGACATATATCTCCACACAACGGAACTGCAACTGTATTTTTCTGGTGTTCAAGAAGTGTGGTTTCTGCATGATGAGTACAACTCGTCTGATATAGACATTAATGTCTGGTGTGATCTTGGTGTTTCCAGCCTGCCACGAAAATTGCCGACTTCTACAGGTTTACCCTATGAAGAACGTGAATATACAACGCGCTTAGAAACTATAGAAAATTACGATTTGGACGGACTTGAGCAGTTTTTGGAAGCCATTCAAGACACCACAGATTTTGAAGAACAAAAAAAATCCACATCCGTATTGTGGGGATTTCTGCGGAATTATGTGGAGCTGGACGCACGTTTTTTCAAAGCCAAGTATAAGTGGTTTTATTACAGTCCCCAGAGCAAATACTTTAGTTCTATGATCCTTGTTCGGCTGAAAAGCTCAAAATGGATTCCAACAAAAGATGGTTCACTTGAAAAGCCGGATAAGATAACTACGGACCAGCTTTTGGACGAGTTTTTGGGTGCGGCTGAGCTTACTGAGAGTCTTGGAATAGTCGAGGGTGCTGATCAGACCGAGGACGAGCGGAAACGTGGGCACGCGACAGAACTCGGCGTTAGCCTTGAGGACATCGAATTCCTGAAAAACTATCGTGACGAGGTCGAGCAATTAAAAGCCGCCTTGGCTACCCGCAAGGAACGCCCAACATTTCCCTCTAGGCCTGTCGCCAATCCTGAACGACGTCTAGAGCGTCTTGGTGAACAGCTAAACGACGCGCCCAACAAGGAATACGCGAAACGCGAAAGAAGTGTTCGAACCACCAGCGGAGCTATTGACCCGGTCACATGGCTCCGAAACCAATACACAAACGAGGCCGGCCAAATGGTCTGCCAGATATGCAAAGAGGAGATGCCCTTCCGGAAGCGCGATGGAGCCTACTACTTCGAGAAAAAAGAAGTGCTCTCAAAAAAGTATCTGCCGAAGGAGCATGAAGCTCAGTATCTGGCTCTTTGCCCTCTTTGCGCCGCAAAATACGAAGAGTTTGTAAAAACCGACGACGAAGTAATGGCAGATCTGAGGGAAGAGATTGTCAGTGCGATGGACTATAAGATTCCAATATCACTCGGTGACGAGCAAACCAGCATCCGTTTCGTAGAGGCACACCTTCATGATTTGAAGGGCATTATAAATGATGCGGAATGACCATGGGGGGATCATGAACTATCCGAAAAAACACATATCTATTCGCGTGCCGTGGCACGATTCCGGATGGGATGGACGAGTCTGTGTCAATCCTCGCCTTAATGGGGCTTGCCTCAAGCTTAAACGGATTGGACAGGAAAGGAACGATATCGCCGAGGAAGTGGTCGCCGGGCAATCGCTTGCGGACTTGCCTCAAGAAAAATGGCCTTGTTGCGTGGCTGAGCGGGTCGCGTTCATGTCGCCATTCGAGTACACGAGGGTTGCCAACCACCCGTACAAACATACCTCCGAGGGGAGTCACGGACATTTCGCTCCCACTGATTTACGACATCCCGCCTATTCCGCTCCTGCGGTCCCTTTCGCTTGGATGTTGAAAGAATCGATGAATGACCTCAGCGAAACATATGGTTTGGATGTGCGGCTGGAGCGGGAGCCGGAATTAGGATTCCCCACACAGTGGACACAAGCCATAGAGAACCAAAAGGCCCTGTCAGATTGTTTTTGCGACCACATCAAGCCAGAGGAATCACTCTGTTTTTTTTACGCAAAACAAGTTCCATTTGTCGAAGATGCGGGGGCAAGGAGAATCCTGGTCGGCGTAGGTCGAGTTTTGCATGTGTCTCCAGGAGTTGAATACCAATACTCGACTAGAGATCTGAAAGGAAAGCTGCGGTCCATGCTTTGGGAGCGTATGGTGCAGCACTCCATAAGACCCGATTTTAAAGATGGCTTCTTGTTGCCTTACCATGCAGCTCTGGAACTGGCTGCTGACAATCCCGACTTTGATCCTGCATCTATCGCCGCATTTTCACCAGATGACCGCCTTCTTGAATTTTCACACGCTTCACAGCTTGTAACCCACGACGCAGCAATCGCTTCCTTGCTGTCCTGCGCGGAATCTCTCAGAAAAGCGAATGACGTTTTGCCTGGGCCATGGGCAAAGTGCCTGACCTGGATTGACCACCGCGTTGGTGAGTTGTGGACGGCCAGAGGGCCGTGCCCTGGGCTCGCGTCGGCGCTTTGCGCGTTTGGCATTGACCTTGGAACGTTTATCGCTCGACAGATTTCTGACAATGTCGGAGAGAATGTCGACCCTTGGCCCTTGGTCGATCAAGTTCTCCGAGACCCTCGAAAGCACTTATCTAAAGATCTGGCAAAGGGAATCGGGAGCACCATTCAGGCTAAATGGAACCAACTTCCCGAAGAACGACGCAATCTCCTGAAACTAATAAGCCGATTTGAAATCAACAGAGAACAGGCGACGACTATATATGTCCAGGAAGAAAGGAAAAAGGCGAATATAGACTGCTCAGATCTGGCCATATTGACCAATCCCTACTTGCTTTATGAGACGACCAGGCTGACAACGACGCCCATAAGTGTCTGGACCGTTGACCGTGGTGTTTTCCCTGACGAATGCATCCGAAAGAAACATCCTCTACCTGAGCCAACCGCTTTGGACGCAGGAACAGACGCCCGCCGTGTGCGCGCTCTCAGCGTTAAAACCTTGGAGGACGCGGCTATCGCTGGCAATTCTCTGATGCCCCAGGATCAGGTTGTGCTCGCGATTCGGAATCTGGATATCAAGCCTGGGTGTGAAGTCGACGGTGATTTGATCAATGTCGCAAAGGACCAGTTTGAGGGAACCATAGTTGATGCGCCTCTCGCAAATGGTAGCCGTGCGTTACAGCTTGCCCGTTTAGCCGAAATGGGAGGTGTGATTCGCACTGCCATCCATAAACGAGTCAATGGCAAGCGATTGGTTGTCGATGCCGATTGGAGGAACCTTCTCGACAGTCATCTTGATATTCACGGTGTGGGCAGAGCTGATGAACTTGAGGAAAAGGCTCGTGAAGAAAAGACGGCGGCCCTTAAAGAGCTTGCCGAATCCCGCCTCAGCGTTCTTATCGGGCCTGCAGGGACAGGGAAAACCACGCTTCTGTCGGTGCTGTGTTCTCATCCGCAGATATCGCAAGGTGATATCCTGCTTCTGGCTCCAACCGGTAAAGCACGTGTCCGGATGGAGCAATCCACCAGCGACCTCAAATTGAAGGGCTTCACTGTCGCCCAGTTCCTCAGCCCCGACCGATACGACAGCTCCACAGGTCGATACAAGTTATCGGGAAAACCAGCCGAAGCCGGGGCTCGAACAGTCATCGTCGATGAAGCCTCAATGCTGACTGAAGAGATGTTGGCTGCACTTATTGAGGCCCTTAAAGGGGTTCATCGTTTGATACTGATTGGCGACCCCAGACAGCTTCCTCCAATTGGTGCAGGCCGCCCGTTTGTTGATGTGATCAAACATCTCGCTCCTGATGGAATCATGGAAAAATTTCCAAGAGTTGCTGCTGGATACGCCGAGCTCACTATTCGCAGGCGACAGGCTGGTGAAGAGCGCGAGGATTTGCAGCTCGCTGAATGGTTCAGCGGATCGCCAATCGCTCCAGGTGAAGACGATGTTTTCGACAAGGTCGTCCACTCTGGAGAGAGCAAGCATGTTCGCTTTGTTCAGTGGGATTCCTCGGATGAACTCAGGGAAAAATTGATCTCTGTTCTTGTTGATGAACTCGGTCTTGAAGGTCCCCATGACATTCAGAAGTTTGACGAGTCCTTGGGCGGGAAAAATTGGAATGGGATACGATTTTTTAACTTCGGTTCAGCCGCACAGTCCGAGGGTTGGCAAATTCTGTCCCCCGTTCGTTCAGGGACACACGGCGTTCCTGGTATCAATCGCTTAATTCACAAACAGTTCAGGCAAGAACTAATCGATGCATCCAGACTTGCCAGAGGTCGAAAATACCCCAAGCCGATGGGACCAGAAGAGATTGTCTACGGCGACAAGGTTATAAACTTGGCAAATACCGATCCCAAAATGCATCGGAACCGCCACCGAAAGGTCTATCCGGAAAAGGACAATCCATACATTGCAAACGGCGAGATCGGGATGGCCGTCGGTTTTTTTTGGAAAAAAGGGTGGCCAGATCTGCGTTGGAAACTCGAGGTTGAATTTTCCTCACAGCCGAATTTCAAATACGACTTCACGACTAAAGACTTCGGCGAGGAAGCAAATCCGGTGCTGGAGTTGGCTTATGCGCTTACCGTGCATAAGTCTCAAGGAAGTGAGTTTGGCACCGTCATTTTAATTTTGCCAAATCCGTGCCGACTGCTTTCCAGAGAGCTACTCTACACAGCTTTAACTCGGCAGAAAAATCGTGTGGTTATTTTGCACCAAGGAGCCAGAGGAGATCTGCGCAAGTATTCTTTAGACGACAGGTCCGAGACAGCCCGCAGGCTGACAAATCTTTTTGAAGCTCCATCTCCGATTTATATCGAAGGAAAATTCTTCGAAGAAAATCTGATCCATAGAACAGCACGCGGAGAATCGGTTCGGTCTAAGTCTGAAGTGATCATCGCTGACAGACTTTCCGCCTTGAAGGTCGATTACGTGTACGAGCGTCCTTTGACCATCGGCAGTGTCACGAAATATCCTGATTTCACGATTGAGGATATCGAATCTGGCAGAACAGTTTATTGGGAACACTGTGGAATGCTGCATGTTCCGAGTTACCGTAGGCGTTGGGAAGAGAAGCTCAATTGGTATAAAGCTAACGGCATACTGCCGCATGAAGAAGGAGACGGTAAAAACGGCACATTGATCGTCACAAGTGAGTCTGCGAATGGAGGAATCTCCTCGCGAAACATAGAACGAGTTATCCGCACAGTCATATTGAATGAATCATAATTGAGAAAGGCTGAAAAAACGGACGCCATGGTTCAGAGGTGGCCCCCTTGTTAAGACAGGAAACAGCCGTTCCTTAGCTTGATCGGTAGGTGGGCATATGCTGATCACCCATCCATCCGCATGTAGTCTCCCTTAAGGGAGACTACATGCGGATGGATGGGTGATGATGAATATATCGCCAACCTACACAATTCAAATCAAGTGGGTAAAGAACAAGACTGAGTACAGAGAAAAAATTTTGTGGGAGCAGATGGGATAGCCTTTATGGTCTGCATCACTTCACAGTCCTGCCGATTACCAGAACGATAAGAGCACTTGCTATGAATCCCATTTATTAGATTCAACACTAGCGCAAGATTTTTCTTCACCTTTACTTGCGACCTTAGCGTTAGGTGCATTTGTCCAAAATTCAAGCTGACCAGCCTCGCGCAGTCGCTTAATGCGAGCAGAAAGAACGCTACGCCCAAGTTTCAACTGTCCCATTAGTCCTCTGACGATATCGCCCTGTACCTGATCAGGGTGTTCAGTAATATAATCGCTGATGGCCTGATCGATATCCGGCTTGTCATGGGCTGACATCTTTTTATCCGAATTTTTCATGCCTTCGTCCTTACCAGTTTTGTCTGTAGGCTGGAAGGCAAGGCTGCTGGATTCGCTTTTGATGCTGTATCTGACCCAGCACGGATCATTAGATTCAAAATTACGATTTTTTGTTACTATTACTTCAGTTGTGCATCTACTACTCTTCAACTGAAGAACAGCGTCTAAAGCAATCTCTTTCCCCATTGTTCCATACGCGGTATCTCCCTTTTTACCTTGGTGATCTACCACAATTGCTGTTTTTCCTTGTTTTCTACACCAGTCATAGAACTTATTGGGTGCGTCTGCATTGGAAATTCCAGATGACATGCTCGAAGGAAAAACTTTGAAGAGGCTATCTACAATAATGATATCGGCTAGTTCAAGGTCAGGCAACAAATCCTCCCAACCAGCCTCTGTGTCTAATCGAATATCTTTTTTTTCAGCTATGGATGAGCGAAATATAAGTTCATTAGCGGCACTTTCTGGTAAACCTAACCCTTTAGCAATTAAATTAGCACGATTTATCAAACTACCTCCGGGTAATTCTGCATCAATTACCAAGACACGGTACTTTCGTGAAGGACAGACCCGACCTCCAAGTGCCTTGTGACCATTTGCAAAGCATATAGCCAGCAGCAAAGCAAACAAACTCTTTCCTACACCACGCCACGCAAACAAGGTCATCTGGTCACCCAAAGAAAGTAACCCCTCCAGAAGTAACTCTGGCTCGCTTTCACCACCAGGCAACTCCAGCAATGGTTGTCCTTTGGGTAAAATACCCTGCGGAGGTTCAACACCAAATGCTTGGCGGCAATGTTCTGCGAATTCTGCAAGGTTGCAGGTGCGTTTGGGGTATGCCAAGCAACTAAGATCTTGGACGAAAGCAAGATTCTCTCCCGAATTCTGACGCTTCATGAAAACTGGAGAAAATCCATGATTTTTCAAGGTAGAGAAGACTTTATAAGCGTGATGACATCCATCAGCAGATGCATGCGGGAAAATAATGGGTTTCATTGTCCGAATGGATGACCAATCACTCATTGAAAAAGAACTGCATGTCGTCACAGGCATTATATTTCTGAGCCACTGATGATCCATTTTGATATTTTCACACATGTCCTCATCTGCACATATGAGGACATAGTTTTCTCCACTTGACCACCGTACAAGATCATGCAAATCATAAATAGGGACTTTTCTAGGCGGATGGAGAAGATCAAAACTATAATTATGGGTATTAATCCAATTTTTTCCCAAGCAGATATGGGGAATTTGGAAAAATAGTTTTCATTGTTAATAAAATATACAGTTCCAAATACTATACTTCCATCCTCAGATAAGTACCAATACGGCCCCCTACTGGTGCATTTAAAGGCATTCTTAAATTTTTCAATGAGATGCAGAGCCTCATTTTTATAACTTTCTTGCATCAATACATTATTGTGACATGGCTTTCGACTGAAAACATAACTATCCCATAAAGTAAGGCTCATCTCCAAACGTTGGAGGAGGTTGGAGCAAACTTTTTGAGAAAGCCATCCCATATTCCGCTGAAAAAGCGGCCCAAGGTAATATCCACATGATGATGGGTGTTGTTCGGCTTTCGATATTAATTCCTGATCCATAATACTATTTTCACTTAAATAGATGTTCTGACCATTCCTTCGAGTTGCATACGCGCCGCAGCTTTCAGGATGCAAGGAAATAGAGGTTTCATCGGACAGGAAAATATCTTCACCTACTAACCTTGCACCAGGATCAAGGAGAGTTGCCAACCTGAACACAAGATCAGGATCTGTCTGGACTTTGCGCCAAAGCAAGTCTTGTATACGCGCATCATCTATAGAGCCATGCAGACTCCAAGCTGGATAACCAAATGCCTTTGTGTAAAGCGGAATGTATTGGAGCATGAATCCTCCAGAAGAGATAGCTCTGGTTCTGTCTCTATTACCTGCAACCGCGCACATTACGACACACGAAAGAAAACTCAACATTTTCTGTAGGCTATATAAATATATATTGCTAATTGATGCAAGAAGCGAGCTATAGACCATCCTCAAGACAACTGCGAGCGACAGCACACTTGGCAATTTAACTCAATAATTTAAGAATATTATCAAAACAATCCAGATCAAAACGCTAGGAACCTCAGCGATGACAACTGAAGGGGATGCTCCAGATAGAGGGTGAAGTGCCTTCATCGTTTGACCTTATCCCTGAGAAACCCAGGACACTGTCAAGCTAAACTTCTGGTTTCCGCATTGGAGTTGCCCCCGCTAAACAGGACACTTCAAGTTTTGCAATGAACGGATAAACTCACGAGGTGAGAGCATCCGCAGGGCCTTATGTGGGGCATTTTCATTATAGTCTTCAAACCAACCGGGAAGCTGCGCCATCACAGTTTCGGCAT
>Ga0183101_1002347_pt1 | contig 13579 bp, 15 predicted proteins | sample Biomet3_FD_127790 | JGI IMG/M metagenome (GOLD analysis project Ga0183101, IMG submission 127790) | Microbial communities from bioreactor (seeded with sewage sludge) at LBNL, California, USA - Biofuel metagenome 3 | ecosystem: Engineered > Bioreactor > Anaerobic > Unclassified ... | reverse complement strand
ATTATTTCTATATATATTAACAATAAAAAAATCAACGGGTTTTGTATATGTGGTTCAACCTGTGATTTTGTATACTATTTTATTGTTTTGTACCTGAAAACGGAAGCCTTTGGGTGAACCACCACCCCTTTTTTATTTCTTAATCTTCTTCTTTCTTTAGAACATCCATCAATATAGCTCTCATTAATCCTTCTACGGTGAATGTTGTCATCTTTTTAATCTTACTCTTCATAGCTTCATCCATTTCATCATGTCTATAGAACCTATAATTATTATTTGCTACATGGATCGCAAATGATTTCTGACATAATATATCCTCTGTACCTATTCCAAGTTCTGCAACAATTATGGTGTCCTGTTCTCTTTTTATACCATATATAGTTGTACGAGTTATTTGGATGTACTTAGCTCTCTCTTTAAGCGTAAGTTTAGTAGAAATATCTGCTATTATTAAATCTACTATCCCAGTAATTAAAGGAGTTACCTTTCTAACCACCCCATCTTCGTCTAAAACAAGCTTTACAAGCTCCATATAAGGTTTGTCTACAAAAGATACTACTGCATATGTAATGCCCGCAAAACTGCTTACAATATCCACCTTACCCTTTACACTAAACTTCTTTATTACTTCTGCATTTATCTTCTGTCTATTCTTATTTACTATATTATCTAATTGTAAAGTAAAGTCTTTTAACTCTTTATTTGAGAGAGGTATGTTGTTTTCCTTTCTCATTAATACCTTACCCATATCCTCAGTTACTTCCTCTGGTAATATCTCTCTGAAACTACCTTCTATTTGCTTATATATATTTATATTAACTACTTGCTCGTTAATAACATTAATAACTTTGTAATAAACGTCTCCACTTATATCTATCCTATTAATCACTTTCTGCATTTTACTACCACTCTCCTGTTTAATGTATTAATTCTATTGTATCATATAGTCAATGTTTTTTAAAGTCATTGACTGTCCTATTATCAAATCAATAACTTTCGTCTATAATATATGGATTTATTAAATAAACAGGTTTTGCAATGCAAATTATTTAAGAGGAGATGATGTTTTATGTCACAAGCAGTAAAATACATGAATAGAGCAGAGGTTATTGACTATCTTGAAGTTAGCGAATGGAAATTGAAGAAAATTTTATCAGAGGGAAATTTATGTGCTGATAGAGTAGTTCATAGTAAGTATGGAAAAGACGCTCATTTATACAATATATTTAAGGTTGTAGCCTTAAAGAGAAAATTGGTAAAAGAGGGTTATAAATATAGGTGTAATTAATATATAAATATAAAAAAAAGAGCAGTGCTTTCATACGCATTGCTCCTTTTTATATTAACCTACTTTTTCTTTATTAACGTTTTCTTTAGGTATCTTATTATTCAGATTTTTCTTATTAACTCTATCTTTGAATTCTTTTCCTGGTTTAAAAACTGGAGCAATACTGGCAGGAATGGCTATTTCCTCTTTTGTTCTTGGATTTCTTCCTACACGTTCTGCACGTGGCTTAGTTTCAAAGCCTCCAAATCCAAGGAATTGAACCTTTTCACCATTTTCAAGAGCTTCATATATAAGCTCCTTAAATTCTTTTAGGAAAAGTTCCACTTCTCTTGTTGAGAACCTTGTTTTTTCTTTCATCCTTTCAACTACATCTGTCTGTTTCAATATGTTGCACCTCCTTGTACTAATAGTCGTTCCTGATAGTTATAAGCACGATGTACTTCCATGTACAACATTATATTTTATAACACACTTATAATATCGTATAAAAAATACATTTCATTAATAAAATTTGAATATTTATTATAGGTAAATAATACCTTACTTCGAGGCTTTTATCAATAAGGAAAATAGCTTATGTAAAAAACATAAAGAGCAATACATAACATGTATTACTCTCTTAGTTCAATATAGCATATTTATAGCAATACCATAGTAAGTGCGGTTATTGTTGTAAATGACAGTAAGAAGAATGGAGCAAATGGTATTAGAACACTGGATTTCGCTCTTTTAAGCACATATACCGATGTCATCGCATATAAAAGGTTGTATAAACATGCAATCAGTAAAAATACTATTGTCAAATGTCCACCCAGGAACATCCCTAAGACTGCCATAAACTTAATATCTCCTGCCATTTTGTGCATTAAAGCCATAGCAGGTATTAATAGGAACATAAATCCTACTACCCCTCCAATTAAGTGAGTTAACTCAAATTTCAATGAGTATACTGGAATAAATATAAAAGCTATTCTTACAGCTAAAAATAACCCATTAAACCAATCATATATCTTCATCTTTCGCACATCTGTTATAGTAGCTCCTATTAAAAAGGCAATGAGTACCCCCAAGAGAACCTTATTATCAAATACCATCAATGTTTCGCTCTTAATTCCATTAATAAATTGCATTAAATTATCCATGACATTTCTCCTTTCAGTTTACTAACTGTAGTATATTAGAAACAAATATTATTTTGAATATTTTAGAGGTTCTATGCGGTTTTACCCCATAAAAAAAGAGTGAAATAAATCACTCTTTAATGTTGGCTTTATAACTTTATTAACGGTAAACTTCTCTTGTAACACTTCTTACGATAAGTTCTGCGTTTCCGTCACTATTAGTTCCGCCATAAGATACTGTGAAGCCAGTTGTTTCTCTTGCACTCCATAGGCTCTTTGTCACAGGTGAGAGTACATCAAATTTACTGCTTGTTCTTATTGTAATTTTGTAGGTTTCATCTAATACGATCTGTGGTCTCTTTTTAGCAGATGTACCAAATCCCCATACGTCATATGTAAAGTCAACCTTATAACCCATATGTTCAATTTTAGTAATTGTTGAATTACTACTTATACGCTTTCTGAATTCAGTATCATAACGATTGTCAATATTAGCTTTAAACGAAGATGACATTTGCAATGCCCCTGTACCAGTATCAGCTTTACTTGAAGCGTCTGTTGCAAGTTGTTCAGCTCTTAATCTCAATGTATCAACAGAACCTTGAAGTGCGTTTATTCCCGATATATCCATGTTTCCTTGAATTTCATTGATAACATAGGACTTAGATGTTATATCTGTAAAAGCTGTTATTGCTAAGACAACAATAAACACTAAAATCACAGCCAAAATAGAAAACGCACCTTTTTCATTTTTTAATATTTTATTAATCATATTAGTGTTCACCATCCCAATAATCATAGTTATATTTAAATTCTGAAACTGAATGTCTGCTTGTATTGCTTGTTATTTGTGATAGTCCTGGGAATATTTGACCCCATAACGTCCATTTATACTTGAATGTTATAGTTACATCTATTGGAATACCGTAATCTGCTTTAATCTGTGAAGATTGTCCCAGATTGGATGATGAAGCAACTGCACCAGTTTTAGTATAAGTAGTTATTTTAACAGACCATTCTTGCTTTGCAGTAGAGAACCCTGCATTTTCAAGATTTTTCTGTATTGAGTTATACATTTCCGATGACCTAACATAATTAGTGTCACTACCAGGGAAACCTTGCGGTACTGTTGAGTAAACCCCACCTTGCACACCTAATTCTCTTGCAAGGAGATTAGCCTGTTGGGATACTATATATTGTTTCTGAGCAATTATAATGACATCAAATAAAAAACAAACTAACGAAACCAATAGTAGCAATCCAATAGTATATTCAATCATAGCACTGCCTTTTTTGTTGCCAAGTCTTTTCTTTATGAGTGTTCTGATTTTATCCTTCATATTCTTCTCCCTTTCCTTTTTATCTTTTGTATAAACTGAAAAGGGAGGAGTAAACTCCCCCCTCCCCAAACTACTGAACTTGTAATCCGTCTACTTTTCCGCCCGCTTTTCCCAAGAAAGCAACGATCTTATCTTTTAATAAGAATAAAGCTGTAGCTATTACAAGAACTACGGAAATCCAAACGATTATTTCTATATTAGAAGCTCCGTCTTCACCGTTCATAACATATTTCGCTCTTTTTATTAAATTCTTCATTTAAGTATCCTCCATCTTCTGTATTTGTATTTTAGTTTTTGTTTAGACTATTGAACTTGTAGTCCGTCTACTTTTCCGCCCGCTTTTCCTAAGAAAGCAACAATCTTATCTTTTAGTAAGAATAAAGCTGTAGCTATTACAAGAACTACGGAAATCCAAACGATTATTTCGATATTAGAAGCTCCGTCTTCACCTTTTAATACATAATTAGCACGTTTCATTAAATTTTTCATGGTTATTTTCCTCCAATTCCTTTTCTTAATTTAATCTTATTTAGTTATTCTAATTTTTATAATTGAATGAGTGCTTTAGCTTGGTCTAATAAACCTCTAAATTGTTATAATTATTCGCCTCAGTTTTTAAATAATTTCATTGACTAAAACAAATGAATTATCTTATATAATATACCAATTAAATTGAGGTTATTACTCGACATGTGCTTAGATACTGCTCTACTCATATATTTTGAAATGAAAGTAAAAGAGCCTATAGGAATTAACCTATAGGCTTTATCTTTACATTGAAGAGAAACTTCCCATTGAAGCGAATGTTGGTAGACCAAAAGACCCAAGTAATACTAATAGTAATGGAGCTTGTAATGCTACACACATCATTTGTCTCTTTGCAATTTTACTTGACATTATTTCAAGTTGCATTTCTCTTACTTTTTCTGCTTGTCTATCGAAAGATTCTTTAACATCAATACCTTGGTCAAGATTTAATCTAATTAAAGATAGTAACTCTCTAACTTCAAAAATATCAACCTTATCTTGTAACTCGTCAATAGCGTCCGATACGGATTTAACATCACATGTTACAACGAAGTCCTGTAGTAAAGGCTTCCACTCTTCACCTATATACTGAATAGATGATTCTACAGCTTTAGCGAATGGGACATTGGCAGTTAAGTACCCCTGTGTAATTCTTATAAAGTCTGGGAATTGAGAAAGTAACTTAGTCTTTCTTTCACTTACAGCATTGTTAAATAAGTATGGGAATAATCCCGCTAATACTACAAGCCATACTAATCCAAACACTAATGAACCTGATAAACCGTAGAACACTACGCAAGCTACAATTCCTGCAACTGTAAGAGTTATTTGCATAGCTCTAAATTGAATAGGCGTATAGTATTTGTCCCACTTTGATATTTCTAAGTCCTTTTTAAGTTGTTCAGTATTTCTAAGTTTGAGCTTAGGAAATAAATAACGTATAACAGGAGTAGTAACTTTATCAATTAAGTCTTTTGTTTGGTCTTCTTCGGAAACTGCTTTCTTGTTGTTGAATTGAAGTTGTTTAAGTCTTTTCTTATGGACATTATAGTTGTCCATTGCAAATAGTATCGTAAACAAGTTTCGTGCAAGAAGGAAAACACAAACAAGCGTCATTATGAAGAATATATATTTACCTATAATCATTTGTTGTATCTCCTTTCATTAATCTAATGGTGAGCCTATCTTGGCATTTATAAACCAAATAGCTCCCATAAGAACACCAACAATTACAGCAGAACCGACTTTACCCATTGTTGTAGTTGTCATAAACTTTACATAAGTATCTGATGTAAATACTTGGTAAGCTATCATCATTGGTATAGAGGCAAGCATTATGTATGCTTCTCTTACTGGACCTGCAATTTCGCTTTTTAATGTACTCTTAATCTTTCTATTCTCTTCATATTGTAAGAAAGCTTGACCAAGAATATTTTCTTTTGCGTCCTTAGTACCGAGGTCAGCAGTGATCTTGTAGTAGTCAGCTAATCTTTGAAGATATTTATTTCCAGTTCTTCTCGCAAGGTTGTCCATTGATTCCCCTGTAGGAACATTTAAATTTATATCAAGGATTGTTTGTTTTAATTCAGAATATAAAGGCTCTTGTCCTTTAAAATCTACCAAACATCCTTCTACAGATTTAGCAAAGTCCCCTTGTGACTTATATCTTTCTATAACCAACTTCATAAAAGAACCGACTTGTTTATCCATGAGACCAACTCTTCTGTTTTTAATGAAAGCCATCACTTGCCCAGGTATCATATAACCTACTGGTATAAACATAATAGCCAAAATAGGGTTATTAGTTATAACACCAGTTATAATAGGTAATAGAATAGCTGAACCAATACATGAAATTACAAATTCACCGTAACTTACTTTATAACCTGCTTGTAAGCACATAGTTTCGATTTGAAATTTCTTATCAAATTTAGCCTTTTCCTCAGCCATTTGTTCAAGCTTTTTCTTTAACGCACTTTCTCGAAAGCTCGTTGCGTTTTGTTTCTTTCTCATAGATAGTATAGTTTTACTGTCATCATCCCTACTCTTCATAGAAACAATTATCAGCACACTCATTATTAGAACAAATATAGATATTGCAACTAACAAAACGTACACCACCTTTTTAAATTTTCTTTTGCAATACGGTTGTTATTTATTATAGGTTGTAGGTGTCAATTATATAATTTATCTAAGCTTTTATACTGTTTGGCACATACTAATTATCACATATAGTCAATAACTTTTATAGATTATAACGTCCTTACAACGTCTTACACCTAAGCCCCCTGGTTGTTATCCAGAGGGTTTTGATGTTAGCTTTTAAACTTTATGCTACTTCTTCATCCCAACCTTCAACGATTGGTCTTAAAGTTTCATAAGGAATACCTCTTCTTAGCATTTTTTCAGCCTTTTCAGGAGATATTTTATTTTCAAAGCTAAAGTCTTTAGTTTTAAAGTCAAATTTCACGATTGGCTTTAATGCAACTCTTCTTGTCACGTAATCATATGTTACTTCTGTTATTGAAGTTACCCTTCTACCAATACCAGGAATATCATCTTGGATTGCTATGTAGTCAAGAGCATTACCTATGATACGTTCAACAACGTCAACACCTAAGCTTGGCATAGCTTGTAGGTATTTTGTAACAAGTCTGTTTACAGCGTCAATTGGAAGTCCTGCGTGCATAGAGAATATTGTAGAGTGACCTGTAGCCATACCCTCTACAGCGGATTCAGCTTCAACACCACGAACTTCTCCAACTACAATATATTTTGGTTTTAATCTAAGAGCAGTAATAATTAAGTCTCCAAGTGTAATACTTGTATCCTCGCTATCTCCCTTTGAAGTAACAAGTTCTACTGTATGGTCATTTTCAGGGAATAATTCCTGAGTATCTTCGCATACAAGCATACGTTTATTTGCCTTAGTTACATAGTAATCAAGCAAAGCTCTCATAGATGTTGTTTTACCTGAACCTGTGATACCTGCATATATTAGATTTAATTCTCCTAATATAAATGTACCAAGTAAGTCAGCAACCTTTTGGCTCATACAACCCTTATCTACTATTTGATGTAATTTAATATGGCTCTCGGCATGTTTTCTGATAGTTAGAGATATATCCTTTGGAGATACTTTCTTAGAAGTAGCACAATAACGGTCTTCGTATATATCAAAGTCAACTATCTTATTAGCACCGTTATTCATTTCTTTTCCTGCTTCTCTTAATAATCTTTCAACAAAATCTTTATATTGTTTTGGACTTCTGAAAAACTTTTCATATTTAACGTTTTTACCATCCTTCTCCACATATATTTTGTTCCATGCAAGACAGAATATATCGGATACTGCGTCATCTCTAAAAGCGTCAGAAAGAATAGAATGACCTGCAAATTCATCAACCATTTCGTCAATAAATCTTTGGTTGTCATAGTCTCTTACTCTAAGGCTCTTACTATAAACGATATTAGTGATCTTCTCTCTATGGTCTTCTTTCTTTCTTCTTAGATAGGCTTTATTTTTTATTATTGTTTCAGCTTTATCAGCTCCCAATAACTTCTGTTCAAGGTCATCAACTAATTGAAGCTTTAATTCGTCTCTTACTAAATCAAGAGCTTCTTCATAGTCGTACATAACATTTCCCTCTTGTTTAGCTGAGGTTATCTTGTTTTTCTCCTGTCTAAAGGATTTAACGTTTTCTATACCCATTTATTTTTCTCCTTTTATCTTTTGTGTAATTTGTCTTTAATATAAAATAGGGGAATTATCACAATCCCCCTATTCGGCTTTATTTTCTAAACCAACCCTTTTTCTTACTGTTTGGATTAAGTTTTTCTAATTCTTTTTCAAGGTCTGGAATGTTGTCCAATTCCCAGATTTGATTAGCTACTTTTGCAATTTCATATCTTGACTTTAATGTGTAAGGTTTAGTGTCAAGCACTATTGGAGTACCTTCATACAATCTATTTAAGAAAACTGTTTTAGGTATCTCTGGCACTCTTGCTTCAAGTTTAAAATCACTTTCGTCCAAATGGTCGGCTGTATATATTAACTTTTCAAGTGAAACTCCATTTGTATCTTGTGCTTCACTGTCGTTGTTATCTATATCCTCATTAAGAATGTATTTAACTTTATTCAAAATACCGATACCTTTTAAGGTTTCTTTGTATCTTGCATTATTTCTAACGTTATTAAAATCAAGGTTCAATACGTAATAACAAGTCTTTGCAAGTCTTAATAGTGGATAAGTTGTTGTATGGTACAATGAAGAGTTACTATCTATGATGATAACGTCAAACTCTTTTAAGATTGATTCAATTAAATATACATAGTATAGTGGTTTAACATCTTCTATTTCTTCCATAGTGAACTGAGAACCTACAAGAGCCTCTAAGTTCTTTAATTGATAGTAAGGTTTGAAACAGCTCTTAATGTATTCATCTACTTCTGCAACTTTGTTTACATCACTAATAAGGTCTCCGTCTTTAGTAATGATAGTAGAAATCTTGTCCATAACACTTTTTAAGTTCTGCTTATCATCTTCTATTTGTAAAAGCGTACCAACTGATAAATTTTGAAGGTCAGCTTCTATAATCGCAACTTTTGGTCTTTCTCCATTTGGTTTCTTTTTCCCAAACTTAGCTATTACAGTTGCAACATTAGAAGATATGAAGGATTTTCCTGTTCCTGGTTTAATTGAAGAAACAACAAATACATTTTTATATCCTTGCTCTTCTGTGTCTTCCTCGAAAGTTTCTTCAACTTCAAGTTTAACAACCCCTTCTTTGTCAACCTTAGAATTGTTTTTTAAGTGTTTTGTAAGGTATGACATTTGCTCATGTGTCTTTGGATTGCTAAATAGGTTAGTCAATAGCGGTACGCTAATGCTTTTTTCATGGTGTATATCATAAATACCTGCAAGTACGAGCATACCAAGATTAATTATCTTGTCTGTATCTCTCATTTCTACATTACCCGCTAAGTATATAATTCTTACATTAGGTTGATTTTGTTTTATTCTTATTAGTATCTCTATTAGAATTTCATGTCCTGAAAGTCCTTCTGATACAAGAATTATATCTGGACTATAATATTTGCAAGCTTCCTCAATTTCGCTTCTATAGTTAGTAGAACCAACCACTTCATATCCTTCAAATTTGCTTACAACATCATCTATCACTTGTTGTCCTGTTGCTAATAAAACTTTCTTTTCCATAAGAAAAGTCCTCCTCTTTTGTTGTTTAATAAATTAGGGAGGGGTAGATTTTCCACCGCCTCCCTATGACAAGATATTTAGGTTATATTGGATTATTTGTTAGTTTCAGCAAGTCCCGCACTTGAATTAATCTTATCGTAGTCTCCTATGATATATCCTGTTGATTGGTAATCCTTGCTACTATCAAATCTTCCCACAACTCTAATTGTTCCTGCCTTCAATCTTGCGGAAATTTCCTCAGCTTGGTCAAGAGTAACTGCTAATGTTATAGTTGACATCTTAGCACTATCTCCACCGCTTGAAATATCTTTACCAGTTGAAGCTGTCTCTTGTTTAGCTTGTGTCTTATCTTGGTATGGAGTTCCGTCCTCAGTTGTTATGTTGAATACTGCTACATTTTCAAGAAACACTCTTGAATATTGGAAATCTGTTTGAGTTCCACCTGCTGATTTTTTACCAGACGCAGTATAAACTAAATCGACTTTATCTCCATGTTTTATATTTCCACCTAACCCATCAACATAAGTTATAGGTATAGAAATTTTTCTATATTTGGTTAAGTCCATACTGTCAAATGGGTCTATGCTGTCTTTCTCTACAAGTTGTTTGCCAAGAACATTCTCTCCTGCGAACACCTTTGTATCAACATACTTACCAATTATATCTTTGCTATTTCTTGCAAAAAGCGTGTCATCTACTGCTGTTGCGGGCAAAGTAACCTTCTTCAAATCTGACGCAGTAACTTGTGTATTTACAGGTATATCTCTACTGTATTGATATACTTCCATAGGTTGTATTTGTTTTTGGTTCATTACATAAAAACCACCCGCACAAATAATTACTAAACCTATTTCTCCTATTAGAATTGCAATTCTATTCTTTTTCAAGGTTATTACTCCTTTCGTCCTTCATCATTCGTTAAAATATTGTCTTTTCAATTTCTGAAAATGCCTTAATGAAATCTTTATTCTTAGTACATAGAAGCATTGGAAGTCCAACATAGTTAGCCTCAATAAATTCTTTGTTAAGATTAGGTATATAAGTGTTAATATTAATTTTAAAGCCTACATTTTCACTAACCCAATCTTCTACATCTTTAGATGTTAGAATGGCATTTTCATACTTGTTTAATATATAGTAGATTTTATCCTTAATATTTATTCTATTTTTGCTCAATTCAGTTAGCTGAGTAATGTTTGAGCTAATACTACAAACATCTTGTGTTATTGTACAAAATATCTTTGTAGCATATGCCAAGGCTATTTCAGTTAGCTTGTTGTCTACCTTTGACGGAACATCAAGAATTATGAAGTCATATTCCTTTTGAAATGTTAAGTACATACATAAATCTTTTATTAACGAATAGTCAACGTCATTTTCTTTATTTGATTTCTTTTGTATATGCTGTTCTGAGAAAAACATAAAATCAAGTTTATCAGGTAGCTTTTTATAGTTCTTCAACATTAAGTTTTCTTTTGGAGTGTTTTTTACGAGATTATTAGTAGTTACTAAAGCCTTATCAACTTTCTCGTAGTCTCCATCTTCAATAGCTTTAAGAGCAGTGTCTATTCCGTAGTAATATTCACCTATTTGATATACATAGCCTATAGTAGTGCCTGTATCATTAAGCTCTATATAGATTGTCTTAAAACCTCTTTGAGCCAATCTCAAAGCTGTATTTAAAGCTACATGAGTATTTCCTACTCCCGATTTACTTCCTAAGAAAGCAACGATCTGTTGTTTTGTACTCTTGCCAATAAAGTTGTCTTCATAAGTTTTTTCTTTTCTACCAAATAAAGGTCTCTTAGGATTTTCTTTAGTAGGCTCTGGCTGTTTAATAGGTTGTTTAATAGTCTCTACTTTAGGCTCTTCTCTCCTCGGTTCAGATATAGTCTGAACTTTAGGCTCTTCTACTATTTCTATGTTAGGGTCTTCTTTTAGCTCAACTTTTATTTCAATTTCCTCTTCGGGCTTTTTATCCATATTGAGCCTTTCATTTGTTGTTGGTGATTGTTTTTCTATATACACTTTTTCTACAACTGGTGTTGGAGCTTCAAATATCTTCTTATTTGTTCTTTCATCAACTGTAGTCTTAGGTTGTAGGTGCATAACATTGATAAACTGATTTGGTGTTCTTACAAGATTGATTATGTCTTTAACATTAATCTTTTCACCCGTAAGAATGTCCCATATACCATATCCAACAAGAGTTGAAAGTAAAACGTCACCTGGTTCTCTCTTTCCTGCTATAAATATTATTCTTATATCTGGAAATGAGGTTCTGACGTTATAAATTATATCTGTGATATTACTACTACCTTCAAGGGTTTCTCTAACAATTAAGATGTCGGGATTACATTGAGCTAATCCTTTTAATATCCCTTCTCTATACACTGTTTCACCCACAAAGTTGTATTCTCTTTGGATGTTTCCCTTTATGTAATCTTCTACTTGTCTGTGTCCAATAGCTAAAAATATTTTTTGCACAGGTGTCTCTCCTCTCAACCATTCTATCCATGTATATTATTTCATTTTTATTGACTGTAGACAACGCTTTAAGCGTTCTATAATGTTTTATTACTTTTGGTGTCTTTATATTCAATAAAAAAACACAAAAAAAGAGCGGGTGACTTTTAATCACCTACTCCTCATAATTTACATTCTTTTTATTATTGGATATGTTTTAACTGAATATTTATTTCTAAACAGTCTTTTGTATACAATATAAAAACAAAAAGAAAAGGTATTTTATTTAAAATTAATTTAAAATGTACGCAATATGTAGAAATTGTGTATTAGAAAGGGGATATAACATGACAAATTACGAAAAAATTAAAAACTCAAATATTGAAGAAGTGGCTAAGTTTCTTGAACAAATGTGGTTTGGCAATGCCGAAGAAGTAAAGAAATGGCTTGAAAGAGAAGCAAAATAATTCGTAATACTAAAAAAGTACGAAAGAAAACCAGTATAATCATATACTGGTTTTCTTTATTTCTAAATTTCAACACTGTGTTAAAACATAGCCTTATTATTAAATTGTCTTCTTAAACTTATCTATGCTATTTGCTATATCCATTGTGTCCATTATCTTAGTTTCTTCTGTCCATTTACAACTAATGATTTTCTTATATACTTCTACAAGCATTTCCTTTTGGTCTTTAGTTACCTTCTTACCATTGATAGTAAAATTATGAAGTACAATTGTTTCAGCAAATCCAGTAAGAACTTCTTTATTCTCTGTTTTACCTTCAAGAAGATTTAGCTTTGCTAAGAAGTCTTTCGGATTTACACCAAGTCCTAATGCTAATTTTTCTAAGTATTGAACTGATGGTGTCTTTCTTGTACCAGTTTCAATTCTGTGGATATAAGAAGCTGTAACCCCTGTTATTCTTTCAAGTTCTTTTAATGAGTATCCTTTAGCTTCTCTTAATTGTCTTATCCATCCACCAAACCCATCTTCTATTGTCTTTTCTACTCTATTTTTAAATATTCTAATTCTCTTAGCGAATTCTTTATCTGCCCAATCTGCGTCATATGGTGATAAATTCTTATTTATATATGGTCTTAAAGACTTAATTTTCTCTTCAACTATTTCATAAATGTCTTGGGATATTTGCTCGCCTTCTTTAAATGTTTCAAGGTAATCTACAACCTCTTTGATTGGTTTCCAATTATTCGCATTTACTTCTTCTAAGAATAGCTCCCATTTAGTTTGTTTAATATTTAGTTTTTTGTTTAAGTTCTCTTTCATTTCTGTTATTTGAACCTTGATCAGTTTATCCATCTTATCATATTCTTTAGGTTGTAATGACTTTAGATAATCACTAACTTTTGAATATTCAGCCTCAGCTTCCTTTATACCTTCTGCTGTTAAATTACCTTTCACCTCATTAAACTTTACGATTAAATTTCTTAATGCGTTACCTTCTTCGTTCATAACCTTTTGAGTTAATTCTTCCCATCTGCTTGCGATTGACATTGTTAATCCCTCCAATTTTTATTATATTTACTGTTGTTTTTTTATTAAAATTTATTTCGTTACATCATTGTCTAAATTATGGACAATGATTTAGATTTTTATA
>Ga0183101_1000751_pt1 | contig 13581 bp, 14 predicted proteins | sample Biomet3_FD_127790 | JGI IMG/M metagenome (GOLD analysis project Ga0183101, IMG submission 127790) | Microbial communities from bioreactor (seeded with sewage sludge) at LBNL, California, USA - Biofuel metagenome 3 | ecosystem: Engineered > Bioreactor > Anaerobic > Unclassified ... | reverse complement strand
CATCCTATTATAAGTGTTTATTCGGTCATTATAAAGAATAGTGGCCATCTGAACACTTTTGTTAGATAGATTATCCCACTTGATATTCGGGTATTCCTGTTCTTTTAATAGTGGTTTTAACTCCTTTTTTTTTGTTCTTCGTCGCTCTCGGATGAAGCATCTGCATCTTCATCTTTCTCTGTGCTGTCATCAGCCGGATCTTCAGGAACTCCGGAACCGTTATCTGCGGGATCCTGTTTTTGTTTTTCCATTGTACTGTCTTCAGTTGTATTTGGAGGAACTTCGGAGTTATTGTTCGCTGGATTCTGTTCTTGTTTTTCTTCTGTGTTGCCATCAGTCTTATCGGCAGGGACTTCAGAATTATTGTCTGCATGAGTCTGTGTCTCTATAAGCCATTCACGTCTATGGGCGATGATGGTATCTCTATCTGTTAGCTCAAGTAAAGAGTATAGAATGTCTCCTGAATAGAATTTTGGATTACGAGAGAATTTGTTCAGGTTTGACGTATTGTTAGGGTCTAATTGAGATAACAAATGAAGATCTGCTTCAGCGTGTTGTTCAGTTTTCAGGTCTCTATATGCTTTGTTTTTTTCTTTAAAATTCATCTTAGTTGATAATTAAACCCCGGCAACCTTGTGATTGCTGGAGTAGTTAGACAATAGACTAAGCTGTCTGTACACGACTACCATCAACTTCTACGAGAGTGTTAGTGTCTAGTATTCGTAATGATATTCTGCTACCAGCTTTAGCGGTCCAAGTAGTGCCATCAACGAGAGTAAAAAGAGAACCGTCTGCAATCGTTGCAGCGTTACTTCCGGCTGTACCTATAAGAGTGATTACGCGTCCTTTATCACTTTCCGTTATTCCGGATATTTTCGAAATTGCATAAGTTGCTGCTGCTCCTGCTGGTATCTGATATTGGTCAACACCTGGTTTAATAGCGAGGGTATCACTGTCAGCTGCATTAACGACATCTGGAACCGTGATAAATGCACCGACATAATGGTGATATTGAATCACAGAAGAGCGTTCAAAAGTAAATGTTATATATCTACCATCTTTGTTATGTTTTCCCTCAGATTTTTTCAAAACGACAGGAGAGTCCAATGATCCGAGGATCATCCATCCTTGTGTTTGGATCGACTTAAAGAATACGATGAATTTACCTCCGGTGTGCTCCTCTTGGAAATCGAGTAATTTATCACGCATTCCACCCATCACGATAGTCAACGTATTAGTTCCAGTCGTTGTGATGTCTCCCTTTTCGGAAGAACTTTCATATTCTGGGATCGTATGTGCTTCAAAATAATGCATATATTCTCCAGGCAACATCGGTATTGATGCGACTTCTCTATTAATATTTGGAGAGGGAAATACCTTTGTACGATCTATCTGGCTGACATCTACAACATATACCTGGTAAGAGAGATCATTGCCTGAAGTATATTTATCGGCAGTATCGTCAATACTACCAATCACTGCCATAACTGCGAGAGAAGTACCTCCGGCAATGTTGCATCCCAGTAAAGAATCAGGGCAGGCAAACAGTCCTATAATTGCGATAATGAAAACTACAGCAGAGAGCAAAAAATACATTGATCTCATGTGCTCAATTGCTCTTCTTTGGTCAGTGCGATATGCACGAATCGCTCTGTTGATAATGGATTTTTTTGATTTCATAATTACTTATTATTAAAGAAGATAAACGATAAGAGATAAACTTACCGTTTATCTTGAATGAATATTATTGAACACCAGGGATGTTAGGCTGAACCAACTTGTTGACTGCACGAACGCCGTTCACTTGACGCTCGAACTCGAAAAACTTATTTGAAGAGTTCAAACCAACCATTATATAATCACCGACTTTAGTAGGGATGAAATCTGCGGTAATCTCAGAAAAACTTTCTAATTTTGCTATTTTGGTAGGGAAAGCTGCATCGCCTATCTGGATTATATACGCAGCTCCTTGTTTGGCACTGGTAATAGCAGTAAGGAATGTATCCTTTGTGTTTTTTCCTGTTATATACCAGCGATGATTTTTGTCTGCGGTAATCGCAGTAGAATCAGCAGCGACTTTAACGGCAGGAAGATTCATAAAGATTCTCTGGAGTTGAAAGTTGTTTTTATCAAGATCGTCTTTGCTAGTGAACTTGGGACCAACATAGGAAGCGCCACAGCCTTCTTTCCAAGTCGACCATGAATGCATTTCTTCCATATCGTCTTTCATTTTCGCATTCAACATTTCACCTGCTACGTTTTCAAGGAATTCGATATTACCAGGCTCTTGAATGAACATTAGATTTTCCTGACCAAGATTAGGCACCCATTTAATGTGTAGGTTTGTGTCTGGAACTGTCACAGAGTAAGCACTCGGTCCATTAGTGAAATCTGTATCCTTCCCATATTCTTTTCTCAGGCATTTCAACCACCATGTATAGTGATTAGCATTCAAGTATAAAAAGAATCCGTCTAGCGTTTGATTTTCGTCAAGCTGTGAAAGAACTTCGTCGACGAATTCTTTTACGACATCCAGCATAGTCGTGTTATCATACGAATATAGAGAGTCGTCATCATTAGGTTTGAGTGAAAGTTCATGTACCAGACGAGCAAGTGTATAATATACGCCTGTTGCTGCATTCAGATAATGTCCTGGGACGCCGATCTCAGGCTTTCTATAAATACCCATAATGTGGCGGTGATTTTGCTCCTGCTGCATTTGAGTATACATGTTTAGTAGGCAGAATTCGATAATAGACCATTTCATTGGATCCGAATTCTCTTTGTTCAGATAGCCGATATACATTCTTTCGATCTCTTTCATTGAACCGAAAGAAACTTTCATCATCGCATCGTCAACGTAACCGAATTGAGGTTCGATCTTCATGCCACCTTTGAAAACCTTACCTTTTTGGTATGCCTGGGAAACCGAATCAAAGAATGCATTCATTAATACAGCTCTGTCCTGAATTCCATACTGAGTCGGGAATAAATCATTCACAGTTCTCAGATTAATAATCCGAGCGATAAGAGCATCCTGGCGTCGAATGAGGTATTGATCTGCAAGATTTCCAAGGTTGTCTCCAGAAACTGCTGAAGTCCCTAGAGAGAAAGTCCCATCAGCCAATTTTTTAGGATCCAGTTGGTGAGCTTCCTGTAGATTCCTATAGCGACTACGAAGGGATTCACCGTATTTGTGATAATCAGATTTGAAAGAGGAAAAGTCTTCTTCTGTCGGATCATTCAAATCATTCAACAACTTTGGATTGGCAGATAGTCTATTATAACGCTTACTCATATCGAATATCGGATTATCGATACCAAAGAGCGATTTTTCTGTAGTCATGTTCGGCATATTTTCAATTGAAAAGTGAACAACTTCTTTGGGAGTTGGAGCAGTTGTTTGAGTAGCAATTGTATCAATCTGCTTTTTCAGTTTTTTGTTCTCATTGACGACATTTTGAACTTGAGCTGAAATTCTCTCAAGAGAATTAGAAGAATCTTCTTTATCCGGTTTTTTGTCAGGATCTTCTTCAGGATCCTCTTTTTTATCAGGATCTTCTTCTTTTTTCGAACCACCATTTTTCTTTTCTTCGACTTCGGCTTGGTTAAGAATACTTTGAATACCTGCAATCTGTTTGCTGGTGCGATTATTTTCTTCGTTAGCTATATCCGAAGAAAGTTCGGTTTTATACTCCTTTTTATAAACAGTTACGACCTGTTCCCACTCCTTGTTAGTTAGTGTTCCGGCTTTGGCTTTGTCAAAGAATCCAAGGGATGTAAGAATTGCTGAGATTTTTTCTTTTAATGTTTTCATTTTAAATTAATTATTGAAAAAGTTATAAATCTTTCCTTTACTATTGGAATTGAGGCCAATCTGGTAGGCATCATTAAGGGCGTCTCCCAGAGTGATAATACCATCTATAAGGCCATTTTCTTTTGCGATATTGGCCATATAGGTTTCACCTCTGAGTATTGGATCGTTATCTTTTAATTCCGAGAATGGAGATCGAGAGGACCGGACCTCATCAATAAATTGAATAGCCATAGGGTTAAGTTCTTCACTGATATACTGCTCTGGTTTCCCTTTTATTATGTCGTTATATTTTTTGTTTTTCAAGTCGGACTGATCCGCATATAAATCGAAGATTTTTATCCCCATATTTTCGAAGAATTTTGTCGGGTCCATTACTTGTGTCATAACACCAATGCAGCCTATAAGATCATTTTGTGTCATGGCCATTATCTTTGTTCCATGACAGCCGATATAGTATGCTGCTGATGCACATAACTTCTCGATAAGCACATAAATGGGTTTCGTTAGAGACTTAAGAGTCTCTGACAATCGATCCAGATACCAACCTTCTCCGCCACCAGAACTTATGTGAAGAAAATGTACGCTAATATTGGGGTTGGCATCTGCGGCTTTAATCTCGGATTCAAATTGTTTAGAAGAAAAACACCAACAACTGTCAGCCGTGATAAATCCTGAGATAAAGAAATAGGCGATCGTGTTTTGCTCGAGTTCAGTCGAAGAATAATCATCAATTGCTATGGGAATGTCTTTATTGGCTAATTCACAAGTCTGGTTAATACGACTTTTTATAGTGTCCTTATATGTTGGAAGTTTGCCTTCTAAACGCATAAAATTTATTAGTGACTCGATATATTGTTCTCGAGTCACTAATAAATTGTTAGCTCTTAAAAATTCTGAAGGTAAGTATAATGTCTTGGCCATCCTCGTTTATTTTTTATCAAAGATAGCCAGCTCTTTTTGTGGGATAAAGTACGCTATATTATTGGATAAGGCTGTTTGCTGGTTATTTTTATGGCATAATGGTTAAGATATGGACTTATTAAGCACTTAGTGGGGTAGTCTTCATCGCCGAATAATATCGCACCGTTATTAATATATATGCGAGCATTGAATTCTCGTCCAACCCATGCTGCAGGTATCTCGTCGGTTGAAGATAGATTTAGGTCAACGGAATAAGCTGTTCCTTGATTAGATGTCTCTGGAGTTGGTTCAAGAATAAAGGGATCGACAAGAACGTTGAGTTCTTTGGATGATGTCAATTCTGCTATTCTAATTATCTGGGAAAATTGTTTCATAATTAATTGGTAGTTAATATATTAGTCATACTGTGGATGCGAATAGGACTATTTTGCCACACATTTTGGACAAAAAGCAACATTTGGTAGGCTCTTTTTTTATGCTCATTTTTAATGTTTTTAAGTGTTCGAGTAATTCTTTTGATTCTTTTGGTACTTTCTCCGATGACTTTTCTTTCTACAGTTATCTCTCCACCTATAATAATTTTTAAGGAGCGCATCTTCTGATATAGACTCTATCGAATACATGGTCATAAACCCAAATGCTATTTCTATGTTGTCAAGGCGATGAGCATCTCTATAGTTTTCTTCAAAACGATCATGTAATTCATTGTCAAACATTAGCTTTATTTTTTTCTCGATCATACGTTGTGCTCGAGCAGATAGATAATTATAAACTTCGGGCTTTTTACCTATGCGTCTAGAGGGAAGATTTATAAGTAAATTGCCGGTATCTACTGGACTTTTGCCTTCAGGTCTTTTTTGAAGTAAGTCAAATATAATATGATATAAGTCGGATGAATCCGGAAATGCGATTGGATCTCCGCATAAATTGCCAAATTTACCTTTAATATACTCAGCCAAATAGGGCTTAATGTTAATGCAAGTGTTAATCATTTCTATTCTTGTTTTATCTGAAAAATAAAAGTTGCTTTTTTAGAACCCAACGGCCCAACGGCCCAACTGGGTAATAAAATTTTAGCTAAGTTACTAATATTTAAGTTGAAAGCAAAATGTTTTACTAAAAATTTAGTGCCGAACGTGCCCAACTTTTTATCATTTCGTTGGGTTCAGCATCTCAAGTAAGCTTGTACTATCGTTGGGCATAAAATTACTGAACCAAACGAAGCCCAACGTATAAAGAATGCGCCCAACTAAACCAAACGAATACATAATTAATTATAGAATACTATATATCAACTATTTACTATCATATTATATTTTGAAAAATAATTCCTTCGTTGGGCCGTTGGGCCGTTGGGCTCGTTTATCTGAAAAATATTTTTCATACTTGTATCTATTTCAATTGTTAAATTTGGGGGTATCGGGGAAATGAAAAGTCCCAGATGTCATCACGACGTCTGAGACTCAAAAAAACTAATACAAAAATCAAAATTCAAGAATACTTTTGCTGCGAAATCGAATAATACTTTTGTGGTTTTTCCCTCTAGTTATATTTCATCCTCTAGTACTTTTATGTTGTATACTTGGGCTGCTACACTTTCAACTTGGCACCCATTCGAAAAGCGCCATCCGGATGCCTTGTAAATAGCATCACATTTACGAAGAGCCGTTATACAACGTCCGAGTGCTTCTGCATCGTCGATATCTTCTTCGATAGGGACTATGTCAAATGGAGTAATGACAGAATGACCTTTGTTTTGAAGTATAGATTTAATACGATCAGATTGTTTTTTTGCCGCTATCTTCTTTTCTTCTAACGTGCCGATCTTTCGACCGTTGATAGGAACACATACGTAGACTATCATAACGTTTAATATTCGAAAAGTTTGAATTGACGGCGTTCGTAATCGAAATCATCCATGGTGAGCTTGCGTAACTTCTGCAACTTCTGATCGGCATCGTTCAACACGTTCTTCGCATTCTTAAAATTTCCTTTTGCTTCTTCGACGATCGTTAATTGATTGTCGATTTCCTTTTGTTTCTGTTCTACAAATATTGCTCTTGAAGTGAAGTGAGTATATAACGCATGATAGCATTCTAATCTAAATTTTCGCACGGCATCCCTTGCTTCTTCTTTCACATTCTTTGGGTTGATAGTAAAAAGCCAACCGAATATAAATTCCATAGGGAGGCAATACATTTCGTACTGTTTTCCGTCGGATCCAGTTGAGGTGCTCAGCACCCCAACTGGATTTAAGTCTTCATCATCCTGAATCTTCTGCCTTTGTACTTTTGCGTCAATTCCTAATGCTTCGCAAATCGGCTTGATCGCAACTAATTGTTCGTCACTTGTCGATACTATATCGACGTTATTTACTCTCGTAATAATTTTGGTATTCATATTTTATGTGTTTAATTAATAAAAGTCTTTTTGCTCATATCTATACTTTAAGTTTTTTCTTTATCTAGGAACAAATTATCTTTCACTTGTCGTATCAGAATGGTAATGGTGGTTCCTTCTCCATGTGTGTATTGTTTATTTCTTCATTTTCGCGATCGAGATTGATTCCTATGAGTCCTTTTAGAACGTCGTAGTTGAGTACCATCGCAGAATAAGACCGTTCAACGGGCACCATGATACGCGTGAGTGTCATGTTCGGCTTTGCTCCAGGTGTTGCGTTGTCGTTTTGATAGGCTTGGCTTGCTGGTACTTCTTTGGCTTCCATGTAATGGAACTTTGTGCTGTCAACCATTCCTATATAGGCGGGATTAGATCGTAGATTTTGTTGAATAGTGCCGAGGGTGAAAGCTTCTTTTGTACCGATCGCTGAAGAATAGATGCTATGCAGAGTAGAAAGTCGCATGTAAATAATGCTAGTGTCAGTGCTCGGTAACACGTATTCTTGACTGTCTTTAAGCTTGATATTTCGTCCAGGGTGGACAATCTTGTAATCGCGTCCATATTTAACGGTGCCTTTATCAAGCAGATAATCGATCGTATTAAAGAATGTGGCCAGTTTATCAGTCTTTATGATCATATCTACTTGTGAGCGGATCTTTTCGACAGCAATTGGTATAAATTCTTTAACGGTGAATGGCAATTTAATATGAGGTGCATAGTTCTCGACGATTTTTAAAGTTGTAACAAACATTGAAACCGTGTTGGTTATCCGTGCCTGATCTCCGCTCTTGCTGCCAGTAATGGACTCTAATCTCTGCTGTAACTCTCTTGAGGTGCGTTTCCATACTTCTGAAAAGTGTTCCCGGATAAGAGGACGAAGTTTAAGGATATCGACAAGCAGGTAAGATAGACCGGCGCGTTCATAATCTTTTAATTCTTGGAATATTTCCACTGCATGCTCTTCACGGAGTTTTGGTGACTTTGGCACTTCGCATAAAATAACACGATTGGTTAGTGCATTATCGTCTTTTTGTGGCACTTCTTGACCGAGTATTATTACTGGGGCATTAACCTTTGATGTTTCAATATCGTTTGTGGTGGCCGATTTGCGCTTTTGTTTACCATTTGAGTCATAGGTGACGTCTTTAAGGCCTTGGAATTTGGCATCTGATATCATTTCATCATTATATTCCTCGTATATCTGAGGGACATCGCGAAATTTTTCAAGTATGGAAAAGAACGCTGCGTCAGTTCCTGAAGTCAAATTGAATGCTGGTGCTTCTGGGCGGATGAACAGTGAACGAATTGACACTGCTATCTGAGTCTTTCCTGATTCTGTCGGCCCGACAAAAAAGAGTGATGTGAAAGTTCTATTCATAAGTGGATGAATGTCAGATCGAAATGCACACATGATAGCAAAGATAATAGCCCATTTTCCATTATCGTTGATTTGGTAGACTTCGTTCATCAGTGACGCCCAGTGTTCGAAAGTGGTACGTTTTTTTGCTGGAGTATCGGTGTATGCGAGAAATCGTTCCTGTTCAAACTGATCGTTGTCTTTACGTCCCAGATTGATTTTTGAAAAGGCAGGTGAATAGAATAGGGTATCACCGTCGCGCATGAGACCGAGGTCATCACAAAATTCGAATTGCCATTCACCGTCTACCTGGTGCAAAATCGCATTTGAAAATAAAAAACATCCTTCTTCCTGTTGTCCATAGACTTTTATCTGTGTGCATGCCGGGAATTTGTGAGACATATAGGTCCAGATCCGATTGTAATCTACGGCTGTACCATTCTCGAAGTTGTATCCACCATCTAGGCATACGAGCTTCTTTTGTATCTCTGTGAGTTTGACAAAAGTTGTGGATGGCCATTCCACATACTTTGGCTTTTTGTCATATAGTGAGTTGAGACGTAGTATACGTCTGTTTTCCTCATCGTTAGTACTGTATACATGAAACAGAGGCTCCATGTAAAAGTCGCTTACACGGTGGTAAGATGTATTATCAGTTTTGAACATATAGGAAACCGGTATTCCGTCATTGTTTAGTAAAGGATAGAAGTTGAATCGATCTAGCATCTTTTTATATTCTTCGTTTTGCAGCACGTAGTCGGGAACATTACTTTCGTCGACATACATAAGATCGTTGAATATATCTCCGCGTTCGCGTTCTATCTTTCGTCGAGATTTGCGCTCGTTATTGAAAGGCTTTAAAACATCTTTTAGTGCGGTCGTTTTTAAATCGAGAATCTTTGCCCATGCTTCCATATTGATGGTCTGAATAGATTCGCGTGCGTATGATATCATGTCGGCGCAACGGGTGATATATTCATTCTTCACTTCTGGAGTAGGTGAGTCCTCTCTAATGCGGTCGCCGTACCAACTAATGTAAAAGAAGAGAAAACCAACAGGAACTTCAGAGTTATCCTTTACATCAACAGTGAGTCCGAATTTAAACATCTCTTTCATGAGCTTACAGTCCGAATTTTCACTTCGTCCATCACATTGCATGTCGGGGCTGTGAAGTATGACACGATCTGCTAGCTGCATTAGATTTTGAATTTCGCCTTGATTTGGAAGCCCATAATAGAAAAGCCATGGCTGCTTTTCGCCTATATTGGTTTGAAAGCGGTGAAAATCAGGTGTAAGGTGAATGGTCTTTTCTTCTTTTTCAATATACTCATTAATAAATTCAGTGCCGTAGAAACCCGGTTGAAAGTGCTCCGGTTCTTCTGGAGTCTGAATCGATCCTGTAAGTTGACTGAGCTGCTCGAGCGAGTAACCAGTGAAGCTATAGAGTTCCCCCATCAGCTTTTCCCGGATAATCGCTTCTTTCTCTGTCATGATGATGGCGAGTACCGTCTTGGTCTTTGCAAGTTTCTTATATTCGTCATCCGCCGCATCGAATAACGTATGTCCAAGAAATTCTATGTAAGAAGTCTCTTTCTCTTCAACCCATTTCGGAAAATTCAGACCCTTCAGTTTTGCCATATCATCTGGATCTTTTCCTGCAGGAAGAAGAACGCACTTTACGACGAATTCATCTTTTACAAATTTAGGAATCTTATCGATAGCACTTTTGATGCCTGCGTCATCTCCGTCAAGCATGAACACAACGTTTGAAGTGATATTATGAATGAGGCGGCGTTGGCGCTCATCGAATGCGCATCCACTTGAAGCGACCACGTTAGTAAGTCCGGATTGGAACGACTGCAACACGTCCATCTGTCCTTCGACAATATATACTTTGTCTTTCTGTATAATTGATTTTCTAGCCTGGTACAATCCATATAAGCATGATCCTTTTTTGAACAGGATTGTGTCTCCTGTATTTTTGTACTTTATATATGGTTTAGATTTGTCTGCAGGCCTTGGCCGGATATCCCGTCCGTCGAAACCTATTATATTACCTAGATGGTCATAAAAGGGAAAGATAATGCGATTATAAAAGAAATCATGCAATGTGTGCTGATCGTTCATGTATGAGACTCCACATGCGATTAGGTGTTTTGGATTATATCCTTTTTGCACCATTTTTGTGCTTAATTCATTTGACGAAAAAGCGAAGCCCAGTCCGAACTGTTCAACGATCGCAGGTTTAATATTTCGATCGGACAAGTATTCGTTTCCTTCTGGGCTTCGTTTTAAGTTCCAACAAAAAAGGTTGTGTGCTTCTTCAATGGCTATTCGTGCTGATTCTTTTTCCTGTTGTGATATGCGTTGTTCTTTTGTTAACTCAATATTAGGGACATCGATGCCATATTGTTTGCCGAGTTCGCGAACTGCTTCGGGGAAAGACATGCCATTGGCTTTTTGTAAATAGCTAATGACATTTCCACCTTCGCCACAACTGAAGCATTTATATATACCACGTGCTGGCGAAACCGTGAACGACGGTGTTTTCTCATTGTGAAAGGGGCACAAGCCGACGTAGTTTACCCCTTGTTTCTTAAGTGCCACGTCTTTCCCGATGACATTTACGATATCGGCAGCTCCTAGGATCCTATCTATAGTATCTTGAGGTATTTGACTCATGATTATTCAAATAAAGGTAATTGTAATGCATCGAAGAATTTAAGAGCGTCGTTAACATCGTAGTTGATTGCTTTGACTACATGCTTTACTTCTTCTTCAGATGGTTGACTATATCCAAAGGCTAATTCTGCCCATCGTTTTTGGGATATTCCTGTGCGGTCGAAAAAAGCTCGATTTGGGTGAAACAGTTCAATATCACCGAATTTGATTTCAAGGATCTTTCTCATGATTGGATTTTTGCACTGCGTTTTCATAGGAATATAATGGCGATAGCAGTACAGATAGATCGCTTTTGCAGATTTACCTAACCGAGGAGCTAATGTTTTTATATGGGTCCCTTTTGTTAGTTCTTCCCGGAGCAGCTTGTCTTGAGCTGCAGTCCACATTTCACCGGCTGGCATGATTATTCCCCTTATTAATGATTGATCTTGGTTGTTGGCCAACAATTGAACGAAGTGCATAAATAATAGCCGTGAATGGGTTATAAGAAGTAATTTTCACGGTTCCCGTACCAGACTCCGGGCAGTTTTGTATTTCTTCAATTTCAGTTGGGATAACGATTGGGTTTTTTGTGTAATGATCGAGCTTCTCAATAAGGGAGGGAAAGGATGAGGGGCAGAAATTGCAGTAAAGGGAAAAACTCTTTTCTGACAATTGATAGATGGTAACACTTTGCATTGTACTGTTCATTACAGTGATTTTCTGTTCGAATGCGTCTATTAATTTTTGATCCATGATTTTTTTGTATTTAGTTTTCTAATTTTTCTCTGATTCTAACTTCGGTTTCGCAACGATGACTGGAACGGCTTCGGCGAAATATTTGGTGTTCTGGTTGTGTGAAGATTGAAAAAAGGAATAACGCTAAAAAACACCTGGCAATGAAACGACGTGCGGGTTCACATTGCGATAGATGGAGCCCGAATCTTTTGCAGTAGCAGTATTTTGATAGCTCTGTGGATTTCTGTATTTCTAACTTTTCATATATGCGTTTCATGATAACTTTTACTGTCTCAAATGAAATATTAAGCGCATCAGCTGTTTCTTTTATAGAATAACCGAATCCGATAAATTCTGCGACATCCGTTTCCCTAGGGGTCAGTTTAGCATCGAGTTTCATTATTCACAAGGAGTTATTTTCCAAATCTCATTACTCATCACTCCATGTTCTCCTAGTATCTTTGATATTTGTTGATACACATGATGTGGCATATCTCTATACGATCTTTTTTTTCTACTGAATTCCGATTCGGCAGAACAGCCAAGGTAGCTATAAAGAGCCTCTTTAACTGCTTTAGCATCTTCAACCTTTAATTTTTTCATGCCGGATGCAAACGAATAACGAAAATGTGGTATTGCCATAATTGATTGATTTTATTAACTTTGTTGCATTGAATTATTAAATACTTTGCAAACGTAATTAATATTTTAGTTATAAGCAAGCATTAGGAGTAATATTTTAATCATTTAATTAAAATTTTCACCATGAAGGAAAGAATGACGCAGTTAGCTGCTGCTCTCAATTTAAGTATGAGGGGGTTTTCGATGGCAATTGGTATGTCACCGGGATGGGGTACTACAATGTCTGGGAAGGGTATAGGTAGCGATGTGCTTGCTAAAATTTTAGCAAGGTTTCCAGAAGTGAACCCAACTTGGTTAATAACAGGAGAAGGAGAAATATTCCAACTTGAGTCTGAAGATGTAGGAGATTCGATGCTTAACTCAGAGAATTATTATCGTAAATTGTGTATCTCTCTTGCGAAAGATAATGATGATCTGCGTGTTGAGAATGCAAAGCTTCGGCAAGATCTTTATGATGCGATCGACAAATACAAAAAAATCACGATGGAGAATATTGCTCTTATGGAGAAGCATAGTGCGAATGATTAATATTAAAAAATATTTAATTTCTATTTTTTATTTGTTTTCGTCTCGGACGGATTTCGGACGAAAGTAGTATTATTAACTCTTTTTCGAAATTGTATGTGGCTGATTTTTAGGTGTGAATCATGCTTTGATGTTTTGTTGCACGTCAAGTCTCCGCAACTATATAGGGCGTAAATAACTAAAATAAAGTTGTTTACGCTTCTTTATTTAAAGCAAGTCGGACAAATTTCGGACAAAATATTTTAATTGTTCTATTCTCTTTCTCTCTAACTAATCGAATCTTGTTTTATTTATTTTTGTTGTGTCCCAGCAATGAGATTGTTTGCTCTTGTAATTTATACGTTTAGAACTTTTAGAAGGCAAAAGACGGCTGCCATTCCCTATAGCTGGACACTCATATATCTATGCTAAGGCACAAAAATGAAAGGAAAGGCAGCCGTCATAAATTAAGGTATAAGAGAACCTTAGACTATGTTTTAAACTGTAACAATACTCCATATGATCTTTGCGGTGTATTTAT